>Ga0179593_1429607_pt1 | contig 14279 bp, 14 predicted proteins | sample CZODoug2_1_08_16_FD_185931 | JGI IMG/M metagenome (GOLD analysis project Ga0179593, IMG submission 185931) | Vadose zone soil fungal communities from Angelo Coast Range Reserve, California, USA - CZODoug2_1_08_16fungal (PacBio error correction) | ecosystem: Environmental > Terrestrial > Soil >...
GGGAGGGGTTGAAGGCGCCGGCAACGAAGGAAAAACGATTTTATACTACTTGGGGGAAAAAACGGCCGAAGTATCTGGGAAGGTGATCAAGCACCAGGAAAAGAAAGGGCACTTGTAAGCGAAATGAGGCACTAGTCTTTTTTTGAAGAAAAAAAGCTCTGCAACAAGAATGCAGACAAAAAAAAAGTCGGGGAGGGGCCGGCGAAAATGGGGACGAAAGCAAGAGGCAAAACGAGGGCCCAAAAAACCCACGATCATTCGGGGGCCAGGACAGAGGGGGGGGGACCCAATCCCGGTGGCCAGGAGACTCACTGGGGGAACAAGCTTTGGGGGGGACCTCTTAAATAATCGAAGAAAACATCCTCCAAGAAAAAATCAAACATTTCCTAACAGATCCTGACCGCATCAAGAGAAAAGCAAAGGGAACATAAAAAAGAAGGGGTTCGAAAGGGGTTGGCAGGAAAGACCCAACATCGAAAAGCATGACGTACTTTTCGAAAAATATAAAGGGCCGAGGACTCACTGGTTAAAAAGGGCAGACAGGCATCAGGGGGGAAGGAAGATCGAAAAAGCGGCTTTGACTTATGTGAGACTGAAGGAAGTTCTCCGAAGGGGGGATCTCTCAAGCAAAACAAAGGGAACCACGTAATGGGAGGTTGGAAGGGGGACTATCATATCTGGGGGGACGGCCAGACACAATTAAACACGCCCCCCCGGCCAGAGCACCAACTCTCTGTCTGAAGGGTTGGGTGGGGGCAGAAAGGGCATTAATGGGATGTCCAGAGGTCTTGCTGATCTACCCTCAAGAGGGGGTCAAATTCCGTGCCAAACCGAGTCCCGATAAGAAAAGAGGAAGGCCTGAATACTCTGGGACTCGGAGATCTCCATGCTTTCGAGCGGTGGGCGCTGAGTTACTGGAGCCCTCACCAGGGGGTCCAAGTAGTCAAGACGCCAAAACAATATCAGTTTTGGGGATGGTGGGTAGGTTTAACGAGAAAAAAAAAATCAGTTCCAGATCTGGGCGGAGACAGCATCGTTTGGGGATGTTACGCAATTCGGAGTTAGTCCCCCAATCTGAGTTTGGGAGAGAAATTTGGGGGGGAAACGATTTCCATGTAGCGCGCGAGAAACCCACCTTCCTATCCATCGAAGGTAAACAAAAAAAAAAGGCTCCGGGAGGGAAGCCCGGGGAAGCCGGCCCCAGGTCCAAAAGCCAATAAAAGGAAGGTGAAACGCGTAAACTACCATGAAGCCAGGTCTTCGGGGGGAAAAATAGAGGGGAGAAACAGGAGAGCGCAGCACATAACACCACTCAGGTTGGAGGCTGGGGTCAGGAAACCCGTTGAGAAAAGATATCGCTGATGGTCCAAAGCAAAAACTATGTGGGGGGTTAAGCCGACGGTTGTGGAAAAAAAGGGACGGGCAAGGCTGGCCTCTGGAATGGGCCAGGTCCCGAAACAGTCTCAAAAAAAAAGGAAACCGCCTCGGGTCAATGATCATGGGGGGGAAAGGGGTCGGTCTGGGGAAACAAAAGGCGTTGAAAGTGTGGGGAAAAAAAAGGGGATCCAAATCTTGGTTTGGGTCTAAAAAAATAAAAGGGGGGGGTAAAAACTAGTGTGGGGGAAAGAAAAGGACTGGAAGCTTTGACGAAGAATCAAACAATGGGGTCGGGAAACCTCCACTGAAAAAAAACAAGGGGGAAAAGAAAACCAAACGAGAGAGAACTTTTGGTCGGGACGCCCAACGGGAAGGGAAAATTGCTTCTCCTTGGTGGAAAAATAAGTTGGGACAAGAAATTCCATCCCGCTCCGGAGGGGGGGGGATCGTGCTGAACGTCTACCGTTCGGACTGAAGGGGAAAGAACGCTGAGAGAAGTAAAAGGCCAAATCGCCAAATACAGTTCAAGAACGGACCGTCCTAGGGGGGGCGAAGCAGCTGTTGGTAAGATTCTTTCTATTAAGAAAATTACGGTTTTGTCCAGGGGAGCTAGCACGCCAACGCCTCGGTCTCAAAAAAAAACACATATTCAAATTGCTTTCAAGACAAACAAAAACCCTCAGGCGAGGGCGCCAAACTCAAAGGGAGGGGCGCCAGGGAAAGGAACCCAAAAGGGTGGGTCTGTCAACACGCTACCGACAAGGGGGTCAAACCCTTACCCTCTAGAAAACCGGGGGGGAGGAAAAAAAAAGGGGGCCAATTTACCTTAAGATTCAATTGGGGAAAATTCAAAAATTAGAGGTGGGTACCTAACAAGGGCACGGAAAAAAAAAAACCAAAGGAATGACAAACATGCGAAGGGTCCTTCACCTTAAACTAACGAAAGGGGAGGGGTCGCAACAAAAAAATCAATCGAAGCCGAGGCAGAAAATCGGGGAATCCCAAGGTACGATAACATGTCGCAGAAAAAAAGACCGGTTTTCTAAACTGTCTTCATCTGGGAGGAAAATCTAAAAAATCCAAAGCAATTTCTCAGCAAAGGGATGTTGAAAGGGGGGGAAAATTGAAATCCAGACAAGGAGGGATCCCGTGTTTGGGGAATGTTTTCTAGGGGGGGAAAAGGGAAACGCTTCAAAGAAAAAGACCATTAAAGTATCAGATCGTTTTGACAGGGGGGGAACAATCTGAGAGGAAAAAAAAAAAAAAGAATGCATGTTTGCACGTCCAGGGGGGGTTTGGGGGGGGGGTCCCATCCCCACAAAAAGAACGGCCGGTCAAGGGGGAGTGAGGGAAAAAAGGCTTCCAAAAAGGAAAAGATAAATTCTGGTGCGCAAAGTCGCCTTAAGGTCAATCCAGCCCCGGCGACTTCTTGAATAATCCGGGGCACCGGGAAAGGGAAACGATTTGGTGCTCAACGGCCGGGAGTATTTGGCCGTATCTGGGACGTTGATGCCATTAAAAAAGGAGAAGGGGTTGTACTTGGGGAAACCGATGGGGAAAGACCCTGAGAGAGAGAGGATCTTAGAAAAATCACAAAAAAAAAGGGGAGCGAGGGGAAAAGAGAGAAAGGATAGATGGATTTAGTCCTCCGGGAAAAAAAGGGGCATCTTCCATCACAAACAGCCGGCCGGATCACTAAAGGACCGTAGAACGCAAAAAAAAAGGAAGGGAAAAAAAACTTGGGGGGAAGGGAAAAAACGGCCCTGGGGGCAAAAAGCAAAATCCTTCAAACGTCGGACCGGTCAAGGGGGAAAACGGTTCCCGTCTCCTGTCAAAAAAGCGCCCACTCCATTGGGAGGGGAACAGGGGCAAAAAAGAAAAAAAAAAGAACCGAGGGGAAGGAAGGGGTCTGGTGCCAAACTGTCCCGCGCCCGTGAAAAGAAGGTACAAAGCTTTGTAAAAATTGGAAAAAGCAACACCGATGGCTGGGTATGGCAAGAAAGGGGGGGGGTCACTTGGTGGGGGAAATGCGGTGGGGCCTGGGGGGGAAAGCTCAAGGGTACCCCTCCCGTCCAAAGGGGGGGGGAGCAGCAATTAAAAGGGTTAGAACCTTTGCGGGTTAGGCTTTTTCAGTGGAAAAGAGCAACGAAAGGGGGAGGGAACCTTTGGGGGAAGGGGGGGGGATAGGAACGGGCAGGTCCCGTTTGGAAAGGCGGTTCGCAAATTGAAAGGGGAGCGAATGAAACCTTTTGCCGACGGCTCCAAAATACGCCGGTGGGTTTGGGACAAAAACAACCTTTGTAAGGAAGGCAAGGTTGGTCAGCGCAACAAACTCCTGACCCTTGTCAAAAAGGGGAATTATACCGTCCCCCAAGGAAACGCCAAAAAGAGCCCAGGGGGGTGACCTTGGAAGGAAGGGGGTGTTTCTAAGAACGGGTGAGAGTACTAACAGGGGGCGCCTCGAAAAAGATTGATCCTGTCTCAGAACGAGACGGGGTTTACGGAAAGTCAAGATGGATAACGCGGGAAGGTCAGCTGCCACTTGGGCACAAATGCCATGGTTGGAGGAACAGCCCGCAGGCAATTCCTGGAGGAGGAACCCAAAGCCAAAAAAGGTCAAAAGGAGGGGACATGAATGGCCTAGGATGCTGATAAAATGGGACAAAGTCTAGTAAACGGGGGCCCGCCTCCAGCAATAACAACCAAAATAACTCAACAGGGAGACAGCGTCCAGGCAGGGCAAAAGGGAGGACAAATTCCAGGGGCGAATCCGTTCGCTGGAAAAAATTGCAGACAAAAGCGAACGGTCGTGGTAAACTCAAAGCTCAAACTTCAACCTACAGGGGGAGGGAGGGTTTTTAGGGAGGGGGAGTAGGGGGAGAAAGGGCTCCAAGTCGAAAGCCGGGTTCATGGGAAGGGGAACGCGTATCCTATTTCGGGCCGAGGATGGAACCGCCATCCAAAACAGGCCGAAAAAAGTGCGTCACAGGGGAAAAGCACGTTAGCGAAACTGCAGTCCGCTGAGGGGAGGACAAATGCCGGGAAAAAAAAGGACTAAAAAGAGGGATAAAAGTCTTCCGGGAGGACGCAACGCGAGACAACCCGCGGTGGGGGACGGTAACCTGCAAGTAAAAATCAAGGGAGCCTGCCCTCCTGGGGAGGACCACGATTGGATCTTCCGCTTTACAAAAATCAGGGAAACTAGGGTGTTTTGGGGAAAAAGGGGGGTGGGGGGGCCCGGGTCTTCCGAGCTCACCACGCCCTCGGGAACCCGGAAAAAAGAAAATCTTTTAAAGAGAGACGCAACGAGCGGGCTGACCAAAGGCCAAAATCTTGAAACGGAAAAACGGCCGACCAGAAAGGAAGTGGGGCGTAGAAAAGCCGTCGAAAAGAGGGGACGGGGAAGGGAGTTGTCGTGAGACCTGGACCGCCCAGAAAGAACATTGCGGAGAGCGGCGATTCGAGGAAGAAAGGGAGCAAAAAAACCGCGCCGCAAGCCTCATTGGGCACAATAAAAAAAGCAAGCAGGGTAGGGCAGAGGGGTCAATCTATCATCTTTTGATCGGGGAAAAAAAGGTGCGTAAAAAAAGGACCGGTTCTGGGGAGAGCCGAAACACTCTACATTGTCGAAAAGTGGGGTCCTTCTGAAGGGGGGGGGGGGGGGCCACCACACCAGCAGACGACAAAGAAGAGCGCGCACTTCCGGGAAGTAGAGGGGCATGGTTATATGAGAGGAAAAACCAGAAAAAGAACTGAATTTGAGCAAAAAGTGGGTGCCCAAAAGTCTGATCGAGTATCAATTCGAAAACTCGGCGGACTAGGACGGAAAGAAAAACTAACCCATAAAAAAAACATTCGGGGGAAAGAACTGGGGGGAGAAGGGGACCGTGCCAACCGCCCAAAAACACCGTGGAAGGGAAAAACTCTTTGTCAGCCGAAATCAGGAACCCCCAGCTGTAGATGTTTTTCCAACAGAAAAAAAGAAGGAAGGACTGAGTCGAGGGGGGAAAGTAGACGAAAGGTCATCTAAGGGCGGAGGTTAGGCACAAAGGATGCCATCAGGGTCTCTTCCCTCTGCAACAACAGGAACTTGCAACTGTCAAGGGGGGAAGGTTAAAAAAGCGGAGGGGGGGGGGGAGGGCGATGTCCAACTAACTGGTCTGTCATTGGCGGCAAAAAAAAAAAGTCTGGCGCCCTCGAAGTAGATTGCAGGCACGAAAGGGGGTTTGCGGTTAAACCTGAAGAGGGAGTTTACTCCATAAGGAACAACCTCTAGCGTGGCGGGGAAAAAAAAGGGGAAAAACCGTATCATCAACAACATGAAACTCGACGCGCCGGTGGGGGGGGGGCAACAATTGTAAAGGGCCCATCGTGTGGGGGAACCCGAAAGGCGTCCTCATCAATAAAAAATCCATCAAAAAACAAAAAAAACAAAGGGGGTGGGGGAGGGAAAAATATAAAAAAAAGATGGGGGGGTCGAAGAATGGACTTAAAAAAAAAGAAAATGGGGAATCCAAATAAAGGCAACAAAACGGCTAAGTGATCTTAAAGTAGTCCTTCGCAAGTCTACGGTTGGCCATTTTTTGGGGGGGCAAAAAAAACAAAAAAAAAACATTACGAAGGAGGGGGGGGCCTAAATTGGAAACTATTGAAAACAAAAAAGCGCAAAAGATTCTCTGGGGTGCATGCCCTAAATCGTCGCGACATAAAAGGGCAATCCTGCAAAAGAGGAAAGATGTGCGGGTGGGCTTTACTCATAACAAAACACATCGTTGGACGAGGAACGACAACAGTTGAAATACCTGGTGCAAAAACACCTCTGTCAGCCCGAAATTTACCTCAATCAGTAAAAAAGAAGCCGGGGGTCGAAAAAAAAACTCGAAGAAGGGGAAGAAGAAGCGTCTACGAATTCGTGTGGGAAAAAAACCCATCATAAAAATCAATCTACCGATTGGCTAAGAAAAAGGCAGAGCCACTGTGGGAAAATAATTCATGTCGCTCTCCATCCGGGGAAAAAAGTGGTCATGGGGGAAATAGAAAGTCACGGGTAAAACTTGGAAGGCTTTCTAAGAAAAAAGAGGCCGAATAGATTAATTAAAAGAAATCCTTCCGTGGACCTTTTGTGGGGGCAAAAAGACTTTAAAAAAAGGGAAAAAAAACGTGCAACGTTTCTGTAATAAAAGTTTAGAGATGTAATTGATCACAAAACTCAATAAGGGGAAGCTGCGCCCTAGTCTACTGGGCTCGGTCGTCTGGGGGGGGGGGGCTCAGAAAATGCAAAGAGGACAAAAGGGGGACGGACAACTTTCGATTTCTACGACCTCATGAAAACAGAGGGAAGCGGTCCTCGCCAATGGCCCGAAAAAGGGCTAAAAGGCAGGAAGAAGAGTGACCACAGGGGCCTACCGATTACAACGCTAGAGGGAAGGAGGCAAGGAAATTGCAACTCTTTTGTGCGGGAGTATGCTTGATGCCATCGAAAGATTCAAAACACCAAGCAACCTGCGATGTTGAAAGGGGGGGGGAAGGGGGTCGGACAGAAAATCCCCCGGCCAGTTGTCAGGAAAACGCCTCATGTGGTCGGGGCATGACTAAGGGTAAATTGACTTTACCGGGGGGTCGGCACAAAAAGAAAGATTGTTAAAAAGAGGGAGGGGGGGGGGGTTCTGACGAAGAATAAAAAACAAAAACTTCGAATCTCAAAATGGGAAAGCTTGATGGACACGACCGGAAGAATGCCTGGAGGCCTAAAATCAAACTCCTTTTGGGGTGGAAAAAAGACAGGCTGGTGAAAAAGAAGCCAATCCATAGAAAGGGAAATGGTAACCATCCCAACCACCAGTATGACGACTAAAAAAAGGGGGGAAAAGACATAACAAAAACACCCCCCTGTTGGGGGGAGGGGGAAGGGTGGACCAGCCTCAGAGACGGCTAAACTAGTTTCGATGGTCGGGGGTTTGAACTCATGTTAAAAAAAAATTGTCCGGTCAGGGAAAAAAAATCAAAAGGACGGATTCATCAAAAAGGGGTCGAACCAATTAAAGAAAGGGAAAGGTAGAGGAGTTTCTACCGAGTAAAAAAAGTTTTCCGGAGAAGCGGTGTCTACAGAAAAAACCGGAAAAAAATAGGAAACTCCTGTCTAAAGAAAGCATTAAGAAAACCAAAAAAAGGGGTTTTGAAAACAGCAGGCAGGTCGTAGGAATGCAAAGGTCCAAACCGGGGAAAGAGAGGAGGGGGATGTTTCGTCGACCGAAAAGGGCCCTATTATTAAGAGGGGCCTTTAGATGGGCCGGAAAACCTCAAGTGGAAAGTCCTAAGATGTTGGATGGTCTGCAGAAGGCGGCCTTGAGGGGGGGGATAAGGCAGCACTGACATCGTTACCGAATTTAAATCAGAAAAAGACACAATGGGGAATCCGACAGAAGGAGGGAACCAATTTGGAGCAACCATGGAAAATATTGAACAATGGGTTCCAAGGGGAGAGATCGTCCTCAGAGAAAATTCTAACCAAAGAAAACGGTCATGTAAATATTTGTTTAAGAAACCAAAAAGAAGCTAGTTGTCACACTTTAGAGTGTCCGATAGGCAGCCAAAAAAAAAAATCAACACAGGTTTATCTAACAACACTCTAAAAAAACGAAGTGACTCACATACAGCTAAAGAGGGGGGCAGATGTCAAGGCCTTAAATGAAAGGGGACAAGTGTCAAATAAGGGGAAAGGGGGAATTTGGGGGGAGTACAAAATTTAAAGCCAAGCAGAAACAAAATTTTCAAAGGGTGGACAAAAAAAAAAGCGAAGTCGGGACCTGGAGAAACTTCATTGGTTGAGGCAAGGGGAAAACCCTCAGAAGAAAACACCGCTGCCGAAAACAAAAAAAAAAAAAAAAAAAACAATCAGAAAAAACAACGGTACGATAAAAAACCAATGCCTCACCCACAACCAGCACGTGAAGCTAAAACTGGCTGTCGGAAGAAAAGAAAACTCGTCAACCTGAAAAAAACCAAGACAAATACTCTCTAAGGGTAGTAAGGCTTTTCCCAATCGAAATCCTTACACCGGCTTAGAAAAGGTTTGGGTCCCGGGGGTTAGCTTGAAAAAAAGTAAAAACCACGCGTAAACAACACTCCAACGACTGGGGGAAAAAAACAATCACGATTAATCAATAGTAGCGGGGGTTTGTGCATGGGGGTGTTGTGTGTCAAAGGCAATGGGGAATCAGGGAAATAAAAAAGGGTCTGTGGGTGCCAACAAGCTGGGGGGTTTTAGGACGCACCGAACCAAAAAAAAGACCGAGGGCAGACCCATTGTGAAGGCAACATGAAATGTCCAGTGACCATGGACCAAAAAATGGGCGACGGGAAAAGGCCGGGTAAAAATGACGTCCATTGCCCGGCAACGCGGGGATGGGAACGGGCCTTGAATCATTCGCAGACAATACCTAAGTGTGGAGGGGCGGGAGATCCGTCAGGTAAATTTCAGTACAACGACAGAAGTCTGGGGGTTTCAGGAAACGAAATGTTGGTCACAGGGACCCAAGGGCGAAAGTTAAACAACTGAGGAGAAGAACGAGAAAAAAACAACTGAATGGGGGAAGGAAAAAAAAGAAAGAGGAAGCTCTCTCAACATATTTTATCGACCAGGGGAAGGAAAAGAGCTACAGCAAAACGACCAGGCAGGGAATGCGGCCAACACAAGAAAAACGCAAATCCAGAAAGGGGGGGGGGGGGGGGGGGGGGGGGGGGGGGGGGGGGGGGGGGGGGGGGGGGGGGGGGGGGGGGGGGGGGCGGGCAATGAGTGTCCCAACTTGGAAGAAAGTCCAGAAGTTCAGACAAACGTTCGCCGGAAAAAAATCCAATGGGGCACGGCTCCTTACACTCCGCTCCCACGAAAAAATTGGAAAATCGGGGGAAAAAAGGGGGAACTTCCTCAGGAAAAAAGAGGCACTAGCATTTGAGGCCGGAACCCTCGACAAGTTGCCACAGACGGTTGTTGAAAAAAAGAAGAGGTTCCAAAACCACGAGTCGATGGAGGGCCTGGGTGGAAAAAAGATTCGGGAGGTTGTGGGACTGACAGAACCCGAAAACAACCCGGGGATTCCCGGCAAGGGGAAAAGGAGTTCGCAGGTCGCCGGGTAAGAAATATTGCACATTTGGGCGGGGGGAGAAAGGTTTCTTGATCAAAAGACGCAAGCAACGGGTTATCAAAAAAATGATTTTAAAAAAGAGGGAAAGGGGGAAACGGGCGTCTGGGAAATGGCAAGGGCGCCTGGGGGGATTAGGAACTGCAAAAAAGGGGTTTAGAAAGGGACTACCCTCCGCGGACAAAGTTAACAACATTTTAGGGGGCCCACCCCATTTGTGGGGAGTCCTCCAACTCTGGGGGGTAAAATTTTAAACAAAAAGGTTGAAATTAGCCCGTTAATGACCGTTGGGGGGGGTCAAAAAGCCGTATCTACACATCGAGGGAGTGGGGCTTAATTTGTTGCTTAGAGGGGGGGGGGTTGGTCTCTAACCTTTGGCGGCTGAAAAAAAAGGTACATCCTAAAAATTCTGCCGGAAAAATCGACTGCATTGTTAAAATATTCACCGCAGGTAGAGGACAACGTTCCCTATGCCTTTCAACAGACACGAAGCCCGCAAGTTCCTACAAAAGCGGGACAACCGGCGGAATACGCAGCCTGGTTACAGGGGGCCCTGGGGGTCCGATGAAAGGGGCAAGCAATTACGACAGGAGATAGCCCTAAAGACGCCAAGGGGACCAGTCCCATAACAGACAGCCTCCTGAGCTGAAAACAGGCATCGTCCAGACAAGCGGAGGCAGACCCAAAAGGGAAACCGGGGGGGCATGAGTGCCTCCAAATGAAGGAGCCAGAAAAACATCACCTTGAGGGGTCTGGAGGCATTCACCGGAGGGCCACAGACGGGTCCGAAAAAAAAGGCCGCAGGAAAAAGCTTGAAGCTTTCCGAAACCAAAAGAGGGGAAGAGGCCGGGGTTTTCGGGTCGAACGCGGTAACCGGAAAAGGGAGGGCACATTATTCCACCCAGAAAGAAGCTGAACCCCTCTCAAGGAGAAAAGGAAGAGTAAGAAAGAAACGACATGAGAAACGGCGGCAGAAAGAGGAAACGGGAGCTTCAACTTTCGGCAGGTGTGCTTAAGGCTAGGCGGAGGACTCGGCGGCGTCAAAAAGGAGAGCAACAACAAGGAACGGTGTGTCACGGGGGGGGAGGACGGAAGACCGGTAGCGGGAAGAAAGCCCGGGCGACGGGCCTCCGGAGCGGAGGGGAGGTAAGTCTTAAAATTGGTGGGTCCAAAAAAAAGGGGGCGGGGAGAGGAGCCGGGGAAAGTCAGGGGGAGGGGGACACAGCAAGTAGAGTAGAGCCGAGCGCGGGGGGGGTCAAAATCAAGAATCGAGAAAAGATTCGCCGGGGCCACCGTAGCTTCAGTCTCATGAGTAACGACAAAACAAGAAACGGAGAAAGAGACCGTGAGCCGGGTGGGGGGGGATCAAAAAAGGGGTCAGGGAAACAGGGGCGCCCCTTTACATCTCAGGGAGAGGGGGGAAAGCAGGGATATACCAAAAAAAATCTGAACCAAAGATACTCCATCCCGGGAAGTCCTGAGGGGACAACTAATAAGTAGAAAGCGTATATAGGACTGGGTACTGGAAGAAAAAGGGGTGTCCATAGGGGAAAAAGAGTTTCGGAAGATTGACAGAGGAAAAGTTCAGAAAAAACCCACATCAAGCCTAACATTGACCTACATGTACCTGCCTTTCTTCAAACAAAAAAGAAACTAAAGACGTGCTCGCAAACAGCCCGGAATGGAAAGGGAAGACTCCTTTACAATATGAAAGAAAGTAAAACTAACTCCGGTAGGGTCTCAACTGGGGGGGGGGGACGCACAAAGGGCATTGAAAATCTAAAGGCCAAAAGCTAGGGGTATCTGTTAGAACCTCTGACGAATCACGACCAAAAAAAAGGGACGTAAAAATCAAAAAAACTTAAAATAGGGAAACGCCACTCCCTCGAAATACCAGTTGTCCCTCCTGGAGATCAAGAAGAGGGGGGTTGAAACAAATTCGATTTGGGGGGTACTTCAAAGACCACAGAAATCTAGAAGCGTCTGCCTTAAGTAGCGGGTCTGGACGCAGCCGGAATCCCGAGAGTAAATGATGGCAGTGAGCGAATGAAGCCGGGAAGGAGGGGGGGGGCAAAAAAAGGGAGAACGGTCGTTCTCAGGTCCAAGGACTGAAGGTTTGGGAGCAGAAGGGGAAAGAAAAAAAAGAAAAAACTTAGCTTAAGGGGGGTGACCCCGCACAATTTATCGGCGCGGCCTGGAAAAGGGAGGTCAAAAAAAGGAAAAGTCAACAGTGGGGCGCGTTTCTCCTTCAATCTTGGTCGAATAGAAACCGGAGGTACCGCAGTCCCTGGCCGCAAATAACGTCGAGGCTGAACGAAAAGGAACCATAAAGAATAAACGAGCTCAGGTTGCAGGGCCCGTATAAAAATAGGTGTGGTACCTCACAGTCGGAAGAAGAATAATATGAGACCTGAAAAAACCAAAACCAACGGTAGAAAAAAGAGTAGAGGAAGGGGGGATTCCGCCGCACGTGAAACGGAAGGGGGTAGCGGGAGAAAATTTCAAAACCGAAAGGGTGAAATGACTGGGTTGGGGAACATTTGACTTCCACTAACCGAGGTGCAACGTGTTTGTCGCAAGAACGGGAACACCGAAATAGGGGGTCACAGGAGGAGTCTCAGGGAAGGGGAGGCAGAAAAAAAAAAAAAAGGAGACTGGGGGGAACTTACGACGACCGCCAAAAACGAGAATTTCAAGGCCCACCGGGCCACACAAGATCATGGTTGTTTGTATTCAAAGTAAAATCGTTGGACGCAAACACATCCGCGGGTTAAAACTTCTAAGAACTTTTTTCACGACCATAAAACGACTCTCCCGGTATACAATAGCCACAACGCATCATTGTTTTTAAGGGACCAGCTAAGGGGGGAAACTTAAAACCGCGCGCCCGAAAAAAGTCCGGGACCTACTCTTAAGAAAGGAATGTGGGGAAGGGGAAGACAACGAAAAAGGGGGAACGGGAACAGAAGGGTTTCAGGCCCAGAAAAGGCCCAAAGAGGGGGACATCACAGTTTTTGATCAGATGGGGGCTGGGACGGATCGGGCACTGGAAAGCAGTTTAATCGGGAAGGAGACCGGTGGGCAGGGAGAGTTGTCAGAAAAAAGAAAACGAAAATAAAGGTAATACTAATAAGGTAGCGGGGAACGGTTAAGTCAAATAAATTGGGGAGAAAGGGTACCCTATACAATATCGGTATGTACCTTGGCTCAAGAAACAGGAAAGTAAGTCTCGCTCTCATGGCGGTCCGCTGTTGGTTGGTAAAGCAGGAACAGGGCAGGACCGGGGACAGAGAATTTCGGGGGATAGAAATAAAAAAATCTCGTAAAGAGGGAACCTTTCCCTAAAGAAGAGACAATATTCAAAGGGAGAAAGTGAAGGGGTTTAAAGAACCAAAGCTGAATCAGGGGGGGGGAGTATCCCTCAAAGCGGAAGAGGTCAAGACGGTCGGGGGGTTAGATGTAGCGCCTAAAAAAAGATAGAATAGTCCTTAAAGTCATGATTGGAAAGGTCTACGAGCCAAAAAAAAGAAGAAGAGGCTGGGGGGGTACGAAGGCAAATGCTGTTGGGGGGGGGGGCGACGAAAGTGAGAGTCTCAGGGTACCCGTGGTTAGAAAGACTGGAATTTGGGGAAAGCAGAGGGACGGAAAACTTCCACACTTAAAAGATACAGTTCTTAAGTAGTTACCCCAGTGGTTGTTGTACTTCAGAAGACAGAGAACTTCTATTCGAATGAAAAGCCAATGGTTGAAAAACGTAGACCGCCTTAAAGACAGATGGAAAGGCTTCTTCACACCTGGAAGGGAAGGCCTCTACCTGGCGAAAAGCTTAAAGGACACAATCGGTGTGGAAAGATGTGGAGAAAGCCGAAAGGCGAATCGCTGAAGGTCAAGAAAAATATGTGGACGGAAACGGAAGTTGAAGAGAAAGAAGAATAAGTGTCCAAAAAAAAAAAGCGTTGGGGACCAAGGGCGCTTGTGAGAACGCGGGGAACGTTTCTCATTGAGCAGGAGCGGCGGGAAAAAAGGGGGACCAATCGGAAGTTTGGGGTGGTGATTATCGAAATTGGGGGGGAAAACCCACGACAGAAACTCTGGCGGCAAAAAGAAAAGCGGACAAGCCTGTGCCGACCCACGCAAAAAGGGGATAAGGCCATTGTCCCGAGTCAGCAGTGAAGGAAAAAAAACAAGAAGTAAAGAAGGCAGTGGAAGACTCCCTCAAGGAAGAGGGAAGACCCAAGGGGGGTTAGAAATTGCAACTATTGGTACCAAGACTGCTCTCCGGAAAGTGGGGGGGATTAAGGTCCCCAACTGGGGCGGCCAGGGAAGAAGACTCGAAGAGTGAAGGGGGGAATACATACGGTTACAATACCCATAGGGGGAAGCAGGGTCAAAATGACAGGAAAATGGAAGGATAATAGCAAATTGGGGGGTGCACAAAAAGTCCGTCTTTACTTTCAACAAAAATTATGAAAAGAGGGGGCAACTACTGAAATGCACTTCCTCTTAAACGTCCCGAAACCGCCTTCACAACTTCTTTCGTAAAAAACTCGCAATCGGCCGAAGAAGGGGAAGGGGCGGAGGGGCTTCCTTCTGAAGAAGCCAATCCACAAAAGGGGGACTAATAAACAAAACTCGTACTACAATTCCCTCCCAAGGGACACCATCCTGGAGTGGCTAAAACGAAGAGGGAAGGTGGAACGGCATGGAGAGGAACACTTGACAATTTAGGAGTGTCCTCCCTGGAAAGAAGGAAGGGAACCA
>Ga0179593_1435902_pt1 | contig 14279 bp, 16 predicted proteins | sample CZODoug2_1_08_16_FD_185931 | JGI IMG/M metagenome (GOLD analysis project Ga0179593, IMG submission 185931) | Vadose zone soil fungal communities from Angelo Coast Range Reserve, California, USA - CZODoug2_1_08_16fungal (PacBio error correction) | ecosystem: Environmental > Terrestrial > Soil >...
ATAAAGGTGAGAAGATACCGGCGGTATGGAGAACCAGAAATCCGAAGAAAAAGGGCGTACTATACAGGTGGGCGGAAATTGGAGATTGTGAAGGCCAGCGAAGAAAGGTCTTTGAAAAACAAAGATCCAAAAACAAACTGGTGGGAAAGGAATGCAAAATCACAAAGAATTCACCACGACAAATGGAAAACTAAAAAACGGCAAGATGTCTGCGGGGGACAAGATCAAGGCCGGATGGTGAAGACTAAAAGAAGGAAGGAGAGGATGAAGGGAGTTCGTAAGCGTTCAAAACCAGCAGAGAGGACGAGGCGGGAACCGAACAAGCGTGAAAAGGGAATACGAAAGAGGGCGAGTGAAAGCCATCATGGAAGAGCAAACGTAAAAAAATGCCGATGAAGGGATGAGAAGAGAGGGAAAATCTTGGAATGCCAGGGAAATGAAAAATTAAAGTCGTGTTCATTCGAGCGGGTGATCAGAAGACGAGGGGGGCCTGGGAGTTTTGAGTTCCATTTCAGAGAGCGGTGGGAGGCGCACGCCGAGCAATCCGCCGAAAAAAATCCCATCTACCAAGGGGCAGGCCTACAAGCTGCCAAATCGAGAAGGAACCCCGACAGCTCAGAAGTTTGAAAATCCAACTATGAGGACCAAGCTTGGAATCGAACGCGCGCGGGAGGACGACGTGGACACGGAAAAAACTGGTAAGAGAGGGCTTAAGTCCACATCCAAGAAGAAAAAATGGAATCTTAGGAAAACGCGCACAACGAGGAACCAAAGCTATTCCAAAAAACACGCGCAAGGACCACCGCAGATCGGACATGTAGAAAAATGCCTAATGTGAAGAGGGGGTCAAAGGAAAAAGGGAAGAATCACTGCCTCAGCGGCATGAAGGCGTGCATCCACCTAAACGAAGGAACGCCGCGGAGTTAAAGGAGGGTAAATGAAGGCTAAAAAAATTGCATTTAACCGCAACGCACAGAAGCGTCCGATGGCACGCCCATGAATTGCACGAAAAGAGCTTATGACGGGACGGAGGGGGCAGTCAATGTCGAAGCAGACGGGGAGGTTTATCGAAAAACACTCTGTCGAGCCGTCAAGACGCTGTGAATCTGGATTCTTCTCCAAGGGGCGACGGAGACTTCGGACTTTGAGAAAAGGGATGATTTGGTGAAACCAGTCAGATCGAGAAGTGCGGCCTACTGGGCATGCTCGTGGCACAGACTAAGATCAGACGATATCCAGGCGGGGGGTTCAGGACGGAAGGGGAAATGTCCGGTAAGCAGAGTCACGATCAAACCGTTACACGGGATGCGTTGAAAGGGGGGTGGGCCAGGAAAACCGTTAGAGAGGGATAGAATATCAGTGTTACTCAGGAAAAGTTCGAGCGAAAGCCCGAAATAGGGAGAGCCAAGGGAGGGGAACATAGGAGGTTAAATCAGGCGTTTAAGGCTCAGTCCATGGAGAGAAGGACCGGGGAGAAGATGCACGCGCCAGTAAGAAGAGAGGATGCGAGCGAGGCCGAAAAGATTAGGGGTGCAATGGAAGCTGGGGGCGGGAAAAATGCGTACCGAGTGAAGGCTGCCCGCTGTCGCGCACCATCAGAAATACCAAGAGTCAGGAAAGGGGCAAGTGGAAAAAATTGTGTGATATACAGAATTAGAATAGATAAATTGGACCATGTAGTGTTCCGGAAAGGGGGGACTCCGAGTGGAACCTAGACTCAGTTTGAACCAACTCAGGGGAAAATGAACAGCTTAAGGGGGGACGAGGGGAGGACACTGCGGTCTGTGGGCGTCAGCAGAGCTAAAGATTGGAAGGAATTGGGAAGCGGTTTCCCAGATTCTGAACATGAAAAAGGCAGAAGAATGGAGAAATAAATTGTACGTTTAAAGATGCAAAAAAAAGAAAAAAAAAAAAAAACCCCCTTAGCGAAAGGACGAAGACAAGAGTGGAGCGAGGAAAAAAGGCACTCACCCGGACGAAGGAAGTATGAGAGCGACCTCACATCTCGGAGGGCGTGTAAAATAGAATGAAAAGGAGAGCGCTCGGAACCATCAGTCATCTGTTCAGGCTAGGGGGGGTGGGGGGGGGGGGGGGGTAAGGAAATCATTTGTGAATGCTCCGCCTTTAAATTCCTGGAAGACATCGTGGGGTGGAAGGCTACCGTGGTGCGTGGATGAGGTTTAGTAAAGACTGATCCGCAGACACAGGGTGGGATAATGTTCGGAAGAGTACGGGTGATTTTCACAAGAAGATACCTCAGAACGCAGGGAATTGCGCTGGTCGGCATGAGAAAACTAATTGCGGCGATGAAACTACGCTTAAACTTCGCTCCAAAAAAACAACGGATAGATAAAATATATATAATTCCCGGTGATCGTCATTCGAGCTTCACGCAGGCAGCATCGACCAATGCTAGTAAAATGCCCAAGTGATCGGGGGGGGCAGGCGAAAGGAATGAGCCCCGAAGGAGTACAAGGGCACATTGGTAACAAATCACCTTCTTCGTCGACTGGGGAGATAAAAAAAAAAAAGTGTCAAGGGGGAGGAAGAAAGGAGCCCCCAAAACGGCCAACAACCTGCAACAAAATGCGGGTAAGCCAGGACCCTCTTCTTATAATTACCAAAAGTCAACAATGAGGAAGACCTGGTAGGGATCATCTAGCCGATGGCGGCACCGATCCCGGTCCACGAAGACTGGTTCTGGGGAAGGTAGGGACGAAGAGGCAGGCTGTGCGTTTCCACATATCAGCAGTATGACGGAATCCTTATGTCTAGAAAGAAGAGTGGGAAGGCGAGTGGGGGAACCGTAGAATCTGGGACAAATTTCTTAACTGCTGGAAAGCGACATGCGACGCATCGGGAAAACAGATTCAATTAAGTATCCGAACCGGGTAGAGGAAGGGAGCAGGAAGACGAAGTATACAAGGCAAAGAGGAAACTCGGGGTTGAGAGTCCGAGCTTGGGGGGGGTCAAGGTGAGAACTTTCAGAGGAAAAAATACTGGGGGACCTCAACAGACCCTCGGTTCATGTTATCAAATACAGGGGGGGAGAAGATGGGTCTTGTAATAAACAAAGTAGTGGACTGGCCGATTGGGCAGGTAGTCAGGGGGGGGGGGGGCGAAGAGGGGTTAAAAAAAGAAAGAAACTAGGCAATTGCACGAAAAAATCACGCAATCAAATCCGGAAATCCCCCGGGAGGACTAGGGGGATCAAGAAGATCTTCGTCAGGGGCAAGAGGCGAAAGTAAGCTTACGAATAGCTTCTCAGTACTACGCAGAACGCAGGATAAACGCAGGCGAGGAGAGGGAATTTTCTACTAATGGGGAAAAGGCGTGCGCGGAGAAAAAATAAAAACCGAAACGAGAAGTTCTTCCAAGAGAAACTCCAGACCGGGAAGCAGAAAAAGCATGGGACGTTGTTCGTTTAAAAGCCTTCGGACCCGGGACATTCCCGAATTAAAACCTAACGCAGGATCTCGAGGAGGGAGAGAAAAATTCTACGAGAAGAGTCAAAGTCCTGAAATCTAGGAAAGGAGTAAAACTGACCAATTTAAAAGCCTCGTGGTCCGACGAGAGTGATAAGAAAGAGGAACTGTCAAGCGTAGAATGGGAAGGACCGTTAGAAGGGCATCCATGGTAACGGGGCAGAAAAACCGCAACGCGAGCAATATGAAAAATGGAAATGCACCCAATCGGGAAGATCACGAGAGGAGGGGGGGGGCAATGGGCGGTGCAAATCAGGGGGCCGCGTTTTCGTGAGGAAAAATCGAACACGTGGGGGAAGAGGGGGGACACATAAGGGGCGGAAAGCACGTACTATGATTTCTCGTCCTACAAAACTCCCGAAAGAAGCCAAAGGGGAGTGAGCGCAATGGCGAACTCGTTGAAACATCGCAAGAATTTTGTCCAGCAGTTGAACATGGAAGAGATAATTTGGGGTGTGCGCTTGACTAACGAGATGGGGGGGAGAGGGGGGGGAAAATTCGCCATGAGATGTGTGGGAAAGTCAGGTGGATGGAGGGAATAAAAACGATGAACAGAAAGGGTGTTCCGTGTCCCGATGACAGCCGGCAGATGTCTTTGCAAACGGGACGAGATAGGGACAGAGGGGGATCGCCAAAAAGCAACGTAGCACGCGGGGCGGCACATGTAGGTTGAATGGAGTGTGGCAAGTCCAGGGTACCTACCAGGAAAGTTTTCCAGGGTGGGGGGAGAGAGGAGTATGCGAAAAAATGCAAAACGGCGATGATAAGGACGAAAATTCGGTATCACGAACCCTGCAAAAAAGCGGTGACAAGAACAAGCAAACCAAACAAAACGAGAATAACGGGAAGGGGACTGGCATTCCCAATATCCGACACGATACATACTCAAGGAAGGAAAGGGAAAGAGGTTGGCGAGAAACAGTGGGTGGAACGGACGTTTTTGAACAAATGCACAAATGAAATCTGTTAGGGTCCAAGTTCAAGGGCTGGGTGTGTGGTAAAACACCCCCGGTGCGACCGCGGTGGCAGACTTGTTGGGAACAGGAGGCGACAAACCGAAAGGGGGGCGTTATACGACTGAGGTTCGAAGGGAAGTCCCCAAAGAATGATGGAAGGAGGAAGACCGCCGCACGCCGAGGGGACAGAAATATAAAAACTCAATGGGGCAAGACTTTCAAAAAATTTGGCTGGGGAAGAAAATACTTCAATAAAAAAAATAGTGCACTAAATAGAAAAAAAAAAAAACAAAAGGTTTTGTGCGGAGCTGGTGGGGTCTGGTTACCATATCGGTTTCGGGAGGCAAAATTTCAAATCATCTGCAGGGGGGGGGGGGGGAAAACAAGAAGGGTCCGACGCGTAGGATTGTTGAAAAGCCCCGGCGCGGGACAAAACGAAAAGTAAAATAAAGCACCATCACAAAAAAAAGAGGAGAGAGAGAATGCGGGTCCACGGACGGAGGAAAGCGAGTAGGGGGAAAAAAAGGACAGCCGAAAATCACATCTGCAGAGACGAAGTTCGTCCAATGATATGTGGTGAGGAAGAAAGAAAAAGCCGACGAAACCTATCTTACAGACAAGAGCCCAAACTCCTATTAAGAAGACCCAATAGGACAAAAGACGAAGGGCAAAAAAAAGAAAAACAGTTGTAACCAGGCCAAAGACAACGGAAAAGTCGGGGTGGGTGATCATCAGCACCTGAGAGGGGGTAAGACGGACTAAAATCAGTAGGTATAGACGAAACATTTCGGAAAGGGAAGGAACAAAAACAAGAAGACGTCTCCCGGACGCCTGGGGAAAATTCCGAAGAACAGGGCCGGGGGTGAAAATGAGCCCCGCTCAAAGACAGCAGCCACCTAGTACCCCTTCCGCTGTGATGATCCGTGGAAGTATCGGGGGGGTTGAAGCAAAGAAATTCAAGAGAGTAGTGTTCCGTGGATTTCGTGTCAGCCAATCGAGGCAGGGGTCAGGTAGTTAGCTGGGTAATTTCAATGGGACCATTTGGAGTTCAATCACCAATCAGAAACTCAAAGGAAAATGACAAGGGCATTCCGAAGGGAGAATGACAAGATAAAATAAGGGCCGACGAAGGATACCTAGAGTGGGGGGCGGTGGCACCGGGGGGCATGAACCCATATCCAAGATGAGGAAGAACTCGTGGGGAATAAGGAAGCGAGATATTACTCTGAAAGGCAACTGGGGAGAAGAGGGGGCAGGAAGCAGCGAGAAGAATAGGCACATAATTGAAGGACTTTCGTCACACGCGCAACACACCGACTCAGATATTCAACACAACGCGCAACCAAAGAAGAATCTGTGAGCCCAGGACCGGGAAAAAAATAATTCCGAGGTCAAAAGCGAGCGAGAATTCGTACCCTCAGCGGAAGCAGAGCGTTCCCAAAGACGGCGAAAATAAGGACGCCGCTGAAGGGGGGATAAGCCGGGGACTTCCCATCCACGGGGTGTCGATTGTCACCCGTCGCTGAACACATCGCGACGAAGGGAAAGACATGAAAATGGGACACCGCTGGGAGGAAGGGGGAAGCGGGGTGGGGGCATTTCAAGTAATAAAAGGTGCGGCTCGCAAACACATAAAACTAAGCCCTTTCAGTTCGACGCTTGACGGAGATAATTTTTCAGGTCAAGAATCACGCCGCGAAGTCGCTTAGCAGGAGTCACAGGAAAAAGGTTGGGGGGGGGTTGCACAATCAAAAGCAGTTGAAGTTGAACGAAGCAGGTGAAGAGGAGGTCCCTAAAGAAAGGAGAAGGAGATACGGCGTAGTTCGACTAGGAAATGTTGGGGAAGGGAAAGAGGACACTCAGGGAAAAGGGGATGAAAAGTTTAAAAAAGGTGGCACAAATCAAGAGCGGAAACTAGCAGGCGTAAGAACCGGAGATTCAGAGCGCGGAAAGACGCCAAAGGCGGAAAAGGCCTTGATTGACTTTCAGAGCGAGTTATCAGCGTTAAAGCTGAGGCATGGAGAAGAACGTTCAAAGCGTCAAAACGTAAGGCGGACGGCCTACGAGCAAGAAAGGCTGCCGAAGTCACTAAAAATCTGGACAGGCTGAGGGGCTGGGGGGCTGGGCGTTAAAAAGGCCTCGCAGGGGAAAAAGACTCGGTAGAAAACAATACAGAATAACTGGGAAGGTCCACGGGAAGACACCCCTTTGGAAGGAAAGGAATGAAGTTCTCATAAATAAGCAATAAAGGGGAAAAACAAGGGTGGAGGGACCGTCTTGTAAGATATCCTGTACTCGGGACACTCGTACAGGCAACTTGTAATCCGGGGGGGACGCGCTCCGGGCGGCTCAATGAACACTGCTTAACTGAGAACTGGCGCGGGAATAGAGCGATTGAGAACGTATGGAGCGGGGGGGGGTGAAAAAAAAGGTGCGGACGAGAGAGGCACTTGAGGTCAACAAAGTGGCGCAGAATGGAGTCTGACATCGACATCGCCTCATCAATGAGGATAAGAGCGCAATTTGACGGAAAAAGACCGCCGCCACCTAAAGGCAGACCACCGAGGGAACGAAGCTGAAGAATTTAACCGATAATAGAGAGAAGCAACTCGATTAGGAGAGACTGAAGGGCCGAAGGTGAGGTGAGTTATAAGGAAGAAGAGGGATCGTCTAAGACAAGAGGGGGGTGGCAGTTGAATGACACTTTTGTGATGGGTTAGGGGCAAAGGCAAATCTGAGATACGCAGGCCGGAATAGGGTCTTAAGGGGTGCGCGGCTACAAGAGAAGAAGTAGAATCATAAAATGGGGGGAAGAAGACCCTTGCATGGGAAGGAGCCAACTCGAGTGCGGGGAGGAAGGTCAAAAAGAAAGGCGGAGAGGGTCGAATAATCACAGAATTACTCAACACAGAACCGGTATTAGTCTTAAAAATCTATCAGGTGGCAGGGGGACATTGATCTTCCGACAAAAGCGTCCTGAAAACGATTGGAACATAATACGCGCTGAAAAATGAAAAAAGAAGGTCAACGTCAAAGCGCCCTTGGGAACAATAGAACCACGGAGAAATTCCGGCATCAAATCTTATCTAACCCCGGAAAGGAAAGAAGGAAGACAAGGACCAGACGGCCAACGGAAATAACTTGAAAAAAAATGTCGGTGCCTCGTGGGGGGGGGCGGGGGGGGGCCCTTGAGAAGGTCAAACCACGGACTGCCGTGAGCATAGGGCCGGGGGATGGCTGAACCTGGAGCAATCATCCTCTTAACAAAGGGTAAGGAAGAGGAGAACTCGGGGGATAAAAAAGGGGTGGTTGGGAAGAGGGTTTGATACCTCAAGAAAAGATGCGATACGAAGGGAACGTGAATAATTGAGTGGCGCAGGCCTGCTAGGTTGGAAAAAAGTCTTGCAGCAAAGTAAGAGTGCGGAAGGAAGCAATGAACGCAATCCGGCCTATTTCCACGCGGCAAGGCATGCTCCTAAAAAAATACAGAAAAATGCTAATCTGCCGCATTGTTCTCGAGAACCAGACTTTGCCGAGAGGTGAGATGGCAGAACTATGCTAAAAATGAGAGAAAGCACGGGGGGAACACTCTGGGACAAAGGGAAATTTAATTGGATAACTAAATCCTGAAAAAATGGACCGTTGGAAGGGGGCAGAGGGCAGGATTGAAATGGGGGGAAGAGTTACCGCCAGCGGAGCCTTACCGCACCCCGAAAGCCCTCCCTTAACAGAGGACTGGGGTAGGACTCGCAGGGGCCTATCCGGAGGGAGAAGGCGGCAGGGAACGGTCCTTGACGACGCAACGCGCTGGCAAGACTACAAAAACAGAACAGACACACCGAAGGCATCCACTTCACAAAGGGGAGCTCAGAAATTGGAGGCTTTAACGGAGAACTCAACCCTGAGAAAAGAAAAAAGGGACTATCTCTAGAAAGAATAAAAAGGGAAATCTGTAAAAAGCCAGGTGCGCGTGCACGATGATACCCAATACCACTTATCAGAAACGACTCAAAAAGTTAATCTCGGCAATTTAGGGGGGACACGCGATGACATCTTCATAAAGGAAAAATTATGCAGGGTCGTAAAAACCAAATCTCCTTCGGGGAAAAGACAGCTGTAACTGGAAAACGGGAGCTGGAGAAAAGATTCAATATGGAGACCCTAAAAAGCGCCACGGACGCCTCGGAAATGGGAGAAAAAACTTTGGAGATCCACGGGCCTAAAGCCGAAAGTAGGGCCCACATAGTAAAAGCTAGGGGCAATTGGGAGTTCGTTGCCATCGTAGGGGGAGAATGGGAAATGAGATGGGATGAAGGGAAAAAAGAAAAGGCGGTAAAAATGCAGCGGAAAGTCATCACGGGCGGACTGACTCAAGAATGCCTCCAGGGGGAGAAAATTCATTCGAAGGAAGAGTTACCGAGCAGAAAGGTGGGCAGGCAATTGGGTAGGACAGAATTCGAGGGGGGGAAGATGGGTGTTCAGGGGTGAACGAAAAGGACATCAACATCTATGAGGGGTATTGGACAAGGGGGAGGCGGACAAAGGACGAAAAGTTATGTCAAAAGTAAAGAAGCCGCTAAGCATAGATTTCCACAGGCGGGCCTCATATGGGAAAGAGTTTGTTGGAAAAGCATGACTAGCGCGAGTGGGAGGGCCATTAGTTGGTTATTTGAAAAAGTGGTTCACAGGAAGAAGGCAGTCAGGGAAGGACCAATGGAGGTTGGCCAGTTGCTTAGAAAGAGATGCTCGCGTGCTGGAAAAACTCACGGAACGATTAAATGGAATCATCAAAACTGGCAACCACAGCTTGACTGGAAGAAAAAAGACAGCTCCAAAAGAAAAGAACGGGGGAAAAGTTGGTCACGGGCATGACGACGATTGAAAAGGAGAGTCACGCAGGCGGAAAGGGGTAAACCTCTTTGGGCGAGGGAGAGAACCGTTCGAAAGGGGAGTGGAGACAGCCACTGCGCCAAAAGAATCGGAAGGGAGGAAGGGCTCCTGTATCTGACGATGGTTTTTATCAAATAGCGTCAAAAGTTGGGATCTACATATTGGGTCAGGAGCTGCAAAGAGAAGGAATTATGGAAGGAGAAAAAAGGACAGCCGACGAACGGTTGGCGGTCGGAGAAATCGGAAGCTGGGGGTTTTCACCGGCTCATGGGGTGGGAGATGCTCTTTGGTCTACCAGAAGAGTTTCTAGTCTGGTAGAGGAACCACATCCTTCATGGAAGAGCAGGAGTGGAAAACGTGTTGTAGGACTGCACATATTCTGGAGGGAGAGTGACAGAACTCGATCGACTCTCGGGGGCAACAACACGAGAAGGGAAATGCAAGGGGAGGGCACTGTGTCAAATTAAAAAGGGGGGAAAGAGGTGCTTCCTCGAAAAGCTAGACGCCGGAATGACACATTTTGGATATTGGTGATACCGCCGAGGACGATCATGTGACAAAGCGGCCAAAATGAGAAAGGACATACGCAGAAATCTCCGAAATTAAGGAACGAAATTTGTTGTAAAAGGCAAAGAAAAAAAATTATTTAGAAAAAATCGGTTCGGAGAAGAAAAACAATACTAGCGACCGCAAAGTTCGTCGAGAGAAAAGCTCAAGAAAAAAAAGGACACATAAAAACGGACCGGACCAACAAATTTGAAGTGAATACAGAATAATCCCCCCGAGAAAAGGTCAACGCTTAAGCCAACTCAGGGCCAAAGGAAGGGGCGGAAGTGTGATCCGTTTCCAGATCTGAATGCCCAGTAATTCACGGAGAGGAGGGAAAGAAAAGAGGGATGAAAAATAGGGGGGGGGAAGGGGCGAATTTTGCGCTGAGAAATTTCTCACGCTCCGGGAGGGTTCATCCCGAGCAGAGCACAAAAAAAAGATCAGAGGGGAAACTAGAGAGTAAATAATTGGAATGAAGAATAAATAATGGCCAAAAGACAGAAGCTTGTGACGGAGCCCAGGAGATCCAGGGGCCCGCCGCATAGGATCAATACGAGGGAGGAATCGTGGAACTTCGCAGGGGTCCGGAGGGACGTGGCATACCATCACCGGGGGGAAATCCAGAGGAAGAGGGGAGATCCTAGACAAACGGAGGGGAAACAGACATCAGAAAAGATTTCAAAACGAGAGAAAAAACTATCAAAGAGGGAAAAAACTAAAGGAAGCTACTTCTGGGAACGAGGGGGAAGATAAAGAGAACTACTGATTCAATTCTGTTATTCGTGAAAAAAGCAACGAGACGTTAGAGGCAGAGGTTCAAAGGCGCAATTGGGAAGGCCTTAAGCCGTGGGAGTGGCCCAGAAAACTAGGGAAGCGTGGGAAAGGAAATTTGAATAATCAGGTTATGCAAGTTCGAGGGGGACATTTCATGGGCAGATTGGAGTGCGGTTGTCTAAAAGAGAAAATAAAGAAGAGACTGACCAGAGATAAAGTTTTCGAGAAATATCGGAAGAAAGCAAAGGAGACTCTTCGGTCAAAGGAATGAAATGTGGGGTGACTACAAGGGGCAGCTCAAGTCAGGTGGAAAGTGGATGAAGCGGGGGCAGGTTAAAGCCGAGAGATCTAGATAAGGGCGGTAGTTTCAAAATCAGGTGGAAGGGAAGAAGATGAGCGCAGGGAGCAGGAAAGTTTTCCGGAATTGGTGCCAGGCATATGGATAGAACAGTTCTCCCAGGAGGGCTAAGTCTTCAAGAAATCAAGCTTCGAAGTGAGTAACTTGAATAGCGGGAAGACGCTTTCGGAAGTCGGAAAGTGAAAAGCGAAAGGAAGCGTCAATAGTAGGCCGCGCCCCGAGAAAGCAAGAAACTACGAAGCAACTGTTATTCCAGGAGGGGGCCTTGGGTGGGACGGTAAAGTCGAGACCTGCAGCTGGAAAAAGAGTTAGCCACCTCCTAAATACATGGAAATTCGGGGAATCAAAAAGGTTTTGAGTGAAAAGACAGAGTGTCGTAAAGGAATAGGAAGGGAGAGGTTGGACCTGAGGGAGGGAGAAGAGAATGGGACCTAGGTTACCGAGGAAGAGAACAAGCTCAAGGGACGGCTAACTGAGGCACTGGAACAATGCGATGGAGAGGTCTTAGCTTCGCTGAGGGGACGTGGGAGCAGGGACCTGACGTCAAGAGGGAGAAAAACGGGAGAAGAACGGGGAGAAAGTTCGCAAATCGCCCGCGCTCCACAAAGAAAAGTAAGCCTACTATTAGGAGGGAAACAGGGCGCCCACCAAGTATCTGGGCTAGGCTACTACGAGAGACCTTCGGACGATAAAAGAAAAAGCAGGCGCTCGAAATCTGAAGAAGATTAGAGACGACGGGAGGGAGGAGAAGGACTCCAAGGTCCGGACATCCGGTGTTTGCCAGTTATCTGCCGGAGGGGGAGGAAACGGTATCTGGCAGGGAAAAGGGGGGATAAAAGGTACCGGAAGAGTGAACGTTAGATGGGGGACGAAAACGGCTCCCCGCAGGAGGCAAGAGGAGCATAAAGAGACTCCTTGGAGAAGGAAAAAATAGGATGGTTCGATGAGGAAAGATTCGAGAATAGAGAAAGATCAAGAATCTCGAGAAAATAAAAACGGGAGGAAAGGATATCCCGGAGAGGAGGACGATCTCACGGCGATCGACTCAATGGTTTCCCTTCCCGTAGGAGTTGGGATGAGCAGATGAGCTCAAGGTGCCCTAGCAGCCGATGTAAGAGGATCACCAGGGAACAGACGACAGGGGAGAGAGAACTTCAACCTCGGAGACCAAAGTTTCAAGCGGGAAGGCTCAAAAATCATCCACAAGGGCATATACATGAAAACAGTTTCTGAAACACATAAGAGGAGGAACTGGGAAAAAAAGGAGAGCAGAGAGATCAGCAAGCCGATGGCTTTAGAAAGGTAAATCCCTTGAATGAAAAGAGCAAGATCGAGGTAACGGGAGAAGGGTGCGCGTGGTGCGGGACCGGGTTTCAGAGCCTCAAGAAGGGCGTCATAAGATTGGCGCGAGAGTCGCGGGGGTAACACCTGTACAAATGAAGGGGAGAAACGGTCTAACAGGAGGAGGTAGACATGCGAAGCAGAGGAAAAAGCGGAACGAGAAGGGTAGCGCAAGAATGCCGACATGCACTCAAAGGGCATGGAAAAAAAGGTGGGACTTCACGACGTTGGCAAGAAAGATGTCCAGTCAAAAAGCTCGGATCACGGCAGGCACCCTCTGTACCTTTATAGGGTATAAATAATACCAAAGGAGGTAAGGGGCTTTGGCGAAGATAGTATGATGTTTGCGTAGGGAACTTTTAAGGGGCAGCGGGAAGCGGGCGCGCAAGCCCTCCAGCAGATTAGCCCAGGCTTTGGAAACTAGAGAGGGTCACAGAGAGGAGGAAGGGAGGATACGAGGAAGGCAGGACGTACAGACGCTTCTCAAAATGTCTACGAAGAAAAACTAGGAAACCTCAATAGGAAAAGAGAAAATTGGATAAAAAGGGATTTTCGGGAAGAGAGAAATCTTTAGTAAACAGGAGCTATGAAGACTCCTCCTGAACGTTCCAATTAAAGGGGGAAAAGAGAAAACCGGCGTCCAGGGGTTGCGTGCAAGGGTTCTGGCAACCGAAAAAAACAAAGGGTCCTTAAGGATTATGGGAGCTGATTCGTGCCACTAGAAGGAAAAGGGAGGACACAGACTCCTAGGAAGTAGCTGAAGATGGGAAGGGAACCAAGCTCCGCAAGAAGAAAAAGTGGGTCGCGAGCTGGGTAGAAAACTAAGAGCAAGGGCGAGGAAAAGGTGTTTAGAAGAGAGTCATTGAGGAAAGGGAAGCCACCGAGTCTTCCCAGGACACATCAGCAGAAGAACTCGGAGGGATGATGTCTGTTGAAAAAAAGAGGCCGCTGGGAAACTTGGGGCAGGGAAGGGGAAACGGTTTGATAAGGAAAAAAGTGCCAATGGAAAGAAAAAAGGGAAAAAAGGAACATCGGAGGCAACCCTAAAAAAGCAATTGAACTCCGAAGGCCAGAAATCGCGCGAAGAGGAAACTCGAAGCATATTTGGGAAGAGTTTAGGGCCATCAGATAGGGATGTTGTGGTGAGGAGGTTGAAGTTAGGAGGTGGTAGAGGAAAAAAACTGTCAACAGGAGGTGGATTACTTAAGGGGGACAACTTCAAAAGGGAAAAGGCACCCGTGGGGAAGGGGAAGGGTTGCCATATAGGGAACCGGGAGCGAATCTATGGGACCAAAAGTAAGAAGCTCTGGGGGAAGAAACAAGCAGGAGAAGCGGAGAAGAGGCGTAAGGAGGAAAGATTTGAAGGGTACTGGGGCGTGGACGCCATGAAGTGTCAGGGAGTATGCGATTGCGCGGAGGGATGGAACCTCACACCGTCGCGGGGTCAGAAAAGGAAGAAAGTGCCAAAAGCGCGTGAATGATAAGAGCCACGACGCGAACTTGAAATGTGAACCTAATTCCAGAGATCCAAGGCACTTAAGCAAGCAAGAAGGACACAGGGTTCTGCTCGCCGGGTGAGCGGCGGGGTTTTCAATAAGCAAATAGGGAATAGGCAGCGTGCCAGGTCTTTGGAAAGGGACAACGCTGGATCCTTTTGGAGAGCCGCTGGGATGCTATAAAGGAAGTTTTACAGTAGAAAAAGAGGGCGGAAGAGGATGGGGGGCACAGATGCACTCTCCAGGGCGGGTAAGTTGGCGGTGAATGGAGGGGGAGGAAGAGAGCGTTGTTTATTGGGAAAGAATTCGGGTTCGGCTAGGGGCTGTTACCATAGACGTCTTGCTGTCAGATGGACAACAAAGATGGGAGCGCCACAAGGGGAACCTCTCGCTCGAAGGGGACTTCCATCTCTGGAATAGGCGAAGAAAG
>Ga0179593_1535754_pt1 | contig 14279 bp, 20 predicted proteins | sample CZODoug2_1_08_16_FD_185931 | JGI IMG/M metagenome (GOLD analysis project Ga0179593, IMG submission 185931) | Vadose zone soil fungal communities from Angelo Coast Range Reserve, California, USA - CZODoug2_1_08_16fungal (PacBio error correction) | ecosystem: Environmental > Terrestrial > Soil >...
TCAGGGTATAAATCACTCTAAGGGAGGGGGGGGGGAAACCGCGCAGGTTCTTTCTTGGAAAGCCGCCACGAGAGCACACCGAAAAGGATCAGCAAGCGGTTAGGGGACAACGTGCTTTGTTCATTGGCAAGAGGAAAAAAAGCGACGCAAAGGGGATCTGTATTGAGGTTTGTTGGACGGGAATTTCCATCAATCCGGTGTCGCTTTAAACGGGGTAACCGATTTGTGGCGTACGCCGCTAAAAAAAAACAAAAAGAAAAAAACGTGTTGCAAAGGGAGAGGCTTTGAACTGTGGTCGTGGTGTCGAGAGGGCAAAAAGTCACATCGATCATCCGGCGCCCGAGAAAATCGGAGAACAGGAGTTTCTGGATTCTGAACACTGCGTTTGAAGAGGAAGAAATCGAGGGGGGGACGATAAAAGAAAGAAACTTAAAGTTGCCAGTCGGAAAAAGAGAGGGGGATCAGCTGCCGGACGGTCCAAGAAAGGGATTATTGTACAAAAGTGCTGTCGTCTGGGAGCGGTTGGACCTATTTCAGAGGTGGACCTAAAGTCTTGTCAGGGCTGGCGCTTTGCAGAAAAGAGATTCCCTAAGAGAGAGTACAGCCGGATCATTTCTAAAGGAAAAAATAAGAAAAAGGAAAAGGTAGGACTCTCCTGTCTAGGACTCAGCAAAAGGCTCAAAAAAATGGTTGTTCTGTTGTCGCGCTCCAACAGGGATCGAGGAAAAGAAAGAAGCAAAGGGGTCTCTTAAAACAGGGGACTGTAGGGAGAAGGGAGTTCAATGAAATGTATCGGCGAAAAAAGGGTCTGATGTCCCTAATCAAAGTCGGGTTTCAGAGGAGTCCAGAAGAAAAGTTCAAAAATCGGAGCATCGAACGCTTGGGACTGTTAAAAAGGAATCGGCAAAGGAAAAGATCCTGCTTGGGAAAAAAAAATCGACAAACCAGTTGTCTGGAGGGAAACTAAAGGCGCAAAAGGGTCTAAGAAAGGGAGACTCATCAAAAAAAATCCCAAAAGAGGAAAAAGTCGCACTTTCCGGAGAACGTCTTAGGGGGTCAGAAATCGATGCAGAACACGGGTCGGGGCGTCCAGCTGAAGCACGATTCATTGGGGTCCGGACGAGAGAAAAAAACACCGGGGAGGAAAGGGACATTACCTCGGCGCCAGATGTGCTGCCGGTCGTTACTCCGAAGGGGGAAAATGCGGGCAGAAAAGGAAAAAAAAAACCAGCGACCCGTCCATGATCTAAAAAAAAGAGGACTTGAAAGGAGGAGGATTTGGGAGAGGAGGGGGAGATCTTGAGAGGCGTTAGAGGGAAGGGGTCACACCGGAGGTCAGCAAAAACTAGCAGACAGGGCGTGGTAGAGAAAAAGAGTGAGGGGGGCCAAAAAAGAAAGAAAAAGGGTGGGCCGGAAAAAAGCGTTCGGCTCCGTACTAGGGGAAGTTGGAAATTCGTTAAAGAGCGACAAAAAAAAAAACGGCAGAGAGGTCTTCGACATCTCTCGGGGGAGTCGCAAAGAGGCATGAAAGAAGGAGCGCCTGACAGCTTCAGCGATCCAGGTTGTCGATCGTTGCCTTTCTTCTAATCCCTGAGAAGAGCGAAAAAAAGAACGATGGTTCTACTGCTTGACGGCATCGGGGGGAGAAGGGGGACTGGCGGGGGAGAGGATACTTCGTTTTCATTTCCCGTCGCCATGAGTACCGGGCGAAAGGGGAGGGAAGAAGCTGACGCTCTAAAATCTACGAAAGAAAGGGGGGAAGCGTCGAAGGGAAAAAAGAAACCGAGACAGCACTTGGGAATTTCGAACAGAATAATTAATTTGAAAGAAATGATGAAGAAAGAAGGGGAGAGAGAAATTGAGACTTGGCAACCAGGGCCTGTTAGGGAGGGGAAGGGGAACATTCAAGGATGCCAGAAGAAAAAAAGAGGGGATATAAATTCGCTCCTCCAGAAACTGTCCCTATTACTGCCTTCCTAAAGGGGATCCGATGGGCCAGGGAGGAAGGTATTGCAAAAACACTCCAAGAAAAAGTAAAACATCGCACGGTTTGTGAAAGTTACAGGGAGGAAACAGGGAGGTGACAAAACCTGGACACGACACCCGGGCTGGAGGTAAAAGGGTCAAAACCTGAATCAAAAGACACAGTAAAAGAGGCAAGTGTTCTTGAACTCAGGCCTCATTGAACAAAGGGCTTTAGGCAAGGGAAGAGGGACTGAGGAGGGGCCTGGGGGTTGATGAAATGGTCGGGGGATTTTGTGCCATAAAAAAAACTCGTTGGTTTAGCGATAGAAAGGGAGACGGGCTTGATATGGGGGGGGGAAAAATCCCCACACGATGAGGGAAATAGAGAGATTACAGTGGGGGGAACAGGAAAAAAAGGGGAGAGAGGTCCACCGCGCATGTTCTTTCAACAAAGCCAACTAGAAGAACACATCCGAATCCAATGGCTTCCTGATGAAAAAGAAAGCCTCCATCTTTGCCAGGGTCCTATGCTTAAAAAAAAAAGAGGGAACGACTGTGATCGTGAGTAAGGTTGTTTGGTGGGAAAATGTCCCTTTCAAAGGAAGAAAGGGCGGTAAAAGGGGAAAGATGATTAACGCAGCTACTCTCGCCAACCGAGAAAAAGGGAACACAAAGGGAGAAGGGGGTGGTCAAAAGGAGGGGGAAAACACCGAAACTCGATCATCGGCCCATCGAGGATTAACTTCAGTCAGGCCAGGGTACAGGGGGTCTGGGGAAGGAAGGGGGAACCCGCGTCACTAATCAGGGGAAAGGGGACATAAGTTGAAAACAGGTCGGAATAAAGCCATAGAGAGAAGGGATCAAATAGTCATAGGTGTCGTCCCTAAAAGGATGGGGATGGGAGTAATTAGAAAAATGTCCAGGCCCGTTCTTATTCCTGCGAGGTATCTATCAGCACTCTCAGGGAAAAAGCTATAAAGTTCCATTGGCCATGACCGAAATCTGAAGAAAAAAGAGTTAATCGCTGCTCTCGCGAAGCAGAAACCAGCTAGGGAGGTGGGTTTCGCAGTAAAATCTGAGAAGAATCTCCGCGGCAACGAAGCGCAAGGGAAATCGCGAGGCGACGGATCTTTTTCAGCACTGCAGGATGGTTTCTCGGACCAATGAGAGATGGCAAAGGAAAAGTCGACGCGTTGGTTTTTGTGTCTCTCTATTTAGAAAAGGCTTGGGACGAACGAGGGCTGGGGAAGGTCTGGAAAGCACCAGGCCCAGTGATATCCTCTTGACTTTCAACACCAAAACGAACTTTGATCCGGAGGGGGCCTGGGGTGCCGGCTTACAGAGGAGCCGAAAAAAAATAAGAAAATATGCGCACGACGTCGCCGGAAGAGGAACGGGGAGGGAGGGTGGCATATCGGGGTTGGGGTGGGGCGAGGAAAGGGTCGGAGAGGGGGGAGGTCAACGCGCACATCCTCGCGGGTATTAGCATCTCAAGAAGAAAAACCGGGGGGGGGGGGGATATATCATGAATTAAATAGCGGGAGGGGAAAATGGAAGGGGGGAAAGAAAACGGGCTGCCTATCGAGTAAAAACACGCAAATAATTAAGAAGGGGCGTCAACGGCGCATTACTGAGGGGGGGGGGGAGAGTGGATTGGGGGACGGGGGAAGGAGAAAGGTGGTCCGGCCCATTATATTTGCCCTAAAAAATGAAAGGGTTACAGTGAAAAAAGGTTCACGGGACTGGTCTACGAAAAAAAAAATCGGAGGGGTCCTTGAAGGGGGGAGGGGACACAAGGAGGACCACACCACCCACAAAGAAGACTTTGTATTCTTTAAAATATCCTTTGTCAAGAAAAAAGCCTGCTCTTCGGGGGAAAGGACTGGACGCCCGCTTACGATCTTTCCTGGAGGAGAGGTTTTCCAACCCAGAAGGGAGAGAGGGGAGTCCCAAACACCATCTAAGGGTTTCGTCTCTTCTCGAGAGAAAAAGAAAATCAGACGGGAAACTTTCTGATCTCTCTTAGGGGTTGGAGGGACCGGGGGGGGGGGGGGGTGTGGGGGGGGGGGGGGGGGGTGAAAAAACCTGGGGAAAAAAGGAGCGAGAGTGCCTATAAATCGCCGGAAGAGAAGAACTGGAAAAAGCGTAAATGACGTCCCACCGCACCTCCCGAACAGCATTTGTCTGGAAATAATTGAAATAGTTGAGAAGGAGGAGAGAAGAAGGGAGGGGAAGAAGGGATACATTTCACCAGCCGTTGAATTTCGGAAAAAAAAGATATCTTAAAAGGGAAAAAGCGAGCAAGGAGTAGAGAAAAGAAAAGTCCTGCATGACTGCCGTCTACCTGGTCCTAGGGGGACTTATGAGAGTCGTGCAAACAAAGGGGAAGAAATAAACGAGTTTGTGCAACTGTTTTTGATGAGGCGGGGGGGGGGGATCAAGAAAGGGAGAAAAGAAACCAGGGGGGAAAGCTCCGGATTGCCTGACAGTGACATCCCAACACAACGTCTTCATCAAGAATTCCAGGGAGGAAAAGTCAAAGGAAGAGTTTTACTTTAATCTCGAATGGAACACGATGGAGGCCGAGTTCTTTTGAATCTCGGTTTTGTCAACATCGAGCTTTCCTTGGGGGCAGGGGGGATGGATCGTGCTTGGACTGCATAAAAAAAAAAGGAAGGAGGGGGGAAGGCAGTGCGGACGGCTGAGATTATATTTTGAAAAACTCAAAAAAAAACAAAAACTTAGGGAGAAAAGAAGAGATTCAGTTTGGAAGAGAATCTCCAATAAGGACAGGAGACTGGATCGCCCTAAAAAACGAGACGCTTTCTTGGACAAAAAACAACAAAGCAAGGAAGATTTTACAATGAAGCCGACTTCAAAAGTGCATCTGCCCATTTGCGGAAACGATGATTGGCCAAGAAAAAAATTGAAACTAAGCCTGAAGGATCGGGAAGGGAAGGGGGGTTGTTGGAGGCCCTTTCCATGCAATGGTTGTCATAAAAATTGGTGTACAAGAGGGGCGTGAACGAAGAGAAAGAAGGGAAAAGAGATCAACACCTGTGGAACAAAGCTTCTTGAGGAAGGGAGGGGGAGGTTGTGGAGAAAAAGGGAAAAGAACTAAAAGAAAGAAGAGTTCCAGGAGACGGCCGTCATACATGTACATTTGGTTTTCTTTGGATCGGAAAAGGGAGAAACACTTCAGTTTTGGAAAAAAGATAGGTATGGGTTGAATGGCGATACCCAGAAAAGAAAAGGCCAAGTCAGCCATCTTCTTCCAGAAAAGAGGAGCATCTCAAGAAGGGGGAAGGGAATTTCTGTGAACATAAAAAAGTGTATTCTTTGGGGAAGGGGGGGGAGATTGGGAAGGGGACCTGGGAGGAGGAGGGGCTTCTATGAGCGGCGGCACCGCCGATGCCATTGACCTCTCATGGAATCCCTGAGAGAAGGGCCAGGAAAAAAAAAAAGAACAGCAAGCCCTGGTCAAAGGAAAGGACCTCGCGAAAAAAGAGAAAGGGAGGATGGTTTAGCACGGCAGCGAGATCCTCTCTCCGAACTGCACGAAGCTCCAAGGATCTCGGGAGGGGGAAGAGCTCCTATAGTGTTAAAAATTCCGAGGGAGAAAAAACGGAGAGGACGAATCGACGGAGGGGTGGTGTTTTCTCGAGGGGTCAGCAAAAAAGAAGACAGATCATCGAATAGAAACTCGGGGGTGGGGGGAAAAAACGTTTAAAAGAGGAAAAGTTAAGAAGCGAAGGGTTCATCCATGGATCCACACGCCAGTTGCAGTTCTAACATATAAAAGGAAGGCTCTCACCGGGATGTCCAGCAAACATAAAACTCTTCCAAAATAGGAGATTTTGAACGACGTCGATAAGAGGGATTGTGTGATCGCGATGCAAAAAAACGGAGGGACGGGGGGGACGATCAAGGAAAAAGGGGTCTTGTGAGGGCATTTGCATCTCTCTAAAACTTCGGGGAGGGATATAGGAAAAAAAAATAGAGCCGGTCTGGACTAAAACTACCGCGTTGTGCTGGGACATCTGCAGGAAAGGAAAAAAAGTCATAGGAAAGGCTCAGGCTTTTAATCGAGGATGGGTAGTATATTCGGAAAAGAAAACACAGAAGCCCGGAAAAGGGGGTACCAAGGAGTATTTATTCATCTCCTGGTTTCTGCCATACGAATGGGTTGCAAAAGCTCACAGCTGTTCAGAGGAAAAAAGGTCAATGGCTGGAGTTCGCACTCTAGGCCAAAAAAAGGGGGGGGGGGGAGTTGATGCGGACATCAATCTTGGTCTATCGACGAACCTGGAAGGGGGAAAGGTCGACTGGCTTAAAGAGATCCAGGTGAGGAGGGAGGTTGCAGGAAATAAGAACTCTCGGAAAACACCATCGCCCATCTCGCTTTTCGCGGCAGTCGATCCGAAGGGAAGAAAGGTGGGTCCGGGGGGGAGAGAGTAGGCCATGCCATGATTCTTACGGCAATTGGGATAAAACTCGGAGCAAACCCTGAAGAAGGAACAGTACCATCTTCGCGAAGTCTGTCCAAAGAACTGGCAACATCAAGGGTGTTGGGGGGAAGGAAATTAAGAGTGGGGAAAAAAAAGAAGTCCGAAAGACCGAGGATGAATAAGTCTTGAGACGGAAGCTGAAAGCGTTCAAGAACGCATATCTGCCGCTTTTTAAAAAAAAGAAGGCGAGCACTCGCCGGGGAAAAAAGAAACTGTTCCTGGATGAAGAAGATCCGTTGCGAATTTAAAGGGCTTGCGGGACAAAAAAGAAAGGAAAAACACGCCCACGGAAAGGGGGGTGAAAAGAAAAGCGATTAGGCGTGAAAGAAAAAATAGAAGCGTGTTCCCACCTTTGACAGCGCCCACAGGAGGAGGAAAGGAAAATACAACAAATGAGAGTGAAAGTCTGGTTCACGTATAGGGGCTTTTGAAGAAACCAAAAAAAAGAAAGAAAGGCCTTTCGGTTGAAGTAGGTCTTCAAGGGTAAAAACATCTTCAGTCCGTGCTGTCAGTGTTCGGGTGTCGGGGAGGAGGAGGTTTGAAGGAAAAAAAGATTGCTAGCGCAAGAGCTAGTCTGGAGAGGTTAGAGGAAAATCTCAATCAACAGGAGAAAAAAAGGAGGGAGGCTCTATAAAGTCAGGCCCAGCGCCGGGGCGACTCCATACCCCCGCGCAGGTTTTCTCTAAAACCCAAAAGCCAAAAAAAAACAGAAACGTCCCCACATCGGGACTTGAAGCCTACTTCAAACGAAAGAAATCCTGGTGGCAAAGAAAAAAAAGGGAAAAAGGGGGACGAAGCTGCCTAGTCCTGGGTCGGTTCTTGACGGGGGGGGAAAGGTAAAACGGGTGTCTGTAAAAAGTTACAACCGCTTAGAAGTTGAAAGACGAAGAATAAACCAAGGGGGGAAAAAAGGAAAGTTTCTGGTTTGCCCTGTGGGTACGTGGTGCCCCGGTTGGCACCGAAACTCTAGAAGCAGGATATCAGGTAGATGCCTGGGAAAGGTGTCGGGGACTTCGGAAAGGGTTGAAACCGAAAAAGAGGGGGGGTCCTTTTGATACCAAAAATACAAGCTGGTTGCCATTTTGGGGTTGTGTGGGGGGGGGGGGGGGGGTTTGGGGGGGGGTGGGGGGGGGGGGGGGGTTTGGGGTTGGGGGGGGGGGTTTAGGGAAAAAAGGAGTCCAAGAGCCGCTTTCCTAAGTCAGGTATTTCAAATATCCTTATCTGGGGAGAAGAAAAAAAAAAAATGAACGGAGTAGGGGGAGACCTGATTTCAGCAAGGGGAAAAGCCCGTGAGAGGGAAGCTGAAAGGAAAAAGAAAAAACTCTAATGACATATAGCGGCCCATAACTCATGACCAGGAGAACAAGAGAGAGAAAAGGCAACATGAAGTGACCTTTCTTACGCTGAAAGACGAATCCAAAAGAAAGAAAAGTTTCTGAGGGGTTAGACGGCGAGAATCCAAAATTGTATCTCCTCCCGCCCTGTAGAAGGGATAGAGGAACTTAGATAGAATTTTCTGATTAGTGGCAGAGAAAATAGACCCAAAAGTCGCTTTCCCTCCCATCAACTGAGAAGGTTTGTGGTAGGGCTAGTGAGACTCAGAAGATTGGACAAAAAAAGGACAAGAGAGAGGGGGGGGGGTTTGGGGAAAAATTCTTCGATCAATTTTCCCATTGGAAATACACTGCCTTGAAAAGGGCCCGATAAAACCTCCTTAAGAAGTTTCGGCGAAACGTTGGGAGAAGTCATTTCGTCACTAAATAGTACCCAATCCAGCGATGCCAGATCATTAATGAGAAAAAGATGCCCCAAAAAAAAACCGGTACGGCATTAAAGGGTGGGTCGATGGGAGGAAAACCCGTCGGTCGTTCGCTGGAGAAAAGAAACACATTGGATCGAGAGGGGAAGTTCATCTCAGAGACAAAAAAAAAAGGGATGAGGAAAATGCAAAGGGGAAAAGGGGTTGAAGTAGGGAAGGAAAGAGAAAGCGGTGTTGCCTCGCCCCTAAGCCCGCGAAAAGGAAGGTCTACTCCTAAATTCACATTGAATTGGTTGGGGAGGCAGGAAGAAGAAGACGTTGCGCGCCGGCACCTGGCTTCTAAGGGAAAAAAAGAAGGATTCCAAGTTAGAGGGTAAAAGTGGGAAGGGCTCTAAGATAAAAAAGCTGGCGATGCTCCGCGTGTTCCGTTGGCTGGCTGGTGGGAAAAGGAAAAGAAAACAACGGGGTGAATGGGAGTGAGGTTCCCTAGGCAAGTTGGTCGGACCGAGGGAAAGAAGCGTCCTTCCAGCTACAGGCGCGATTGCAGAGGAGGGTCTTCGGATCCCTTTCGCGAATAAGAAAACCGGCGAAAAAGAGATGGGAAGGAAGGAAAATTAAGGGAATCCGGACTGGCGTGGCTGCTCAGCTGCTTGGGGGGGTCATGGACAGTACGAAAAAAGAAGGAGGTCAAGAGGAGGGGCAAGGGTCTTCGAGTGAAAGGACCCTGAGGAAAAAAAAAAAACCACGAAAAAAGGAGGTCCCACACCTCCCGCAGGCACTTTTGTCCTGGGCGGATACTTGAAGGGGGTAAAAGAAAGTCTCGAGAAGAACGGAGAGGGGCGAATTGGAAAAAAAGTCCGTTGGAGTGTAATCCGTCAACTCCAAGAAAAACGCGTGAGTCTTCAAGGACTAGACTCAGAAAGGTCAAAAATCAGACTGCCGTCTAACCTGGAAACGATGTTCTTGATTATCTATGGTTCGTGCGGGGTGCAAAAAGAAAACACATAATAAACAGAGGGGCAAAGGGTTGATATTCTGCGGGAGGCGTTCAACAGACGACATCGGGGGAAAAAAAGGGGGAACAGGACAGGATGGAAGGGAAATGGGCCGTTCCCACCAAGCAATCCCTAGAAGGAGAGGGACGTCGGTCAAGGAAAAGTAAAATTGAAGATCTGAAAAAGGGAGCCATCAAGATGAAAAAAAGGAGGTTGTAAGGTGGTGAAAATGAGGGGAAGGAAATTTTGAATGATCTTGTCGTTGGGGGGGCAAGCAGAAACCTGCGCGGGTGGTATTTGAGAGAAGAAGATTCTGGACTGAGGGAGAGGGTGTTCAGACAACTGATATCGAGAAAAACAACGGAGGTCATTTTGGAAAGAAAGCCTGGAAAAAAAAAAAAAAAAACAGTTAGAAATCGCCATCAATGCAGGTTCGTTCTTGCCAACCACCTAAACTAAAAAAACAAGAAAAAAAGAACCTTGAACCGCCTTCAAGAAAGCCTGCATCTTGAGGAAAAAGGGTCGAGACAAAAGGAAAAAATTCCCTTGACGAAGGGAAAGAGACTGGTCTGGATTTCCGGGTGTTGTTACAAGGGAAAGGGAAGAAAGAGGGAGTTGGGGACGAGGGTACACGCGGGAGAATAGTTCGGGAAAAGGCGACTACTCTAGACCAAAAAGAAAAAAAAACTTGCCACAAGAGGGTGGAGAGTGAAGAAACTGCGCACGAAAAAAGCGAGGGATCATCCACTTCCCATCGGAATGAAAGAAGAGGACATGCCAGGAAAGGGGGAGCAGGGAAGGGGATAGTCGCCTCGAAAAGGGTTTTAAAAAAAGCGTGGGATACACGGGCCAGGGGGAAAAAATCGCCACTATTCAGGCGCCTTCTTCTCGTCGAGAGTAGTAAAAGGAGGAGGAGAAACCACCAAAGCTGGGAGGGAGGGGATTTTGTGAAAGATTTCGGAGGCCCTGGATAAGTAAGCGATTATGGGGGGGGTGTTTCGCCGAGCAAATTGGGAAGAGTAGAAGAAGGAATAAATTTCGATCACCAAAGGCCATAACACGAAACCAGTCAAGGAAAAGCGCTGACTAGCGAATGCAGCCGCGACCATCTGTAGAGTGGTTTAAGTTCGACGGAGAGAGCCGACGAAAAAAGGAAAAGAAGCCGCAATCTGCTGAAGCGGGACGTATCCTGATCTTGTTCAATGACAGAAAAAAAAAGAGCCCGGATCTGGGACCGAAGCAAGTCCCACGGGGGTCCACGCGGAAAAAAAAACAAGGGAAATAGCGTCGGACAATCGATTTTTTGACCCGGGAAGGGGAGAAAAAGAAAACAGCCAAGGAGAATTGAGTCCTCGAAAACAGGCCCTGGAGAACATAGAAAAAAAGTGGGCACGGGAGGAGAGTCCTTCGTCGAATCGAAAAAGCATGAAAAACAGTAAAAGAGGCAGTTGGAAAGGAAGCGTCTCATAATGACGGGCTCATACGAGAGAACAACCAGAGTGCTCTGCGTCATACGACATCTCGAGAGGGGAGGGAGTGAAAAAAAACCACAACAAACAACGGGAGGAGGAAAAAAAAGTCTCTCAATGAAATCCTCGCCGGTGAAAGACTTGAAGAAGGAATCGCGATCTGAAAACCCTCGACATGTATCGACGGGACAAAACATATTGTTTCCGAGAGGGGGGGTACATTTGAATCGTGACGAAATGCGACGTGAGGGGAAAAAAAACACTGGAGGGGAGAGTTTTTGAAAAGAGTTCTCTTTTATTCCTGGTTCTCTCCTAAAAAGGGGGGGGAAAAAAAAAATAGGAGGCAGAACGCTGGGAGGGGTGGTTCTAAAGAAGAAGAGCCCCCACCAAATTTGAGGAGGGTAGACCGGTGGTAAAACGCGCCATCCTGCGCGCATTTACAAAGGAAAGCGACGTCCGCCGCGCAGCGTCCAGGGGGCGCGGGGCGTTGCAGGGGAGGAAATCCCCTTGCCGGAAGAAAGGGGGAAAAAAGCTCCGGAGAGCCAGAGAAAAGCTTAAGAGAGGGAAGAAAGCAGGGACTGGCCGGGGGCTCACCTCTCTTCAGGGGGCCGGGTAGCAATCCTGAAGGGTCCTATAGCTGTCATGGAATAGGAGTGGACGATGGAGCCTGGGAAAAAACTGGAAACGGAAAGCGTCGCGGACCGAACCTCCCGCAGACACAACTTTTTTTCATTAGAAGGAAGGAGGTTGAAAGAACAGGAGAGAATGAGCGCTGAAAGGAAGGGGTTTCAACCATCGGCAAGGGAAAATATCTAAAGTGAACGGGAAAAAAACGATATCCTAAAAAAAAAGGTCAAGAATGACGCCGTCTACCTGTACGATGTGACTTATGATAGGAAGGGGAGGGGGAGTGCCACAGAGTAAAAGGCGGTTGGGAACTGGGGGGGGAGGGGATTTTCTTCGTGATGGAGGTTCAAAGGACTTCGGGGGGGGGGCGAGAATTGGAGGAAAAAGACGAGTTTCACCCACCAACAGGATCACATAACAGTCTAGCATCTTCTTTAAAGGGCAAGCATGGTGTAAAATCGACCATGGAAGAAAGAAGATGCGCGGAGGGTGAGGCAGGGAAAGTGTGAAAAAAAAAAACTTGTTGGGGGTCGTGGGCGGAGGTGGGAAAGAACCTGCGCGTGGTTATGGCTCTCATAGCTGAGAAGGGAGGGGTTATAGGGGGAGAAGAAAAAAAACGGATTGGGGGGAAAAGGGAAGATTCAGTGTGAGGAAAAGATATCCAGCAAGTAAAAGATAAACCGGGGGAAAACAGAGGGGGGGGGAATGATCAAGGACTGACCGCAGCATTACTATGTTGACAACCTTAACCGGGGGGGAGGAAAATAAAGCCTGAGGAAGGGGTTCTGGTTATGTGAGATTCGGAAAAGAAAAAGCTTTCAAGGAAAGACCTGGAAATCAGGAGACTGGGAGGTCGGTTGGTGGGGGGGAAAAACAGGGGGGTGTCCAGGGAAAGAAATCCGTTTCAGGACTAAAAGGAAATTTTGGGAGGTAACGCCGAGTAAAAGACTACCTCCTCCTCAAACACCATGTCCCACGCAATTAGGGAGGGGGAGGGGTCTTGGTGGGGTCTGAAAATCTTTCAAAAGAGTCCGTCCCATCGGATCAGAACTTCCATGAGGGGTTAAAGGCGGGACGCACTTTTCTTTTTAGATCAGATGGATTTTCCAGAAGAACTTACGATGGGAAAACTGAGAAGAGGTCATCAGCGTCAAGGCTCGTCTAGAAGGGGTTCCAATATTAGGGAAAATCCAGAACGAGGAGGGTTCAGTTGGAAAAATTGACTCTACTATGTCAGAAAAGGGCTTTAGAGATTTAGAAAAATAAGAAAAACTTGAAAAGTCGGCCAAGGAAGAAGCAGGCCATTACAACCGAAGCGATCCGAGCAAACCGCAACGGGCTTATGAGGCTGCGAAAAGAAAGAAGCCGCTAACCATCTCGGCGATTGGGGATCAGGAATCCAGGGGGGAAAAAAGACCTGCAAAAAAACTTGATAAGGACTGGAAAAGAAACGTGAGCTTTGGCAATTAATGGAGCAGGATGGCTCTCTCGACCAACTTATCGAAAAGAAAAGGTCGACGGCGTGGTGGAAAAATATTTAACCGCAGAAGTTCCCCATCTTCTTAAAGGGGAGGTTTTTTGGTAAGAACCAGGGTCAAAGTACAAGATGAAGAAAAAACAAAATTGCTCGTGCGACATATACGACGTTGTGAACAAAGTTTCGAACGAAACCAACATCAAGGAGGAGGAAATCATTAATAAAGAGTCGAAAAAGTGCGGAGGGATCTCAACCAAAGCGGTCGGGAAGTGCGACCGGCCTCACCTTGCTCCGCTTTGGGGAGTCCAGTCAAAAGAAAAAAAACCTTATGAGAGGAAAGCAAAGGTCTCAACAAACACGAGGAAGGGGGGTGGCTGCATCGAGCTTACACCCGCGAACGGATGAACTACGGCGCGGACAGGAATTTGGTCTCAGAGGGAGGGGTTGTTTTGATGAGATTCGGACGAGAATGGAAAAACTGGAAAGACCCAAAGGGCGAGAAGTGACCGGACAAGAGTGATATTTAGAGGGGCTGTTTCTCTCACGAAATTGACCGGAAAAAAAAGGATGCTCCGACGAGGTACTGCTTTCTAATATAGGAGAAAACAACACCCCCAAGAGTACTTTGGGGAGAAGGGGAAATCGAAAAAAGAATGAGCTGCATTAGATCCGGATCTACTTCCCGATTCATCTAGAGGGCTCGTTGCCGGAAACTGGGCGGGTCTGGTGAGCTTCCTGCGAAAAAAAATAGTTCAGAGGGGGCTGAGGAGCGATAGGAACGTGCAGGGAGTTGAGAGGCTCGCTTAGGTCAGGTCAAATACGCCATGAGACCTGGCAAAAACCTTTCGCGAGCATAGAGAATAGAAAATCAAGAAAGCCCTGAAAGAAGGCCCGGACCGATCGGAAACGAAATTAGTTACGAACATCCGCATACATCCTTTTGGGTCTCAATGAGAGAATTATATTTACTACAAGTCGACAGGTGAATAAGGAGGAAAGTGGCAACCATCTTGGATTCTTTTATCTTCATTCGTATCTGAGCCAAGAGGGGGAAAAAAAAAGCATTGCGAGCAAATAACAGAAACCCCTGGCATGACTGCAAGAACCTTTAAAGGGGGCCGGGATGAGTTCTTTGCAAAACCACGACAAAGAAGAAGGCACCGCTTTTGGAAGTGTTTTGAACGGATTCGGGGCTCGTGGGATGAAAAAAGCAAGGATTCGAAAGTGTTTACATCGCAAGATGAAGGTAAAGGAAGGACCCAAAACCAAAAGGAAATAAGATCACAGGGAAATTCAAAAGGGATCTTCCTGGAAAAAAGGAAAACGATGCAGGCAAATTTTTGACGTCGGGTCTGAAAGGTTTGTCAAGAGCCGTGGTTCGGGTTTGAGGATCAGTTCGGCTGTTTGCAAAAGAAAAAAAAAAAGTGCTCTTTTTTTCTGGCGAGGAGGCAAAGGAGGACGGAAGGCACACGGTAAGAA
>Ga0179593_1624771_pt1 | contig 14279 bp, 12 predicted proteins | sample CZODoug2_1_08_16_FD_185931 | JGI IMG/M metagenome (GOLD analysis project Ga0179593, IMG submission 185931) | Vadose zone soil fungal communities from Angelo Coast Range Reserve, California, USA - CZODoug2_1_08_16fungal (PacBio error correction) | ecosystem: Environmental > Terrestrial > Soil >...
AGCGCCTTCTCTGCTTTCAGAAAAGCAGCCACTTCCTTTCGAGGCAGGACAGGGGAGCTCTCCCAGACGTTCGAACTGGAAAGGGAAGGAAACGAAGGTGCGGGTAGGTCGACCAGAGCCCTTTAGTTTCGGCGGGAAGAACCACAGACCTGGGGGGAGAGGGACAGCGTCCGCCACGGAAATGAAGGCATGGGTCGGCCGGATACTAGGGGACCGGGAGCTCGTTCGGAAACAAGAACTGCCGGGAAAAGAGAAAATCGCTGGGATCGAAGAGTTACATTCGAGAGTTCCAGATAACCATATTTTCACACCGGCCCGGGGAAAGCGGGGGGCCGCAGAGGGAATTTGCGCGTGCGGCGCCTCCTAAACGGAGAGAGGTGGTGCTGAAAAGTAGCTTGACCTTCGGGCGGCTGGAGGAATCCGGGGGGGCCAATGGCGATCTGGAAATCTGTGGGCGCTTGAAAAAGTTCGTCACACCAGACACGAAACCAATCCGAACTAACGGGGTCATTTATTGTGGTGGAAGAAAAAAAGGATTATTCTGGGGAAAAGCACTAGAAACGTCGAGTGAACTCTGGGGAAGAACGGTTCGATGCTTTGGGCGATGTAACCGAAGCAGTAAAAGAGTTCCTCGATCAAGTGGGAAGGGAAGGACCTGGTTGAAAGAAGGGAAACGTCCCGAGAACTTCATCGAGAACTTGTGGGGCCGTTGCCAACGACAGGGGGGAGGGCCGGAGAAGGAATTGCGGGTTCCTAAAAAAGGTGAGAGTTAGCTTCCGCGCTGGGGTCGCGAGAACTGGGAAAAGAGGAAAGACGCTTAAGGATCCGGGTCGAGGGGGGCAGAGCGTGGGGGCGGGGTCTGACCTTCAGAAAAAGACGACCGGGCAACCGTGAGCGAGGGGGGAAACCCTTCCTTCGGTCGTCCCTGAAAAAGGGAACACGGGTCCAGGAGGACCAACAACTAAGCCTGGCTGAGAGGCAGGAAGAGCCTCCTGTGGCCGAGCATTCGCGCAAGCGAAGAAGGTAGTTGCACCCAAATGAGCCGATTTGGAGGGGGTCGGCGTACCGGGGAATCCAAGCCTTGGGAGGAGGAAACCTTTGGGGGGGACGTGATCGGGCGAAATTGAGCGGCGGTTTAAGGAATTCACTGGTGGCCATCAATGCCACCCGAAGACTTGGGAATGATGCAAATCGTCAAGAGGGAGAAGCGGACGAAAAAGACTGTCCGAAAGAAAAACAACAAAACTGGGCGCTGCTAGGGGACCCCTGAATAAAAGAAATGGGGGGGGGTGGGAAAACAATCCGAACCCGTGACCGGCCCCGTGAGGGGGGGAGGAACGATCGTTGCGGAAGGGACTTAAAGGAGCTTCGCGAGAAAAAAACTTGAGAAGTTGTGGGCTCGATAAAGGTCTCTTTTAAAAAAAAAAAGGGGGGCAATCCGCACCTGAAGTCGGCGTTCTAAGATTTAATGGCTCGAACAGACGTGGGGACCTCGGCGGAGAATGGTTTTACTAGGAAAAAAAAGTTCTCAATAGGGAGCACTGCATCAACAAGAAAAATACTTCTTGAGACGTCAAGAGGTTAGAAGCCGGTGAACAACACGGGAGGGTTTCCATCACTGCTTGAGTTCCTAATGGAATCCACCAAACCACCGTTCGAAAAAACAGGTTGGTTTTCCAGTCATGGCGAGGAAAGCTAAAGCGTAGGGACCTCACTATGTCGCCGGGGGGGGTGGGAGGCTCATAAAAATGAGTCAAAACCAAAAGTGACGTTCCAAGACATAACAGTTTTCTTAAGTCGGAAGGTCAATCCTTAAAGGGAAAGGTTCTTGAAGGACTCTGGGGCGCGTACTCCGGGAATCCATTCACACAGACTCGGCGGCCAAAGAGGGAGGAATCAACCTTCCCAAAAAAGACACAAGGCCACGCGGGAAAAAACCATCCACTCGGCCCAGACATAAAAAAAACACAGAACTCCAAGAGGGCTGTAAAGTGGGCCAGGAACTGGAACGTACCATAGATTGAAAAACGCAAAAAAAAAAAAAAGCCCACGGGAAGTAAATCAAGTGAAGGCTCGGGCGCCGGCGCGCCTCTCCTAAGAACTTTCTGGGCTTAACAGGGCGGGCGCAAATTTCTGCGCAAGGAACTTCAGTCTGCGTTTCGAAGGCAACACAAAAAACGAATCAGAACCAAAGAGTCAAGGAGGATAAGCGTCATGTAGGGGAAAAAAATTTAGCAGTATTAAGAGGCAAAAACCGCATGCGCTAAGAAAACATCACAGCAGAAACTAGCATCCACCGGAAAAATCTACTGAGCAGATGAGGGACCGGAAGGAATCGTCTCTTTGTCTAGTATAGGTCGGTGAAAAGGTCCACTGCATAAAGGACAAACAACGGAGAATCTCTGCAAATTTCAGGGACGGATTGGGTATGCAGAACCTGCTTGCACCTCCTGCGCAAAGATCAAAAGGGGGGACAAGCCTTATTCTCGTGCGGCTTCAGAAAAAAAAAGACCATGGGGGGGGGGTGGGGTTCTGGATGTTTCTCTAAAAATGTATTCCTTCGCGTAGGGCCCCGCTGGGAGCGGATCAAAGAAAGCCAATTCAGAAAGCGGGTGGGCGGAGGCCACTTGCTTGGGGGCATCCACCTGACAGAGGCCCACGGACTGACCAAAAAGAGAGGGTCGGTGTCCTTCAAACGGCAGTGATGGATACTCTCATTCGGGGGGGTGCCGAGGCGCCACTGGAAAGGCCCATAAGGTGTGTACCGTGGGGTCTTTTTCAAGCTTGAATAGCTGGGGGAAGATCAGATTCGCTGCCCCTAACGAGGCTGGAGAGACAGTTTCTCGGGCGAATGGAAAACAAAAGGTGAGAGGGTTAACGTTCGAAGGGGTGCGGGGGGACGGGGGAAGAGTTGGGGAAAAGAGTGCGTACGGGAGGATGCTTCCCGGGGACGCGTTTGAATTTGGGACTGGCCATTGGTCGCAGGACGTGCATTAGTTCGACTGGGGTCGTTCCGTACGCCTCTTCCTACTCTCCGCCCCCGCGCTCTTCCCTAAGGATCTCTTGTACTCTCCCTGACTCTTCCTTAAGTCTCTTCCATACACTGGGTGTCTCATTCCACAAATACGCTGCGTCCCACGTGTAACCCACATCCTGCAGGGGGGGGATTTGTGGCGGGCGCAAGACGCTGTGGGTCGCCCATTGCGTTGTGGACGGTTCAAGGGGGGTGTCTCTGTCAAGAAGTTGCCTTCCGAGAAGGTCCCGGGTTCCCCTACCCCTGAGCGGTGGGGCAAGACCGTGCAGGGGTTTTAACTCTGGAGGGGACCCACTCGGGTCCGAGTGTTAAGCAATGCCTAAAATATAAGACGTTACACCCAACTGGTTTTCTTGACCTGTAGGTATCTTTTCTAACAAAAGGGTGGGCGGGTCTCCAAGTACTGGTTCCATCAAGGGGTCCTCGGGACTGCAAAGCGTCATCCTCGTGCCGCGAAGGGGAAAAAAGTGTTATCTCAAAGAGAGGGGGAAGCTTTGGGAGAGCGGGAGATTGGGATGTTCTGCCGTTGAGTCCGGCTCTCGCGGATTTGTAAGTGGAAGTGCCCATCTTCCCGGAGGGCCTTATAGAAACTTGGTGGCTCACATAATCAAAAAAAAAGGCCGTCAATCGACCTTTTAAAAAGAGAAAACTTGGGGGGGAAAAGCTTACCTGATATAAGCAAGGGCATTGGAATGATAAGCTGTTTGGGCCCTATGCTATGAAGCCCCTGAACCGTTACACAAAAAGTGCTGTCGAAGAAAGGGCGCGAAGTCTTGGCGGTGCCGCACTCTAGCGGAGGAACCTCCGAGAACAGGCCTGTGAAAGGGAAGTCCCCGAAAACGGTTTGAAAAAAAATCAGTTGTCACCACAAGGCTCGGGAAGTATGAAAACCCAAAGGCACCGTCGGGGGGAAAAAACGGACAAACCAGAGAGCCTTGGCGAGTGATGCGGTTCAACAAAATAGCAACGAAACCAAAATTGTGGGGGAAAAAAACGGCTAGGGCTGAGCCATCAACAGAGAAACGGCGTGCCTGTAGTGATATTTGCTCGTAGGGGTCATTTTTTCTTGAAAAAAAGTGAGGGACCGGGCCAGCTGCGGGTTAGGGGTGGCGAAATGTCTTCCGAAAAGGCGAGGGGGCCCTTAAAGAGCCCGAGCGGTCTCGTTCTGGGAGAAGAGGAGAGAGCACTTCGCGATGTCTTCTTATGGGGTGCAAAGACTCTGAAGGGCTCGCGAAGACCTTCAGGGTTCTCGTTAGCTCACGGGGGGCTCTTGCGTGATAAGATGTGGGGGAGATTGAGGGAAATCGAAGAGGTGAGGGGGCGAAGCAGAACAAACCCTGGGACGATTGAAGAAGACGTTTCCGGAAGGAAGAGCTAGGATCGGGAGCTCTACGGACGTTCTTGTCTAAGCGTTGCCGAAAGTGTATCATCTCTGGGGGGAAGAATCCGGGATTCCACCCGAAAGTTCCGTGCTTTGAAGAAGGGATTGGCATTGCCGAGGAGTGATAGGGCCCCGCGCCTTCTAATGGATGGTTTGGTCTTAACTCTCCGGGGAGGCTAATTGGAAGGGACTTGTCTTTCAGAAATATCTTCAGTGGGTCGCAATCGAGAAGACTTCTTTTTATGAAGAAAATCTGAGACTCCGGCCAACGTTTCACCAAACCAAAAGATGTAAATCCAACTTGTGGAAAGCGAATGTCTCAAAAAGAGCCCTGGACGCAGTTCTAACGGATCGTGGGGGGGTTTGGGGGAAATTTAAACCGCAAAAGGGGTGAAAAAGACAGTATCACGACCAGTTGCCGCGGGCAAGAAAGGATTCGTGGATCAACTTGCCGAGGAATGCACTACAGAAAGCAGGGACTCATGAAAAACATTCACGATCGCGCTCAAGAGAGACTTAGAAGGCCGTCGTGTACCATAGAAGGGGGAACACAAACGGGAGACGAATTCCTGTGTGCATCGTAGGACACGAAGGAAATTGACAAGGACCGTGCCTTTTCGAAAATAAAAACGGTATTTGGAAGGGTTTCAGAAATACCCTCGCCAGGGGTCATGATTTTCGGGAGGCTCTTGAAATCCATCGTGACAAGGAGAACAAAAAGTCTTCGGCATTGGAAAGGGAAACCCGAGGGGAATTGTAGGAAAAACACTCGAAGGGCCAAAAGTCCGCCCCATCCCACACACGGGAGGAAAAAAGGGGGATTGGCACGGGAAGACTACAGCCAAAAAACCACGGGGAGGGCCCTCTGGGTGAAGAAAAAATCTTCGATGGGGGAGGCCACCAAGGAAAAAAGCACTTCCGAAGTGTCTCTCCATTCGGGGTGGGGGTTAGAAAACCTCTTCATAAGAGGATGGAAGTTAGAAAACCGCCGGTTTTTTGACCCTCGCTCAAGGCCATTAAAAAAAGGATGTAAAAGAAGGAAACCCTCCCCACGAATTCCCCACTAAGAACTCTTAGGACATTTCCGAAAAAAAAAGCCATGGAAACGGGAGACCAAAGAAATCAGTAAGAGCGCCAGAAAGGCCGCGTTGCTTATTCAACCGGAAAGGATGCCTCAGGGGAGTTGGCAACTGGCAGGTCCACCGAGGGCAGGAGGTCCCTAACAGGGGCCCCAAACTGATTGGAAACCAAAGTCCTTAAAGGGAGGCCTCTCCTCCGGAGACAGATGCAGGATTTTAAAAAAAAGCCCCCCGCCATTGCGGGAAAAGCTGGGACGCAGTGGTTTTTGCTCACGGCCACCAGAAGGAGTCGGAGAAAAAAAAAATTTTCAGCTCCCGTGGAAAACCAATCTTGCGCCGCAGTAAGCGCCTCAGAACTCTCTCAAGGAAAAAGGAGGTCCGGGATTAAGAAAAAAGGGGGGGGGGAAGGGATCACCGTCTACCGAAGCACAAGAAAATAGGCCGTCTCTCGACGAGAGGAAAATAGCATCTAGCACTCGAGGTCGTTATATTTGGGGAAGAAGAATTGTAACTGTTGCGGCCACCACCGCCGATCCAAAAGCCTACCTTCATTTCTGGCAGGGGAGGAACAAGAACGTACAAGCATAGTCATCATTTCCAGAGCAAACAGGGAGAAGGGGGGCTGGAACTCTGTCCGCAGAAAAAGACCCCCTGTCTGTGAAAACTGCAAAAAAAACCGCAAGAAAGGGGTGGCCCACGTACATTTCCATGTCGCCTAACGGAGGCCCACCCGCGAGAGACAGGCGCACGTCCGCTCCCCATATCGAGGGAAGGGAAAGAAGACCCGCGAAAAAAAAAATAAAAAAAAAAAAGGAGGAGAGGGGGGGTGGTCTCGCTCCTGCTCTGAAACGGAAAGGGACCCTCAAGGGAAAATCGATTCTGGGGAGAAAAACCTCGCTGAAGGGACGGCGAAACTTTAACGGAAAACCGAAATTTTGCGCGGAGGGGAGGAAATGGGATCGTGAGGGGGGGGGGACCCTGAGTTCTTGGGAGGAGAAAACAAGAAGGGGAAAGAAGCGAGCCAGTACTTCTAGTGGTGCAGAAGGAAAGGACAGGGGGCGTTAGTAGGGGGAGATTCCCTGTAGTGAGCTACGTGACGGTCTGCCCGCATGAAAAGGATCGTCGGAAAAGAGCCACCGTAAAAAAGAAGTTCCTGATCCCCAGAAAAAGAAAGGGGGGTATGAGAGTAAAAAAAAAAAAAGTTGCCGTATTGGGGGTGCTCTAGAGCGAGGTTGTGGACTCACCAACAACTGTTAAGCGGTGAAAAGTCTTGGAGGCGGAAAAAAACACTTCAAAAAAAAAAGGGGCGAGCGTGGTGGATGTGGCAAAGGGAGGTCGGAAAAAACTGACTAACTTATTTTGGGAGTTGGGGTGTGTCAAATAAAAGGCAGGCTTGACATCCTGGAAGCAGTAAAAAAATCAGAGTAACTTGCGGAAAGCTTCTCCTGGGGGGGGATCGTAAACTGGAAAGGGGGAAGAGGGCCAGGTCCGTTGAGACTGGTTTGAAATAGGTTTAAACTTACAAGAGGGGAAAAAGACCCTTGTGAAAAGGCCGGGGGGGAGACGACAGTTGTAAGATCGCTAAGGCAACGATCCGTATAAAGAAACAGAAGAATTACGGACGGGTACTCTTCCTGCTCTTGGAGCTATAACTGGTCAGCGATGATCTTCGGAAATGGTAAAAGAAATTATTGTGTTTCAAAGACGGGGGGTAAGGGAACGAGGGGAATGAACTAAAAAACAGCAGTACTGTTCCAGGTCCAACCGGGAGGGCAGGTAAAAAAAGGAAGGTTGGGTGAAAAAACAGGAAAGACATCCGTGAGGTCCTGGGGTGGGCATCCCAACACGGGAAAAGAAAACAGCATTTCGGAGAAAAATGAAAGAATATCTAAAGACCTAAGGGGGAAAATAAAAGCTATTTAATGAAATAAGAAGTGGGAGTTTGGGGGCGTAACCGGCTCAAAAAGCAGGTCGCGACGTGTTGGCTGTGCGGGGGAGAGGTAGAAGGGAGGAGGCTTGAAAAGGATCAAATGTGTGGGGGGGGGGCCCCGACGACAATGAGACCCAGCCCGAAGAAAAGGGGACTTAGTAGGAAAATCGTCACTCTTGAAGAAAGGGATGGGGAGGGGGAAAGAAAGCATCGACAAACTGTAAGAAGCGGAGATCACGAGACAGTACTCATCCCGGGGGGGTATGGAGAAAAACCGGCCCTGCCCAATGTGCCGGGAAGAAAAAGATCGTTAAGACGATGACCACCAAAGGACTTAGAGCGAATGCCGGGCAGGGGGCTCGATAAAAAAAGGGCTCTCTGAAAAGACGGTCAAGGCAAGAAAGGATAAAAGCGGAGAGAGGGGGCGGAATGCGAAAAAAGACGTGTTGTCCATTAGTCCTTTGGAGGGGGAGATGAACAGAAAAGATAGGACGGCAAGTTTGCGAAAAAAAGAATCCCGACTTTTCGGGGGGTGGGGAAAAACCGTTCAAAACTGGGGATACTGCCTGTGTGAGAAAACTGCGCGCAAACACACGGGGTTCCTCAGGGACATGTCAGACACATCCACCAAAAGAGAATGAAAAAACTTTTTCTCAGGAAAAAAATGCAAAAAGGGACCTTGGAAATTTTTTTCAGGGTCTAAGGGGGGGTCCTTGGATGATAGGAACTAAAAAAAGTTGGGACGCCTATGAGCGTTGGGGGGGGGAAGATGCCCTAAGAGGGGGTCAGCAAAAGTTCGTCAAAACCAAGCCCCTGTGAGGCCTCTAGCGAAAAACACGTACTAGCTGGAACAGGCCGCGGAAGAGTCTCTCGCTAGAGAAGAAGGAAAACAAAAGTCCCCAACTAGATCCCCCAACCCCCGAATATCTCGAGGATTTCCGCAATTAAAACAGCCGCAAATTCTTCCACAGTAAGAGGGGAGAAAATTCAGACACGAGAAGAAGATTTCTTCGTGGGAGTACAGAACTTTCAAAAGCATATGATTTCTACAAAGAAAGCAGCCAGTAGACATCACTATTCCTTCTAGGAGAGGCAAGCCGGAAACCTAAAGCCGTCTGCGGAGAGAGTTGGGGTAGCCTTCCCACCTCAGACTCTGAGCCAGCTTAATTGTCCCTTAAAGGGATTCGAGACATTCACCAAAAGAACTCAGGAACCAAAAGAGAAAAAGCTAAAGCGTCAGGGGGAAGGGAAAAACATGTCTAAAAAGAAAAACAAGAGCATTCAGCGCGAACCATGAAGAGGGGGGGTCTTGGAAAGAGCATCCACATCGACGCGACAGACTGAGGGTGCTCAATCTCGTGTAAACACCGGGGAAGAAAGAGCACGGCGCGTCTCGCGGCCACACGGGAAAAAGTTAAGGCATACATACAGCCACCCCCTACCGTGAATCAGCTCTAGACTACTTCCGAAGAATATTTCCCCCAGGCAGCCAGAGCAAGGAAAATACTAAAAAGTGGAGATCAATATCTTTCCGCATTTACCGAGTACTACACTTTTTGGATCAGGAAGGTGGAACCCGAGGAAACACAGGAAAAACACCTCGCATAAAATAAAACGGTGAGGGGGGAAACTTGCTGTGTGGGGGGTGGGGTTTGGAACCTTGCCGGCAGAAATACGGGACAAACCGTTCAGGTCCGTCACCAGGGCGGCGAAGCGGAGCGAGGGCACGCGAAAAACTTCCACGCAGACATTTGGGGGGGGTCCGCGGGGAAGATCGGGGACGTGTTTCGGGAAATCTCATTTGGGGAGATCTGATACTCAAAATGGGGAAAAAAGCTTCTAATGTAAATGGTAGATTGGTGAAAGCGTTGGGACGAACAGGGAAAATTTCTTTCTAGAAAAAAACCCATTGCGAAGAGGGAAGTCAAAAAGAGACGGTCGCAGAAAGTACCAAGGAAAGGATCTTCTCTAACGAAAGTAAAAAAAAGGGCCCCAAAAAGGAATCGGACGTATCCAACCATTAAGAATCTGATACCAAGGCGTCGGGAAGGGGAAGCCTCGAAAGACCCCAGTGGATGGAAGAGTGGGCCTCCAAAAGAATACGAAGATAACAAAAGAAGCCGAGAGGTAGTTTAACAGATCAAAAAGGCTGCAAAAGACGGGTGGAACCTTCATGCTTAAAATCTTGGAAAAGATACTGTGGGGTACTTGAACCAAGGGGGACTTTTGTAATTTCCTTGGGGGGAAAGGGGGTACGAATAGTGGCTCTTGCTTCAGCGTCTTTTTCCTCTCCTCGGAAACGAGGTAAAGGGAACGCGATCGCGTTAGAAAAGAGGAAGAAATGGGTAAGGGGCGAAAGGGCTCGGGGGAAGGCAAGGGCAATCGTGAAGGACTAAGTCTAACAATCGGAGCCGGAAGGGCGACCTTAATAATCAAACATCGACATTCTCTGAAATTAAAGAAGAAAAAGGAAGACTGACTGGTGGAACCGAGGCGATTCACAGGAAAACCTCGGGTTTGGAGGGGGGACGGGAGTACGTCTGAGACGAGCGTCTCGCAGGGGGGAAAGAATGACGACCGCCCCCGAAAAGGAGGAGAGGTCACGGATGCTCGGGGAGGGCGCCAAAAGCAGTGGGAAAAAACAAACAAAAGGAAGGCATTGTGATCGGTGCGGGGGAACAGCAAAGACTAGAAAAAACATGGTCGTCAGACTGCTGCGGGAACGCGTCACGAAACACGGCTGTCCGGGAGGAGGCGGGGGCAGGTGGGGGGCAGTCAGCGGAGGGACGTGATTTCAAAGCTCTTCAAAAAGAGGTTGGGAGAAAAGGCCGCTCGTCCCGGAACGAAAAGCGGCTAGGAGTCTGCTCTATCAACGGGCGTTTCGCGGGGGGGGGGAGGTCGACAGATTGCTGGTGGGGGACGACTTCGCAAGTGTGGAGAGAAAGAACGCAATCTGTGACGAGGGACTCTTGTGGGAGGGGAGAGGCGGGTGGGGAAAGCATAACCTGGAATTGCCCTTGAAAAAAGGGGGCAAGAGGAGCAGCTCGGCAGAGGGCTCTGCTCGGGCGACTCGAAAGATCCTTGCTGTAAGCAGATTACGGGACAATCTCTGTGATGTACGTTCCACAACGACAAAGAGGGACGGGCAGGACTGCTGAGGGGGAAAAGGGGCTGTCCCAGGAGGCTTCTATTAGGGGTTGGGGGGGGTCTGAAACCGGGGGTGAGAGAGTGGAGAAATCGGGACGGAAGAAGGAGGGGCCAATCCGTTCCGTGAAAAACGACTCGAACTGGGGGGGGGGACGTCTGGGGGACACGCTGGTTTGGAAAAAAGAAAATGATAATCACCACAACAGGAGGAGGAAAACGGGAGGGGAATATGCTCAGAATCTCCCTGGACCACAACAAAACGTCAAATCTTGGGGGGTGGTGGGAAAGTAAAAACGCAGGAAGGGTGGCGCGATAAACCGGAACACGAACCCAGGTACTCAGAAAATCTTTCTTAGAAGAATACAAAAAACTACACTGGAATCCCCTTACGACGCCGAGGAAAAAATCCGTTCAGAAAGTCACTATCGCGAAAACTGCTAGGGAGTGGCCCAGTCGTGTGAAATTTGGTCAGGCACAAACTGACATGACTAGAGGAAGTCCTTCAGGTGTTCATCGGAAAACCACGAGGGTCACATTCCCTAAAGTCCGGGGGATGGGGTCGAAAAACAACCTGTCCACGGGGTGAAGTCCGGGAGAACAGAAGAAAAGAAGGGGGGTAATCGGCAAACGCTGTGCGCTTCTGCAAAAAAAAGGAACATTTGCAGAAAAAGAGCAAAGTCTTCGGGTGAGGTCACAAAGGGAATGGCCCGACACCGGGGCCCAAAAATAGACCTGGCGAATCCCACCAGCCAAAAAAAAGAAGTTTGCCTGGCCTGTACGGATCCCACGGCGGAAAAGGACTTGGTCTTCGATTTGGAGTTCAGCCTGGGAGGGGGCTGTCCGAGACAGCGTGTTGGGAGCAACGAAATCTGCATTGAAGACGACGAGGGATCCCCCCGAAAACCTTCCCGCTCACAAGGGGAAAAAGTCCTTCTTAAAGGGAGAGCAAAACGTTGCCACCCTTATGCGACAGAGGAAGGGAAAAATATGTCCGAGGAAAGCTCACCCCCACTCTAAAAAGGGGAGTCTCAAAAGCTTCTCCGGTAAGGAGAACTTTCAGCGGAAAACTTGAAGGGAAAAGATAATGTCGCTTAGGAACTTTTCCCCTGCTGGAGCCTGAAAAAGACTAAGGAACACGGGAGGGGGGGGAAGAAAAACGGATGGTTCCTGCTTCGGAAACAAAAAAAGTCGAACATCCGGCGTCCCAGGGGCAGCTCTCCATTTTAAGGTGGCGAGACCGTCCACCAGTAGGAAAGGGAGGGCAGAATCCTAAAAAAAGAAAAAAACCGAAATGAGTTCGTCGGATCTGGGAGAATCAAGGCTTGACGTCCGCAAAAAAAAAAGGGCCCCCTGAGGAGGACCCCGCCTCCACGGGGGTCCGCCAAAAGGAGATCACACACACCTCAGAGGGATCTCTAAAAAGCAATTCCGCAAAAGAATAGTTTGCACCGGGGGGGGAAAAGAAGGAGAAAAGGGTGGGAGACTCTCTAATTGTGTGGCAGAAAAAAGCCCAGAGGTCAAGACCGGTAGGTGTCAGAAAGGGGGAGAGAAAAAGACCAGTTCAGCAGAGGGAAAGAAGAAAAAGGATTCACAAGATGAAGAAAAGATCGGCGAAGAGCCCGCGATAAAAAAAGTCTTTGACTCACTAACCTCCATTAGAGAAGGAAGTCGCAAAATGTCCTTTAAGAAGTGGGAAGTGGCGAAACTTTGCAAACAGAAAACATGCGAGATCCGTACAGGGGAGCTGCAAGGAAAACGACCATATCTACTTACGGGGAGAGGCCAGAAGGAGGAAAACCATCTTCTCTAGAAGGATAGTAAAGAATAGATATGGAATCTCCTGCCTCTTCGGGAAAAGCTTGATAACCCTCATCCAGAAAAAGAAAAATCTGGAGCTGACGAACGTGCTCTCGAGGGGGAGGGCAAACTGGCGAACTGGAAAGAAGGGGGGGGAACGAAGGTTGAGGAAAAAAACGTTGATTTTCGCCCTGGGAGCCGGGGCCAAAAAAGTGTGTTTTGAGAAGGTGCGGCCAGCAAAAAGTCGGGGGAATCTGGATTAAAGCCTGAAATATCACTGCTGACCGGGGGGGGGGCGCTCGGTCTGACGAAATGCCAGATGAACGCTAATCAACGGAGTTGCAAAAAACCGTTGAATCAAGGAGTCCCTGATCCGGGAAAAGAAAACGGTTGCCCACGAGAAAAAAGACTGTGGAAAAAAAGGGAATTACTTGCTCCAAGGGTCTCCGCTATAAACGCTATGTGGGAGACCCTGGGGGAAAGTGAACTTCAGGATTGATGGGGTGGGAAAAAAAAGGGTTTCCAATTTCCTAGACGGGGGGGGAAGGGGGGGTTCGGGGTTGCGATAGATGAAGGCCTATCCTACGAAAGGGGTTGGCAAAAAATGTGGATGGAATCAAACACCCTGAGGGGGTGTGGGGAAAGGTAATGAAAAGAAAGAGTAACTGTCGCAGCAAAGGGAATCTCAGGGGCGGGGGTTGCAAACCCGAATCAAGGACATAAAGGGAAGAGTGCCAGAAAGAAAGAGAACGTTTTGAGGAGGGGAAAAATTCCCCGAGGACCGCGACCGTGGGGGAGAATTTGGGAGGAGACAGTTTCCCGACACGGGTTCAGGAAAAGAAAAGAAGAGGGACGGGACTCCTCTCTTGGGCGAGTGGGGGGGGGTCAAAAAACTGGTAAACAGAGCTTCTCTTCCGGGGGCGAACATCAAAGGGTGGCAACGGGGAGGGTTTTTTGCTCATAAAAGGGGCACAGCCGGAAAAGGAAACGGGGGGGGGCAGGTCCGTTTACTGGCTCCCGGAATGGGGGAGCCTATGGAAGGGGGATTACGACAACACGAATATGGCTGAGGAGGCATGAGGGACAGATGATGAAGGGAAGAATTACCAGCATCCTTAGTGGAATACCCTGTATGAAACACCCAGCCGGAAGAACAATCTATTTAGGGGACATCCCGGAATTTGAAGTGATTATGGCCTCAACGGCCATAAGCAGAGGGAAAACAGGGAAAGTTTTTTCTGAACGGGGGAAGGGGGTCTGCGAGGCGGGGAGGGATACCCCGAGGGGGGGGCCCCGGAAAGAAAATCCCAGAAAAGAAATCTGTGGGAGTCCACTGAAGCCATATTGATGAAATTGAAAAGACACTCATCTACAAAAAAGAAGGTGGTGATAAGAGTGCCCGTAAGTAAAGAAACCGTTGCCGGTAAGAAAATAAAAAAAAAAATAAAGAAACACCTTCCCTTAAAATCAGGGGAATACACTAGGCTTACGGAGATGAAGCAATAACACCTGGGGGAGGGCTGTAAAAGGAGTACATGAATTTTTGTGGAGGCAATACCCAAAACAAAATGTAAGCGACGCCTACCTTAGTTCAGGAGGAGGTGGCTAGCACGGAGGGGACGTGAATGCCGCGAACGAAGGGGGGAGCTTGGTATAGGGGAGAGGAGCCTCGGCAAGTTGAACGGAAGGAACTGAACGAATACGGGGATAGAAAAGGAAGGGGGGGTGAGGGGGAATAGCAGGTGGAGCAAACACGGCGTGCGGAAGAGGGATAAGGGGTTGAACCGAATCCTCACTAAGGAAAAAAAAAAAAAAAAAAAACGTTCTAAGAAAAGGGGGTGATGAAGCGACTGGGAATAAATAAGAAGAGGTCCGAATCGAAGAAGTGCCGAGACTCGGGGAAGAGCTCAG
>Ga0179593_1404118_pt1 | contig 14278 bp, 13 predicted proteins | sample CZODoug2_1_08_16_FD_185931 | JGI IMG/M metagenome (GOLD analysis project Ga0179593, IMG submission 185931) | Vadose zone soil fungal communities from Angelo Coast Range Reserve, California, USA - CZODoug2_1_08_16fungal (PacBio error correction) | ecosystem: Environmental > Terrestrial > Soil >...
GCTGGGTGCAATGGATCTTCGTGGACAAAGATCGGGGGGAATCATGTTTGCACACAAACTGGGGAATGGGCGGCCGTAAGCGCTGAGGTGTTGTAGCAGTGAGGATAAGGTTCCTGAACAATGCACAAAAAACGTCTAAGGCACTGCTGTTATCTGTTGTTTTTGGTGCCGAACCCTCGCCCACGGTTCAAAACAAAACGAATTCAAAAAAAAGTACGTAACACGACCGGGGTGCCAGCGGGTCGAGGATGGCAGTCGTCCCCAAAGTGAAAGTGGGGGGGGACGAAAAACAATTTGTGGGTTACGGACGATCTGAAGACGCCGCGTTGCATACTTTAGAAGGGGGCAATGGGAACGTCAAAATTACGAAAGCTGGGGGGGGAAGCCCCGATTGGTCGTACACCGCGGGACACTTCACAGGACAAACGGAAATCTTCAGAACATAGAGGGGTCAAATCCCCAAACGACAACGTGGGATGCACTGGGGGGAGCAGAAAAGCTGGATACCGAGTCCAGAGAAAAAATCGAATACTGGGGCTAACCGTAACTTAACGGACCAAAGGTGCATACGTTGCAAACATAAAAAAAAGACGGTCGGAAGTACCAGATATGGGTCAGTTACGGACGAGTTCGGTTAAATGCTTAAAACATCGGGGGCCGAAATGACCATAACCAGAAGACCGCGAAAAAAACTGCGGGGAAGCTAATGGGCGCGTATCGTCGGAAAGCAGTATTCAAACAAGGATCACACACAAATGGAAAGGATTTTTGGTAAAGGGGTCGTGATAAGTGCCAGAGGGCCGGCCGTGGACGAGGTGACCTCCGGGGAGGGAACATATTCCTCTGGGCGGGGGGGGCGAATGGACAAATTATATTATTGCACAGGAAGAAAGTTTAGATCCCCGACAGGGGAAGAAGATCACCCAAAGGGCCAATTCCGGAGATCAAGGATAACTCAAGGGTACTGGTAAAGGTGAGGAAAGGCAGGAAGAGACGAATTGGGGGACGGCCGTCTCCCAGAATCCATCAAAGAAAAACAGGGCACGCATTCGATCTGTCCGAAGGTAGTGTGATGGGGAGAGAAGTGATCAACCGGGAAAGAAATAAAGTGATCGGGGGTGAGACGAAGGAATCGCTGTGACACCGCCGCAGACGCACGGGGGTCAGGTGGCGAGAGTTGGGGGGAGACTGCACGCTGTAAGGGCCAAGAGCCGATGGTCGTGAAGAAGAAAAACCTTTCTGGGATGATAACCCTGTCCTAAAACGGGTCGGACGATTCACCAAAGGAAAGGGCAGAGTCACGGTGAACGGCTTATGGAATGTTGGAAAACGGAAAAGAAAGAACTGTCCAACTGGACTTTACCGACGGGGGGAGGAAGCGAAATTCCTTTGTGACGGCTCGGAGTGGGGGCGCAACAAAAAGGATGTGGAGGATGAATCGGTAAAAAACGTATCAAATCAGGACACAGGGGTCACTAATCCCGTATAAGAGTTGCAAATTGGGGTAAAGGTCGGAAAGAATGGGAGCCAGACAACGAAGCCTGATGAAGGGGGCAGTAGGCTGGGAAAGGGAAAACAGTGGGGCCGTCTCGCGACTACACGACCGGAGGGGTGGGTTCGGGAGGGGGAGGACCATGAAAAGACCAATCTCCAACAACACGGAGGAAAAGAGAGAGTGTCCTTTCAGAACGAAGGGGGGAAATGTATCCAAGAAAGCGTGGGGGTCGCACGCCTGTACGATGTCAAAAAGGAACTGGAAACTGGTGAGGGCTGTGCCCAAGGGGGGAGGAGGAACAGGATGGGTGCCGGGAACCCCATTTTTGGGACAACGGAAGTAGATTAGGGGGTGGACACCGGTGTCCTGCACAAAAGGTGCGTTTATCACCCGATGAGAGACAACATTTCATAGCGACCAATCGCAGGTGGCCCACACAAAGCGGCCAGCTGCGCAAGTAACGTAAAAGCGGTTTTTTAAGGGAAACGACGGGAACGGAAGCTTGAAGGAGCTATAACCGCCACCTGGAAGTAACCGTGAAGTAGCTTGAGAGCCGTTAGAAAAACTTGACGTTCCGAAGTACGTCAAACGGCATGGTTCATCAGGTGTATTCATTGATAGTGTCGAGCCTCCGGGCGGGCGGTGGGGCGGCAAACAAGCAAAAGCGACAACCTGAAAGTTATTAGTAGCGGATCTGCGAGAAGAAGCGGTTCACGTACGGGTGGGAAGTGGCATACCCTCGGGGGAGACCACTGATAACTGAAAAAAAGGGGGGACAGAGGTTAAGGACTTGGGAGGGTCTGGAGCCTCGAGAAGAGGAGAACCACGTTGACGTAGCGAAAAAACCACACCCCCCCGAACTCCACTTCACCACTAAGTAAAGCTACGAGGGAGACAGGAAGAATAAAGGGGGACCTGTTGAGAGAAAGTCAGGGGAATCGGGAGACCTAACAGGGAGGAGAAAGGCTGGGAGAACTTGTAGGGTTAGCCGGCACCGGCCAGCACCTAAGAGTTGACGTGTCAGGGTGAGAACTCGTCAGAACGTGCTACAAGTCCCGAACAGGTAAAAAAACCCACGTCCTTGGCAAATAGGGGGTGGAAAACGCCAGTTGCTTAGCTGCTGGTCGAAAGAAAGTCGGAGTCATCGAGAACCGGCCTTGAAGGGTTGTAGCAATTTGGGTCGGGTTTGCTGTTAGGTTCACGTCTGAGGGCCGAGGGTGGGAATCATTTGGTCACATCAAGAACTCGTACCTTAACCAGGTGCTCCGATATCTGGAAGTCGGTCAGCGTTCAAATGCCGAATTAGGTCAAAACTTGGTCGGGTTGAATGAAGGGAAAGGGGGCAGCGAGAGATCGGGAGGGAATATTTGTAATTCGATTGGGAGACCGTCAAAACTAGTCCAAGGGACTAAACAAAACGTTTCTGTAATGGAAGGGGACCAGAAATGCAGAATTGCCTGTGGGGGGAAGGACGTACGGTGTAAAGCAACCGTCCGACAAGAGGGGGGAAAATCCTTCAGAGAGGGACTTACGCCCATGGAAGGGAATTGAAACGATGGTAGGGCGGCGGAGTCTGAACCAAAGGATTAGGGGGCAAGAAACTGGGAGGGTGAAGACACGCTCAGAGTCTTAAGCTGGGGGGACCAATAGGGGAAAAGAGAAAAAACACGCCTACGTCAAATGGCACAGGAGGATGGTGGGGACCGTTGGGGGGGCGTTGGTTGCGACAAACAAGCATCCAGTATCACAAAAGGTGGGAAGCAGGCTTTAAGGCCGCATAAAGACACAAAAAAGGGACTGACTTGTGTAATGTCTAGGTGCGGGGGGTTAAACATAAATAAAACAGTTGTTGGTCCCCGGCAAAACAGGAATGGGACCTTTTAAAAGGGTCAAATAAGTCCATTGAAAAAGCATCCTAGACCAACACGTATTATTAGGAAACCTGAAATGCTGGGGAACAAGTGGTCCTTACTTCGATGGCCTTAAATCTGGAGTCAAGGTGGGGGACACTGCGAGCGTGAAAACAACCGACTAAAAGCGGGTTTCCACACCTTTCCTTGGCGTATGAATCACTTAACAATGCAAAAGAAAGTCTTCTGAAAGCGTGTTGCCAGTGATGGCTGTGTCGAAACAAAATGGTTAAACCCCACACGAAATTACCCAGTCAGGGACGAGGCGGTTCGACACTAAACTTGGCCAGAGAGAGGGCTTGCGTCACACGCGAGACCTTTTAGTTGACTTTAGGGTGGGTGGGTTGAGGAAGAATCCCCAAAAAACAAATCCTATAAAAGCATGGGATACGTTATCCTTCAAGGGAGTGTAACGTGTGTAACAGGAGGGACGTACCGATTGGGGAGGAAGTCCGGGAAAGAACGCGCCCAACGAAAGGTGCACGAACATCCGAGGCCAGTCATTAAGCGGGCAACGGGGGCGCACTAGATGTTGGGCACGGACACGACTTTCACCCGCTAAATTGCGATTTGTCACCGCTAAAGGACGTAAAAAGAAAGGGCCCAGACTTCCATACCCGAAGGTGGGGTAAACAAAAGACCCGATAGTGTCCAGACGGCGAGTGCTGGATACAATGGGCCACCTCGGGCCGGACAAATGACAAGAAATAAACCCGAACAAGACCGGCTACGGACACCCTAAATGGAAAAAAGCTAAAAGGAGGGTTCGAAGGGAAGGGAAGAAAACCTGAAGTCCAACACAAAAAGAAAAAAGGGCAGGACAGTCATGGGAGTAGAAGGCCATTGGCATGGTGGATGGAAAAGAAAAAGGTTCACATAAATGAAGGGCAAAGAAAAAAAAAGAAGCTTGGAGTACCGACAGGGGGAGACTCGATTTAGACGCAGCCGGAACTTCTAAAATAACGCCGATAAGGACTCGATAACAACAGGTCCAAGGAACGGGATCTTACGGGACGAAGCGGTTCTCGTGGGAACTTTTAACAGGCTAAGAGAAAAGAAAATTGAGGCCTATCGCCCAGCGACCCTACCAGACGGAAAAGGCATTTCGACAATATGTGGAAGGGGTGAAAGGTATAGTGGAGAGGGGGGGGGAGACTGCCACTAAATAACGGAAACACGACCGGGGACTTAAGATGAAAGAAAGGGGGGTCCCAGGAAAAAAAAAGGGGTCCGGAAAGGCTGTGGGAGCAGGACGGGGACCACGAAACCGAAACTGGCGTGAAGAAAACTAACAACTGGCAACTGGGTGATAACCATACTACGCGACGGGAGGACTAGGGCGGCGAATAAGAACACGGCATACGGCATTAAAGGAAAGGGGCGCGCCGTATGGCAAATCCCCCCCACTTACCCCCCCAAAACCCCCCCCCAGAAAAAAGACGAACTTGAATGACTTTCAGGAAAAAATACGTCCAGGCCTGAAAATACGTTGGGGTCCGTAGGGGGAGAAAACAAAGAAAGCGATTGGGAATAAAAAAAAATTTAGGGAATCGTTTAAACAGAAAAGTCTTCCAAGAAATAACTTAAAGGACCTCCTATCAAGAGTTGCCAATTTTGTACGCTGGGCTTCAACCTAGCTGGGCTCAGAACCTACGCGGGGATTGAAATTGCCAGAGGTCCAGTTCAGGGAGGTCATTTTGGCCGGAGCGCTGACAAGAAAGCGAGGAAGTTACGTGACTGAACGGAACCCATCTATAGCAAAAAAAAAAAAAACGGGAAGGATTAAAAAGAGAGATGGTCACGTGTCCGTTCAACGAAATGACAGGTATCAAAGAGGGGCTTCCAAGAAGGAAATGAGGGGATCCAAGAAAAAAAAGGGACAACGATGGGAGGCCGGAATAAAAACTCGGGGTTGGAGAAGAAAAAAAGGGCTGGACGCCAAAACAGGGGGTTGGCAACGCGGGGTCGCCAAAGGGGCTATTGTGTAATAAGGTTGTGCGTTCCAGTGTCAAGCTTGGGCAGCGCAAGGAGATTTTTAGCAAATAAGAATACGGTCACCAAAGCATTGGCGGGGCAAAAACGTAGCGGGAGGGGGTGTAAGAACTAACTTTGGGAAAAGGTAATGAGACGGATCTACAGACCTGCCTCCACATCGAGACGTCAAAAGGAGTGAAGTAGAAGCGTATCTACTTCATCGCCGACTTAGACGTAGGAGGGGGTAGAATCTATTTAGGGATAGCATCGCCATCAAGCATGGTCAGGGAAAAGCCGAGATCAAAGGCGAAAACCGACTTGTCAACACACTCGAAAAAAATTGCGGAAATTGCAGAGCAGGGTTAAGACAACAACGGCGCTGGGAACGGTTATGTCAACGGTGGGGCATGGGCAGAAAACTCGTCCACTGATAACCGCGAAAAACCCTAAAACGATTTGGGCCAAATGGGGCCGTGGGTCGGGAAGGACTGCTGATCGGCCGAAGGCACACTGTGATCGTATGTAACAGACGAAAAAACAAAAGAAAAAGGGGTCAACCGAGGGGTCTAGTAGAGGAGAATCGAGGGAAGGGGACATGGGTGAATAGATCGCTTAGGAGCCGTGAACCGTTGTGGGAGTAGACAGGGAGATGGGGGAAACGTCTGGGTAGCCGGCAAACCGAAAGCTTAAAGAGGGGGAGGTTTGGTGGAAAACCTCGTCCAGGAAGGTACCAATCCGGCCGTCCAAACGAACGGGAACCCACGAATTGAAAGAAAACGATGGTGTGGAAACTCAACTGAAAGCAGCTGCACTCGAAAGGCCGGCCACCGGGGGCATTAAGACACGTGAGGAGGCCGGATGTCGGTTTGGGATGGGGAGGCGGCCGAGGTGAAGCCAGGGTTCACCCAGAACTCTTACAGGACCGGGAATGCTGAAGAAATTACTTTCACGGGAGACTGTATTGGGAACGGGCTTGGGGGGAGTTTGACGGTCAATCGTTTACAGCGATAGACGCAGTAGAGAATAGGAGGTAGATCGTTCCAAGGTGAAAAAAATAGGCCAGCCACCCACGTTGGCAGTCGAAGGCCAACCAGTTTAGATAAAAGATTGACCTGATTGGGGGAAGGAACGTCCCGTTAAGGCTTAAAGACGGTGAAGTCAAAAAAGCACCGGGGCCAAGTGGAACACCATTTACGGAAAGGGAACGGGGGAGTCGGGAGACGGAGGGGAAGACAAACTCAAAAAGTCAAGTTTGTCGTCAAAGAAACTAGCAAATGACGAAGGAGAAAGTAAGTGCCGCTGTGGTTGGATCGGAAAATGAGTCCGGAAAAGCAATGCTTTTGGGGGGGGGGTGGTTCGCCAAGCAAAAAAGGGGGAAAGAAAAGACGTTGCAAAGAAGGGGGAATTGTCAAGAGGGATGGGTCTGTAATAAGAAAAAAAGAGACTATTGTAAAAAAAAAAAAGTCGACCGGTGTAGGAAAGAAAAAGAAAAAAAGTGTTTTCCGGTTAAAAAAAGGATGAATATCGGATCTGGAAAAGAGAAAGAAAACTACCTTGAAAGATCTCTCAAACACATGAGAAAAAAGAAAGAGAGAAGTGTTAAATGGCGTTTATTCACGAAGAAGAAACGGAAATAAATGGGTTCCTACAAAAAAGGGTGTTTTCAGGCAAACACCTCGGACAAGCGACGGGTTTCATTCACGACGGGCTATGAAGCCTTGAAAAAGGAACATCCCAGCGCACGCTGTGAAGACAGGGGGGGAGAACAAAACGGAGCAAAGGTTTAACAAAAAAGTGAGGAAAGACCATTCATTGGGGGGTTTCAGAAGAACTACCGGGGCAAGAGGGGTCATCGTATTTAGAAATAGGGAACGAGCACAGTTGATTTCTAACGGAAAAGTTGGGCTTTGAGTAAGAGAATCGAAAAAACGAAACCTCAGGATACATAAATACCGTACATGGTCAGAGGGTGGCTTTGGGAAAAGGTCGTGAAGTACCCGCGGGCACATTCCAAACGAAAATGAAAAGAGGGCCATCAGGGGGGGGGAAGGAGGAGCGGAAAACATGGTTGTACGGATTACAGCGAAGAAAAATACAGGAGAGACGCTGTAAGCCAAAAAGAAAAAGGGCCAGAAGTTCAAAGAAAAACCAGACTGTGTCCTTGACAGACAATAAAGGGGCAGCAGGTTACGAGGGGCACATGGGATACATTCTTCCAAGCGGCCTAGTCCCTCAAGCAACGTACCGAAATACTTCACCCACCAACAAAAACCAAAAAAAAGGGGGTAGGGAGGGCAAAAGTAATAAAAAAAAGGGGGGGGAGAACGGAGCGTTCTAAGGGCAGCGATGTAAAAGGAACTACCACAACAAGAGTTTCAAGTACGAACTGTGGGGACGTGCGGGAGGAAAAGAAATTGTTACCGGCAGGGAAGATGTTACCCACCAGGTGTTAAGAACAGGAACTGTCACCTAAGTCATAGCTGTGACGCTAAAAATTGAATTGAGCTCGAAAGACGAACGAAGGTGACGGTCAGACAGACGCCTATAATGACGCCTGGAAAAGGAAGCGATCTTAAGAGAAAGCGACAGAGCCGTTGTTTCGGGGGAAAGGGGGTGAGGACAAAGGTGAACTAATCAGGGCGAGAGAGGGAAGCAGAAGACCACATAACCAGGAAGGAAGTTTCGACATTGTTAGAAACTGTTAGAAATGGAGCTAGGTGAGGAAAAGTACATGATACGGTTAACCGGAGGGGCAGTAAATATCGTCAGCCAGTCTCTCATTACTAAAAGGTGTCGGCTCGGTGGGAGATTCGAGGCTCCAGTCCACAGAAGACTATTAGATGCGATAAAGAAAGAAAAAGGATGGGAAGGGAAAAAGAACGACAAGGACATCGCACGAACAGAAGAAACTTGTCACGGGAAGCGTACAGCGGCAGGTATGGGAGAACCCAGTCCCTGGGAAAAAAGAATTGGGCGTAAAAGCCAGGACGCTAGGTCAGCAATCTGGATTGGGGGGGTCTTATCATTGGAAAGGAAAGTGACTTTCGGTAAAACGCAAAGGATCCGGGAAGGGGGGCACTGACTCCCATATAGAAGCGGTTGAAAAAAAGGTGTTATCGCTGCGGCCAACCTGAAGAGGGGTTCGCCTCCACCGCATGGGCACACAAAAATTCCCTTTTAGGGGAAACCAATAGGCCTGAGAGATAACGACAATGAAAGTGGGGAAGGTGGTGAGGAAAGGAACGAAACTCTTAGAAAAAAAAAACAAAGTATTAGGAAAAGAGAGAGTGTGAGGGAGGGTACAAAAACAAATGTATCCAAAATACTAAGTTGTAAGGGCCTCCACCGGAAATTTTCATCCCAGAAAAAGTACACTTTAGGGAATGGGCCCGCCCACGTTCGGGAGGAGGCATCTTTTGAAGACAGCATTACCCATTTGGTGGAAAAAACTTTTCATGGAAAGGGAATCAAAGGGGGGGCGTTTACATGCTCAAATTGGGACCTCTGCCAATCGGCTAGGGTTTTGGCTGCCATCCGAAGCAACAATCATTGGGAGGAAGGGGGGGAACGAGTCGGCGGGGGGTTACGAAAAATGGAATTTAATGGACTGAGAAAGGTTTACGCCATACCTCAGCACCCCGCAGGATGAAGAAGGTCCGGGAGATGCATGTAGAGGTTGCGACGATGAAGAAGTATACGATGTTTTTAAGAATCAAAAGTCTGAAAGACTCACATTCCGGAGGGGGGGGGGGGGGGGAGCAAGAAAGAAAAAAAAAACCGACCAGTTGGAAGGAGCTAATGGAGGGGGCCGGGGAAATCGGCGTTGTAAGCACACGGAGGGTTAAACAAGGGGGGACGGGACGTGGTAAGGTTATTGGGCCTCCACTACAGCATACACTGGGGGGGGAAAAATACCCGGAGAACACACACCCGGACGGGACATATTGTCCAGAGCAGGTAAGGACATCTTCTGTCGGGAGAAAGGGCAGCAAGGATCGTATACACGACCTGGCCTACAAGGTAAAAATATAAACAGAGTAGCAATAGTATCGGCGGGGAGGGGTAAGGGCACTGGGCATCTTCAAGAGGGGGAAAGGAGTTGCATCGAAAGAAGTGGAGCGCTGGAAATTAAGAAGTCAAAGAATTAAAGAGAGGTGGGATAATCCGGTGATCGAAACTTCAAAGCCAGGGAGAAGGGACGTAGAACGGAACGACCCACATGATGTCCAGTGAAGTTGGTGGAACGGCAGGGTGCGTACAAAGCACGGGAGGAGAAGGAGAGCAAACATCACTGGCTCGCCGGAATCGGTGGGGACGGGTGCGGATGGGAAATACTATTACACGGCCGAGTGTAAGGTGTCAAAGATACCAGCTGAACCGGGGGCTGAAACGTAGAGGACGGTTAAAAGGGGGAAAAAGTACGGGTGTTAAAAAGCAGGCGTCAGGTGAGATTAAGCGGGGGGGAAAGAGAGAGGCTGATTACGAAAACGGCGTGGGGAGGAAGTAAAGCGTCCCAGGCGACCCGGGCCCGTTAGAATGCAAGAAAAAACACAGAAAGGGTTAACAAGATTTGCCCTTGTTGGGAAGAAGGGACCAGGGTAATATGCACAGGAGCACAGACGGTGACGGGAAAAGGGGGGTGCAACAAGCGTGACGTCCATTGACGAGAAGACCTAGGGAGGGTCGGGTACTTAGACGTCCGCAAAACGCCATAAACACCCGGGGGGGAGGCAAAAAACTGGTAGCTCAAAAGCACAAAATCCGAGTTTTACAAAGGTAGTGGAGCTGACCGGCGGTCAAGGCTGGCCGAGAAAAAACGTGTGGGTTACACGTTTGCAGGGCGGGTGACACAACAAAAAAACGAATACAAAGGATCACCATCGGTGGAACAAGAACCGGGAGGGAATTGGCAGGCCGGCACGCAAACCAGGGCGCTAATTGGTTGACAAAAAAGAGCCGAGTGAACGCGGTGTTGAAACCAGACACCCGGGGGGTCAGCATAAACAACCAGAGGCTCGGGAGAGAGACGACCATGGACCGCAATCGGAGCCACCACACAACGGAAGGAGGGGGGATAAAGAAAAGAAGGAGGGCTTTGGGTGGTCTTATCGAGATGGCCGATCTGGCAGAAGGTGGGGGGGGGCGACAAAGGGGGTGGGGGTTCAAAAAGCGACCTACGGAGGGTGGAAGCAAAATTCATCTCAGGGGCGAAACTAAAAAATGAAAGATGCGGAAAACCGATGGACCATGGATCGGGGGGTGGGAGAACACAAGCAAAAACCGGTGTTACAACTCAGAGACATCAATGAGAGGCGTTGTCAGATCACGAAACGTTGTGTGACCAAACGTCCAACTAAAAAGGGGAGCCCGTCGGCAAATCTAGACCGTTTCTTTCTTTAAAAAATTTTGAACCAAGACGTGTGGGAGGTTGTCCGATCCTAAAAAACCTCCGCCGCGGAAGAACTTCTCCGTCAATTGCTTCAGTTCCCTAGTGAGGGGCCCAGTCGGTTGAATGTGTCAAGCGATTTAGGGTACGGTACTTACCCACTGGCTGGGCACATGGTCGGGTCAAAAGGCGGGACTACCGTCCCCGTGGTAGAAAAATCGTGGTTACTGCTTCAAGGAAACTTTGGAGATGAAGAAAAGGGGGGAAAGCCCAATAGAAGACACGGAGGGGGACAGTCTGCATGCGAAGAACGGGTCAAAAAGCTAACTTGGACAACTCCCCGGGGGGGAAGAAAAAGTCCAAATACAAGAAAATGTGTTAACGTGAACCGAGAAAGATACGGGTAAGAACAGGCAGGACGTACGAGTTGGCTGTGGGACAAGATGACCACTAGCCCCATATTACCAGCCCCGACCAGGATCAAGGAAAAAGTGAAGTTAAGAGAGACGCAGGTGACCTTACTCATTGAGTCAGACGGGAAGGTAAGCAAGGAACGGTGGTTCAAAAAAGGGGACCAAAAAAACCAGGAAACAGTTGGGGGAAAGGGCGGGCGACGGCAATTGGGGAAAAGAGGGAGTTCTACATCAACCGAACAACTCGAATGCCTGGTGGGACGAAAAAAAACTTTTCAAGGTAAGAGAACACGAATTGCGAAAGAACAGCAACTGGGGACGGAAAGGCAACGGAATCCGAGGGATATATCAGGGGGAAGAGATCGTAAGGAAGTACACGGGAAGAGGAGGGGACTTGCAGTGTGTGGGGAACGTGTTGAATAAATGGGGGGGGGAGGGAAGACAGAAAGGGTGGGGGTGGACGAGATCCAGAAATAACTAATCGAAAGAAGGGGGGTGGACGGATCTAAAATTGTGTGACTACGGTTATCAAGGGGGGACTAGTGGAGAAAGACCACTGAAACGGGAACAAGGCGCCGGTAGGAAGCGACAAGGATGAAAGGGGGACAGGGTCGCGCATGACTAAACAAGGGTATGGGTCGGAAGCTTGGGTGCTCAGGGGGAAAAAACAACGCGGAAAAAAAAGAAGAAACCTAACCCTGAAGAAAAAAAAAAAAAGATCCGAGATCAACAGACGATACGACACGAGACGGGTAACTGGAAGGAAAGGCAGGCAGAAGGTGGGCAACAGCGCCATAGGACGACCTGGGGAAAACTTGATTCGTAAAAAAAACAACGCATACGAAAAAAGCGGAGGGGGGGGGTAACGGCTTCTGAGGGGCGCAAAAAAGATTGGGGGGAAGGAAAAATGACCAGGTTTACTGGGGAAAGAGGGTCAAGACCGTGGCGTACAAATCATTGCAAACGTAAAAAACAGCATGTTTAAAAAAGGGGGGGGTAGGAGCTGGGTCGCAACCGCGCTGTAACAGAAAACAGACGAGTGCACGGAAACCCATCACCCGACAGTTCTGGGGAAAGGAAAATTTTGACGGAGGGCTGAAGACAATAAAGAGGGGGGGGATAACATTGGTCCATTTCCTGAAAGAACGAAAAAAGATCGACTCAACAAAAAAGGAGGAGGAGAAGCTGGTCGTTCCGTCAGCGAAATGACCAAAGATACCAGAAGTTGTGAGGTCAGCGGAATCTAGGAAAAAAGGGGATTCCATAACTGGACACGGGGGATGGGTCAGAATCAAGCGTGACGGGGAGGGAAACAGGGTGGCAAGAAAGAACCAACTTTGGTGGGGGGCAACTCTGAGGAAGTGGATCTGCCACCTGTTAATGAGTTCACTAACGGTGGCGGCAAAGTACATCCCCTGTTTCAGGGGTGAACAATCAGCTATTGGTGGGCGCACATACGAAAACCAGCAGTGCGCAGGCAGAAACGGGAGCTGTTGTGGGGAAGAACAGGGGGGGGGGTGGGGGAAAGGTCGGCTTCTGGACGGGGAAGAGGACAGAAGTCCGCCTTCACTGACGCCCCACAAGGGTTCACAGTGAGAAAAAAGGTACGGTTGTCGGACAGGCCGTCAAGAAACGTAACGGAGGGTTATAAGCCCAGAAGGTCGGAAAAGGCGGCATCGCAAGGAAAAGGGGGGGCGGGGAGCCGGAAGAGTCAATCTTCCGAAAGGGGGGGAAAAAACGTGGCAGGAGCGCCGCTTCAGGAAAAAAACCGAGGAAGAAAAAAGAGCCTGTGGGGCACGTGGGTACGGGGTTGAAAAAAAAAAAAAGACGACAAGGATAAACCGTCACCAAGAAAGGAAGAATTTTCACAATGCCGGGGGCCGGGTTGAGTAAAAAGAGGAAGATCGGACCAAAAAAGGGCGGTAAGATTACCCGCCTGGGGAAGCCCCGTTAAAAAGAAGGAACTTTCGAGGGAGCACGTTACATCGAGTGGAAACCGTGGGGGGGAAGAGAATTAAGAGGACGGAGGGAAGGGCAGTTGAAAAGAGTGGTCGTTCAATCGTGGGGCCATCGAGTCACAGGGTCAGGTTTAAAGGAAACCGGCCAAATAATCAAGAAGGTTAATCAGGGGTTCGCTCAGGACCATAAGCCGAAAAAGGGGCCGGCAACGAACAGGAAAACAAGGATGTCGGGCACCGTGGGGTGGAAAAAAGTCATGGGTTCGTACAGAAGAGCAGGAGGGAAAAAAGAGGGGGCAAAAAAAAATGAATTCCGCGAACGCAAATGAGGTTAATGAGCCGGGTTGGGGAGGGGGGGCGGGATGGGTCATATGAAACGTCCGGTTTAAGAATTGGAGCCACAACTCCGGTACATACCGTCTGAAAAAAGGGCAGAGGAAACAAGGGGTGTAAAGGGGGGGGGATTGGGGAAACACCCCTTGTGGGTCCGGAGAGGGAAAGTTGAAAAAGGAGGGGGAGCATGAGATCGTTGAAATAGCTTTTGAGAAAGTTGTGGTACGCTTCAAACATCGTCAGAGCCCCACGGGTACCCGTACGAATTACGGAACCCAATATTTTAGTCCAGGGTAAATGGGGGGGGAGTTTGGGAGTACGGGCAGTCGTGGGACTGTCCCTTCGAACAATGGAGGTGAGGGTAAAAAGCCGGGAAAAGGGAATTGCAAATACGGCAATTGCATCAGTGAGACCGAGGCTCGTTCGGCTTTTGAACAAAACGTAAAGAAAGCCAAAAAAAGAGTGGGGGGAGGCAACACGTTAGCGGCGTGAAGGACGTCCGACACCAAAAGAGTAAGTTGCACTCTGGAAAAAAAAGGTAGCTAGGAACCGCCAATCCAGGGGGGAAAAAATGGCGAATGAAGTTGGTGGGTTAAAAAGTTTGCAGCAGGGGGGGAACTCCCCACCCGCGAACCAAATCAACGGGGGGACGAAAAAAGGCTGGGAGTGTTCAGTCCGGAAACATAAACCACGGGCTGAAGTGTTAAAACGGAGCGGGGGGAGGGGAGCATTTTTGACGACAAGACCAAATGGTTGGAGCAAACATAGACGGAGCGGGAGAGGGGACAGTCAGAATAACGAACCTTGCC
>Ga0179593_1758881_pt1 | contig 14278 bp, 20 predicted proteins | sample CZODoug2_1_08_16_FD_185931 | JGI IMG/M metagenome (GOLD analysis project Ga0179593, IMG submission 185931) | Vadose zone soil fungal communities from Angelo Coast Range Reserve, California, USA - CZODoug2_1_08_16fungal (PacBio error correction) | ecosystem: Environmental > Terrestrial > Soil >...
ACGGAAGGCCCAAAGAGCTTGGAAAAAAAGGGAGTCCATATATTACGGGGGGGGTGGGTAGAAGACCAATGAAGAGAAAACACACTGTACAGGGGGAGGATATATGATTTTAAAGAGAAAGCCTGGAAGCCCACAAAAGGTGCATTGGCAAATGGGGGTATGACAAACAAAAGGAACAATTTAAAAATGTGCTAAATGGGATGATTGAAGAAAAAGAAGTTTGTGCAAACCAGGCTCAAAAAGGGAAACATACAACAAATAAAGGTAGGACTTACAGAGAATGTTCAGACAACTCTAAGGGGTTTCCAAGGAGCAATAGTAGTGCAATTCTCAGCAATGAATGCAAAAAAGGCAAGGTAGAAGACAAGAAAGGGGCCTATAACAAAAGGGTCCTTAAAAGACTCACGAAGCTGTAGGTGAAAAAGTCTTTCACCCAAGGGGGTAGTTAGAGGCAAGGGAGAAAAAAAGAGAAGGAAAAGAAGAAGTCAAAAATAATAGAACGAATAGTTCAGAAAATACAGGAAGGTTTCTCCCTGCGAAGGGGAAAAAAATGATGGCTGACGCACGAAGAGAGTGTGTAAAGGCCTAGGCGGGACAGGGACATGAAATGACATGTGGAAGAAGTGAAAGTATAGATGGGAAAATGATAGAAAGAAAAGTCAGAAAAACTTTGAATAAAAGGCCTCTCATGCTACTATAGGGGGGGTTCAGAAACCCTCCAGAAAGAAAGAAGAACTGATTTTGAAGCCTCATGTGAATGGAGGAAGAGAAGCAAGTGGCTTATAATGAGTGTCTTAGTACCTTTTAATGTCCTGGACGGTTGGGAGGGAACCATGGGGGGAACCCTGTGAAAAAAAATATCTTGCAGGGAGTATTGGCAAAAAGTGGTTGCTGAGAGAACTGGTGACTACCATGTGCCATGTGGGGTGCACACTGGGACTTACAAGGGCGAATGGGGGGGTTTGGGAGGGGAAGACTGCGAGGGCCCAACTGTTGGGGGCAGCAGTACAGAAAGGAGGACTCTCTCAACCACAAAAAAGAAAAGCGAGAGAGGATCTTCAAGAGCTGTGGGAAGAGGTCACTGAAGAAAAAAAAATATTTGGAGAACAGAAGAAAAAAAAGAAGATGGAGCAATTTTACCAGAAGAAAACCATTGAGACCAAGGGGAAAAAGTTGAACCTGAAAGAGAAAACAAATTGGTGCCTGATTTAGAAATATGGAGGGCTGGAAAAGGCAAAGAGGACTCACATTGGGGGTATGGAAAACAATTTCCTATAAATGTACGAAAAAAACGGAGGGGTTCTAATGAACACAAGATGGGGGAGACTAAAGATGTGAGACTAAATCACAAGAAGAGCATTCACAGGAAAAGGGGGGGGATTACTGGGAACTAAGGAACAAAATAGGGTCCGTTAGGAGAGACTTGGTGGGCTGAATCAAGTTGTTTGGGGGGGAGATTATCTTCTGAGAAAGGGAAAAAAGTTTAGTAGCATGGCATGGAAGAGAAAATGGCATGATGGTGGTCATAGGGACAGCAATACCCCGGGAACCACATGGGGGGAGAGAAACAAAAAAATTTAATTTAGAACGTCTCTTAGGTGGAAAATGAACCCCTTAAAAAAAGTAAGAAATACTCAACGAGAGGGTGGGAGCCCACGTGCAGACTGTGGACGGTGGGGAAGAGTATAGTGCCCGAAATGAGCGAGCGGAAAGAAGTTCAGGAGAACTATATGCAGTCTACTTCCCAGAAAAAGGATTGTAATGGGGGATGAAAGGACCTTGCGAGAAAGAAACTAGAGGACTGGTGGGGAAATGTAAGCGGGGGGAGGAGGGGGAGGCTTCACTACTTAAACTTGTCAATGGGGGGGGGGGAAATAACCGAGAAGCTAGGAGAGTAGAGGAACACAGCACTGAAAAGCACTGCAAATTGAAAAGAAGTTACACATGGAAAAAAAATTGAAGGAAAAGTTTGGGGGGGGTCCAAAGGGTGCCAAGGGGTATTGTGGGGGTTACCATTGGGGCTTGAATGCTGAGTAGCAGAGGGGGTTGCAAGAAAGAAGAATCAGAATTGGACTTTGGGGGAGAGGAAAATTTCAGGTGAGGAAGGAAGTCTCTCCCCACAATGAGAACTTACGCAGGGGAATTGAAAGAAAAACCTATGGGGAAAAGGACCATAGAGGAAGACAACACAACACCGGAGGAGGAGATGTCCTCTTATTGACGGCGGGGGGGACATGGGAAAACTTGGGGTCCTTGGAGAAATTGGGAAAGAGAACGGTATCACAGAGGGTATATCCTTCATGAAGAAAATCGGAAACGTCAGATAAGAAAAGAAATTGAGAGGGGTTGGGGTGAACTCAGCATGGGGGAGACTTCACAAGAAATCCAAACTAACCCATCGTGGCATAAAGTGGGGATAACACAAAAAAAAGGGAGGTCAGCGTCTCACTTGGCAGGAAGTTGAGGGGAATGGCCAAAAAAAGTTGTCTCAAAGGATATGTACAGAAAGAAAACCCCAGAGGGGGGGTATGTGGGCAATCCGAAAGGGGGGGGCAGAAACTCTAAAAAAGCTACGGGAATTATAGTTCAAAACGGAAAGAACAAGAGCGGAATTAGAAAAGTCACTCAAGGTAGAACCAAGTTCCCTGGAGGAAGAAATCCTCTAGGTCATACAGGGAAACACGGCATCAGAGACATATGTACTCCTCAGTGAAATGGTCTGTAGCACCACAAAGGTACGAGGGGATCCCACAGAATCAGGAAAGGAGAGGATCTTAGTAAGACTGTTTCTTGTAATCAGAAAAAAAAGAAAGCCGCATAAATACCGGAAGGGGAGAGGCGCCGTTGTCAAAGTGGTCTAAAGTGCTTCAAAAAGGGGGACGCCTAAAAAAAAGATACGCATTCGGGAAAAGGGGGAAAATTTCTAAGAGAATAGAAGATGTTACCACAAGGGGACCGTGATAATAGAAGATAAGCAAAACTTATATACAACGAAAAAAAATACATAGAACGACCCAAGTAATCAAAAAAAATGAATTCATACTGGAAGGGTGATCATAATGGGGAAAATCACAGTAAACTGAAAGGGAATTAGGGAAAATCTTATAAAAGGGTCTTTATGACTGAAGGGGGGGCTGTCACGGGGAAAGTGCGGGGAAAAGAGATGTTACAGCACTGGGCTATAGATGAAAATTGTCCAAACACATACCTAAGGGAATAGGGGGGAGATTTGGAAAAAAGTACTTAAAAAGGTGCACCAAAAAACGATGGGGGGCAGAGAAGAGAGTTTGTGTGAGTGTGATCGACGTCTGCTCTTGGTTCTGAAAGAATGCAATCAATCTTGGGGGGGGTTCTCCCTTAAGGAAAAAAAAGAAAACGAGGGCGATCAAGATAGGGGGGGGAGAACCAAAAGTTACTCATACACAAGGCACACAAACAATATATGGAAGCAAAAAGTGGGGAACAAATGCCTGTGCACCACAAAAAACCGTGAACGGGGGTGCCTGAGGCAGTGGGGAAAAAAGCATTTGCTGTAAGACAAAATGGTTGCAAATCCTATGAGAAAGGGGCCTCTAAAAAAGTACCAAATCAGCCTAAAGTGAGGTCCACTGGGGAATTCAGGGGTTATTCCAGGGAGAGAATTCTGAAAGCAAAAAATTAGGAGGCCCGAAGGGGGGGGAATTACTTGGTATCTAAGACAAATAGGCTGTTCTGAGAGGGTTTTTGAGGACGAAGCTCATCTTTGTGAGAAAGGGTTGTCTTATTTAATAAAAGGACACATGACATCGGTAGCAGGGCAGACAGGAGGTGAGTCAGAAAGGAAAGGAAACATGTAGTACCCACAGTCCTGTGATAGAAGGAAGAGGGGAATTTATAGGGAGAGAAAGCAGGGAGTTCTCTTAGAAAGGGAAAAAAAAACAGACAAGTGTGACCCTTAACGAGAAACTCTGGGTCCTTTAGATCTATTCGGGGGGGGGCCTTTGGGGGCAGAATATTTTTAAGACTCCAAGGGAGGACGAAAGCGGCTGCAGTGCGATGTTCTTCAAATGGGGAGGGGAACTGGCCTTAGTGTAGGAATGTTGTGCAGAGCCGTGCTGAAGATTATAAGGTTTGGGAGTCCCTGGGGAGGGGGAGAGGTTTCTGAAAGTTGCCTATGTTTGGGGGAATTAACTACCTTGTACATGTCTGCAGTGGTCTGAAAAGGGAGGAGCAAAGCCCAGGGAAGGGAAAAATGTCAAAGGAAGGAACAGTGAAGAAGGAAAATTGTTTGGGGGAAAAGGGGGGGGGGGGTCCATACCCCTCACCAGAAGAATGCAACTTGGGAGGGAGGGTGGGCATTGCAAAGAAGCCAAAATAAAAAGATCATATCTCTAAAATTAAAAAGTGCTAACTCTTCGTGGACTGAATGTAATGTGCACAGGACCGCTACAATGGGGAAAAGCCAAGTACAAACAGAGAACTGGTGTGGAAGTTTCAGCTATAGTAACCGAGAGAGAAAAAAAAACAAAAAGAAGAAAGTATATGGGGAAAAGATAGAGAGCCATTTGAACCAAGGATTGTTGGGTACTGGCTTCAAAGGGGGCTAGGAAATTATGGACTGAGAGACTCCAATTCCAGGAGACCAACTCCGCTCCGGTAGACATTTTGACCATGGGGGTGTGCAGAAAACTATTGGGGAAGAAAAAAAATCCTGACCCAAGAGGGAAAACAACACCCTACAAGGGGGCAAATTGGTGATGGGGGGAATGGAACCCAAACCTTCAAAAGACTTGGGAAAGGTCTCACGGAATGGGAAGGAAGGAAAGGGCAAACTGGTTTTCGTCAAAAAGTCCATTTTCATATAAAACTATAGACATGCATTTAATTTGGAGAAAAGAGGGTATGAAAGGGAAACAAAGAAAAGAAACAAACCCATAGGGGCCAATTATTTCGGAGGAGAGGCCAGCAATGAGAAACTCCATAAAGAGGGGGAATAACTCAGGGAGGCACCTGCACTGGCATAAAAACAGTGGTAGAGAGGGAAGCAAAACTATACCAAAGAGAGAAAAATTACTATTCAGAGTGCAAGTGGGTGTACCAAACTAAAGTGGGAAGAGAAACACTGGTGGGAAAACAGAATCATGGGAGATTACATTAGGAAGAAAGAAAAGGGTCTAAATGGGTGTACTACATTGGAACAATGGCTGACGCACTATGACAATCATCAGGTGTACTTCATTTCAAGCCAGGCTACTGGTAAGATTCAAAACAGGGTTATAGAGAATGGAAAAAATCAACCACTTAAGAATAAAAAACCTCTCATACAGATACGAAGGTTTTATAAAAAAAGTAAAAAGGAAAACATAAAGAATTGTGGGGGAACCACTAAAAGGGGGAGAAGTGAACGAGATCTTTCGTACCTTTAAGGAAGATGGGGTTGTGGCTGTAAAGCAAAGCAGAGGATTTGCTGCAATGTGAGAAAGAGGAGAGCATCGGGAGAAAACATAATTATTGGTGGGGGAGAAAAAGGTTCACGGGGTAGAGAATGAGTCCATGGGGGGAAGCATATGGAAACCAGTGGGGGAGAAAAGGCTTCAAAGTGGTTGGGGAAAAAGAAAATCTCGACCGCCATGTCAGGACTCCAAATGCATCTGGAAAAATTCTCAAAAAAGGAAAGTAGGAATGAAGGGAACTGGGATTGGGAAAAAGTGGAACAAAAGAAGAAAACACAAAAACATGAGATGTAATATTAGACAATCGTGTTTTACCAGCGGCCCTGTGAAAAAAGTGTGCCCCACTCCAAAAAAAACAAAACCAAAAGAAGTCACTTATGGGGAAAAGGCCACAAGGCCAAGAGAGAAGAACTCAACAGTTGGGGGGAGAAATACCTATGAATGTGCCAGGGGAAAAAAAATGTCCTCAGACATAATTCCAAAGGAAACGAAAAGGCAGGGGTGAGCTTGAAAGGGGAAAAAGACATTATCACGGTTGTGATTCGGGAAAAAAGAGTATCGGAGGGTAATCTAAGGCTTCGAAAAAAGCAGGAGAGCTTTGTTTGTCCCTAGTGAAGGGTGAAGCTTACAGGACACATGAGGAGGCATGGAAAGAAAGGATTTCATAAAAGGGGGGTCACCAAAAGGCATGTGAGACCAAAATGTCCTTTAGTAGGAAGGGAGGATTTAATGCATAGAGAACTCCAATTGGTGCCTCTAAAGTTCCCACTAAAGCAAAAGATAAAAACAAGTTCTTGGGGGATAGACTAGTAGAAAGCGTACATGGGAGGGTTTCCCTAAACAAAAGAACTGAAGCGAGTACTAGGTAAAAAATCAAGGGGAAGTTCAAAGTATATCTAAACTGTGAGAAGTTTGAGTAAGGAAGGGGATTGCTGGAATCATGGATTGGGGGAAGGAAGGGGGTTTGTAAAGATTGAGTCACTGGATGTTTGAAGTGTTCTGAACCTGGAAAAGAGGGAAAATTAACATACAAAACTGCTATGAAGGGGGAGAGATCTGAAATGGAGGGAGAAACCCAGGGAGGGGGGGGGAACATTCAAGCCAGGCAATGAAATTCCAACTGGTACAGGGAGCCGGTGAGGTGGGGGGCCATACACCATTAAAAGGGTTTATTAAAGGTGGGGGGTAGCACCTGCTGAGTGCCAAAGACCCAAAAAAAAAAAAACAGAACCATCAAAGGATCCTCATGGAGAAAAGGGAACGGTGGTAAGGTAAGGGGATAACTTCCTGAAGGAAAAAAAGAGTGATCCCTTACTCCTGGACAAATTTGGGGGAAAGTACCTGGGATGAAAAGGGGATCATTCCCTACAAAAACTTATGAGAGGAAAGAGATGCATCTTATTTAAAAAAGTGCCACATCTTGGTGGGGGGAGTACACAAAAAAAGATTCTTATCAAAGGATTTTTTGAAGAGAACTTCAGGAAGAACAATACAGTAATAAAAAAGAAAGAGATCAATTGCAAAAGGCTCATAGGGTGGGAAAAAGAAAAACGAGGGCATTGGCAAATGGGATTGAACCCCCAACAAAAACAATTGGGAAGGAAAGGATGAAGGGAGGGGGGAATTTCCAACTAAGGGTTTTCAATAAAACTTGCTCAAGGGGAAAAACCAATAGCCAACATGTCCTGTATTATGTTAAATTCAACATAACTTGGGGGATTTTTCAGAAATTGACGCGAACCCTATTGGGAAGGAAAAAGGAGTGCAGATAGCAAACTGTCTATACGCAAAGAGCGAAAAATAATGCCAGTTCCCTTTGCAATAACCACGGCAATGTTAAAAATAGAAAAACATTTGAAAGAACAAACAACCTGGTACTAGTGCAGAGGGGTGTGCTCCCACAAGACTCTCAGTCGGGAACTTCTCTAGTCTTAAGGGTGGTGGGGCAAGAGAGTCAGAATAAAGGAGTCTACGGACATGTCTACCAAGGGGGTACAATGTTTACTACAGGTTGGTGAACAGACTCAAGGCCATGTGGGATCTAAAGAAACATCGTAGCCAGGCTCCTCTCATCAAACGAGTTCCCCACCCCGCTACATTAGAGGGGCCCGTGATCAGGGACACTGGAAGAAAAGAAAGACATATAAATGTTCCTGGAGAAGACAAAGGGAAAAAAACGCCAGCGGTGGCATGCAGATAGTGTGATCATAATTGTTCATAAGCTCACAGGGGCAAAGAAGACCACAATAATGATGCACATAAAGGGGGGAGTACCGAGGTCTGAGACCATGGGCTTAAGATCATAGGTAAATTTCCCCGGAGGCGATTTAAGCAATGCAGCTATAGGGCCGGGGTGGCCACTGCAGCACATCGGGTCATCCAAGTCAATATTTTAGAGGTTAACGTAACATGGGAAAGGGGGGGGGTGCCCCTGGAAATAAATATTTCTAATAGGCTGAAATATATTTAGGGTGGGGGTGGAGTAATTCTGCTCTAGAAAGGATCCAAACTAGGGTGGATCAAAAGTTGCAGAGGTAAGCTCAACAAAAAAGAGAAAAATATAAGATGAAGAGAAAAAGGAAGGGATTGAGTCCTGACCTTGAAACCACATAGGGATTGATTAAAAACAATCAAAAAAGGGAGCAGGGTTACAATGAGAAAGGGGCACCCAATGGACTCAAATGTTAAGCCGCGAATACCCGTGAACTCGGAGTACGAGGGAGAAATACTGGGGGGGGGTAGACACTGGTTGCCAAAAAGTTGGCTGGAAGATAACAATTGGGGAGTTTACAGCAAATAACTTGGAAGGAGGACAGCCACAAAACATGTACCTCCGGATAAGGTACAAGGTATTGTATTCTAGTATAAAAGAGGTATTGATGAACCCTAAAGGAAAAAGAAAAGATATGCATTCACATAGCCGGGATTACTTGGTTCATCGAAGGACTGTTATGAGAGGACTGGGATCTTCGATCGGTATAGAAGGTCTATCTAAAGAATATTGATAATTAAGAGTAGGAAAAAATGGAGGAAAAGCATGGTAGGGGCATGGCAAGACAGGGAAGGGAAAAGAAGGGAGGTCATAGTGAGTGAATCTAGGGGTCCCCACATTTTAGAAAGGAGAATAAGAAGAGATATATATATACTCAGGGCTTAGGAGTTCCCACTAAACCAGGACCTCCTAAATCCTCTTCCTAAAAAGGGGGAAGAAGTTGTGGAATACAGTGAAGATGAGGGGAACTCACGTGCACCTATCTACCCACTGAAAGGAGTAAGAGGTCTCTGATCATGCGAAGTCAGAAAAATAAAAAGGGTACGGTGGAAATGTTGAGTGAAGGAGGGAAGGCTGAGAGATCAAGCTACTAGGCGAGAAGTGGCCACATAGGGGTTTTAAGATATTAGAGTTAGCGGGGAGCCTTGTCCAGAACTTCAAGGAATGGAACATGTCACTAGGAGGTCTCTGAAGATGCATTGAGAAAACCCAGGGGGGGAATCAGAATTCCTAGAAGGGAGACAAGAAATGGGGGGGAAGGGGGGGGTGGGGGCCAGAAAAATTGCCAATGAAAAACGGAGGGGATGGGTAAAGTTTTACCATAAAATTGTGGATTAGAAAACGGCCAAATAAAAAAAGCGAAAGAATCATCAAGGATGGAGGAGGGGGGGGAGTAATCTTGTGGGGGAAGGTTTTCTTCCTGCAGTTAGAAACCTATGCTCCGAAAAGTACTCTGAATTGCTAAAGAAACACGTACCAGGGCCCGATTGGAGAGTCCAAAAAGCCTCAACACAACAGGGGAAGAAAAAGCGATATTTAGAGAGAAAGATCTGGTAAAAATAGTTGAAAGGGACTTGTGACCATCGAGGGATGTTGGTGAAAACCTTACTGGCCAAGGAAAATCTAGCAAGGTGAGTTGAGGGAAAGGAGAAACAATGTGGGAATTTTGATGCAAAGCAGCGTTTGAATTAACCCCTAAAAAATTTCATTGGGTGGACCCAAACACACCCATTCAAAAAATTGTCTTCAAGTTTCGGGGATAAAATTTACAAGAAGGAAGGCTGGGGGAAAAGGGTTTTCTAAGCCAATTGGAGACTCAGGCAGAAAGGGCATTTAGGAGAGGGAAATTTCTGACAAAGAACTGGGGAAGTAGGAAAAAAAAAAAAGAGGGTCTCCCTATGGGGGAAAAAAGATCATCGCGATATGCAGGGGACTCACAATTGGGAAAGAATTATCTCCAGAAAAATAATGACGGAACCTTTGCAAGAGGGGTGAGCGGCAGCAGGAAAAAAGTGTGGAGGGGAAAGGGCAAAACTAGACAACCCAAAAGGTATACTAGTTGAAAAGAGGGAGACCACAAGAAATATCTCATTTATGAGGGATAAAGAGGGTTGGAATAACTAGGGATTACAGGAAACTCCAGTACATGGGTCTACATGTGGAATGTGGGACCATGAGTTATGGATGAAGAAGGCACATCATGCCATGTTACTAGACTCAGGTCTGCCATGCCATGAGTAAGGCCCAATGTGCAAAGATAGTGGTCCATATGGCCAAAACAAGATTAGAGGAGAAAGTGATCATAAATAGATCGAACAACCTTAGAAGAAAAAGTCCCTCCTAAAATTTGAAGGAAGAGGTAAGCACACACAAAAGGGAAATGCAAGAAAAAAAGGAATGTGAGCAGAAAGCTCAAATTGGGGAAGCATAATAAATGAATTGTAGAACCTCCTCCTGGGAAGTTTCTTGGGAGGGACAAGTCTTTGGAGGGGGAAAGGGGGCAAAGCAGAGCAGTTGCTGTACACCGGTGAGGGGGGAGAGTTAAAAAGATCGGGGGAGGGGGGCACACTAGAGGGCGAGCACACAAATTTTGGTTGTTTAATGGACTTTCAGGGTCAACGGGGTTGAAAACATTGAGTCCCAGGGCGTGTAAAAAGGGAAAAGGAGTGCTGGGAATTGTGGGGGTGGATTCTGGCTCTGGGAAGCCGCAATCCCAACTATGCGTTTGTTGCTCCAGTCGAAAGGCAAATGAAAAAATCTCCGAAAAAGTACAAAAAAGAAGCGGAAAAGGGGACTCTTCAAGAGGGACGGATCACTGACAGAGAACAAGTTGGGATGGGGCAAGAGCCTAAGAAGGCAAAGAAAAAGAATATTAGGGAGCAATAAGCAAAATCTGGTTTAAAAGGGAAGCCATTTGACTCACCATTTTCCAAAACCCAGTGAAATAGGGGAGATGGGGAATTTCAGGAGGCAGAAAGGGCCAGCGTATACAGGCTGGAGCTCCCCTTGTGGGAAAGAAAAAGGGATTGCCTTGGACAGCAAAAAACAGCCGAAAAGAAGCTAAAGTACTAGACATAGATGCATAAGTCAAGGAAAAATTCAATTGGAGGAGGGAGAAAGAGAAGGAACCATCCAGGTCAGTTAGAACTACAATCAGAGGTGTGATTACTTGGGTGAGAAGGACAAAGGTAGTATCTGTTGGAGAGGTTTCTTCGTAGGGGAAAAAGGCTTAATCGGGAAGAGGGCGATCGATAGGAAGGGGGGGGGGTACATATGAAAACAGATCTTAACAACAGGGCATGGCTACAGCATGTCGTCAGGCTGACATGAGGAGTAAATACCAGAAAGATATGGTCCCCACTAAAACCCATGGTTCGACAACAGGGGAAAGGGAGTATCTAAGACGTAATATAATACTCCAATGAGTGGGCCAGTGGGTGAAAGCAAGACTTCCTCACATGGACCCACTTGCCTAAAAAGGGAAGCTTCAGGGGGGGAAAAAAGTGCACAAAAGGAAGCTGAGTAATATAAAATCCCTAAATGGCATGAAACCGAATGTTAGAGAATGCTGCTCTTGGAAGGGGGAAGGAAAATTGGATGAAAGACTACTATAGAGTTGGGCGAAGGGGCCACATAGGGGTTTTGGAATATTAGAAAATGTAGGCTGAGACTTCATACGAATTAACATGGGCTATTGAGGGCGGCATTTGTGAAATTGGCCATTCAAAGACGAGGGGGAAATGCAAATTCAACCCTAATCTTCGTGAATGAACATGGGGGTTTGTGGGGGGGGGTACATCAAAAAACATAACCTGAGGGAAGCGGTGTGTTTTCCATAGGGGGCAGTATTAGCAAACAGCTGAGTCAGCTTGGGGAAATCTCAACAATAAAAGAGATCTGCAACTGGGGGGAGAACTGGGTTTACTGTAGGTTCTCCTAGTGTTACCCCATAATGGAAAAAAGGGGGGGATACCGGGGGGGGGCCAAGAGGGTTGAAACCAGCGATAGTAATCTAAGACTGACAGAGCTAAGGAAAAAAAAAGGAGGAGGAGGAAAAGAGAGAAGGGTCGATTGTACTATAAAGCCCCCCCGAGTTGTTTGTAGGGAGAAGGGTAGTCCATAGAAGGTTCAGTATGTGGTGTTATAACGTAAAGGAGACTGGAACCTAAACATATAACAAAGCAGAAAAATCTAAAAATGATGATAGGGGCAACAAGGCTGTCCTCATGGGAGGAAGAGCTGCCCATAGGTCAAAACTCCCACACAAAAACATCATTTTGCATGATTGGGGGGTATGCCAAAGAACCAAAAGAAAAGGTTGAAAGGGAGGTTCGCAGGTGGAGGCTTTGCATTGCCCAAGGCTTTGAATGGCCAAAAGATGGTGAGCAAAATTGCAGGCGGAAAAACTGTCGGATTCAGGGAGGGAAAAACACGGGCAATAGTTCAGAACAGCGAAACTACATTGCTCGAAAGCGAAACCCGATGTAGAGAAAAGTAGTGGGAAGAGGGGGAACTCAGAAAACTGGGGGCCAGTTCCCAGGGGGAAAATCTTATGTGGAATCCTGCACTGCAGAAAGAAATAGAAGCGACTGAGGTCCTTTGAAGACCAAGAGGTATAAACGAGGGCAGAAGGCTCCCCAAGAATCAGAGTGAGGGAAGAGAGGATCTGAGAGTCTAAAGTTGGGGAAACACTGGGTTTAGGGGTGAATGGTCTAAATGGAAGTCTACAATGTGAACAGGTTTGAGAAAGGGGGTGTACCATAGGGGCACGGAAACTAAAAGACATTCGAATCATACATGCAAAGGAAACCATGTGTGAAAGGATAATAAAAGTGTAAAAGGGAACAAATATTAAGATGGATCCCTTGATAAGAAAAAGATCTAAAAAAGCCACCCAAACACGAAAAAACCCCCCAAAAATCATAAAATATTTGTGGGCAGGAATCACAATATCACACCTCCAAGTGAACATAACTGAGTGGTTGGAAAAAAGTATCGTCGCCACAAAGAGGACTTAGAAATACAAAAAAACATTTGTCGGTGGAGGATTTTAGATGTGGTCGAAGTGTTTTGTGGCGGAAAGGCTGTGAGGGGATTACAGGAAGCGAAGGTGGCAACAAAAAAAAAACTGATCCCACTCAAAACAGAAGGAAGGAAAATGTTGGGGTTTCGGCTTTTGTCAGGTTCAGGGGGTTTGAGCTTAAGCAACAAGGGAATATTGGGAGGAAACCTCTAGGGAGGGGGGGTGATCTTCAAAAGGGCTTGGTTCTGAGTTCGCAAGAAAAGAGTTTGTGGGGGGGGTGCAAGGTCATAGAATGAGCAGGCATCTCCAGAAAAAAAAACAAACGGAGGAATGATCTGAAGGCATTGTGAGGAACTGACCTGGGAATTGGGGGGAGACAAGGCAAAAAAAAACCAAACTAAGGAGAGCAAGAGAAAAGAGGTTTTTACAACCATGTGCACAAAAAGGGGGCAGCCATGTGTAACTCAACCCCAGGGAACGCAGAACCATATGGGAAATTTGCGCACAAGGGAGGGTAAATCGACGCACAAGGGGGGAAGGAATCCTATATGTGACATGGAAAAACCAGTCCTAAGAAAGAGAAATACACTGGTAGTGGTTTCTCCACTGATGATGAAGTTGGGTAAGAGTATGGGGCACAAACCATAGGAAGAGATTCACCGCACGAGTGGAAGGGTGGGTATATAGAAACAAAATCTGCTGTTATGAAGGGACTTTTTATTAATGTTTGAGGGATTATCTTATCTGGGAAAGAAATCTGGGGGGTTTATTAGAGGGACTACCTCAGGTGGGAAGACATGAGGATTGAAAGGCATGGGGAAGGAAGGACCCATCACCTCATGACATGGACACTGAAAACTCAGGTAGAGGGACTGTTTGGAAAGACTCCAATGGGAAAAAAGGGGGGATAGGGGACACTAAACCAGGGAACCCTTGACTATAAGAGACGCGTAGGTCCTCACGAGCTATTCTTGTGGGGTACAACCACTTGGAAGGGGGTGTCCATCGGCATTTGGTTTATAGGGAAATAAAAATTATCCACTATCGACAAACGGAAAGGAAGGACATATGGCTCTGATGCAGTAAAGAATCAGCCGTATTTGCAAGAAAAGGTATTGAGAAGAGAATAGCCATGGAAGAAAATCTGCCCTACTATAGTGATTGGCACCTTGGGCCACTATGTGGACGATATTAGGGAGGTGGTCTGAAAAGATGGTGGACATATACGACATAAAAAAGAGGGAGATTTCTCTGAAAATGAAAGGGGGAGAAAACACCAGGTAGTTGGCCATTCAGCAAATAACAAATTAAGAAGACCAAAACGCAGGGGGTTTCCGACAAAAAAAGGGGGCCAATGCAACGATGGAGGTTTTACCAGGGGCAGGGAACTCAGAAACGGTTTGCAATACAATGACTCATCATCTATAGAGAGGGGGGTATACGTGGGGTTCTTCCTAAAGGATTACCCAAAGGGGGATACCTTACTAAACGCAAGGGGTGAATTGGGCAAGAATTTTTGCAATATGGGGAAAAGCTATAGTAAAATAAAGG
>Ga0179593_1322891_pt1 | contig 14277 bp, 17 predicted proteins | sample CZODoug2_1_08_16_FD_185931 | JGI IMG/M metagenome (GOLD analysis project Ga0179593, IMG submission 185931) | Vadose zone soil fungal communities from Angelo Coast Range Reserve, California, USA - CZODoug2_1_08_16fungal (PacBio error correction) | ecosystem: Environmental > Terrestrial > Soil >...
TCAGTTGAATGACTAAGCCTGCTACGACTCTCTTGATTCGTAAAATGCGCAGCCAGAACTGGCTGTAACAGCATAAAAGGTTCTGGGCTCGATCCGTAGTATGTGAGGTTAGGAACGCTGCCCTAAGAGCACATTCAGAGGACGCGGTTTCTTCGGCGTTGCCCTCCCCAGCCGACACCCGTTTAAACGTTCACCGGCGGGTCTTGGCGATCGACTCCTAATGAGGAATGAATAAAAACGATATCGCGGAGCGGTGATCCCTCTCCTAATGGGGGTAATAGATCACCTTCCACTAAGGAACGGCTGGAAGTGGAGAGGCCAGCCGGTGCTTGATTATTTAAAAGACCCTGGTGGGGGGGGGAAGGAATAGCAGGGTCGATGATGAGTCCAAAAAAAGACCTACCATTAAGTAGAAGTCGCCAAAGACTGGCTTGCATCTCTGAGCCATGGCGCGAGGGGTGTGCCCCAGCCTTTGGTGGGACGTCGATGGATCAAGAAATCAAAATAGGGGACATTCAACGTGACTTGGCCCCAGATTCGTTTGGGGGAAACACGTCCGGGCCTCCCCTAATTGTCCATACGGGACGGTATCCTCCCTGGTTCATGGTCCAGGCAGGAAAGTATTGCCTAGTCGCCTAGCCCGGAGAACATTCAAGCGCTTTGGGGGCTGTCATGTAGGAGGCCCTTTTTCTTTGGGTTGGGTTTTAATTCGATTGGAAATTAGCCCGGGAAAATGCCTTCGAAAGCCTGTCACGGATCTGCGGAAAATAAAAGTTGTGAATTACAGTGTGCCAACCGAGGAACGAATCCGTGTGCGGTGCGCTGGGGAAAGCACGAAAGTGCCCTCAGGTCAGTACTTATGACGTAGCAGTAGTCGCACCGGGTCTCGTACTACCTCCGGTGTTAGCAGACGGCCCTCCCCACAAGACTCCATGTATATCCTTCGTATCTCACTGTATATCACTCCGCGCTTCGCGCTTCTTTTTTGCGTGAGGGGTAATCGGAAAACAACTCTTAAAAACTCAAACGCCGGAAAAAGGGTAACGCGACCATAAGATAGAGGCACAAAATAAAGAAACACTGATTGCCCCCTATCAAAACCGGGACAGAATGTATCTAGGTGAGAAACCAAGGAAATACCAAGTTTTACACGCCCATTCACTGAAGAAACCACACAGGGGGGCGGTGAAGGACATAGAAGGAAAAGTCAACGACCCCGTTCAAAATTATACGCGTCTCTCAAGACTCCATCCCACGGGCACAGTTCCTGAGTTACCGGTCTGGTCCAGTATCACCTTACTGCAGGACGACGGCATTTCAAAACAGACGGAAACTCCTCCTAGGCGTCCACCCTACAACCTTTTCATGTGTGGCAAACCGTACAGATGCAACCAAAGGATAAACATAATCCAGAAAGGGAAAAAAATCGTTACACGTAGCCTAAATAATCCTTTAAACGACAAGGAATGACGACTAAAGGGAAGAGAACTCGCAAGGTAATGAAAATACATACCAACAGACGCAATAAAGCACACCAGGCCTGGTGCGGTAGATGAAAAAGGGATCAATCCTTAAGACGATCAGACCATCAACGCAAAGTACCAACGCCTTCTCAGATACAAGCAAGGGTAACCACGCAAATCGAAACTGGAGGGAGAAGAATTTAACAAGAGCTGAAAATCAGGGAGGGGAATCCTATCAACAACCAGGAAACGATGTCAGGGAAAAATAAAAGGAAAATTAGACACAGGAGGGGATCGGGGGGAGAGGAGGACCATGAGGCGAGTGAAAGCCGGTCGAAATGCTTGTGGAAGGAAGGGGGGGAGTGAAACTCGTCTTCGACCTACGAAAATCGGCGACGTGAGGAAAGGGATCAGGGTAGTCCCACGGGGAGGGGAAGGGTATGGGTCTTAGTAAACTACTGTCCCTTTGGGGGGACTTGGGTTTCTGGTTCAAACGCGGGCCCGTACGTGACGGGCGGGGCGCGGGGGTGGGGGGTAAAATTCCGGGGGGAGGTTTTTGATGGGTGTGCAGAACGGGGAACGGCAGGTTGCCCCAGATCAACTCAGGCCCTGGGATACGCCGCAGGACTTTCGCGCAGGCGACGGGGGAGACAGGAGGCGCTAAAACTCCACTAGGATACAAGAATTACATACGCACCTTGACAGATGGCTTTGTAAATTAGGGCCTCGTTACTCGTTAAGGGGGGGGCCGTATAAAGAGGGCAGATGGAGTAGGGGGAATATCAAGTAGAAAAATTTAGTGTATCGTAGACCGGGAACAAAGATTGGCAGGGAAAGGAGCCATCATTGAGGGGTGTGGCGTTCATCGACAGAAACCGAGTGAAGGGCCTCTAAATTCTGGTTCACTCAAGGCCTAGCTGCTTGCCGAGTCCCAAAACAGCGCGTCAAAAGCAAAAGAAAGCGTTAAAAGAAAGACGGGTATCTCGGCATCAACCGATTATTATTAAAATGAATAGATCTGGGTAGGGAAACTTGGCAATTTTCCGCTTCTATACGTGGGGGAATTGAGGCCAGAATGAAGTCGCTCGTGAGGAAAACATAAAGAAAGGTGAGCTTGGGGAGGGCGAGAGAAATGACTACGCCGTCACTAAGTCAAATAAAGCATGGGGCGATAAAGGGGAGGCGTTACCTCATGGGAAATGAGTCTAAATCGGCTACTTGTAAACTCGCGACGCAGGGGTCGTGGACCTTGAGTCCATCTCCACGCGCACTTTATCATAATAGGGCCAGGGGGGGGGGAACGGCAACAGGTCTCACGTCTTCTCGCCAAAGAGGAGGGCGCCGTTAGGGGCAGAAGTTACTGAAGGACAAAAAAAGGGGGGTCTGTCAATGCCTTTCCCTTCCGGTCGTGAAGTCGCGTGGGGGGGAAATCGAACAACGCAGTCCATCTTTCAAAGGACTACAAAGCGATGGAAAAAATGCCTTCTAAGAGTATATTACAGGGAAGAGAGCGAAGGACATACAGTCCCAAAGTCCACAATCTTCACAAGAGGTATGGAGAAAACTCGGATCAAGAAGGATTAAACGTCGGAGGGAGTTATCTTACTTAAGAGTATGTAATCTTTTTGGCCTTAAAATGGAGTCTTGGAGAATTGGTCAGAGAAAGGGGCGGCATTGCGAGGAGGGGGAAAAAGGCGGACTGGGTTGCTGCTCCAAAAACTTTCCTAAGAAGTCGCAATCCGAACCGCCGAAGTAGGGGGCGGGGGAAGGTTTGCAAGGTGGTGGATGGACCTGTTGTCGGAAATCTATCAATTGAGGAAAGCGGAGGAGGGAACCAAGTACTGTTTTGGGGCAATACGGGTACTGGGGAAGAAGTTTACTGACGGGTTGGACTTTGAGGGGGGCAAAAGGGTGGGGGGGGGAATAAAAAAAAAAAACTCTTCGCCGGGGTATCGGGGCGCGGCTGCAATGCTGTCGTCATGCGAAGTGAATGGAAAAAAAAGACGGCCATGCGCTTCCAAAGGGTTCTTAGCCGGTGGGTTGAGGGGGTGCCGGAAAACTAGGAAAGGGGACGCAATCCTGGCAGGGGAAGTTTGAAAGCAACTGTGAACCTGGGGCTGGAGGGCCAGTTGATGGGGGGTAATCAAAACTTTAGGAAAGGATGGAGGAGAAATCCTTGTCAGCAGTTGTGCCGAACGAGAATCTATGGGAGCAGGGGACGGTTTGGAACGGCTGTGGGAGGGAGATGCGTTGGAAGAGGAAAAAATATCTACCAAGGGTTTACTAGACCCCGGCCAGCCGAAGGATAAGATAGGGGGGCGGGCGGTAAACTGTGACACGGGGGCTTACTCCGAAACAAACAGGAAACCATGAAACGACGCCAGTTCAGACCGAAGAACAACGCAAGATGAAGAGGGAGGAGGCCTGAAAGGGGAAAGTAGGTTAAGCTATCCGGCCCGGTGGGTGCGGGACTGGCAGGGGGCAAAGGAAGGGCCACTAGTACCAAACAAAGACTTTCGAAGAGGGAAGAAAAACCTTGGGGAAAAGAAGGTCTTATGCGTTACCGTGAAACATAGGAAAAGGGGGATAAAGAAAGGTAAACGGGGAAGGGAGGAAAAGCAAGGGGAGAAAGAATTTGTTCGGCACACTCATTTGAATCCACTGATCCGGAAGAAACCGAATGATAGCGAGAGAAAAAGCGGGGGAACTAATAGGGGCAAGCAAATGGCCTTGTTCAGAGCACATCGACGGAAAGAAAAAAGTTGGAAACGGCTAATGAAGGCGGAGAGGGGGAAAGGGGGGGAGGGTGAGCTTAGAAATCTACACATGGCTAACCAGGCCAACGGCTGTAAGCAACGAATGGGGGGGGAGGGCGAATTGAAATTCCAAGATTCGAACACTGCAAGGGTACATGGTCTGTAAAAAAAGAAATAGGGATCCGAAGCGCCGTAGATAGAGTGGGTGTTAGGAAGGAAGAGAACGGGAAAGAGTCACAAGAACTCAAAGTTTGGGAACTCTGCCCTCGCGGCGTCGCCAAACCACAAAACGATAAAAAAAGACGTACAATAGAGCGTTGACCAGCATGGTGTTCGACACCTTCACCAAAATCCGGCTCAAAAACAAGGGAAGTGAAGAAACGAAAATGCTGGCATGAGTCCGTAAAAATATTTCAGTGTAGGGCGCGGATTCGTGAGACCTACGGAACAACTCAAAAAAGGGGGAAAAGAGAAAGAGAGATGAGTAGGGGAGGGACAAAGCAATCTACTTAAGATTCTTTTATTTACCCGTCAATAAAGTCGGAAAGGGGCATTAGGAACATAACGCATTTCTTAGATGCGTATGGGTTTCAAAGAAAAGAGAAAATCGGGAAGTAACAAAAAAAAGACGCTTGTTGTAGAGCTTCGGGGAGTCAGTAAAATCCGGATGTTCAAAACCGGAAAGAAGGAAAATAAACTGCTTGTCGATGATAGGATCAAGTAATTACCCAAAAGAGAGCGTCTAGGATAATGTAGATTACAATTCTGGCCAGGGTGGGATAGATTCACGGGGGGACACCTGGGAACTAAAAAAGGGAAATAAGACACGAGGTCTGGGGAAGTCAGATTTTGAAAAGGTATAACGTACTCGGATAATAGGGGAAAAAGAAAGAACAGTGGGCCGATAATAAAAGGTAGTCCCTTTCGAAAAGAGCAAAAAAAAAGGGGAACTACATCCGGGGTAAGAGTTGAGCTGATCCTAGGAGATCTTGGAACGATCAGAGTCAAAATCTTCTTTTAACGGCACACCGGACTTCCTAAAAGACAAGAGTATGAACACAACGGTACCGATTTGCAACCGGGACATGATTCAAGGAAAATATTAGGGCCACAAAAAATAGAAAAAGGGAAAACACGGAGGGGTGAGGGCCTCTTATCTACTGCTTGGGTGTTAAGGGGTGGGAAGAACTAAAGATGAAGAAAACGAAGAAAGGGAACTAGAGCTGGAAACGGTTCAACTCATGAACTTTCAAAAATTCAATCAGGCAAGACTCGTGCTGGTTGTGCTCTTCTCTGCAGACTTCAACGTGAGTCTTAGGAAATGCAAGAAAGGTTCAGAGGAGCTTTAAAGTACAACCTTTGCCTCACCACTCCAGTAGGAGAAGCGAGGTCAAAAGGACGTAAAATAACGGTTGTAGGGGCAATCGGGGAACCTAAGAGGGAAGAAATCTCCCCTTAAAATTCCAGTTCTAGAGGATCGCAAAAGAGAAAACTGATGGGAAACTTAGTAACCTCGCAAGAAAAAAAAGGTAAGCATGTGACCAACCACGAAAAGCAAAATAACAAAAAAAAGGAACAGGGCAACAACCCTCACAGGTTTAAACGCGGCGCGCATTCCCACACCGAACATCATCACCTACGTTAAATCAAAAAGAATCACAAGGGTGGGGGGAAGAAAGGAAATCTAAGTGACAGTGATGGGTGGTGGGGGAGTATAATAGGCATAAGACATCATGGCCCATATAAGCAAGCTAAATCAAGAGGGCGGCCAGAAAAAGCGAAGGATTGAAACCTGTCTTACAGATGCACCAGGGAAATCAAAAAAAACGGAAAGATTATCCTGTCCAAGAGAAGCTGGAGCAGATAGCTCGAAGGAAAAGAATAAAAGGCCTGAAGGGAAAAGAATACAAACGATCGCGAAGGGGGCACTGAGGGTCGAAGCTGCTAGGAATTCGGTGACAAAAAAGGAAAACCCAGGAAGGAGGAAGTAACCAAGGTACAGCACAACGAATACGGAATGTAACCGCTTAAGAATCTGCGGAGAACAAGTGAGGGAGACAGCGGAGAAGGATGTGAACGGATCGCAGGGAAAGAAACGGGACTTACATAGGACCTAAGCAACAGAGGAAAACCGGGTCAAGATTCGAAGCGGCCTGTTAGAAGTAAAAAAAACCGAGTCTGGGGGAGGTATCAACCTGCTCCTTGCAAAACTTACTAAAAAGGTTAAAAGAAAGGTATCGAAGAAAAAGGGCCCAGTCGATAAAATCGTGGACATCCAGAGGCGTAACAATTCGGAACGTTAAAAATAGGAAGAGAGAAGAGAAATGCTCACGGATATGACTATTATCCTGTCAAAAAAGCCCAAAAAAAACCACAGGGGTGGCAATACTGTGTCAGCTGAGAGGGGGTAGAACGGAAAATCGCGGGATGAGAACGGGTATCTAATTTAGCAACAGGAATTATTAGGTATCCCCTCGTACAGGCTCTAGTGAGTTAATACGTCGAGAATTCCCTACAGTCCAGGGTAAGAAGCTTCCAAGAACAAAAAAAAGGAACCATCAGGGGGTACCGCAAGAGAAATTGTTCGATCTCTCAAAAAAAAGTAGATGTACAAATATATATTAATATCGATCGTACATGTAGGAAAAAAGAGTGCAAGAGGGGGGGGGGGGGGGGTGGACAAAAAAAAAACTAACCTTTCTCGAGCTGCTACAAGAAAAAAGAAAGTAAATACGTGAAAAGAGGAAGAACACCTGGAAGCATCTTTGTCGACGACACGGCATAGTACCGTCTACCGCTTAACGGACCAACCATTACATCTTTCCAAATCAAAGCATAAGGGCTATGATAGAAGATAAAGAGGCGCAGATCATATAATCGGTCCGCGGGGAACTGAACTGTTCTCCCTAGGGCTCTCAAAATGCGCATGGGGGGGTGGTCTGGGACTAATGATAAAACCCGGAACGGTCTAAATGTACTTTACCGGCAAGACTGTATCCTCGAACATCAATGACGACATGAAAAAAATGCATTCGCACATTGTCTAATCGTGACGGGAACATGAGATTGGGGACTAAACGAAATTTCCTGGCACGACTCGCCATCACATGAAATCGGTCCGCCGATACGCATTATCAGTTAGGCCGGACTGCGAAAGTAGAAAAGCTGTACTGTGGAAAAGCTGAAATACATTGGCAGGTCCTTGGATCGCCAAAAATTGGCCTGAACTTATACGGTGATTTGGCAGGGCTGTTGATGAAGAGACCGCTACCTATCAGAAGAAGTCAGAGGAAGGTGGTTAGTGACAGGGCGCTTGTCAGTGGACGTAGAATAATGAAGAAAAAGAGGGCTTTCTTGGGCGAAAGGAGGTTGGTTCTGATTACATGTAGGTTCAGACGTTAAGTCTTAAGACCGGTTGTACAAAACCCTGCGGGAAGGAAAGGGAAGGATAGGATGGAGATGGTGCGCTGCAATTGATAGCTTCCCGAGTGAATACTGGCCACCCGATACTTTGACACCTGGGGTCGGGTATGCCTCAAAAGCTCGGGAATGATGCGCGAAGTATAGGGGGAGAATCGGGTGCCGTTTAACGATGCATCCACGGAGGAGGTTCTAAAGAATTTGGGAACGGGGATTGAGTGGGTGGGAGAGCGACCAAAAAGTGCGCGGGGGAAGTTCAAGCAGGGGGGAGGTTTGGTGAGTATAGCCATTACGGGCGGCGGAGTTCGTGGCGATCTCCCACAGGGGAAGGAAGGGGGTGGAAAAAAAATCCAAAAAAAAGGGGAAAGGAAAAAAACCAAACGAGAAAAAACACGGCTGGTATCCCGATCCGTACCTCTCTGGCGTTGTATGGGGCGGAAGGGATGGAAAGGAGGCGGCGAGCGGCTATGCAGGGGAAGACCCCGTGACCGGCCTAAAAGTCGATTGCTGTCAGAATCTCAAAAATACGCGATAGCGGAATCGAGGGGGATACATGAATGAACGGGTCGGGACGGCAGTGTAGTGGGCGTCGAGGACCAAACGTGAGATCCATAAGGAACAAACACAAGGGGGACCACGCAGTTGGAGCAGACCAAAAAATGATACATTAAAGAGTAAGGTAGGACAATTGTTCATCCTACATTATCAGTGATTCAACTTTGAGAGCACTCTGGAGGGAGGGAAAAAATTCATTGGCTTTCGACGCATTCGGGGGCTAATAAACGGCCGAATTCCAGAACATCTGAGACGGATGAAATTCGGCAAAACACAGTTCTAACGAATGGGGGGGGACTGGAAGAAGGGACAGGGAGGGTGAGCCATTAGCAGCGTCATTATCTATACAAGGACCAGGTCTTTTCAAATCAACCTCGTAGGGAGGAGGGGGGAAAAGACGAAGGGCAAGCGTGGCAGGGGAGCTCTGATCTACACAAGAGAATTAATACGCGATAGGTGTGTCATTCCTGACCCGATAGAAAGCTCAGTCGCGAGCATAAGTACATCCGCGAGGAGGAGTCACAACCGAAAAGCCCCAGGGGAATGCTTCCGATCGATCATTCGGAAAAAAAAAACTCAGAAGCCTTCGAGCCCAGAACCTTGGTAGGGGGGGGAGCCAAGCAACTGGGGGAGGACTGCAGAAAATGAATGTGGTCAAAGCAAGAGTGGATAGCAGATTTAAGTCACCGAAACCAGCGAAAAACACAACCACTTATTCTGGATGGAGGTGGGGAAGAAATACGGAAGAGCAAGGGAACTTCTGGGCGTTTGACAGATGCGCAGAGCCATGGCATGGGATCAAGGATGGGATCATATCTAGAGGAGGAGGGGTACTCCACCTGCCCATGTCACGGCACCTGCAATCTCGGATCTTGTTTGGGGGTCGGGGCGTGGTAAAGATAAAAGAGCCAGGGGCCGAACCGGGGGGTCTCCGGCAGGGGATCGCGTTTACGGCGAACGAACGACATCTGGAACAACGAACCGGCTCTAGATGCAAGGACCTTGGGGGGGGGGGGGGAATAAATAGAGCACCTGGAATCGGGAACTGGCCTTTGGTAATCATAAAACGACAAAGGAGGCTTGGATGGCTTACGATCGTTGCAGAGCAGGAATGACATGAGGAGAAACAGCCCTGGACCTCGGAAATCCCGTCGGGAACCGTGTGACTTAAGAGAAAGGGGAGCGAAATTGAGACACCTGAATATCAGTATGCATGAGAAAAAGGTAATATGTGGCTTTACAATATACAAAGCTGCTGGGGTCCTACAGAAACTCCAAAGGATCTCACCAGGGTTGGTTGACTCATAGTAAAAAGCGTTAGCATCCCATAGGAAAAGTACCAGGGGAGTGGGGCCTAGGAAGCGTCGGCTTTGCAAGTCGGGAATTTTAAATAACGGGGGGAACGACATCACGGCCGGAAATCGTAGGGAACGAAACCATTCGGTGCCAGAAACAACCCGCGTCTTTTGGTTCCTTCGTAGAAAGAGGGGGGGCCTGTTCAGGTCCGCACGCGGAGGAAGATTCCGAACTGCAGTCTCCTTTCTATTCAATTTGCTCACAGGCACAACAGCCAGTATTTTAGAGAAACGTAGAGATAAATCCGCGAGGGTTTGAGCGGCGTGAAACAGAACGGACATCGCGTCAGGAAAAAGTAAAACAAGGCGATCAGAAAGAATTCTAACAAAAATCTACCCGGATTCGCGCAATCAGGGAACAGTGGAGAAAAAAAAGAAATGGCCCTTTCAGCCCAATCCCAGTTGCAGGAACCCACCCACCACACCACTGTTTTTTTTCCCGTTAAAGCCTACGGGAACGGCAAACCTCGAACTATACTATCAGAGATACAAGTGGGAACGGAACTAATTTGGCTAGAGGGGGGCAAGAGAACAAGGCGAAAAAAATTCAGCGCACGATGCCCTAGCCCACCCAACAATCGAAAATAAAACGCAGAGGCTTTGGGAAAGACACAATTGCACAAACAAGCAAACGATCCGCTTGTCCAAAGATGGATGTCTCAAGGGAAATATACCGAAAACTAGATCCAGCTGTACACTGGACTTAACCAAAACACCTCCCCTAGTGCTAAGGGGTGTCCTTGGCTTTCTTGCGACCGGGAGCTTCAAACGGGGAAGAAGACACCATAGTAATCGACACGAGAGAATGGAGAAATACCACAGCCGTTTTTCCAAGCTCCAAGAAAAAGTCCCGGTACGGGAAAAAGGTACAAAACAGATATACCTAACCAACGATACGGCGTAGAACGAACGGGGCTTGATCCCCTTGGCGAAATATTTAACTTCTGAAGTTGGTGGCCTGAATTATGGAAAGTGACTCCATAAATATTCGTAGAGAACATTCAGTCTTCGCCTTTGTTAGAGGACACAGAGACGCTTTCGTCGTTGGATGCTCGAGGACATATCACCAGGAGATTCATAATAATAGCTGGATACCAGGACCGGTGCTAACACCAGGACTAATATTATGGACGACGGAGTCCAGAGTGCGCTCAACACAAAACAAGAACTTTAAAAATAGACCGCCTCCGAATCGGTCATTGTGATAAAGGACTACACTGCACAAGTTGTTACAAAAGAGTAAACAAACCCGAATACCTAAGTCGGGCGGATCGAGACACGGGATATTGATTAAGGTTAACTCGTGCGCTTTCGGGGCAGATACGCCGTGCCCTCTCTCGAGGGGCTTGGATTTCGCGGGGGGAGAAGAAGTGCGGGCCGACAGTCGGGGGCAGGTATCCTGATTTGGAACCTTCCACAAAAGACGCTCGGTGAGATCTTCTTCAAAACAACAAGATAGGGAGGCTCAATAGCTCGGTGCGGGACGCTGGGGAAAACGGGAAGGTCCTGGCGAGACACCTTGTACGAGCCCCCGGGAAAACGGCGAACAGACGACTTTTCCATCTGGTGGTATCCTAAATTCACTCTCTGAACGGCAAGTGTCCCCAGGGCAGCAGATTCAAATGGCTACCATTCAGGGACAAACCCGCGAATATGGAGGGAGTCACCGCCGTACGATACAGCGGCGGCAATAGTCATCGGCCGAGGGGGACGCCCGGGAGCAGGGAATGAGCGACCCTGGGGTATTATCGCCGGGGCAGAAATTTAAATTCTTTCAACATATGAATAGTGACGTCTGGTAGCTGGAATCTCAACGCCTGCCAGCGGGGAGTCTACCTTCGATTGGACGAATAGTTCCCGCGTCTGCGAAAAGGCGCAAATCCTGTTCCAAGTCTACATCGCGATAAAAGTCACTAGAAGAGCATGAATCAGCCGTCTTAGCATGAACACGGTCTAGAGGATCGTATCGGATGCAAACGGTTGAAAAAACGGAAAGAGGTCGGGGGCTGGGCAGGGGCGGGGCTCGGCAAGTAAGGGGGGGGGGAGGGCGGGGTGAGTGCTCTACTATGTGCCGATCCGGGAGCGACAAGCAGTCCATCGGGCGTCATTGTGTGAGGGGTGTGAAGGCGTCGGGGGAGGACTGTAGGCGAGTCTCATGAGAAAGACAGCTGTGCGGGAAAAAACGGGGAAGGGGTTTAACTGACCGGGGTCTACGGGTTGGGCGGTTCTGTCAGAACGGTTTGGCAAAAAGCTTCGGAAGGAGGGTGGAACTCAGTGCTATCAACGGAAATGATGTCGGACTTCATCCGGGGTGATAAGAAGCTGGACCCTCCCGGAATCTTGATATAGGAATAGCGTACTTTTTGGGAGCAAGCTAGGAATGCGATCACGGGACGGGAGGTGAGGACATGGAATTAACTGGGCAGGTTTACGTGTGTCTCACCCAATTGAACTTGAGGGCGGGAAAACTGGCAGAACATGGGGGTATAACTATGGGGATCGAGTGGGGGTACGTTTCCGGAGTAATGGTACTGGTTGGGCAGGCTCTAAAGGAACAATGGGGAATCACCGCTCGACATTGTCTCGGAAGCGTCGTCCGAAAGTAGCACCCGGGGACGTTGTATCGCGCCTTGGCAGAGGATAAGTACGAAAGAAAAGGCACGATGCAGGAACTGCCGCCAAGTCATCCGGTCCCCAAGAGCAGGGGCTCTGCTCTCGAAACCCGCAGCGATGAAGCGGAATCGGGGCTACGGAAGGACCATGCTGTTCCTCCATCCCGTGTAGATGGTCAGAGGCAGGTGCCCGGGAGTAGTAACCCCCCGAACAAAGGGCAAAACTCGGCAAGCAAAATCCAAAACTTCAGGTGGGCCATGGGCGCTGGGTCTGCGTGTATTAAGAAGGTTCCAGGCAAATTATCTGACCCGACCGGGTTAGAAAAGAAATCGGTATGGGAGGCACCAAGGGACAAAGCACGGCGTCCCTCAAGAAAAGTTAACTAGCTCTCTCACCCATCGCGCGGCTTTTTACGAGCCAATGGATACTAGCGTGCACAACTAAGTGGGCAATCTAGGAGGCCACGGAGGGGGATTACACCAGCGCGTCAAAATGCGCGAGACCTGTGAACCCCGTGAAAACAAAGCCCTACGCGAATGAAATTCAATCGGCGAGACGTTCCTTACAAGGACGCCGAGAGATCAAACTCGCCAGAGATGGGTGTCTAGTCCGAGGGACGAGATAGCAACTCCGGCAAAGGCCGGACGGTTCAAGACAATCAGGCGAGGCCACACCAGATCAGACCAAGTATCGAGTGACGGTGCAGAGAAGGAGTGTAAAATAAGAGCCCAAACGAGGGGGCGTTTAAACCCTGGCCCGGATTCGCAGGAATGAAGTGTAAAAAGGGAGGTATCGTCAGGAGTGACTCGTCCCTTCAAAAAACAGATAAAAAGATCAGCCACAACAACGATTATTAAGGGAGTAGTAGTCCGGGTAATGTGAACAGCCAAAGATGAATTGGATTCCGAAGAGGAGCAGCCAGTGAATGGAAACAAGGTTCTGGGCTCATCAAGTCATTAGTTTCGGGGGGGACTTCCCTACGCATTCACTCGACTCGGGTTGAGGAGCGGGGGAAGGGTGGCAAACACGCCTGATGGAAAAACCAAAACCGTCGAGGGGGATGGTGCGATCGCGCCGGGTCATCTGAACCAAAAAACAGGTAATCGGGGAGTGGATCTTTCCCTCAAGCTTGACCGGGTTTCAAGCACCTGGGAAAGAGCTCACGTAGGGGTGGAAGTAATCCGCCTCCGGTTGAATATCCGGTGGAGTGTCCGAAAGGTGAATCAAGACAAACGCATCCATTTACAGCGCCATTTTCTTGTGCACGTTCTCGGAGGGGAAACCGATGAAGATACAACCCTGGACTTTATCGATACTCGCGAGATGGCTTCTGGACGTTGCGAAGACGCAGCTGCTTTTGGTAAATTGCGTAAACTCATAGATGGCCGGTGCGGGAAGAATTTCATCATTTAGGCCTTCATATAGGCCAACAAAGCGCGACCCGGTAAAAGGGACCACGGCTGTCCTAGGTCGCACAGTTGAACTTTTTAGTATCGTGTGGGAAATACCCCTAGGTCCTCAGACGCCCGGCCTCGAATGGAGTCCCTGAAGTATCACTCGATACGCTTCAGGAAGGTTGGCATAGCTCATAGGGAGTCTAAGGCGGGCAATCTGGCTGCAAGTATGAACTGCAGAACTGCTCTTACTCCGAATTGGAAGCTAACCGCCAATGAAGAAAAACTACCAGGGTAAGCTCTTACACGGAGATCCTCAAGGCGTGAATTGCAGCTGGTATAATAGTGGACAACCGAACTCCGTAATCGCCGTAACTTAACAGCAATAAGGATCGCGGGAAACAAAGAAAACTTCTGAACCAGGATTCAAAGCATGGTCTCAACAGGCTTCAAAAGGGTAATTGACCGTCAAGCAAACCACCAGAGCCCTCAAGCTGGAGGGTAGTCTGCGACAGTCATATAGGGACGGCAACCTCTAACCCCTTAATATAAGAGAAAAAGAGTACCGTAATAAGAATTTTGTCGAGGGCATGAAAAAGAGCCATTGCAAAAGCAGCACAGATAGCCAACGAAGGATGACCAAGGGAGTCAACAAAGGTCTGTTGACCGGTCTGACAAACACCGAAATAACTCAACTCTCACGTGGGCAAACCATTCCGGT
>Ga0179593_1452089_pt1 | contig 14277 bp, 11 predicted proteins | sample CZODoug2_1_08_16_FD_185931 | JGI IMG/M metagenome (GOLD analysis project Ga0179593, IMG submission 185931) | Vadose zone soil fungal communities from Angelo Coast Range Reserve, California, USA - CZODoug2_1_08_16fungal (PacBio error correction) | ecosystem: Environmental > Terrestrial > Soil >...
GGATGAGTCTGGGGGGAAAAGGGCGATCAATCTTTTCAAGACCTGGAAACTCCATAAGACTAAAGGCCAAGTTCTAGCTTGCTATCCATGCAACTCAATCTCTACTGCCCTTTATAGGAGCTGGGGTAAACAGCCCTCTGAAAAGAAGGGAGGGAGACAATTAAAGGCTAACGCGAATCGGGGGTGGAGTCGGTGTACGCAGTCAAAAAGAAGGAATCTTTTACCTTGGGGGGTCAAATGCATGAGTCAAACAAAGAAAAAAAGGACACCCAAAACAGCACATGAAATGCTAACCTGGAGGTTACGGATTACGCTTCCTTTACCCGCAAATCCAACCCAAATGACAAAACAAGCAACAAGACGTGAGAAAATGAAGTGGGACAACGTACCCAATCCGGGGCAAGTCACTCGCAACCACACTTCCACGGGCACGGAATGTCTCGCGTAAAATCGGGTGGTCAACAAAAAAGAGTATCAAAGGGCACCTGGTGGCAACGGCGGCCTGCGGCCTAACAAGTTCGGCACAGGAACAGCCAATTAGTGGTTTGGCATATGGGCACCAGATCACGTCAGCCGGGGTCTTCGCTTTTAATCTGTGCCCACAGAAATGCAAGAGACAAGGAAGCGATTCCGACAGGGTCCCAGAGTGGACGCCAGAGCTCGTGACATCGAGAAAAACAAAACTTATTTAAGAAGTCCCAAGCTACGGCTCAATACTGACCAAAGGTTCAAGGGGGAGGTTTCTCTCTCAATAAGGGAGGGCGAATTCAAAAAAAAGAAAGAAAAAGTCATGGACCTTGGGATACAGAGAAATAGGCAAACAAACAAAAGACGGGGGCTAACCAAAGCAATAAAACTGGCCCCGGTTAGAAAACGGAGGTGTCAACTGCGCACAGAGCTAGTTCCCACTAAACCTGCAGGAGGAGGATGATGTAGGAAGGGAAAGAAAAACGGATCAAGAACAGACAGACAACACAAGAAGAAACACCTGCTTGGGCTCAGGGGGAAAAATTGGCTGTCCGGTCGGGGGGAGTTCGCAAGTCCAACGGGTGCCGGAACAAGGGGGAAGCAATCCAGCAGAGAAGGGGGGGAGCGTCCCGACACTGGGACACCGTGCCACGTTAACTAAGGACAGGCCGCTTGTAGCTGACTGAACACCGCGACAAGCGAGAGAACGGTGGAGATGAAAGCACCTTGGTCCGTTTGGGGGAAGCAAGGCGCAAACGGCTCCAAGACGACCCGAGAAAAACGTGTACAGAACGCTCAAAGTGAGGTAAGGGACGAGGGTGGCAAAAGCAGCAGGGGAAGACACAAAAAGCATGCCTGCAATAAAGCGGGAAGGAAAGGCCGCCTGAAGATTCGCCCAGTGAAAAAAGGGGCCATACTGGAGGGGAACAAAGAAGAGAGTTGAGCAACAGGGAGGGGGAACTACGGCGGCGCACCACAACGATCCAGGACAGCAGCCCTATACGACCGACTAAAACGCCGCGTGGGTGGAGTTAAACGCTCTCAACGGCGAGAAGGTTCAATTGTCTGGCCGACTCAGTAAGAGGCCTACCGGCGACGGGGAGGGATTCAAGGAAGGGGGTGTGATGGCAAAGCGGAGGAGAATGGGGGGGAAGGATTAAAAAAAAAAAAGATCCTGGCGTTATCAACATGCCACCATCTCTGTCATAAACTGCACAAACCCCGACCGACAAGAGCACCCGGCTCCTCTGAGAGGTGGGTACAGGAGGGTCTGTTGCCCGATCCTCAAGTTTCTTGACGAGAAAAAAGTCAAGGAAGGGGGTGGGAGGTAGAACGACCAAAAAAATGACCGGGGATCAAACTGATAATCCTTAAATGTTAACCATGTCTACAGCGTCCTGTATATTTGGGAAGGGGAGCTTTTGAGGTCTCGAAACTGGGTTGGCTAGGACCAACTTGGGAAGCTCTCCCGTGCTCTCCGAAGCCAGTCACTGCAAACAGGATGGCTGGCAAGAGCAAAAAAAGCGGGGTGGTGTGGTTTGGAGATGGATGAAAACATGGTCTTCCACTAAAGTCGCCCAGGCCACAGAGACGCGGCGGAGAAAAGAAGGGCAAAAGAAAAAGATCAGCAGACAAGGGCAGGAAGGACTTGTGATAACGAGGCATTGTTTGGCGATCGTTCTGGGGGATGTTTTCCAAACGCGCAAAAGCCAAAAAAAGCACCAAAAGGAAGAGGGAAGAGTTGCCCCAGCAGGGCGACACAAGACCGACCCCCCTCACGATTTGTATCCTCCATGAGTGGGGTAGAAGTTGTTGGACGGAAAGAAAAGAAGGGGGGGGGGGAACGAGGCGATCCGTTCGACTGGGAGAGCCCGTCCGCGGGGCCGCCGGTGTGGGCCTTTACATGTAAGAGGAAAGGGAGGAAAAGGGGAAGAGGGTCGGGAAAAAAAAAAAAAAGTGACGGGCGGTGGAATGACAATACGAATCAACTGGCTCCCAAGATGACCTAGCAAAGGACCAAAAAGAGGTCTTAACCGTTGCAGAAGTAACCGTTGGCAGGGCTAAAAAGGATGGAAAAAAAGAAAAAACGTCAACTCACGGAATCTTTGGCACCGGATCTAAAGGAAAAACTTAAAGGGTCCAGCTCCGACAAAGGCCACACAAACCCAGGGCTCAACTAAACCTGGAATACTGGCAAAAGGAGTAAAGGGTGAAAAAGTGAGGAAGAAAGGAGGGACCGTTTTGTCCACATGTTTGGACAAGCTCATGTGGGAGCCCGGAATTCAGAGAGCAAAGTAGATCGACGGTGGACAATGACACCGGGGTACTAAGCTTTCACCTCTGTCGGGAAAAAACCCGCCTTCACTCCAGTTGTGAAAAATCCAACTCTAGAACGAAGGGTAGCAGAGAAACAGTCACTGGAAAAAAAAGGAAGAGGCAATATTCCAGGGACGTCATTTAAAAAAAAACCTACAAAAGCTCGAACTACAAAACGTCGAAACTTCGAGATCAGTATAGCGTTGATCGAACCATTCGACGAAGCAAGGGGAGATCTCAAACAAAAATCGAAACAAAAAAAAAGTGCGAAGAAAAAGAGCAGCCATACGCCAAAGCACCGCGCAATGACACCCGACCACCGCGCAAAATCGATAAATTGCGACGCTGTAAGGAAGTAGGCAAAAATGAAAGGAAATATCAGAATACTTGGCCGACATAAGCTCAAACAAGCTTACCGTCGGCGCTAAAGGAACACCAGCGTCTTGGTTCGAGAGGGTAGGGGAAGCCAACTGCAACGGAAGACAAAGTATTGAAAGTGGACGAGCGGCAACCAGGCCTCGAGGGGGCCCTACGCGAGGAAAGGCTGAGGCGAAGATGGACCCGCCGGAGGGAAGAAAAGACTTTGCAAACTACACCTTGGGCCACACCGCCGTCGCGCCATCAATAAAGAAGCGGCCGACACAGACAACGGGGTGGATTAGAAAGTGGGTTGGGGGGGGAGCTTTGTGTGGAAAACCACGGAAGGAAATGGTGCCTCGTCAGGGAAGCGATCCGATTTCAGAGAAAAGGTCCAGCGAAGTCGTTTACCGCAAAAAAGGGAAAAAAACACATCGGAACCTACATACTGGGGCGCGAGGATTAATCTCAGGGGAGAGGCCAACAGATGTTTGGGGGGAGAAGGCTCAAAAGAGCATAAATTAAAAAAGGAAGGTGGATGAGGGTGACTGGTCGGGAACCTGGTTTTTTGACTCAGTCAAAAAAAACGAGAGGAAAGACTCTAGGTACATTACCGATTACACATCGCGCGCAAAAAAGGCGCACGCGAGGGCGCGCCAGATGAAGAAAAAAAGAGCGAACTCGCGTTCCGAAGTGAGGGAACAAATCGAATCTCAAAACTCCTGGACGAAGAGTGGCTGCTTTGTGCGGAAAAGAATCCAGGGGCAATGGGGTGGAAAACGGAGGGAGGGGAAAAACGCAACTAAGTCTCCCAAAACATGACTGGATCGTTACCAAGGAGCAACACAGGAAAAAGGAAAAGGCAGGAAGGGGGGATAGCGGCGTAATCAGGAAAGGTCAGAGCTTGCAGAGGAGCTTCCCAAACTCCTGCTCGGAAACAAATTTAGTTCTTTCCTCCAACACCAAAGGAAGGAGAAAAAAACGGAAAAGAGGACAATGGCACGAGATAAGTCAATGTAAAAAATTTCTATATTTCCATCGACACCAGGTAGGGGTGAAGCAGCGCAGGGTCAGAGCAGGAATTAAAACGTGACCTGCCGTCGGAAAAATTATAAAAATTGGAAAAAAAAGGCATACAAACGGGCAAAAAAAAACCCTTATCAACAGCATTACTTCTCTGCACACACGAACGGTCATCGGTGGGGGGCCAATTCAGGACACTATTACACAACGTACGAATAGGTGTTCGGAAAGGGAAGTTTGAAATGGTAGAAAAAGGGCAACGGGCCTAACGCAGATCAATCTCCTTCTACGCTTGTGACAACATAACTCGCACCATCCTGCAGGGGAACGCAGCAAACCCAGGGTAAAAGAAGACGGGTAGAGGAAAGGCACTGCTCTAATGGCTGCGCAGCCCACATCCCCTAAAAAAATATCAACAAAAAACAAATCCAAATGCGTTACGCTCAGATTGTCGAAAACTCAAACGCTGGTCCTGGGAGGGCCTGGACCTTCACATCCCTTCTCCCATATGAATTCTTAGGGAAAAAGAGGGTGGGAAAACGGGAGGAAAAGCGGAGAGAACGCGGGCTTGCGGGACCATGCCTATGAAAACACGACTTCTTAAACGTCTTTAGGCTGCCCGGTGGCAAAAACTAAAGAGCTGAGCGAAAGGGAACGCGAAACACCAAATCACAGGGCTGCCAAACAGGCCACAGATCTCGTGACGATACAAAAACACTGGAAGACAAAAAAGAAGGCAGGGGGTGCGGCATCGAAAACCCGGAGGTGAGACTGCAACATCTACTTTCTGACAACATTCCAAAATCAGGCCGGAGCTTCCCGTCAACTTCTATAGAAACAAAAAATTGAAACTTCACTGTTAAGGGAGACCGCGCAGGGAGAGAAGTTAAACCTGAAGCGAATACTTGGAACAGCAAATACGCCTCTTTGGCCTTCTGAATTGCAATGCCAAAACCTTTCAACACCTCAATGAATACGTAAAAGGATAGGGGGAAATGGGCAAAAAAAGCCCGAGATGAAGCTACAACTCGCAATGCTCTTCTATTGTTAAAACCAGGATGTGGGTTGCATAGGAACGGAGAACCCGGAAAAGCGGGGAAGGTAGTAGTAAGCGGAACGCGCCCTCGAAGCGGAAGAGAAGGCGAAATTCCGAAAATGGTAATACAAGTGCTGCCAGCCCACCCTCTGAGTAACGAGACTCCAACAAAAAACCCTGAATTATTAAAGATTCACTAGAAATAATAGAAAAAATTGGAAAAAAAGGAATAAAAAGGGGGCATCTGTCACGCGCCCTATCGATGCGGGGGTTCTGGTCACCTTCAACGGGACCGCCCCACGCTGAAGGACGTTCTAGGGGAAGAGGCCAACCAATCATTGAAAAAAAGAAGGGACAGCATCCGTTGAGCGAAAATAGGGGCAAGTGGCAGGGAAAAACAAAACATAACGGAGGCACTCCGCGAACCTACAGGAAGTCTGGGTGTTCCGGCATTACGCCTTCGGCCAATTGTCCAATCTGGGCCTAGACGGATGGGGGAGGACGGGTAAGGGGGGAAAAGTTTCGGGGTGATGCTGGTTTCCTTCAACTTCGCTCACCCAGAAGGGACAGGAGTGTACCGGAGAATGCATCTAGGGGGTTGTTATCACTGACGACGGAACCGACAATCTCTCGGGAAGCCCAGGAGGGCTGATCTGGGGTGAAAAAAAACCAAAAGGTGAAGATCGACTTTGTGGTGAAACGAAAAGAAGGGTTGCAAAGTCCTGGGGCGACGCAAATTGCGGGGGGAAACCCGAAGAGGGTGGAAAGCGAGCTCAGTAGGCAGATAGAAAGAATTCTTGCCCCTGCGCCGACACGCCACAATCTGGCATAGCCGGCGGCAACAAAGCCCAAGGAATCGCCCAGGTGGCCAGGGCCACGTAGGAAAAAAAGAGAGTAGTGGGGGGATACTGCGGTCCTGTACTTCAACCCAGCACATTCCAGAGGAGCTTAAAAATATGACGAACTTCATGGGGTGGGATTTCAAATAAGAGATACGGGGGTGCATTGTCGGGAAGCATGAATCAGTAAAAAATTTCCAAATCCGGTGTGGAAAAAAGAATGGTGTCTAGGCAAAAAAAAACCTTTTAAAGGGTCACAATGGGTGCGAATGCGCGGTCGACGATGCCCCTTTGGGCGTTCAAACGACAGACCAACTGACCTGGCAGGAAAGACGAAACTGCTCGGTTGCAGGTCAAAAAGGGGAAATGGGGGAAAAGCCCACCGGCCGGCGGCCCACATAACCCATTCACACTATATAGCTTGAGAAAACCGTGGCTTCAGGGGATAAACACGACCCGCACGCACCCACACTAAAACCCGTCTAAGGTGGGAGGGTTAGCGCTGGGGTGCTCATCCAAAAACACTGGCGAGCACTCGCCCATTGAGATTCTGAAGGAAAAGGGACAAGATATGAATCAAAAGGGAACGTGGGGAAGATCCACCGCGAACTCTGGTGGCGAGCCAGAATATACCATGTCTTGCTCGGAGCCGAAAGTGGGAGACTAATGGACACAGCGTGGAGAGGACGAAGCGTCACCGTAAGACCCAGCGCCCTTTGGACACCGTGGAATAAAAAAAAAAAAGAAGGGGAGGGGGGGGGGAGACTGAGGGGGGCTTTGTGGTCAAGAAACCTCGGCAAACAAGGACAATATAGCTACTGCTAGCCAAGGGGCAAAAACACCGGGAACCATAAGCAGGGTATCCTCCCAGGATGGTGAATAGAGGGGGAGAGCCGGGATCCAAGTGTTAGACATGAGAGATACAGCCGAGAAAGTCGTAAGTCTAGCAAACGTGTGCTACAATCACCGAGGGTCGGGAAACCGCACAAGCGAGCATAGAATCCGGTCACAACTGCGTGGTGGCGAAAAGTGCTTGAAATACAAAGAAACAAGGAATCCGCACAGATGGACGAGAACCGCCAAGCAAAACATCGGCTCCTCAAAGGCTACGAACGAGGGAAATACGTTATGGTCCGAGATGGACAAAGAGCCCGTCTTCGAGGGACGGGGCGAATCAAGGGATATGGAATCGGATCCCCCGAAAACTCACGACAAGCAGAAACCCAAAAAGACCGTTTCAAAAAACACGTGGGGCGAAAAGCGGAGCCGGAGAGTTGGACAACGAACGATGAACGGAGGGGAGACACCCGACAGGAAAGGGGGGGACACGGTGTTTGGTGCAACGCAGCGGAAACTCATTTATGTCCATATGGAGGAGGATCTCACGAGACGGCTGGGGGAGTGGAAAAAAAGGGGGGAAAGAGGGCGGCCAGAGGACAGACAACCACCAACGCGCAACCCCGGCAAACCTTCTTGGGGGACCAAGTATTCCTGAAGCAGGCCATGACGAGATAGGTTAACATATCGACTCGCGAGGAAAGGTCGCGGGGGTTCTCAGGGGACAATTTAAAGCCATGCTTAAGAGAGCTACTCAAAAAAACAAATTAGAGAAAAGATGCAACCAAAAGTGAAGGCCGGCAGAGGGAGAAAAGAATGTACCGAAGTTGGAAAGAACTTTATCAGGGGAGACTAACGGCTTTGAGGAAAACGGAAATACTTGGCAAGCAAAAATAGTCATAAAATATGCCGCGCGGCTTACTGGGGGGTCGCGGGTGGATTCCAGAGGGATGAAAAGCGGCAGTGCGCGAAGCAGAAACCAAAGCGTCTGTAGAGCGCACGGTCACCACATGACGGCGAACTACCAGCGATCTAACCATCCTGCGAAGAACCATCAACTTGGGGAAAAAAAAAGGTGGGGACCAACGCATGACGGTACAAAAAAGGTCCATCTCATCGGCAGCCCACGATATGACCAGTCTGCCTGTTTGCTTAGCAAGGTGGTTGGGGGGGGGGGAACGTTTTGGTGGTAGGTCCAGTGCCCCAGGGAGGCTATAACAGTGGGCGCCCAAAGGCGCAGAAAGCGTGGCAAAAAACTCGAATCCATCCTGGGAAAAAAAAAGGCTCGGAGAAAACGCTAGGGACCTATTGGAGAGCAAGTTTGTCCAAAGGGAGCATCTCTTGAAAACTGCTCAAGGGGGTCTGGTGACGTTGTAACAAAACAAACGCGGTTGAAAAGGAATTAACCGCTAAGGTCCCGCAAAAACGCACAGGTACAAGTCACTTCGGCGAAAACGGGCTGAAAGAAGGAGAGCAAAGACGGGCTGTACATCCGGACCGGACTCTGCCAACTCGATCACAACTCAGGGGGGGAGCCGGGACGTCGGTACTGCGTAGTGAAAAAATCGATGGACATCAGGCACGGAAAGAAAAACTGGTAAGGGGGAAGAGAGTGCGAGCAACAAAGCACCTGCCAGTACTCCGACACCTTCTCGTAAACACCTCCCACCCCCGGGCAAGTGCGCAGGAATCAGGAGGACTAGATGAAGAAACAGGGGTATTGGTGAAAAAACGGGACCAGGGCGCAGAGAGTTGCTACAATAAAGGCGGGCTTAACTATCCAATAGTCAGCCGGAAGAAGGACATTAAAAAAAAAGGAATCGTGCAAGGGACCATGGATTCAAAAGGCTAGGGGAAGACAGCCTACCACTTTACGAATCGCTGCAACGATACAAGAATCCACACATGCACGGCGGAAAACGGGATCGGGACTAACCATCATGAAACCACCTTGAGCTTACTCCCCAAAACTAATACATACCATGAAGGGGCTAGGAAGGCACGGACGGCGGGTGTTGACCTGCATAGTTAACCGCGCTGGGAAGTATCCTCAGTTATTTCTAGGTGGGAAATGTCGAACAAAAGGGGATAAGCCGATACACGAGCAGAAGCATTCCCTGAACCAATGCACAATAAATTTCAGCCAAACCTGCAAAGATGCCCAACGGGACTGGGAAAAGGCCGAATAACTAGACTCTAATATAAGACCGCCGAAAAACCCACCAGTCACTCGAAACGCGTTGAAGAAGGAGAAAATGGAACCCCACCATCACGTTGCTTATCTTGTCTTTCACGGGCTGCTGGGAGTGTTTCTGGGGGGACAAAGAAAAAATAGGCAAAAAATACACCGTCCTTCGCAAGACCAATCTTGCCTGGCAAGTGCCAGCCCCCCCCAGGGATCTGGGCTTTGAGCCACCGAGGCCTAAGCGGGCGACAGAATGAGCGTCGTAGGCAGGGGTCCCCACACGTCTGTCGGCCACCGCACAGCCTCAGCACAAGGTCCAGGAAAGAGAGAATCAGGGGGAGCGAACAGGCAAGGGAAAGGGGAGGTACATCAAAAACAGCAACGGTCGCCCGCACCATTAGAGCAAAATCAGCTAACGAAAAAAAACACCGCACCGGCAGCGTCCGAAAAAAAACAAAGGCTCAGGAGAATACAAACAAAAAATGTATGCACGGAAGAAAAAAAATGGGCGACCGGCAAAGAAAAAAAACCGCCAAACTGAACAAAAAAAATCAAAAAAAAAAAATACGGCTCTGGACTAAACACCTAAAACCACCGATCGCCGGTGGGGGGGAAAAGAGAGGGCGCTGGCAATGCCGACACCAAGTCACCAGCAGTCCTTTAACGTTAATGTCTCAGGTAACGCGTAGATCCGCCATCAGGAACTCCGCCGGGTCTATAAGGGAAAACAGGGGAGGAGCCAGCATGGATGGGTTGGGGGCGAAGGGGCGCTATCCAGACGCGTGGCGCGAGGTAACGCCGCATGGGCGTGACAATCGAAAGCCGAATGTGGTAACCGGACATTGAGACCTAAAGAGAGGGACGATAAAACCGGAGGGGAAGAAAAAGAGATATTTCCACGACCCGGGACGGGGGGGCATGCTGCTTCGCTCGGGCGGGCGTGAAACATCTTAACCGCCCCAGAAAAAAAAACGATCTGACGTGGACCCGGCACTATGCCAAACCCCTTGATCAATAAAAAAAGTCCTGCCAAGGGATCGGGGTGGTGAAATCGTGGGGGGAGTCTGTCTACTAGTTTCCGGACGGGAGTGAGACTGGGAGGGGCCGACCGCCGGCGGAGGAAAAACGGGGCCGGGTCATAGTGCCGAGAGGGGCAGGGGGGGGTCATAAACTTGACACGGTCCAAGTAGGCGCTCCCCGCGTACCGCCGCAGAACAAAGCTGTGGGGTGTCGCCGACGAGGCAACGAAACGTAACGCCACTGACTAGATGAAGCCCGGAAAAGGGAGGGTGGTGCACGCGCTGGGAAAAGGACAGAGAAGGTTTGCGACCGTCCCTGGGCTTGTAGGGCGCAAGATCGAATCGCGGGGGGACGGGGGGAAGGGGACCGGAGGGGGGGAGGAAGGTCGAAAAATAGCGTCCATGCTGAGCCCACGCCGCCGACAATGCCATACAGCTGGCAATAGATCTGGTTCGTCCTCCACCCCGGAAGAAGGGAAGAAAGGTGGCCAGCCAACGGAGGGTTTCACGACACGAACGATGGAGGGAGAGCGCTGGACTGGGAACTAAAAAAACATGACCAGAGAGTGCCTTAGAGATTGGAGACGCATGGGTGTTTCATTCAGCCCCGGATATCCCATAATTGTAAAGTAAGATAGTGACTTCATGTGGCCAAAAGAAATGGAACGGTTATAAAATCCAGGGCGACCCCACGAGGAGTTCCAGACCCTAAGCCCTGCCGTTCAGAAATGCAAAAGATCAGCAATGGCCACCGAGTGAAGGACAAGGAAACGAAAACTGGTCGATAGAGGGGGGGAGTTAGTCATTCTAGAACGCCCGATTGACCATGGCTGGAAAAAGATGGACATGTCGTGAGAGTGCAAGAACAGCCACCCGGTGAAAACAGGGGGTCCAGGCCACTAAAGCAAACGGCCTAACCAGCAAGGGGAAGGGGGGAGGGGGCGAGATGTGGGACGTCCCTGACACTGGCTACATGAAGTCACGTGGTGCCCAAGACAAAAGGGCAGAATGATATGCTAGGCTTGGGTGGTAAGAATCGGGGTTGTTGCGGGGAAGATAGCCCGAAATTGGAGGCCCGGGCCCGACCAGCCCGTGCAAAGAACTTCACAGTCGGGGTACGCAATCGCACCCGGGAGACAGATCCCTCATGACACTGGCAGCTCCTTCTACCCAGAATACGTTCATTTTGGGGGAAGGGGGCTTTGTTTGGTGGAAGGAAAAAAATCTTCAAAACCCAAGACTAAACACTGCCGACTTCCAGAACTGAAAACACTCGACTCATCTCAATAAAAGTAGGGAAAATTATTGTGACAATCAGGGTGGGGTTTACAGATCTCGGACGGTGTTGGAAATTTTGTTGCCTGGGGCCCGTCGAGGCGCCTCAAGGTTTGACCGTTACTTTCCTGAGAGGGGTATTGGGGGAAATGTCAAAACCACTGCGCGTTGGTAAAGCACAACTCGCAAACAAAAACACCCTTCTCACGGCAAAGGCGAGCATCATCCCCTCGGTGGGGCTATCAAATGCTTGCGGTACAGTTTCGGTCCGGAGAGGCCAAGAGGCCACAAAAAGAGGTCGAGAAAGGTGGCAGCAATCCGTCGGAGGGTCCAACTGGAAAAAACCGAATTAAGTCACACAACAACCCTTGAGGAAAGAAAACGCGGAATCGGGTGGGCGTCGCCGATGTAGAACTGGATCGCCCGGAGCGTTGGGCGTCCAGCGGGTGGGAATATAAAGGGGCGAAAAGACAAACTGCAACGTCGGCTCAAGACGCCGGGAAATCTCGGCACTCCTCGGGACTCCCGAGGCAGCTCAGACTCGACACCGGGGGGACGCCAGTCACAATCAAAAAAAACGAAAAAAAAAGAAGGGGGAGCCGCGTCCGAAGGCGTTCTCCTCACACATGGGCCAATCCTGAGTGCAGCTTCAAGAGAGATCATAATCACAGCCACCACACATCCCATTTCGCCTCCAGAAACGGCGGAATCGTCCCAGAAAAAAAACCAAGGACCAGGGGGAAGAAACGGCCGCTCAAGGCCCTCTGGAGACCCACAAGCAACACTCATGGTAGATTAAACATAGTAAAGAATGCCGACGGAGGGGGCTAAAACACCGCGATAAATTCTTCTGTTCTAAATCAAAAAATCTAAAACAGGAATGGGAAGGGGGGCAGGAACAAAATTGGCCCGCCATCACCTGGAGGTCAGTAACTCGCAGACCGGTCCACTCCGTTGCTGTTGGAGTGTGCGCTTATTTGTGGAGTAGAGCCAACCAGGACGTCAACCGGCATTCCGGGGATTCGCACTCATGGACCTGCAGTGCAAGGAGGGGGCCACCAGTGGGCCCCCAACGCACAAGTTCACCAGCTTAATCGTCCGCTAGGGATGAACCCCAGACTGTTGAGCAGGCGTGAGGGCCCGGGATTGACCGGTAGAACAATGGAAGGAGATAAGGTTTTGCGGGAAAAAAAAGGCCTGAGAAGGGAGTTGACGCCAACGAAATCCACGGACACACCGCTTGGCGACCATACGTTGGCTAGAGACGATGTTTTGACGGATATGCGCGGACCTTGCGGTGAAGGTCATGAAGTCATCGGTGAAAATGGCAGTGTACTCACACCGGTCGATCCTTTTGGGACAAAACCGAAAGCTGCATATACAAGCCGTACGTTAAGATACTCGGAGGAGCATCTCAAAAGGATGCCACAGCAGAATCTGCAAAGGGGCGCGAGGGAAGGGGGAGTCTTCACAAATCGACTGCCTACAACCAAACTGAAAGGGTGAGGGTGCACATGCGGGGATCTAAAATGCACCACTAGTATGGCCCCAGGGGGAATCTTCGAGAACAGCAAGCAACCGCAGAGCGAACCAAAGAGACAGGTACGTTTCTTAGCCGGCCTAGGCAGGTGAGATCGGCTGGCAGACGGGGCGCGCGGGCCAAGAGATGGAAGCGCCGTGAGCCGAGCACCCGAATCTTCTCCCTCCGCTAACCAAAAAAACAAAAGCATACGACAAATGGACAGGGACACCAGGTCTGCAAGGGACCCTTGGGAAAAACCGTGTGCCAAAGGCGTATCGCCAAATGAGCCAGAGGCGATAATGAAGAAGACTAGAAAAGGGGGGTGAGGAGGATTAGCCGGCTGATTCATGAAACGCTCGCAAAGAACAGAAAACATTCAGAGGGTAGGGGATGTCCGAACCAGCACGGCGGGGGGGCTTTGCGGGCAACATCGCTGACCGCACTAGTATTTCGGAAGAATTGGTAAATGGGTAAAGGGGCACAGGGAACAGCGCGACAGGCCGGAAAAGTTACTGGGGAACGCCAATCTCTGCGAGCAGCCAACCAACGCCGACGACCGCAAAGGGCTGATCTCTAATGAAAAAGAAAAAAGGATCGAAAAGTTGAAAACGGGGAAAAAAAAAAACACACTGCGTCGTCATCTTTGACAGCACTAAAGGACCATTCTTTCGGTAAGCCCGAAAAGGGAAAGAGAATCTTATGAACAGAAGATGCAGTCGGTGAAAAGGCGGATAGAGGGAGGGAAGAGGAGGACTGACGAATGGAAAAGATACTCAGGGGAGGGTCGGCTCTCTGGCGACAGGTCACCTATTAGCTCCTACTGCGAACCGGTCGGACAAAGGGAAGGCAACTCTCTCTCAGGAAACAACGACCAAGACAAACAAGGGGCGTGAGCCATCGCCAAAGCGGGGGATCGCTCCGCGCAAAAAGAAAGAACAAAGATCAGCAGCCCAAAAGAGAATTGAGCGAGGTGGACGGCGTACCGATTTCTAAACAGCACAAAGTCCATGAGCGGAAAAAATGAGAAGGAGGAGGGGGAGACGGCTCCGACATAGTGTAAACCAGGTCACAAATTAAAACAAAGTACAGGAAAATAGTGGGGACACAATAATGCCAAAAAGTCCAGGATGACTTGCCAAAGATTCATCGTAAGCCGAGGGGACTCGAGGAAACGTAGACTTCAGCACATGGGACTCAAAACTCGTTCGGGTGTCCGAGAGGGGTCACCTGCCACCCGATCATTGCCTGGGAAACGAATGGCTAAGATGGCACGTGAGAAGCAAAACTGTGGGCAAGTCTCGTGTGGTTATATACCCAGCGACAAAAACGGTTAAAGAACCGAATCGAGGCCCAGGATCTCGAGCAGGAAAGGCCGACGGTGCGGGGGGAACAATGATCCC
>Ga0179593_1619075_pt1 | contig 14277 bp, 18 predicted proteins | sample CZODoug2_1_08_16_FD_185931 | JGI IMG/M metagenome (GOLD analysis project Ga0179593, IMG submission 185931) | Vadose zone soil fungal communities from Angelo Coast Range Reserve, California, USA - CZODoug2_1_08_16fungal (PacBio error correction) | ecosystem: Environmental > Terrestrial > Soil >...
CATGAACTTGAATAGTAAGAAGAAAAAGAGGAGCGGGGGGCTGCAAAAAAAGGGGTGTTCGAAGTGACCCAAGACTGTGGAAAGTGGGGAAGCCGCTCTTGGGGGAATTCAAAATAATGCCAAGCTGGGGGGGAAACGTAGCCGAAAATGGGCTTTCCATGCGAAAGAGGGACGGGTCCTTGCAAGGGAGAAAACAAAATATGTGCCCGGGATAATAGTCCAGCAGCTCGGAAAAAGAATCGGGAAGGAAGAAAAGGGGAAAAACAAATCAGGACCGGGGAGGTCAGAGGGGGAGATCACTTGGGAACAAGCCGGAGCCGACCTCGAGGAAACCTAGCCGACTTCGTGAAAGGGCGATCATATCAGTATCGGAGAAGAATAACGATTCAGGGAAGGAAGGAAAAAGCGCAGTGAACACGGCGCTTCTGACGAAAAACGATAAAGAGGACAAGATGGGTCGTCCCGCCTCGCCAATGAAAAAAAGGCTCAGAAAAAAAGAGAAAAAAGAGGGGGGAGGGCACTGGGGGGAGGGGAAGTCGAACGAACGTGTTGACTCGCGTGGGTGCGCGTCTTTGATCCTCAGCATCGTGTGAGAGAATCTCGTGAGAGGGAAAAAGGGGGGGGAGGAAAAGAAGGCAAAAAAAGGAGAGGGAGACTGCTGCGCAAGGGATGACAGAGCAGGTGCGCAGCGCCTGGCTGCTTGATTGTGGACTCTTAAACCTGGACAGTTGCGGGCTCAGTGGTCTACAAAAACAAACCGGGGAAGAAAGGGAAGAAAAAAAAGAAAGAAAGGGAGACAGGGGGTCTTCAACTCAAAGAGGGGAAAAGGTGACTACCAGCGGCCGTATCGGCTGCACCCGGCCAGCATCGTTCAGAAAATCCCGAAGAGATGTGAGATTCTTAACTCTCGTGCAAAAAGATGTATGGTGAAATACTGCTGTCTGGACTTTTCACAAAGGAAGGGGGGCGAAAGGGGGCCCAATGAAACGGAAGAAAAAAACCGCCGGAACCGGCTTGCTAGAACCACAAACACGATGGGAATGTTCCACGTCGAGGAAGGGGAAAAACGGTCCAGAGAGAAAAAAAAAAAAAAGGGAGGGAGAGGGCAGCAGACCTAAGGGAAAAATTAGGGGGGATGTTGAAGCAGTCTCCAGGGGCGTTAAGAGGGGCCGCTGGAACAGCCAACGACGGTCCGGCCGCTGGAGGCGAGAGGTCAAAAGGACCAGATACAGTTCAGCAGAAGGAGAATGGCCACAGGCGTCGGGCAGCGATTTGAAGCGACTGAACGTTTTCATGCTGATCCGACACAGGAGGCACGCCAGGGGGGAAAAAAAAGGGTACTGGGAAGGATTCGAGTAAAAGAACCTGGACAAAAAGTATGACCGGAGAAAAAACGAGCGCACAATGACAGAAGGGGCATTTGCAAGAGAACCACAGGACAGGCTGCAATGGAGAGGGGAGACATGCAAGAAGAAGGGAAAGTCGGAAAGAAAAAAGTAAAAAAAAAGGTTGAAAAGGGAAGAACGGGATAACAACGTCAGTATAAAGCGCCCCTCCCGCGAAACGTGGGTAAGAGTTCCTACGCGACAATGGTGGAGGACTCAACGATGCAAGGGTGGGTGGAGAAAAAGAAGGGGTTAATTTGGGTGGGACGGGGATGTTGAGGAGTCCTATGTTGCAAGGAAGGAAGAAGCGCCCGAGGCCAACTACTTAGCTTTAGCTGGAATGAACTGGGTATCCCACAACAAACTTCAATGCTGAGGGGAACGCTGGAGAGAGAAGGATAAAAAGATTTCCGGCCGGAGGGGGGGAAGGTAACATTGATTGCCTGAAAGAAAAGAAACGGCAGCTTATTGAAACAAACTTCCGGTGGAGGGAAAGGGGGACTCAGGGATTCCCGAAAAAAAAGGAAAGGGACATCAAAAGGGGGAAGGGGGAAAAGGAGGCCGCAGAAAAAAAAGGAGTTGAGAAATACCGAGAAAAGGAAATGAAGTCCCTTTTAAAATTAAAGCCAATAGCAGTCGGATGAAGGGAAGAGTCGTGAAGGAGCAAATAGAGAGAAGTATATATAATATTGTCAATGATCAAAAAACCTGCCAGAATACCAAACCAAGGGTGGGGGAAAAATGGAAAAAAAAAAAGGCAACAAAAAAGGTCTGGAAAACAGCAGTCCAAATTCGGGAGAACTCGGTGATTTGAAACACTGGGGGCTTATATTGGTCAGGGGGGATCCAGGGGGAAATCAAAAAGGAAGGGCGTGAAAAAGAACTGGAGGGGGAAGTGGAGCCAAACCACCCAGGCAACATGACCAACGACTAATCCTATTTGCATATTCACGGGTTTCTCCTATGTGCTAAGAAAAACCCAGGGGTCAGAGAAGGCAACAAAGGCACCAAAAACAGACACAACGACGAAAGAATAAACGCTGAACCATGATTAAGGAAACAAGGACCATCCATTTTGCAAAACGAAAAAACATAAAAAGGAGAAGAGTGCGGGGGGTTTTTGAGACGGGGATCATAAAAATAAAAGAGCCAAGAAAGGCTAAATGACGAACCAATACTACAGAATTAAAATCGATCTATCTAGACTTCAGTATCCGATGAAAGGGAACTGTGAAGAAGACAGCGAAAAGAGAGTGCGAAAAGGAACAGGGTTTGACCAAATAGAAAAAGGGAAAAAATTTCTGGAAAACAAAAACTCAACAACAACAAGGAGGAAAGTGAGGAGACTGTGTGAAAAGAAATGAAACGAAAGGGGATGCTGCTAAGGGAAACTTTGCACAAAGGGCACGGAAAGACATAAAGGAAAAACGGTGCAAAACACCGTGGGGGAAAGTTTTGACCCCCACATGAAAAGCGTGAAGCAAGATCTCGCGCTCCAATGATTTCGGAGATGGAAAAAAAGTCCAAGAAAAAGGGGGGGAAGCTGGAAAAACAGAAGGGGCGCAGGAAACGACTAAAAAAGGGAGCTCACTCCCAGTTTTAGGAAAGTGTAGGGGGGGGGGGGGGGTAACGGAGGCAACAGTTAGACTGGTCTCAAAAAGGGGAGAGTCACGCCCGGGGGGGCTTCTGGTGAGGAATGAAGATGGGAGAAAATAAGAGAGCATGGCCTTCGCTGGGGGGAAACTCCGGCTCATGCCACCCCGGGGGTTGCCATCGGAAGGAACCGGGGGGGGGCGGAAGAAGCATAAAAGAACATCAGAGAACACTAAGAGCGCGATCGAAACACGCGAGCAAAAAAATGCAACCCAGCTGCTTTCCGCATCAAGGCAAAAGGGGGGGAGGTGATCAAGAGGGACAGGGAGGGAAAAAACAAAAAGGGATTTAAAGTTATTTTGTCCGCAGCCATTTTTATTGGACCAACCCTTGGGGGGGGGGCTGAGGGGGTTGGAGAACTCAGGAATAAGAGGGAGTTGGACACGCCGGGTGGGGGATTTCACTCAAGGAAAAGGGGAAAATGTTAACCGCCTGAGTTCCAGAGGGCCACTAAAAAAGGGGGTCTTCCGTGACCTGATTTTTGCTTTGCAAACCATGCTTAGGGCGGAAGAGGGAAGGTCCGACAAAAAGGGAGGAGGAGGGAGGATAAGGACCCTGAAAGAAAGCAAATTTCATCAAGAGTCATTCAAAAAAAGGGGGTCTGTCACAACTCCGTTCTTAGTTTCGGGAAAGGAGAAACAGAAAGCAAAGAAACCAATTGAATCACGGCACTATGGAAAAAAAAAAAAAGAGGAAGTTGGTGGGGGATCGACCAGTTCTTCAACGGCGCCTAGAGGGAAAAGAAATGCCAAAAAGCTACAAAAAGGAGACCAAAAGATGAAACAGTAAAAAAAGAGCCACTTAAAACCAACTGAGGAAACGTTCGATGGCCAACCCTCAGCTCAGAGCTGAAACAACAGAAACTCTTCCAAAAGGGGGGGGGGGGACAAAGCGGAAGGTTATCCGCCGGCCGTGTTCCGCTCGGATGCAATCTCGGGTAAAACGCTTTCAAAAAGAGGGGGCTAGAAAAAAAAACGTCAACTGCTCTGCAACCTGATGAAAATTATCTCGGTCATTCGAGAAAAGTAGAGGTGACAATTCGGAAAGGGAAATAAAAAAAATGCAAAGATTCGTTCAAGGGGGGGCTTTCATAAATGCTTCCGATTCTAGGTTAGCAAATGCTTGAAAGTTGACGAACAAAAGAAGTCGCCCCCGTTTAATCAGAGACTGGGGGTTCCAAAGAAACTGAAGAACCATCTCGATCATGGCTGGGGGCCATCTGCGGGGGTTCGGTTTCTTTCACCAGAGGGAACCATAGTCGGCCTGAAAAAAGCGTTTGAAAAAAGCGAGAAAAAGTCGCCGGCTTGAAGCACACGAGGTAAAAACAAGGGGCACGAGGACGTTATGGCAAGCGGGGAAAAACTAGGGGAGGAGGACGCCACACGTCCTGCAGGGATACCTCTTCACTCGATGCTAACGGCCGCGGGAGATGACGAAGGTCCGCTAGGGACAGGGGCATGCGATCAGATCAGTACGAGGGGGAAAGAACGCCAATTTTGACGAAGATGATAGGGGATGGAAAAATTCCACGAACGGCCGATGAGAAACACTGGCATCGAGACGATCTCGGCCGCGGAGGCGCACCTCTGAACGAGGGTAGTTAATGAAGAAAGGGCACGGGTCGGAGGGGGGAGCGTTACCCCTGGAGATGTGAAAACAAGGGAAGGTTGTCAAGGGGGGAGGGATTCTGCCGTATCCCGCAAAAAATGAAAGTTTAATCAATCAAGCCGTACGCTGAGGGGAAAGGGAAGACAGTCTGGCAGGAAAGGCGGTGAAAGAAAAAAAAAAGAAAACCCATACCGGAGAGGGCAGCCTGTGACGAAGACTCTTTATAACGTGGGGAAAGGTCTGTGGGGAAACCAGGAAAGGGAAAAGAGGGGGAAAAACACCAAAAAGGTTGAGTGGCCGCAAGAAGGGAGCTTTCTAGTGCATCGACTTGCAGAAAGTGGGGGAAGGGGAAAAAGCGAGTGGGAAAGCCGGAAAAGTGGGGCTTGAAGAAAAAACGGGGACTGTGTGAATGAACTGTAAAACCCCCAATGGGATTCAGTGGAAGGGGTGAGGGCCGCGAAGGGAAAAGGGGGGGGTAAGGGGAAGCGGTCGGGCGCGGAGGGGGTGAAAAGTGATTGCCGGAAGGAAAAAAAAAGGACAGTGATTGTGAACCACTTGCACGTTTAGGAAAGAAGGATCCCGAAAGGCAAACTGCTGAAAAGAGCTGTTTGAAAAAAAGGGAGAAAAGGGGAGGCGGAAATGGGGGACCGGGAGGGGGGTAGCTCCCCGAGTAACCCAGTGGGTGACGGGAGGTGGTGGAAGCAGAAGCAGGCGAGAAAAAAACCGGGGTGGACAAACGGGGAACCCGGCGTGTGGGGGGGGAAAGGGTGTGGATCGCAGAGTGCGGGGCTCTGGGGCGTGAGTAGTCGCTCTGCGTGCAGAGCTGCTCAGGAGGGGGGGGGGAAAATGTGGAAAATGTTGTGGGGCCAGGTGGCAAACGCACTTGGGGTCGTAATGCGGGGGGGCGACCTCCGGGGTGTGGGGGGGGGGGGTGGGAAAAGAGTCTGATACAAGAGGGCGCGAGGTGTTGGGGAAAGGGAGCGAAAACGGAAAAGTGTTATTTGGGCTGATGGAGGGGAGAGGCCTCCATCAAAGCGCAAACAAACCAAGACAAGGACGAGTGGAAAGGCCGAGTGGCCTAAGGGAAGAATCCCAAAGCGAATGGCAAGAAGAAAAAAAAAAAAAGACAGAAAAACCAAGGCAGCCAGGGAAAAACGGCCAGTCAATAAACCAGAGTGGTGAACTAGTGGCACGCTAAAGGAAAAAGAGAAGGGGGAGAAGGCAACCTAGACGTCGCATTGGGGGGGTGTGTAAGGGGGGGAAGCACGGCGGGTGTCTACCCCCACGAAAAAAAGACTCAAGAAGAGAGCCATCTGACTCGGCGAAGACCGTTGGGGGGCACCAGGGAGAGGGGTGGGGGGCAACGTCTGGACGGGACGCTGGTGGGCTAAGGGCCTCTGTGGCTGGGGGCGTGGGAAAAAAAAAAAAATCGAGAAAAAAACACAGGAGGGGAGGGAAAGAGAGGGGGAAAAATGATGGAAACGAAGATCTGAAGACTCCACCAGCAACTTCACTTGGGAACAAAAAGGAACTCGGGGATCTCGTCCGATGGAGGCCCAACGGAAAAGTCAGCAAGGGCTCTGCCGAGAGGGGGGAAAGGACTGAGTATTTGGGGGAGTATTGTGAGAGCCAAAACGACTTGGATGGGAGGAGAACGCGACATCAAAAAAAAAGACTCAAGACTAAAAAAGCTGGGAAATTTGCGCGGTGGCCGGAGTCAGGAGAGGGGAGGTGTCCCTCTTATTTCGATACGGGGGGGGGAGGGTTCCTAAAAGGAACGTTGGAACTACAGGCTTGGACGCGGGGGGTTTTCCGGCCTGGCCACCAAGGAAGGAAAAGGGGATTGTCCAGATGGTTTGAAAGCTTAGTCCCAACTCCCCAAAAACAATGCGATCCCACGACGATCAAAAAACGGCGACGAGACGTCCACCTTCCCAAGGGTGGGGTACCTGATGTCTCGGAATAGGGACGACAAAAAATCAAATTTCTGTTGGCAGGGGGCCCATTTTAAGTTTAAGAGGGGGGGGGATGATTGAAGGGGAAATAACTCGAAGCCGAGGGGAAAATGTGGAGAACGCCGTTTTTTTGGCTGATTTCGACGGGGAAGCCCAATGCGAAGGGAAGGAATTCAAAGTTTTACCACCAGGGGGGGGGGACGTTTCAATCACTTGGCTTTTCCCTGCGCGGCGGAAAGAGGGGAGGAAGGATATCCAAAAAGACGGGGAACGCAAGGGGAAAAAGGTCATGATCACCTGCGAACAAGGCTAAGTGGGGGAGAAAAGAAGGTCCGTTCTTACCTACGTCGGGCAATCACTTACATAAACTCCGGAGGACAAAGGAAAGGCACATACAGTCAAGGGTGCCATCCCCCAAGTGGAGGTGGGAGGACGAACGCATTCATTCGAACAAACAAAAAAAAAAAACTACCCGCAAAGAGCACCACATCGGCCCGCAAGGGGTCTTTCAAAAAAGACCAACAATCTCCAATACAACCTTCTTGACACGAGGGGGAAAAAACCCCAGCTCCGGGAAGGGGGGGGAATAAAAGGGGGGGGAGGGGTAAACCTTTTTGTACAGAGGTGTTTTCGCTGTGGGATCCCACTTCTATCGTGGTGGAAGAAATTTTCTGACTGCGACAAATATAAGGGGTTTCCGCGGGCTTCTCCTTCATCACCTTAAGACATGGAAAAAAAGCGTCCTTTGATGCGGGAGGGGAACGTCCTATTATTTTTCCTCGCAAGGGGGACATGTTGCGGACATGGACGAAAACCCGATAATCTTTCACACAGGGGGGGGACTTCATACCAGCCAATCAAGCTGACGTCGTACACTTCGAAAAAGGGGGGGGGGGGGAAACTAAACCCCGCAGGGGAAAAACAGAGGGCTAACCCGTTGCAGCTCCGAGAAAGTCTTTTCCTGCTTACTTCTGGATCTCGAAAAGAAGGCCAAGAGGTAGGACTACACTCTGATCAGGGGGAAGGCCAGAGGGGTGGGCCCGGACCAAAGGTTTTTGGCTAACCGAAAAGACCAAAAAAGCCCGGAAAGGGAAGATACATCAAATCGAGGAGGGTTCCGTGACTGGGGAGGTAAAGTCGAAAAAGAGGAGGAGACAAGAAGATCTGCATCCAAAAGTCCTCTTACCTGACATAACTATTTTCGTATCGCAAGCCGGGAAGGTATCAGAGGGGTCGGTAACAGAAGAAGGAAAGGGGAACGACGATCATCGGAGCTGGTGGAAATCCAAAAAAAGTTTAAGACAATGTCTAGATGTGGGTTATGCAAATCCACGATAGCGTGCAGAGATTTCAAAGGGAGCTGGGGGCTGCTGCACAGGGAAAGTGAAGCACACTGTAGAAGAAAAAATTGATAGAGGTGTCGACTGGTACTGAACGCCCCCTATTTATTCACGAAGAGGCATTGGGGGGCTCAAAAATGGGAAGAAAAAAAACACAAAACAAACCAAAAAAAAACACAACTACAAATGGGTGGAAGGGAAATTCAGGGGCCAGGCGCTGCTCAGGTAGTCTGGGAAAAGTCATCATTCTTTCATCGCATGTCTTTAAAAGGATAAAAACAGAAACACGTGATGTGAGCGGTAAAAAAAAAAAAAGGCACAAACAGTCTCACGGTTGAAGATTCCGAAAAAAAAAAAAACATGTTGAGTGCCTAATCTCCTGGTGATTAGGGGACTACATCTAACGTGAAGTTTAAGAATGTTACGGGGGGGGATCTTAACACGTCCAGGAGATACGTGTCACGATAGAGGTGCTGAACTGGTATAAAGAAAAAAATTCAGGGGAAAAACCTGGGTAGTAAACTTGATCATCTACTATCTGCGGGAAGGGGAAGAATCGGCTAGAGGGAACTATGGGAAAAGTTCTAGGACTAAAGTAAAAGGCAGTTCCTAAAGGGGAAGGTTGCTTATGTACTAGGGGATCCCTAAGCTCGGCTTGGGCAAGAGGAGGAGAAACATCACCGAAAGGCGGCCGTCAATGAATAGGAACCTCAGAAAGGGTACCGAAACTAAAATAGAGTTAGGGAAGCCCGTGGAAAACATGGAGCCACTAGCAGCTTCCCAAGGCAAACACCTTGGGGAAAGTTGATGACCATCGAGGAAAATTAGAAGTTCGGAACACCCCTGACCGAAAAAAAAAAGGGGTGAAATGCCGGAAAAGGTGAAAAAGGAATTGGGGGGAAGCGAACCCAATTCGGCCTTGAGAAAGAAAAACTGCGGCAAAGTGGGTCAGGGTGTCCTCAAAAATGACTCTCGTCCTCTGGGGAAGCTCTGCATCCGTGTTTGACGCGTCAAAAGATCTTCTCCGTCACCTCGTCAGCGACGAGAACTCCAGGGAAAGGAGTCTCTACTAGAAGAGTTCTGACTTTCTTTAGGTAAAAAAGAGAGTCCGAAGGTTTGGCGCAGGCCTCACCCGGAAAAGAAACAAAGCGGCAAAAAAAAACAGGGAAACACGAGGAACCGAGGAAGGAAAGACGAGGAAAGGAGTCGAACTAAACCAGGACAATCTTCTGTGCACGCTCAGACGGTAAAAGAGCAACGGAAAGGCCTGAAGGGAGTCCTTGGTTGGGGATCCCAGAACAATAAGAAAAAGAGGATTCAAAGAGGAAGAGGGGAGGAAACGAAAAAAGAAGGGGGCACCGAATGAGGAAGGGGCAACGTGAGCGGGGGGAGACGGATCTGAATAAAAGTGAGTCAAGAAGGGGGACAGCAAAGAAAGGGGTTCGGGGGAAAACCACAACGGTATAAAAAAGGAGGAAAAAGGATGCTGCTGCTCACCGTCCAAACTTCAGACTCAGTGGGAGACGTCACCGTCAAGGGGACGTTAAACCAAATGAAAAAAAGTAGAGCGAGAGAAAGGAAATTCGGGGGGGGAAAGAGCCGGGAGGTGGTTGATGAGACTGACTGTCGTCCCACCCAGCCTGCGCGATGAGGAAGAACCTATGCTGGCGTCAATAAGAAGTGTGGAGCAGGCGTTGGCGAGTTTGGAAGGTAGACTCCGGGGGGGACAAGGTATTTTCCAGTCTCAAAAAGGGGCCGTTTACTGGCGAAATGGTTTCCGGGGGGGGGAGAAAGATTCTGATTAGCATGAAAAGGGGAAAGGGAAAAAATGGGATGAAGAAAAAAAGAAAGGAAAAGGGAAAAGTCTAGAGGGGGTTGGAAGGACGGGGATGGCGGCACTTCTCCCATAATCACTCCCAGCAAAATGCGCTCGCCAAAAAGCGCAGGAAAAAAAAAAAATCTAAAAAGACCTGCGAAAGTGAACTGCACAGTCGTGTGAGGGAGAGGGGGGAACTTGAAGGCTTACGACCAAAAGAGCGTGCGTTGGGGGGGGGGGGGGCAAGGGGACCTTTCGACATAGTGGACCCAACCGTTTTGGGGGGGTCCGCTAAGTCAGGAGATATAAGAAAGGAAAGAGTGTGGAAATGTGGACGACAAAGTTTTTGCGGAGGGAAAAAAAAAAAGACGGGGAAAAGCACTGCAAAAAAAATTCGGGAAAGTTAGGGACCAACCTCGGACTGGTTTTTTCAGGGTTGACTTGGGGAGAAAAAAAAAATGCAGGATCTTTCGGAGTCGGTCCCGCAGGAAGGGAACGAGGACAAGGAAGGATCGGGATACTGCGACTTCAGAAACCTGCCGTGTCGTAAAAAGCGGAAGGGTTCGGAACAAAAAAAAAAAAAGGAACAGAAAAAAAAAGAACTCAGGGAATCGGGAGGCTCCAGAGTGACGAAAAAACCGTAACTGAAAAGTGGGGTGTGGGTGACGACCAGTTTCACCAGCGCAAAAGGGGACACGCGATGGGGCATTAAAAGAGGGGAAGCTAAAGTGAAGAAAAAAAAGCGGAAAAGGAACAAAAAGAATGCACGGAATGGAGAACCTCATAAAGCTCCGCATCTTTGCGCACACTGTGGTGAAAAAAGTCCAAAGGGACGAGTAGCCGACAGAGAAACTTCCGAAAAGGACAATACCTGATGGGGGGGGGAGGGGGAGAATTCCAACCGCCTGGGAGAGGAACTCCGGCTGAACTGGCCTCCATCATCAGAGGGAGCCTTGAAAAAGGGGGGGGTGCAATCAAAAGCGGCTAGTGAACGGAAGATCAACGGATAGTCAGGCATCTCAAGGAAAGAAGGCGTCGATCAAATCTCACAGACAGCTTCAACTCAAACTCAAAGAGGGACAAGGTGACGAGTACTTCAAGGTCAAGAAGAATCGGCCATGCCTGAAAAGGGAAAGGAGGGGCAGGCAGGAAACGATCTCGATAAAAGCTTCTGTCTGGGTCCAACATGCGGAAGGGGGGGTTCACCAAAAAAACTGAGGAAAAAGTCAAGTTCAAAGGGAGCGGCAGAGAGCAAAAGGTGCGCACGACTTGCGACAGCACAGAGTTAATTGAAGGAAAATTGCTGACTGAAAAATCTCTCTCAAAAGAACGAGAAGTCAAGCGGGAACTCGAAGGGATCGCAAGGCCAGGGAAAAGGGATCGCGGCCTCAGACAAAACGCGAAGCCCTCGGGCAGGGCAGATCAAGAAAAAAGAAAAGACACGAGAACAGACAAGAGTATCAGAAAAGGCAACGATCGCGAAAGGGAGAAAGAGAGGGGGGAACGGGGGGGAGGAAGCAAATCGTCATGCGCAAAGGGGGGGAGTGAAGCTGTCTGCGAAGGGAAGGAGGGCGTAGGGCGGGGGGAAGGGTGATGAACAGGGGGCGGGGGGGGCATTTGCAAAAGGGACTGGAAGAAAAGGGATCTTGATGGGGAAAACTGAGAAAAGGAGGATCAAAAACAAGAACCTCTATTGGACTGTTGAACGGAGGGAGCGAACACGTCAAAAAAAATCCCGAACTGGGTCCATCCAAAAAAGGGGGGGGAAGAAAAAGATTAGGGGAAGGGAGTGTGGCTACATCTACGTTCGAGCCTTTTTTGGGGGGGCGATTGTGGGACGGAAAATGAAGGAAATCGAGAAAAAACGTTTGGGGGCTTCGGGGGAATGAAATTTGGAAAGAAAAACCAACTTCAGAAAGGATGACTAGGAGCCTCTACGGAGCGGAAAGCAAGTGAAGAAGTCTGGAGAATGGCAAGGCTGAGGGTTGGGAGTGCAGACCCTTAAAAGGGGCAAGTGAGTGGGGGGGGGGGTAAAACGTGCCGTTGGGAATGGACGCATGCCCTACTGCGAGAGGGGGGGAAGGAGGAAAGGCTGTAACAGAATCATATTTTGGCGAACATGGGGGAAAAAAAATCATGGAAAGAGGAGGAACCTCTGTAAAAAAATAGAGGGGGGAGTGGAATGAAAGTGGAACTCATGACGAAGGCTTCCACACTTTCCAAGTAGATCACGCAACCCAATTCAAAAAACACGCTCCGACGGAAGTTCATATGACGTAGAGCCCGAAAAAACCACCACACGGGCCAAAGAAATCAAGACACTGGGACATCCCGTTGGGTCAAGCCAAAAAGATCAGGGGTGCGGCCGCGACAGGACCGGGACGCGAAGGTGCACACTGAGAAGAGTGAAAGGAAGTTTGGGAAAAGGAAGCCGTGGTCTGGTTCGCGATTGTAGCCGTTGCGGATCGGAGGGGGGGGGAGGGAGGGATTATGGGGGGAAAGACCATCCACCCCAAGCGATAACTAGGGAAGTCCTGGGAAAGGGGAGGAAGCTCAAGAGAAAGAAAGAGAAAATGGCACCTTCACGATCAAAAAGTCAGAAGACAGAACTTATTAAACGTCAAAAGGAGGCGAACCTAGTTCAGGCCGGAAATACGGGTAACTCCGCAAACAGGCCGAAGTGCTTCCGCAGCGCCCGTCTTGTGGGGGGACGGCGCAGTCTCATCACCAAGGAAAAGGGCTCTCAGAAAGTCCCAGTCGGATAAAAGCTGACTTTTGGACGAAGTGGGGGGGCACCTTCAAAAAAGGGGAATTGGAGAGGAATGCACTTGAGTCAGGGGTTAATTGATCCAGCAGCATCCTTCGTTTCAATAGGGAAGGTCCACACAACAACAACGGAGCGAAATGAGGGAATACTCACAAACTGCATGGAAAGGGAGAGGGGGGGGGACATAGAAAAAAAGTAGCTTCGCGCCATACGTTGCCCCACTTGCCACACGGGGTCGGCAAGGGCCACTTCAGAGAGAACCCTCGGGATAGGAGTGGGGTAAGGAAGTAAGAAGACGATTGGGGTAGGAAAAAGGCATTGACCAAAAACAAAAGCTTCCGCTCTGCGACAAGGCCTTAGGCGAAAACATGTGGGAAAGAGAAAATTGTCAAAAACTTTGGCAAACGGAATGGTCTAGGAGGAAGAGGTTCGAAAGGAGGGGGGGGGACTGGCGATGAAGGTGGCCTGTGGGGAAGATCAATCTATGTACGCATTGCGCGAGTGGGACCGGAGGTCCACCAGAAAATCAAAACTGTGGGGACTTGTCTTCAAAAGGAGCCCAATCAAATCCCACAAGAAAGCGACAAGACGCGCTCTAAAAAAAGAAAGATCGAGGACCAACCGGAATCACAAATTAAACCGGGTACCAAAGGACTAAAAAAGAAAATGGGAGGGGGGGCACCTGAGAAACATTTAATGTGGGCCCCCCCTTTGTTGGGAGAGGTTTTAAAGGAAAAAGAAAAACTCTGGGGACGTCTGAGCGTGGGAAGAAGAAGGGGGGGGGGGTTAGGAGGAAAAGGAAGGGGGGGAAGGAGCTCTGGCTTCCACTTTCCACGAGGAGTTCAGTCGGTAGCTGGGGGGGCCTGGGAAAAAAAAAAAGGCGAAGAGGTGAAGGGAAGGGAGAACAAAAGTGGAAAAGAGGGGGGGATGCTTGTGGGAAAAATTGCACAGGACTACTCGGGATCCTGCGGCCATGCAGAACGAAAACAGAGTGACTTTAAGGGAGAAAATGGGAAAGAAGGAGGAAGAAATCAAAAAAGGAACGACTTCGTCAAGGAAGTCACAATCGTAGCGGGATCCGCTGCCAACACCACCGGCACTGAAGGGTGGTTTTGCTTAGGAGTCACGAAAAAGGGTTAACATCGGCAGGAAAAGAGACTCTCAAAAAGGGGTCCAGGAAAAAAACGCCAATTAAAACCCAAAAGGCACTTGGGGAAAAGCCACAGAGACACCAGTGGAGGAAATCCCAAGGGGAAAGGGGGGGAGAAAAGAGTCAAGGAAAAAGGAGATCTGTTACCGAAAATGTCTATAGCCGCTCCCGTCATGGGGGGAAAAAAGAGAGATCCACAAAAAAGGGACGTATTGGTTAAAACGGGCGCAGTAGGAAATGAGAAAACGGAGGGAGGAGAGGGGAAGGGGGGTCCAAACGGGCAAGTTGCTGTCTCTTTCCCTCCCCAATGAGCAACGGAAAGATTCATAGAAAAGGGGGAGTTCAAAAAAGCAAGAGAAAGACACTCATACAGTGTGCTGCAACTCAAACGGAGTTAAGAAGGGACTAAAAAGGGAGGGCGCTTCAACCGGGTCATAAGTCCTCAGAAAGAGGCCGGAGACATCAACTCGAGATCTGGGTCCAATGGCTTGTGTTCCCCCATAAAGACATAAAGGAATAGATTTCGGAACGGAGTTAGAAATATCAACAAAAAGGGGGAGGAGAGCAGGAAAAATGTTCCACCAAGGCAGGGGCTTTGGCGCC
>Ga0179593_1663535_pt1 | contig 14277 bp, 13 predicted proteins | sample CZODoug2_1_08_16_FD_185931 | JGI IMG/M metagenome (GOLD analysis project Ga0179593, IMG submission 185931) | Vadose zone soil fungal communities from Angelo Coast Range Reserve, California, USA - CZODoug2_1_08_16fungal (PacBio error correction) | ecosystem: Environmental > Terrestrial > Soil >...
CGAAAGCCGTAGACTCCATGAGCACCCATTCAAAATGTACGCATTTAACGAGTTCAGAACTTTCCGAGGGGGAAAGGGTGGGCTTGCAAGGAACACCATTACCATCAAGCCCGCCGAAAAAAGCCGACCGAGAAAAGAAACACCAGAGTGGTCCCTTTTTCCGGGAGACTAAGCCCGCGGAACAAAAAGAAAGCAGCCACGTACTGCCATTACAGTTGTTGGCCCAAACCGTGAACCGGAAAGGAGAAAAAAAAAGAAAGAAACCATACCAGGACCCCCCCCCCCCCCCCCCAAAGACAAATCCAAAACGCCCCGTCATGTCGGGAGAACGGCGAAAAAAAACGGGGCCTATCCAGGGGAAGTGGGGAAAATGAGCATCCAGAGTGTCCCGAGGCAAAGGAAAAACACAGAAAAACGGGAAAACAAGCCCAGCCTCTCCAGCAGTTGTCATTATCCCCACCCACATCAGCTGGGAGAGATACCTCAAAAGGGCTCGAAAAAAACCGAGCTCGGCGGCGCGCGTGTGCACAAAAGTAGGGGGACACGTTAAGAAAGAGGGGTGGAAAAAAAAAAACAGGGTCCAAAAAAACTGGCGGGACTAATCAGGTCGGAAGGTTCCCTCTGGGAAAAAAAAAGGAAAAGTCCAGTAAAGGCCATGCCGGCTCTTAAAGAGTCGCCTATCCTACGACCGGCGGGCCCCAAAAAAAAGAAGAAAAAACAGCAACAAAAAAAAAAAAGGGAAGAGGTGAGACCCCACTGCAGAAAAAACCGCTCCGAAGCTAGGAGCGGGCGTCTGGGGAAGGAGGGGGGGGAGACTGGAAAATAGAGGGGGGGGCGTCAAAGGGAACTGGCAGAAAAAAGAACCATCCGAAAAAAAAGCGCTGGGTTCATGAAAACTCTTGGACAGGATCCGCGAGAACTTAACAGGGGAGAGTGGAGTGCCAAAGGAAAAGAAACCAGGGGTGGCAGGGAACCATTGTGTGTCATCCAAGAAGGCAGGGCAGGTATGTTGGGGGGGGGGGGGGAACAACTGTGTAAACCAAAAAAGGGCAGGCCCAAGGACTGTCCAGCACAAAAAAAAAGATCGTTGGCGAAACGCCCCTGCGTAGAGGGAAGGAAAAACGAAGGGCAGTTTGCACAGGTTAAACCACAAAAATGATCCTAGAAAGAGTTCCTTCAAGGAAAGCTGCATCTCAAGTTCTAGGAAAACGAAAGGAGAGAGTATAGGGGACGCACTAAAATGAAATGGAAAAAAGCGTCGTAGGGGCTAAATCCTTTGCGAAAAAAAACTCTAAAAGACCGGGCAAAAAAAGAAGGTAAGATCTACGAAAGTAGTGGGTTCGCCTATGCAAAAAGACGATCTTCTGGGGTGTTGAGCGGGGGCATCGAAAGGGGGGACGTTTTAGTCGCAGTGGGAGTACCGGTCCTGCAAGCCCTGCGGTAATTATCATGGGGAGCCCTAAAAAAAAAGCATCACAAAAACGGAGGGGGAAGACAAGTGAAGAAACGCCGTGCCAAGGCAACCGGCCCAGGCGAAGGAAACAAACCCAAGTCGTTCCACCCAAACGCCGGAAAGAAAAAAGCCACCGTGCCGGAAAGGCCGTCGAAACGCACCAAGGACCCTTTTGCGGTGAAAGCAGAAGCTTGTGTCAAAAGTGGGGGAAAAAAAATGTGGGGGGGTGTTGCCAAAACGGGGGTGAGGACGATGGGAAAGGGGAACGAGCATCCTACGAACCGTAAGGCCATAACAGCAACCTCCTAGAAGAAAGTTTCCTGAGACGTTCCCAGGGAAAAGGTACCGTTTAACGTCCAAAAAGAGGTTCTTTCGTGCCGTACCTTTCCGATGGATCGACATCTCTAAGGGGGGTTCGACAACCGAGGGGGGATCTTCAGAGAGGAAGGGATTTGTGTTAAGGCCAGGTTAGGGGAAAATGGGGGGGAATGTGGGGCTCATTTGTCTGTTCAAAAGGGACGACCTTTGGTGAACCTGTGGATCTCCCAATAAGTATTAAACATGAGAAGGGAAAGAGTATCGCGGAAACTCTCCTCAAGCTGAAAATAGGGTGTCCTTCCTTTTGAAAAAGAAAGGTTGGGGGAATTAGAAGACTGAGGAAAATGGGCGAAACAGGGGCCTAGCCCCATCAGTTCAAAGGCTAGGATAAAGGGCTGGGAGGGAAAAATGGTCCGGGGGAAAAGCCGCGCAAGACACCCTGCCGGGAAACTCCGGGTGCTGACCAGTGGGGGTCACTGACGCAAAAAACGAAGTCCCGAAGGGAATTTTCACACCGGAACAAGTGGTCGGGGTCTTGGATGGACTTTCACAAAAGGGGAACCAGTACGTGAAAAGGGTCGCGAAAGCTCCTGGTTTGGGGTGTTCTGGGAAGGGGGGAAAAAAAAAAACCCGGACAAGCAGAAAACCGAGGAGGCACAATGGCAAAAGGGGGGGAACAGCCAAAAGGGTCCTTTCGAAAGATTCGGGGGAGGGAGAGGGGAAAAGCTGGGTTGCTATCGGACATCAAAGAATGCAAACGAGGGGGGGAAAATCTTACTCTCAAAAAACACACCCAGAAGAAATATGTAAGCCACTAAGAGGTGGGGGGAAGGGTGCGGGAAACCAAACAGACTTCCACAAAAACCCGCTATGGGGTGAGGGGGAAGGGAGTGGCCTCCTGTGGACGGCATCCAAAGGGAGATGGACCAGGGCGGGGGAAAAAGGGCGCCGGAGTAACAGTCGCGAAAAGGGGGGACTCGCCACTTCAGTAGAGGAGGTCTTGTTGAAGTAACGGCAGTAAGAGCGGGCCGTAAAACGCGAAAAGGGGGTCCAAAGAGTAGCGCAACTAGGGAAAAGCGACCTTGAAGAAAAAAGTCGTCCGGAAAAACCAAAAACAGAGAATCCCCAGCACCAGAGAAAATCTAATCGGGACTGATAATCAAAAAAATCCGCCCGAAAGGGAAAGAAAAAAATTCCAGGGGCCCGCCAATCGAAGGCACCCAACAAAAAAAAGAACGGTAAAGAAAAAACCTGAAGGAATTCGCTAGGCCCTCCGGGCAACTTAAGACAAAAGGGGTGCAGGAGATTCACGAAAGGTCGGTTGAAAAAAACCAACTCCTCCTGTAAATCAAAGGGGCCATAGAAAGAAAAAAAAACCAAAGAGAAGGAGGAAAAAGTTCAGCAAAAGAGGGTTCCTAAAAAAAATCATAGGCCAGGGTATCCAGGGGGCAGAAACCATTAAGAAGAGGGAAGGGGAAAAACCGGTCACGAAGGCCAGGAAAAAGGAAAGGGTCACCAAGGCATCTCGGTGAATAGTGTATTGGAAGAACCGGGGAGTAAAAGAAGGGAAAAAACTGTGAGAAAAAACCTACCAAAAGTTCGTGGAAAAAAAAAAAGGGGAACACCACCGTAGTGGGACCAGAAAAAGACTTTTTCCGTCCCTGAAAACAAGGACAAAAATGAGGCGGGTGTGCCTACCAGAAAAAAAGGAATGGAACTGGGAAGAACCAGCATGTAGGATCCACAACCAGGTTTGGGGGGGCAAAAAAGGGGGAAAATTAAGAAAACGGGAAAAAAGGGTGGGGGACATCAGAAAAGTCGGAAAGAGACGTCATCGGCAAGAAAAAAAGGAAATAGAAGCTAAAAATTCCGAAAAGGAAAAGCGTATAAAGAAGAAGGTTCGATGTACCATCAAAGGAGACCCCATCATCGAGCCCGGGGGGATAGAAAGGGTGAGGAAGGGAAGTCAGCTTCAGACGCCGAAATAAAAATCTTCCCCTATTGACGTTACAGAAGGTGAGGTAGGGGAAATAGAGGAGCTCACAACGTATTTTGATCTTGAGCTGAGAGAAGTCCCGCCGAAAATAGGTGGAAAATAAAAAGGGAGGGGGTTTGGGAAGGGGGGTGAAAGAATTAGAGTTCGAAGAAAAAATCGATACAGAAAGCGCTCACTGGGTGGGAAAGAAAAACATAACCCTGCAAAAACCACCATCTCTGGGGAGGGTAAAAAAAGGGGGAGGAATTCGATAAAGAGTGTTTAAAAAATAAAAACAAAAAAAGAAAAAGAAGAGAAAGTTCTGGAACCCACGAACGGCAAAACGGAAGGATGGCATTCCACTAACTGGATAGACAGGGGAGAGAAACGGACGCCCTCGAAAAACGTTGGGGGGAACTCCGTTGAAATTCCTGCTACAAGCGCCATGTCATTCAGGGAAGAAAAGAATATGAAATAGACCTGTCCAATAAGAATCAGAAAAAAAGCGGGGGGGACCTGGCAGGAAAAGAAATCGGTAGGGGAAAGGACTACTCGGGCCTCGGAAACTAACAGTCCGCCGGAGGAAAAGGAACCTCCCAAGGGGGGTTCAAAGGGCACAGAAGACCCCAACCGAGAAATAATGACGCCAGGAGGGGGGGGAGGGAAAATCTGCGAGGCGCTGAACTAACAAGCAAAGGGAGATGAAGCACTAAAGGATAAGAACACAAAGGAAACCCGCAGAAGTTGTCCACGGGAAGGGAGGCGCCCGCAACTCACAGGGGGGGGATAATAGGAACTGTCTTTAAAAAGTGCTGGTGAAAGGCCTGGCAAAAAAAATTTCAACATGGGGACCTATCGTCAGCCGGTTGAGCTTTCCTCGCATGGGAAGGGCGAGGATGGAAGGGGTCCGAGGGTCAAGATCTGGTGAAAACCACGGACGGAGCCAAACACTGTTGTCCTGTTTGAACGGGGGGGCTGGCTTGCTTTGGGTCTAGGGGGAGGGTCTGAAAGTTCCAGAACGGTTAGGAGGGGGGAGAGGGGCCACGGTGCCAGGTAAGCTTGGGCGGAACCAAAGAATACCTCTTCGAACTTTCAACTTAAAATCAAAAGTGAAAAGACCTCGGAGAGGGAGGCACCACGGCCCGGAGAAAAGAACATTCGGGGAAAAAAACCATCGAACCGCAATCGCCGGCTGCTTTAGAGGCGGGCAAAAGGTAGAGGGTCAGAAAAGCCTGCAAGGGGAAAAAAAGGGAGAAAAATATCTGAGCTAACCGGGGCTGCCCCTTGGCCGAGCTACGGCGATGGCCAACCTGACTGGCAAAAAAACGAAAACGAAAAGCGACAAAGAAAAGGACATGAACCGGAAGAAAAAGGAAAAAGAGGATCGGAGCAGCGCGCGGTCTTCTCTGCAGTAGAGGGAAGGGGGTCCGATGGGCGACTAAAGAAGCCGCCTAAAAAAGAGACGTCGCGGGCAAAGAGAGAACGCAGCATGAAAAAAGATCTTCGAGAAAAGAGGAGGAAAGAGAACGCGATGAAGAGAAAGGGAGCGATCGCGGGGAACGGGGAGAAACCGGGCCCCTGGGAAGAGGACCTCGAACAGCGAAATGAAGGGACAGAAAAAAGGGCCCGGGGGAGTGGCACTCAGAAAGAAAAGAGGGAGTTCCTGAGTTAACGTTCCGATTGGGAGGACGAGGGGATTTCGGCCAGGGGGGGGAGCACAGAAAAAGAGACCGATGAAAAAGCCAAGGGGTTAAATCCAGGATGTAACATTAGCGATCACCCCCGGGAAAAAAGCCGAACCTACCCAGGGGGAAAGGGAAAAAAAAAAAAAAAGTTACCCTGAGAAGCGGGGCACGGGCCCACCGATGGATCAGATCGGGGGACTCCAAGGCCCTACAGAAAATGCAAAAGGGGAACCTTTGGGGGGGAAGTTCAAGAATTCCTAAACGAAGGAGAGGGGGGGAGGGCCCCAGCAGTACGACGGGCCCACCAGGGAAAAGGAAAAAAAAGGATTGGGAAAAAAAAAAAGAGGGGTTCTGAAAGAGAAAAAGGAAAAAGCCCCCGGACCTCACAGAAAAAAAGCCAAAAGGGAAAAAGGGTGCTTGGCGGACCAGCCTTGGGTCGGCGTACCGCGATAGTGTAAAAAAGAAAAAAAAAGCAAGAGAGCACAAGGTCAAGGGGGAGGAAAGCGGCCAACCCGCTTGCAAAAAATCCGGGGACCGTTGAACAGGGGGAAGTTCAAGAGGAAAAAAGGAAAGGGAAAACGAAAGTACAGGGGGGACAAAAGCCTGTTTGAAGGGGATATCCCTGCAACAGCACCTCCGAGAGCGGAAGGACGCCGCCCTCCTCGAAAAAAAAGAAAAAAAAAGGGCTCGCGGGAGAAGCGTAAGATGGGGATAAAGAGAGTCCCGTTGAGTCCCGCCATTAAGCCAGAAAATGCCTGAAAATAATCACAGGCACGGAGAAGGCCTGCGCCAGCTAATACGCCAAATGAACAACGTAAAAAGGGGAGGGGGAAGGGGGAGATTCAAAAAGACCCTGACGGGCGTCCAAAAAAGAAGAAATCCCCATCCGCTCACAGCCATGCCACGTACGAAGGACGACCATCAACGGGCAATGGAAAAAGAAAGAAGGAAAACGTAATTAAAAAAGCAGGGAAAGGCCTAAAAAGGATAATTACATTAAATGGGGCCCACACTGAGCAGCACAAAAAGCCACGACCCATTACCGTACGGGGGTGGTCAACGGGATGCCCGGAGGTCAGAATGTAAAATAGGAAAGGATCACCGTGGCGGGGGCCGCCATCCTCCTTTTGCAGGGGTGGGTTTAACAGGTTAACAGCAGAAAAATGCTGAGTGGTCAGTGCACGGAAAGAAATCGAGGGGGGGAAAAAAAAATTTGTTCCAGCACCGATCCCGTCCCTGGTGGGGGGCCCACATCGGGTCTCACAGGAAAAAGCCAAAAACAACGGCTTTATGGAAAAGAATACCAAACAAGCCACCCGCATAAAGAGGGACTTTCGGGCCAACAAAAAAAAAAAGCAGATTAAGTGGCGGCCCTAACGTGCAAAATCGAAAAAGGGGAAACTCCCAAAAATGGAGAAAACGGTGACGGTCCAATTCGATCGGAAAAAAGCAGCTCATGTCCCGTGGAAAAAAAAGAGCAAAAAAAGGGGGGAAGTTTTTCTAATTGGGTGACTTTGGTTGCCACTAAGAAAGCGAAACGTATCAGCGGAGGGAGAGGGGGAATCGAGAGTTCACGGGGGACAGGAGGAGGGAGTTTGCGTTCTTTCTTGGTCCGCAGCCAAGGAGGGAGAGAGTTAAGCGTCATAAAACCCGGCCCGCAGAGCCGGCTGAGCAAACGGTTGAGGGCTGGTTACCGCAAAACACACGGGAGGAACGCGAATTCCACGACCCTGGGCCGGCTCCTAACACAACCGCTGCGAAAAAAAACCCCAGGGAGAAGCCTGGAGGCCCGAACCCCGGCAGGAAGAAAGGCCAAACCACCCCCTTAAAAACAACTTGGGAAAGAAGGGACGGGTTGCGGGTGTCAGGTGTTGGCAAAGCCCCTGAGGGGGGGGCCCGATGGTCTTACAGGGGCCCCCCGCCCGAACAAAAAAGGGCGCAGAGGGAAAGTTACGAAAACTATCAAACCGTGAGGGGAGGGCCCCGTTCTCCCACTAAAGTCCCCGCCTGGGCAGGGGACAGAGGGCAAGGACAGTCCAAAATTAGGTCAAAGAAACCGCGCTGGGCCCCCAAAGAGAAAAGGAGAAAAAGGGGGGGGGGAAAACTTGGCAATGCGATTGGAAAAAACCGCAGGAGTTGGCGTTCCAGGGCACGTGGCCTATCAAAACGCCCCTCCAAAAAAAAAAAGTTACCGAAGGCATGATTAAGGAGTTCAAGAAGCGGAGGGTATGGAAGGCACCAAGGGATTTGAGAAACAGTACACGTACGATTACTGGGCGGTGAAAGAGGTGGCTATTAGAGAAGGGGTCGCAGCCTTGGCCTGAAAAAAGGTTTCCTTTGGTGGACCGGGAAGGGGAGTTAAAGCTCGAGGAGAGTGCAAAATGACCAGGGGGGGGTCTTCCTCAAAAAAACGGGGAGTCCCCGGATGTGGTGTTTTGAAAGTCGGGGGGGGGAGCCGCTGTGGTACTTTGTAATAACGAAGAAGTGGGGCAAAAATCATTACGAGCCAACCCTCGCGGGGTCGTCGGTGGAAAAGAAAGGAGGGAACGGCAAAAAGGCAGGGCTTTAAAACGCGAAAAACTACTTGGGGGGGGGCCGTGTGGTCACAATTCGGACCGTCCTACCCCGTGAAGCGCTTGGGAAAAGGGTCACAAAGAACAAAAACTGGTGAAAGGGGGGAAAATCGGGGGCCCTAGCACAAACAAAAACCGCGGAAGTATGCATCCTTCAGAAAGGCTTCTGTGCCGCGAGAAGGAAACGCCGCAGGGGCGCTGCCAAACCCCCCACAATAGCAGCAAACTTGGGGAATAACCAGGGAAAAAAAATATAGGACCGTCTGACGGGGAATCCTGAAAACAACCGTCCGTAGTGCCACCCACGGACCTAAAAAACTGTTTAAACCGGAGGGGCGCTTAAATTCTGGCCGACCGACAGACCGGAAGCGGGCCCTCTAAATAGGTTATCGCAACAGGGGAGAGTCGTCTGGGGACCCATTGGATGCTCCAATAACGGCGGCGGCGAACTCGTGGTCGAAAAAATGGAATCGTAGAAGGGTGGACTCCGTACCAGCAGGCGACCCGAAACAGCCAAAAAAGAAAAAAGCCTCTCGCGGGAAGCATTATTCGAACCCGTTCCCAGCAAAAGAAAAAGGGGGGCATCGCTGAAGGATACCTGAACGGAAACGTAAGACTGAAAAAAAAGAAGCCTGACCTCAAAGCTCAGCACGAAGACGGCCCGCAGGCCTGCAACTTGCTGGATGCCCTCGAAGAATGAGGGACCAAAAAAAGAAGTGACAGAAAAAAACTTTCCGAAAAACCTTGGTCAATCAAAGCCCCCAGGCCAGCGCCTCCCCAACAAACGGACCAAGACTGGAGAAACGGAAAGAAACGCGGGGGGGGGAAAAAGGGCCCACTGGGAAAAACACGGGGGGGGAGAACAGGCTATGAACATCAAACGGCCCCGGTAGTTAGAAGACAGTACAAAAAAAAAACTTGCAGAATGAGGAAAAGAGAAGGGGATGGGGCATGACCCTGCGCAAAGGTTCGTAGAGTCGGGAAGTAACGGTATAACACACCAAAGGAAAAAGCCGGCAAAAAAAAAGCCGTGGGACCCGCAAGGTCCTCGGACTGGGAAAAAGGGGGGGACGTGCGGTTAAAAAACAGGGGGGGACAGCAACCAACACGGGGTTGGGGGAAAAGGGGAAAAAGGGGAAGGGGGAAAAAGGAAGCCTAGCCGTGGCCGTCGGTGAAAAATACACGGCGGGTGGGGGGGGGGGGCGGTACCATCCCCCAGTGCAGTTATCAACCGGAAAGCAGACAAATCCCGGGGCACAGGGAAAAAACGACGAAAGCCCGGGAGAGAAACGCCCTCCGAAGGCCCAGCCTCACTTATCAAACTTCCTGTGTATCGGGGGGTCAACCGGAGGAAAGAGAATCTGCTTGCCCTAAAGCGAAGGGAAAAAAAACCGACCAGGCAAAAGAGGGCCCTTTAAGGGGAACGGGGGGGTGGGGGTAGTCACTAAAGACGGTGTCCCGACTTCCAGGAAAAAATCTGCGGAGGGGGAAAAAATGCCCGGCGAGCAAGCGGGGCCAGACGCAAGGTGGGTGGGTAAGGGGAAGTCGCGGAAAAACTCCGGCACCGAAGGGGGGACACCCCCCGCCCACCAAGGGACATTGCCTGGACAGGCGGGGGCATCGATGGACGGCGAATGGTACAAAATGGACAACACATTAACCAAAAACCTGGGAACCACGCACGGAAGGGGCCCATGAACGAATGGATAACCACGAGTACAGGGGGGAGGGGGAGAAAACGACCGCTTCGCAGCAAGGCATCTCAGGGGAGCACTGAAGAATGGGAAGTCTCTGAAAAACTCACAGACGGGTGGGTGTTTTTGGCAAAGGTTGACATGGTCCATTCAAATACGCGAATAGTTATAAGCCCCTGGACGAAAAAAAAAGCGGGAACTGAGAGGACTTCATTGGGGGGAAAAAAGCGTCGCGAAAGGGAGGAAGTTCTGTGAACGGTCGGAGGGGTCAAGAACTACGAACTTTCAAAGAGGGGGACCCGGAGGCATGCGCCGGATGGGAAAACCATCCTTCAAGGGGGGCCGTTGGAAAGAAACATCTGGCCAGGGACCTGGTGAAAGCCAGCCGCGCTGGTCCTCAAAGAGGGAAGTGAACTAAAGCGCTGTCTCTTACGAAAGGACCAGCCCAAACCACACTAAATGTTCAAAGAAAAAAGTCAGCGCGGGTTGTGTCAGGGGGGAAATTCTATTTGGGCAAAAGCCGTCCGCCGCCAGGCGGGTTTGTGCTGGTACGTGGAACTGGGGGCAAAGAAAGGACCTGTCCACAAGGAGGTGTTGATTTGCAAAAGGGTCCCTGCAGCACTGATGGCCCGGTCAAAGGCAACGTTTCAAACGTTTGGACCTCGGGGAAAGAAAAAAAAGGTCGCGGAGGCGGGGGGGGGGGGTTGTGTCCGGTCCTGGGGAGGGTCCCGTCATGGAACGCGGTGTACGACCGAAACCAAGTCTAAAAATACAGGGGGCTGTGGGGGAAAGTGAGGAAATTCGCGGCGGGAACGACCCATTAAACCACGCAGGGGGGGGGGGGCAACGTTCCAATCTGGCAAAAACCGGTTCGCCTTGTCAAAGGAGTTGTAATGCATTAGAAGAAAAGGTTTCTGAAAAAAAAAAAGACTATCTGCACAGGGGAGGGAAAAAGGGCCCCTCCTCGGGAAGGGGAGCGTCGTCCCTGGGAGTGAATCCCGCTCCAAAAGGAAGAAAAGAAGAGGGAAAGCTTCGGCGGGGCAAAAAGAAAAAAAAAGCGGGGAGAAAGATCTTAACGCCGGGGGGTCCTGATGGCCGCTCCCGCGTTGAAAAGTCCACCAACGAAAAAAGAAGGCCTGGAAAAAACAAAAGAAAGATGGCGATGGCACCACCTGGGGGTTTAGAACTCGGAAAGCCATCGACCAATGAGCGACCATCGACCCAGAAGAAAAGCAGAAACCAGAGAGGGACTGACCGCAGGGAGGATCGGGGGAAAAGAAGGGGAAAGGGTTCCTTTCACAGAGGGAAAGGCGTGTATCGGGTCGACTAAGGCGGCCCGGCTAACAAGGGTTTTCGCCGTCCGGCCAAAAACGATCTCTGGAGCGGAGGGGGGAAGGTCTCCAACAAAAAAGGGAGGAAAAGAAGAGAGAAAAAGAGCCGCCCGAAAAAAAGGGAAGAAGACCAAAAACGATCAGAGCAAGTCGAAAAAAAGCCAGGAAAAAAAAAACAGTAAGGCTAAAAACCCTATATTCCTCACCATGCAAAGGACCGCTAAAGAAAATATCAGTTAAAGGTGAGACAACAAGGCAACGGGCGAGTCCAAACTCAGGGTTGGAGAGAAGGGGGAGGGTGAATGGTCCCGGAACGCGGGAGAAAGCCAGGCAAGGGGAAAAACAGATGACTGAAGCACCAATGAAAAAAGGTAAAAACTGGAAGAAAGGGGGTGTTAAAAAAGGAGAGACAACGCCACAGGGACCAACAATGCCTTCTCGGTCAAAAACAAAGCCAGGAAAAGCATCCCGCAGAGCGAGAGGGGCCGACTTCCCCAAAATGATCAGCCGCGATCAAGGGATTAACTAACCAGCGACGTCATTCAGAAATGTTACGCAGTGCAGAAAAAAATCTGGGGGCTGGGGGGGGGGGGGGGGGGGTCAGGAAGACAGAGCCAGGACAGAGTACCAAAACGCCCGCACAGCCGAAAAACAGGGGGTGCGCCAGATCGGGACAAAAAAAGGGGGGGTAGACACACTCCTCAGAAAAAACCTCCCCGCTAGAAAGAACTACCGGAAACAGAACAAAAGGGGAAATGATGCAAAAAAAGGGTCTTCTTACCCGCTAATTAGGGAAAGACCGTCACCCAGGAACCACGCGCCAAAAAAACGCCCGGAAAAGAAAAAACCGTAGGGGGCCGATCCGGACCGGTTGGGAAAAAAAAAGGGGTAATGGGCTCAGCCGGATAAAGGCCGACTTCCTTTAAAACCAAAAGAAAAGAAAAAGCCAAGCGAAAAAAAAGTGTGTCAGGTGCACCCCCATGCCATAAACACTCCCGAGGTTCTCCGGAAAGCACCGCCCCATCCCTCAAAAACACGCCGAAAAAGTGGTAAAAACCCGTCGCAGGGTCGTGATGAATAAGTGCGTCCCCCGGTGAGGCGAAGTCTAAAACGGGGGGGGTGGGGGGAAGGGGAAGCGAGCAATTCCCGTAGGTGGCCAGTCGGGCCCATCGGTCCGCAAGGTACAACGAAGGGGGGGGAGGCCTATGAAGGGTGGACCGAGGGGGGGTCCTCGGGCCCCGTAAAAAAACGAGTATCAACCATCAACGCCCGCTCGACAAGCCCTGACAAAAACGGTTACTTAACCACTTCTTCAAAGAAAAGAAGAAATCGGGGGAAAAGGGGAAATAGGGGGGGGAAGAAAATCAGTAGCGTCAAAGAATGACCGGAACTGAACACGCTGAGCAGCACCAAAAAGCGACCAAGTACACGCGGTTGTCAAAAGCTGGAAAAGAGTCTGAAAAGGTGTCCCGCCCGCCCCCCTACGCGTCTGCGGTATCACAGGTGCATAACATCATCAAGAAAAGGGGGGGGGGGGGAAAGTGCCGGTGGGTTGGTTTAAAAACAAGAAAAAGCAGAAAAACATGGGGGGTTTTAACAGGGGGAAAAAAACCACTTGAGGGGGGAGGCATCGAAAAAGACCAAACCTCCTAACAAAAAAATGTGAGGAACATCGAAAAAACCGGCGTGGAAGACGGGCTGGACACGCCCCATTCACTGGGGAAAAGAGTGAAAAAAGAAAAAACACCAACAAAAAAAAAAAAATCGATGACCCGCAAATCGTCCAGCAGAAAATCAAAAAGGAGAAAAATGCCTAGACAACCGGGCTCCAAGGGGGGGGGGACGATCAACACAGTTGATTAATCACCGAACAAAACTAAAGGGGGAAGAATTTCCGGTGGGGGAGCAGCGGACCGATCATGCACTGTCGCATTCCCAAAATCAAAGGGGGACCGCTCTGAATTGGGGGGAGGGAAAAAAAAAGGGGGACGAGCTTGTCCAAGCTGGTCAGACGGAGGCCCGTGGGTGATTTTCTGCGCCGGACAAAGTTGAAAAAAACTCGAGAAAAAGGCCGGCGGCCGAGAGCGATCCCATAAAAAGGGGGAGGCATGGTACGCCCTACGGAGACGCAGAACAGAAAGGTTTCAGCACCGGACTGCCGAAAAGAGTCCAATCCTTCTCCAAAGAGGTACTCCTCCCACCCCAAAAGGGTACCTCAAAAAAGAGCGAAAAAAAAAAAAAAGAGTTTACGCCACAAAAAAATACGTTACCACCCCTTTTTGCGGGTCCACCAGCAGGAACTGACCAGGGGGGGGCCGGGGGGGAAAGTTTTTGGAACCTTTGGGAAGGAGGGGGGGAGATGGGGGTCTTTAAGGGAACGATCAACTCTTAGCTAAACAGAAGGTCAAGGAAAGAGCCTATGCGCGATCAAAAATAACCCGGTTGAAGGGGAAAAAAAAAGTCATCAAAAGTCGAACAGATACCGGGGAAGTTCCCCCGATGTCACACGTCCGGGGGCCAGACAGCCCGTGGAAAAAAAAAGGGAAAAAATTCCCAAAACCCAGCGGGGGGCCTGGAAACGCCCCCACCTAGATCGCTTCCCTCTTCCCAAATCGGTTACCCGAAGGGGGGGGGGGGGGGGGCAGATTGGCCACCAGAGGAGTTGAGTTACCGTTAACGACGAACGGAACTTGGGGAAAGGAAAAGAAAGAGCAAGGAGGCCAATCCAAAGTTTTGCCGAACAAAGAAGGTCAGGAGAGCCTTGTACCGGAGTCAGGCCAAGGAACTACAACCCAAAGTTGCGGGAAAAGAGGGGAAAGTAGTCCCGGTCAACGTCTGTGGAAAAAAGGGGGGGGAGATCAAGCGCCGCTGCAGAAACTTGGGGGGGAGGGGGTCGTGGTGAAGGAAAGGGGGGGGGCGCCTGTAGACAAACCAGGCAAGGAAATAGGATCCGTCAATGCCGGGAACGTCGTACGACGAAAGGTCGGCCGTTTTTCCGCAAACCTTCGGCGCCGGAAATTACTGGTAACATGACACAAAGAAGGATTCTAAAGTAATTGCGTCAAAACCCGCGCGCAGGCCCGCAAGAAACAAGTAACAAGAAAAATGGGAAAAATCAACGCGCAACACGAGGGGGCCGAAAACGGAACGGTGAAAAGAACCGACCACGAGATGGTGTTTCCGAACCTGGGAAAAGACTCATCAAAGTCAATAAAAAAAAAATTCACAAACGCTTAGGGAGGAAAAAC
>Ga0179593_1349486_pt1 | contig 14276 bp, 20 predicted proteins | sample CZODoug2_1_08_16_FD_185931 | JGI IMG/M metagenome (GOLD analysis project Ga0179593, IMG submission 185931) | Vadose zone soil fungal communities from Angelo Coast Range Reserve, California, USA - CZODoug2_1_08_16fungal (PacBio error correction) | ecosystem: Environmental > Terrestrial > Soil >...
AACTTGGAGGAAGGCGGAAAAAAATTTATGAAAAAAAAAAAAGCAGGTGAACGGAGGGGGAAGTGTAGACACGCTGGCCGGGAGAGGGAAGTCTTCGTACTAGGGAAGTTTCCATGACATCTTGAAAAAAAAGGAAAAAGAAAACATAATTCGAAAGAACATCTGGGGGCCAGACATCTAGCTGGAATCTGGCTGTTTTAACCGGGGGGGGGGTATGTCCGAATCATACAGGCTCGAGGTGCAGGGGAAGCAAACAAAATCACCTGAACCTAGGTCGCTACAACACGTCAGGGATCAACCAGGGGAGAGAGCTGTGCTGGAGAACGCGGGGGGGGAGGAAGTTATAAGATTCGGTAGTAGGAACATCCACTTGTTGCCGTAGTAAAAATAACAGCACAGTATGGAAGGGTACTTAAAAAAGTTGGGAGCACAGAAAAAAAAGTCAGAAAAAGGAGATGGGGGGGGACACTACGAAGGGGGACGCTTACTCGAGGGATATTCGCGCACGGTTCCCCGAGAAAGGAGTAGTAGAGATTAGCCCGTGGAAAGGTTCCTCCCGAAAAAGGATACCAAATGGGGAAAAGAGAATAGAGGAAACCGTTGATTTTCAAAAGAGGAGGGGAGGACGGCGATTGAGAAATCAAAGGGTGAGGAAGAAATGGACGAATCGAGGAAGGGAGCGCGTTAGGTCGCCGGAGTGTATAAGCTCCCTTGCATTAAAATTATCTTAGAAGGGAGAAAGGACGTTGGAAAGAATGGCGTGAGAGGGATCGCACTTATCGTTATCACCTTGAGCCCATTGGTCTCTGGGGGAACACCTGCGCGCACAGGTAAATTGTCAGGGAGGGGGAGGCTGAAGGAAAAAAATTCTTGCCCAAAATTGTGGTGGGGACAAACACAATGATCGAATGTGCCGCCAATATGATCAAGTGTTCAACCTCGGATGTCTCCCAGGGGGGGAAAGGGGTCGGCATTGGGGCGGGAGCGGAATCTAGGCAGAATACAACGGGGGGGGCCGAGACCAAAATAATGGGGGAAAAAAGAAGGGTCTTGCAAACCTAAAGTTGTCATCAAAGACGAGGGAAACAGGGAGGGGAAGGAAGGATCCAAATAAAAGTTCATGAAGGGGGGGGGGTCCCAAGGGACGAAAACTCGCATTAATCTATCAAAAGGGGGAAGTCACAGCGAAAAAACGATACACAAACATTCCGAACCTATGTCTTGGACCGACCAAGGAAAGGGTCAGTGGGTTGGGAAAAAAAGAAAGGAGCTGTAGAGGGAGGGTCCGAATCGTGTGGGGGCCCAAGGGAGGGCTCAGGGGGGCATGACATCATCGCGCTCGAGGGAGAGTTGGGAGAAGGATTCTGGTGCGATGCATGGGAAAAGGGGAAAGCCGAAAGAGAATAAGACCAAAGAAATCGAACCGGGTTTTGTGGACAAAAAGATTAGGGGTGGGCAAAGGGGTGAGAGAATCGGGCTATACAACAAGGTAATATCTAAAAAGAATCGGGTCCAGATCGCAGTCGGGAAAAACTGTAGTATGGCGGTAAGGCCAGGGTGGACGGGTAAATGAAGGGGGAAGGTGATGATCACCAGGGGTTGGAAGAGATCTTCTCCTTCCGACGGTGCCAGTGCTGAAGGATAACCGCACAGGGACCTGCGTGTGATAACAGGAGCAAAGGGGGGGTCGCCATATGGTAACCAAGTCCGCGGAGACGGGAAAAAAAGCTAAAGTCAAGTGCGGGGAGTTGACATGTGAAGGACGGGGAGGGGCGAACTCAAGCGGGCGCAGTGATAGGAAAAGAAAAAGTAATAGTTCCACCTTGAAACTCAGAAAATGGGGACTGGGAATCCTTAGAGGAATTTGAGGGGGATAAAAAAAAAGCGCTAGATAGACATAAAAAGACACTGAGGAGGTAGGAATCATGAGAGTTCCGGGGTTGGTCTTCCAAAAAGAAGGAAGGAGAGAATGGGACATCGGAAAAAGGGTGTAGGCATGGGAGGAAGGGTTAAGCCTAGGGTAATCAGTCGGACTCCTTTGCGACATCATTGGCCTAAGAAGAAGGAAACAAAGAAGGGCGATCTATTTGCGACGATACAACTGTGAACATAGGGGATGGAAAATAAAGTCGCCTCTCACCGAGGCCCTAGCAGTTGGGGCGGGGCACAACTGAAATTCGATTAAAAAGAAGTTTAGGAGAAAAAGGAAAAGTCCTAACTGCCTATCGAAACGGGTAGACTTTGGGGGTCGGGGACGGGGATGGTGAAGAGTCAAAGGTGGAAAATTAAAGAAATTGAGGGAAAAGTCTCTGGCAGACCCCCTTTGGGGAAATCTACTGTAGGGAGGGAATAACAAACAAACCGTGTGGGTGTGTGTATTGAAAAAAGGAACGGTCGTTTGGAATGAAGGGTGTCAAAAGCAAGTGCTCCGCCGGCAAGAGAAAAAAGGGCGCGAGGGATCACAAATGAGAAGAAGTCCTCAGGGATTTTGAACTGAGCTTATTTGAACAAAGGGGGAATAACGGTAGGAAAGGGTGGGGGGGGGCGAGGGGGGGGAAAACGGGTGAAACTCACTAGGATAGACATGATGGAAACTTTGGGGAAAAAAAGGGGGGGAACTGGGTATTGGCGAAGGCATGAGAAGGGGCCCAATCTTCATGGGAGTCGGGTCCAGAAAGAAACAGCAGGAAAAAAGAGGGAGCGGGCAAAAAGTTCGGTACTATCAAAGAATGAGAAAAAAGAAAAAATGAAAGCTCTGGAAAGGATATGCTGCCATCGCTTTTATTGAAAAGGGGGGGAAACATAGACAAACAAAAACGGGCGTTGGAATCCTTGCTTCTAGGATGAAGAAGAAAAATGGCCAAGAGAAAACATCGAGGAAGGGAGGAGAAATCCTAGACATCATTCTGTAAGAAAAAAGACAAAGGAAATGAACGTCCGTAGCAGGGGGGGAAGCAAGGAGGACTTAGAAGACATTAGGCGAAACCTGAAGGATCACATAACGACATTTGTAGGCAGAAACCTGATGCTCAAATGCTAATCGCCTACGACAAGAGAAAACGTTGTATATCGATCTATGTGATTTGGAGAACGATTTCAGAAGCGAAAAGCCCCACAGGGGGTAATCTCTACGAGTAAAATTAGATAGGTGAAAGTAGGCAGAGCTCTCACCGAAGGAAGTCAGCTGGGGATAGTCGGTTTCAAAAGAAGTTTGGTGAATGGCTACCAAGTTGCTCAAAAGAAACTCGAAGTACTCAGCGGAGGGGCTACAGATGGGTCGAAGAGAGCGGAAAGAGGAGTGGAATTCATGCCCAAGTATAAAAAAAGAAAAGAGCCCTTTAAAAAGGGAGAGAGTAGGAGTGGGGAGGGACAGACGCTGACGAGGTGATGGGGAAGGACTCAGAACGTGGTAAAAAAGATAGGTAATGGATTGGGCTATAGGGGGGGGTTCAAAGGCAAGAAAAAATTCTACTTCCCTACATAAAAAGAAGAGTAAGCAAATGGGCAAAGCAAGAACCTTTCCTCCTTGACGGAGGGGGGGTGGCAAGCCGCTCGGGGGGGAAGTTTTTCGAATAGAGACTAGAAATAGATGAGAACCACACTGTAAGAAAAGCGGGAAAGGAGGGCAAAAGCTTTCCAATTCAGGGAGAGATTATAAAAAAGATACCAGGGAAGTCCAATCTATAAAGTGACCTCCCAATTGGGGAAAAGATATATATGAAAACGTTGACGTGCGAAGCACATATCCACGGGGGAGTCTGTTTGGAAGACACAGCATGAAGAAGAAAGCTGGAAAAAAAAGATCAACACACAGTGAAAATAAGTCCGAGGGTCCGGGGGTAGAAGAAGGAAAGGGGAGAGCCGCTTCTTTCCAGTAAAACGTCCACGTTCAAGGAAAGGGGGCCGGGTGGCGGGGGGCGTTAACAAAGGCAAGGAAGAAGAGGAGCTAATATGAAACGCCTAGGTGGGGGGACAGGAAAAAAAAATTCAACGGAGACTCGTAACGGAGTATAGCGAGGATCGCCGGAAATGGGGACCGGAACGTATCCAAAAACGACTGGGTGAGTGTTTGCGAGAATTTAGTTGCTGGGCAGCAAAGGATAGAAGTACGGGTGACGGGTAAGAAAAAGATGACAACGTCTGGATCCCGATAACGATGGGAGTGAAGAGGGTCAGATCAAATGGGGCAATAACAAAAAGGAACGGGGAAAGAAAACGCCCGACAGTATCACACTATTAGGGAAAAAAATGAAGGGCTTCTCAAGAAGAAAGAAACGGAAAGACAAAATGCAGGTGAAAATAACCCATGAATAAAAGGAGAAGGGGAGGATGAAGAAGGTTTGACCGCTGGAAAAAGGAAATTAACTAAAACGCAAGGGGGGAAGATGTTATCAAGTACCTTAACATCACGACAACACTGGAAAAAGGGGTGTGCTTAAAGGCAAAAAGGAAAAAAAACACTGAACTCACTATTAAATTTTCACCAAGGAAGGAAAGGGTAGCTGAAGAGCTCTGAGCGTCTGGAGGTCTCAGACAAGAACAGGGTCTAGGTAGATGCAGTGACACGTGTGGGGCGTACGGATGGGGCAAGCAAGTCGCGAAGAGGTGAGCCAGACAAGGCCTTGAGCAATAGTTTGGTGTGATAAGGGGGTCAGAAGGAGTTAACGCATCAAAACGAAACGAAGAGAGGTGACTCATCTCAGGGAGGGTAAAGTTTAGAAAGAATCGTACGTGGGGGATACAGAAGGGGAAGTCGCTTCGAAGGCGGAACGGAGATATTTCGGAGACCTGAAGAGGGAGGGGGAAACGCCAGCTTGAAAAGGACCTCGCGGGAACTGAAAACAATTTCAGAGAGGGCAACAGCATGCCTCCTCGATGGGAGAACTGATAGAAAAAATTTGGGGGCAAGGGAGAAGTCCGCCGGCTGGTCAAAATGGGGTCTATTGACAAGACCCTCTGCTTACGACGAGGGATACAAAAATTGTACTGGTCCCAGACACTATATCAGCTGCGGAAAAAGGGATCACCGGGGGAGAGAAGGACGCTCGGAGGGCGGAAAGGTACGTTGGAATTAGAAAAAATGGCAGCAGGAGGATCGTGATGCTACAAACTACTGACGAAGGGGCCATGGAAAGCCACCGAGGGTCGTAGGGGGGAACAGAAAAAAAAAAAGGATGGTATAGCAGAAAGGACTAGTCAACAAATGGGGGCCCCCCAAAGTCTAGGGAATAGCTAACAATGACAAAAACTAAAACGGGGATAAAAGAGCCATCAGTGAACAAAGAGGACGGGAGCACTTTGGCTTATCGTACAATGTCGTTACTACAATGCGATGAGAAGAGGATTATGGTGGTCTGAAGAGAAAACAACCTTACCCATAGCCGATAAAAGAAAAAACTGGAGGGAAAAGGGAGTAAAAGATAGATAGGGGAATGTTTCACAAAGTCGGACCAGTACAATATAACGAAAATCGGGATCTTCAAACGAGATATAACAAGGGAAATCATCTCCACTAACCCCAGGTTAAGAAAGGGAATCGTTTTAAAGAAAAGGGGAAGGAACCTTTTGGGGAAGGACAGGAGGGCTGGCTTCACTAGATGATGCGTGCTGTAACCATCATCGACCTGTTTGGTTTTTTGAGAGGAAAAAGATTCGTATTGCATCGTAGAATCGATGGACAGACAGGACTGACAGGGGTTTTCATTCACGTACCGGAAGGAAGTTCGCCCGCCAACGAGGAAGTGACTCGTCACGTCTTAAAGTAATGGAGGAAGGAATAGGGAAAAAGAAAGGTTGTAATAATAAGACACCTTCAACCAAAGGCGTCAAGAAAGTGCGCAGGATAAAGTGGAAAGAATGAAATTAGAAAGGTTAAAAAGATAGAAGAGAGGGAGATCTCAACAAAGAGAGGAAGGGAGACCGGGGGATTCAATTGTGGATAAAGAATCAGGAATTGGAAGCTGACTTTTGTCTTAGAAAAAGGAAAACCGGGGAAAAGTCCGCTCAAAGGTGAAGAGTCTGCAAATAAATTTGTGTGGGCCCGACCGTGGGGCGATAGGAACCAGGAGATGGAGGGTAATCAATTCTTTTCGGACCGGGGCGTTTGTGAAAAAAAAGGAGGTAAGTCCGCGCGAGATGCAAAAAGAGGTATAGGGGGATGAATCGATCGGGGCGGTGAGAGAAGGCGGGGGGTGCCAGATTGCCCTAAAAAAACTTACAGAAAGGGGGAGGGGGGACGGGGTCCCCCACCCCCCCCCCCCCCCCACAGGGGGGGGGGGGGGGGGGTTCAAAAACCAAACACGAAAGACAATAAAGCCAGGTCTTTAAGCTGCAGGTGAAAAGGGACGGGGTGAAAAAAGGGATAGGGGCTTGTACAGGGTGGTGTGGAGGTGACGGAAACCACGGGCAAAAATAGGGTTGGTCGGATTGTTGGCCTTTCGAAAAAAAAAATTAAAAAACCCCTGGGCCCACACAACCCCCCTAAACCGAGGGGTTCCAGGGTAGAAAGTCTTTCACGGGACTTACAAAAAGTAGGTAAGAAATCTCTGCTAAGTAGCCCGCAAGACTTGCGTTACGGGGAAACCATGAAACCAGTTGTCTTGGTGGAAGTAGCTAGCAGCGTTGGACATCTTTAGGCTCGGGCGGGGGGGGAGACCAAGGTCGTGACGGTTCTTTCAAGGAGTTAGCCATCTCAGCGTAGTAAAGATAGTGGAACAGCAAGGTGGCGCATGCGAACCTTTAGGCATTTTGAGTGGAATAAATAAAAACGTTATAAGGCATATTGTTTGGGAGGACGTGGGGAAATGTTCCCAGGGTTGGCGGGCTAATCGGAAGACGCTATACTAGGAAAGGCTTTAATGAAAAGGTAGCGTAAACAAGTCCGGGGATGTTAACAAATCGGGTTAGGGGGGTAACAGAAACCGCACCGTAACGTGTCGGTCCGGAACTTTTCTGGTCGGACGTGACCGAAGATTGAGAAGAAAAGAACGGTCACCGATCCAAATAAAAGAAATCACTCTGCGTAGTGGGGAAAAGGAAAAGTTGTAAAAGAAGTTTGGTGGGGAAGGTCGGGTCAGGACTGTTCATGGGGTGTCATTGATCTAGAATCGTAAAAGGGGGAAGTATATAAGTCAAGGTTTCAAGGATATATAGGTCCCTGACTGTGGTGGAGAACGAGCTTGGAGGGGAGTCATTAAGCACAGCTGAGATGGGGAAAAAATTTCCATCGGTTAAAAAGGGGAAAAATGAGGTGCCCGTAATCGGCTAGGAGCTTCAACAAGATATCACACATCGGGGAGGGGCAAAACCAGGTATCCGTAATGACCGGTCTGTCGTGGCAGGTCATGTCCGGAAGGATTGGAATTCCGGGGGCCGAGGGGGGAGAACCAAGCACGCAGGGAACACGTCACACTACCCCACCCTGCCCGCCGTCGGCATCTCGTTTTCCACAGCAGCCAGAATACCGTAGCAGGGAAAATAACTGAAGAGGGGGTACGAAAACTCTCCAGGGAAGACCTGTTCCAGGAGAAGCCAGGGGAGTCTGGGAAAGAGCAAAAATGGAGAATATTAAAAAGGGGTCTAGAAATACAAGGTAAGTGGAAAAAAGCTGCGCGTATTTTCCGTAGGAGAGTGGGGGGGGAAAAAATAAGGGGAATAAAAAGCCAAACGAGAAGGAAGGAAACGGAAAGACAAGTCCAGAGGAGAAGGCTGGTTAGAGATAGGGACACTTTCACAAGGAAGACGGTAGGAGATATTGAATTATTCCGCGAAGGGCAAGGGGGGGCGTACAGGGTCCAAATGATATAGTATCGCGGATACAAAGAGGGGGGGGAACTGCTGGGGCGTCGGAGAAGGGACGATTCTAATGGAGTCAGTAAACCAGAATAAAGAGGGGAAAACTTTTTGCCTGCGGTCGAAAGAGGAAAACCAAAGGCAATGCCCCCCTGGTAAAAATGTCGTCCGTTCAAGATGTTGAACGGGCGGAGTTGGCAGAATGCGGGGAGGGAGGGTTGCAAAGGAAGAGGGGAATTTCACATGTTAGCAATTGGAGGGACTTCCTGACGCACGGGAGGAAAGTTCTTTTGCTCTTATGGAGGTCTTCGGGGGGGAAAAAAGTGGAACATCAAAAGACGATGCCGAAAAGAGGAATAAGGGGTCGGATGATCCGAATTTTGCGGGGGAACTTCGGAGTTGGTGTTAGGGAAAAAGGGGTTTGGGGGCAGAGACAACTAGGTTGGATCTTCTGCTTGTCTGCAACAGGAGGGGGGAAAACGGGAAAGAAGTGGGAACCTGGAAGAAGAGAGAGGAGACAATACAGTTACCTTTCAAGGGGGCAGAGTTCCTGTGAAGATAGGAGATAGAGACATGTGGGTACAGCGACAAAAAAAGAGGAAAGGACACCAACAGGAATGAACCCGAGGTCGCCAAAAGAAAATTAAAGGACTGGTTCAAAATTCCCTGATGCGGGGGATAAAGGGGGGTGTCACGGGAGATCTGACTTCGTTTTCGAGGGAGCAGAAGGTGAAGTTTCAACGGACGAAATGAAAGAACGCCCCAGGAAGGGTCAAGAAACATGGTTGTTTGAAAAGAAGAATCTTCGGGGAAAAAAAAGGTTAGAAGGGATTCTAGAACGTTAAAATTGCAGGGAAGGTAGAAGAAGATCTGACATTACAAAAATACAACAGGGTCGGACTGGGTGGCAGATGTTGCGGTTCTTATTGCGGGGTTGTCGATACACCTTTGGATGAGGGATAGGGGGAAAAATGTTGGGGGTGCCATTGGATTCTCTGGGAAAGATGTGATCGGGGAAAGGGGGGGGGGCTAAAATAGGGTCATCCGTCGAAGTAGAAAAGACCGACTCGGAGAGGGTTCTATCTTTGTGGGAAAAATGGTTGAAAAGTGTTGAACTAAAAAAGACCAATGTTAAGGAAAGAAAGTTATCAACTCAACCCGGAAGAGATTGAAAGTATATCGAGGGACGAATTGCTTTTGGTGCATAACCAGAAGGAATAGCGGAATCAAAAACAACTGATTGGAGTAAGTAAGAGAAAAAAGGAAGGAAGGTTCCTGCAACAAAAGAGGAAGAGGAGGATTGCCATCGTCCCCATTGGTATGAAGAAGGGATGCTTGGGGAAGCCTCTGGGTCAGCGCAAGTTGAGGCAACCAAGCAGTGGACGAGATCGTAAACAAAAAAGCCAAGGAGTGAGGACGTAAGGAAGGCCGGATGGTAAAGAATGGAAAAAATACCAAGTCTCCTCTTCGCGGAGAAATAGAAGAAGTGCAAAAAGAGGGATTCACCTTTGATAATACGAGTTGTCATAAGCATAAGGAGGGCAAATTACCTGGGGGGGGGACTTGGCAAAAAATCAGGGAACCAAAAAGACTGTCCGGAGTCTTTTCCGCCATTCAATAATTTTCCGACAGTCATCGGTTGACCAGTTCCAAGGTGCCAGAAATGAGGGTCAAAAACTACACGGGGGAGGGTCCTTCCTTTTTTCTTTCGAACAGGCGAAAGGGGTGAACTGAAAAGGATATGGACAAAAGCTGAAAAGAGCTTGGACAAAAAAAAAAGAAAAAGGGGAACACGAAGGCTGATCTGTAAGGGTAAGACATTGGTGGGGTTGGTTTTGGATAGGGGAAAGGGGGGGGAACTTGGAATGCACCCGTGAAGAGATAAGAGAGGAGAAGGGGCCAACAATTAATTAACTGGGATTGGGGGGCGAGTATCTGCTGTTTTAAAGACTGCCCTGTTAAAGCGGAAAAAGATCAACCAAAAAAAGAGGTAGCGAAAAAAAAAGTGCTTGAGAAAAATGAAACTAGCAAATAAGGGGATAAAGAAAGGGGAAAACTTAGAGATGGGTGAGGCATGAAGGGGGATGGCACCTGGTGGGGGGAAAGAGGAAATAAGGACATAACGCTTGGAAGGCCTGACTGAGACGAAGGGGAAAAATGTTATCATCTCAGAAAGGCTACTCATCAACAGAAAAGTCGTTGAAGCAACTCATCATGAAAAGAAAAAGGCAATCATTGAATGAATGAGAAAGGAAGGAAGTAACGTCTAAATTCAAATAAAAAAGTCAATATATTTGGGAGCATTAAAGTGAATCAAAAATTCCGCTCGCAAAAAAATCTGGGGGAGGAAGAAAATAACTTTGTAGAACTCTCAGGGATCATTGGGAATAAAAGGGACGGGGACGGAGAGGAAAACGCCAAGTTGGTCGAATAGAGAAATAATCATATCGGTGTGAAAGGGAAGAGACCTACCCACGTCCTTATGACATTTGAATTGTCGTAAGTACACTAAAGAAAGTTTTTTGTCTCAAAGGGTTCCAAAAGGTAAGAGAAAGAATACGCGCGCAGAAAGGAGAAAGTTGGAGGGCTCGAGGGGGACGCATCGTGAGAAAAATGTATGATGGACCCTGACTGATCACAAAAAATGGCCCTTGAAAGGAGCGCTCTAGTTGGGGCGTCACGCGAGCAGTTGGCATTAGTCGAACTTTGCAAACTATCTGCAGGGAGGATATGGATGTGTATTTGAGGTGTCTAGGGGCGTGGACCAGGGTGCGGTACCTAAGGAAGATAGGCCTCTTCCCTAAGATTCTCAATTCAATTTACCTATAGAGAAAAAGAGTGGTAGGGGGGGTGACAACTCCTTTTGGAGGATAGGGGGACGAAGTTGCAGCGAGAAGAAAAAAAGAGGGGTGTCTGCTGAAAATGAGGCAATAGGGAAAAAAGGAGTGAGCGTGCGAGACATGACGGTACACGTCGATAGTAGAACCAAACCATTCAAGGGACCGCGATTCGAATGGGAAGTTCCTGATGTACAAAGAGTAACACGTCAGGAGGGGGGGGAATCAATGCAATCATGGAGGAACCAAAGAAAAATGATCAAGAACAAGGTATTAGAGTCAAAGTGATTTCATGGGGATGGGTGGGGAAGGAAAAGGCCTAACTGTCCTCACGAGGACGGTCCCATCCGCAAGTAAAAAAGGAGGGACCGTTCCGTTTAGGTGCTGGGTTGAAAACAGATGAACATATAGGAAAGATCAACAAACGAACTTGGACATCCAAGGCAGGAGAGAGATAAGTATAACGAGGGGAAAAAATGAATAAAGGTACTCGCTCAATGGGAACGAGACACGGACAAAAAAGAAGTGTTACGTGATACTAAGGAGGGGGGGATGCCAGACACAAGAAGGGGGACCGTTTCGCAATAAAAGGGATGGATCCCTATTGTGTGGAGCGAAGTCTGGGATATTCGAAAAGAAGAAAAGACACGAAAGGGGGAGCAAAATCCGACAAGGGGGGAAGGATTTCTGGAAAGAGACTAAGACCAGAACAGAAAACTTTTAGGAAAGGTGCCATAACTCAAGAGGAGGGAGCGAATATCTCGGAACAGAAGTTTTGAAAAGGAACGAAGGGAGCAAGGAAAGCCGGCCTGGGGAAGAAGAGGTTTTCATACCTAACATCAGAACTACAAAGGGCTGGAAAGGGCCTGTAAGTCAAGATCAAACACACTGAAAAAAGATTCGGGTTCCCAAGGAAATAACAGAAAGGATCTCTGTCTATCTGGACGTGGTCTAAAAAAGAAAACGATCTATTGGACGACTTGGAGGGGGAGAGGGCCGATAAAGACGCAAGCGCGAAAAGCTTTGGTTGCATCTCGAAAGCGAGTTACGCTCACAAAGGGAACCTGGGAGCTCCTGTATGAGTGGGAATATCGGACAGGTATGGGGGGAGGAAACAAGTAATTTCCGGAGAGTCACGAAACTGGAAAGGAATTGTGTTCCTGCCGCAAGGGGAAGACGAGCTGAAAAAATCTCGAGGGGTTAACTTAAAACAAAATTGAATCTATGGAATCAATGAATCCGCAGAGGGGACTAACAGTCGGATAGCGAACGGTAACCTGCTACTTTCATAGGGAACTGGGGAAAACCGGCGGGGGAGGGGGACGACCGAGGATTAACTTTGCTTGTCAAAGGGTTCATGCTTCTGACAAGGGTGAGAAGAACTTCTTCTAAGTGGTCGAGCGGCTCTGGGAGTGAATGCAAAGGGTAGAGGGAATGAAATGAAAAAGTGGAGGAAGAGGGAAGACTACTATGCATTCGTGATGCTAAGCCAACAGACCAAAAGGAGATGGGGGAAGCCAGGGAATAATCAAGGGGGGAAGACAGGGATTTGCAATAGCCGCAGAAGAAAAAAGAAAGGAAGCAATTGATCGAACATGTTATGAGGGGGGAGTGGGGAAAGGAACTGGTGTGGGATCCTAGGACTATAAATTGACCGAAGAGTGGTGGAAAAGTACGACAGCCACAGCCGGACAGAATCTCTCAACAACAAAGAGGAGGAAAGATATATAGGAAAGAGGGGGGGGCGCTCGTAAAGACAAAGACGGGGAAGTAGAGGGTATCAGAGGATATAAAAAAGTTGAAGGAATCTCCCTATACAAGGTCGATCGTATTTACGAGGGAGTTTCGTATTTCAGGCCACATGGGTGGGGAACAGGAATTGGTCCCGGAGTCAGCTGAGTGGAGACAAATCGATACGTTTGGGTTGCCCAATACAAGGACCAGAGTGCAATCAGGAATCAAAGGGGAAAAGCAGGAGGAAATGTGTTTTCATGGAACAACAGGGAAAGGGATAATCCTAGCGTCTAAGAACATCAAAAAAAGACCACGAGCACTGTAAAAGAAATGAAAATATGTGCCAGAAATGGGGGGGTAACAGGCGAGAGAAAAATATTTTCGTTCACCAGTGACAGAAAGGGCCGTAGCTGGTTACGAGGGGAGGTCTCAGGAAGCAACTCAGAGAGGGAGGTCACATGCATGAAAGGAGTTGAGTGGAGTGAGCCAAAGGGGCCAACAAAGAGAGGATTGGTGGCAGGGAGTGAAGATTCAGTAGAAGGAAAAAGGGTATACCTGGGAATGAGCAGGGACCAACTAGGGGGGTTTGTATCAAGTAGAGCAAAAAAATACGCAATTGATCTTTAAGTAGGTTTCGTTCAAGGTTTTGAAGGGATCGCGCGAAATCGCAAAACGAGGGGCAAGCTTGAGTCTCTTCGATCAGAGCTTCCCGAAAAAACTCAACTCTGGGGGGCAAGGAGAGAGGAGAATGTCGTTTTCGTATCTGATCCGAACAGAAAGAAGAGAAAAGGGCAGCTGAATTAAAGGAAGGTGGGAAAAAAAAAAATAATCTTGAGTTCAGTTTTGTGTGGCATTGGTACCAGACAAAAGGAAAGTAAAGAGGTTTTCAATATTTTTGGGCAGTACGGAAAGAGGAGGAAAAAACCTGCTGGTTCCTTGCTCAAGGCTGAAAACAAATAGTTGAATCATCTAGGGCGAATCGTAAAAAGCAATCGGGCGGGAGGGGACCCTGCGGACCTGTGGGATGTTCGGGGAGAAAAAGAAGAGTGCAGAAATCGGGTGACGAAGAAATTGGACTACACGTGAGGGGTATTTTCGGTCGTGAAGGAAGACCCAGACTAAGACTCGAGCGGAGAAGACAATGGTGGATGAGAAGGGACGACGTAAGTGTAGAAGCTAAAAAATTCTGATCAAAAGAGGGGTGTATCCTTGTCCTGGGAAAATGACTAACGTTGAAAAGAGGCGCCGAGAGATGGGGGAGGTAAAAAAGGAAACATACTGGTTGATCTAAAGATTGAATAGGGGGGAACGAAACCTCAACAGGAAAGTTCCTCACTTGGAATGGTCTGACTGGGGGAAAAAGATGAATCTAGAAACAACTGGATGTAACCCCAAGAGAAAAGGAACTAAATCAATTGAGAAGTACTTTCTTCCCTGGGAGAGTATTTTTCAGCGGGTGGGAAAGGGAGGCTTTGCTTGATGGCAAAGACCGGTCACCAGGGGGATCTTGTAGAAGGCAACCTTTTAAGAGGTAGGTGGCCATGAAGTTTGTTAACAATCGATGGGTTCTAATTCTTAGCACTCACTCAATTTTCAATTTAAGAACTATTTACAAAGCAGAAAGGGGGGTCTTGGTCCGATTCTGGCATAAAGGGAAAACAAGATATCAAAAGGTAGCGGTTCAAAAGAGGTCTCCGGCGGGAACTGGGGGGGGGGAGGGATTAAAAGTCTGGCAGGAGAATGTCTTTCGTGAATTAAAAACAGTTCACGGGGGGAGGGGGCGAACACCAACAGCCAGGAAAAAGCGGCAGATCTTTTGACAAAAAAGAACGGGCCTAGGCAAGGAAATTAGAGGGTTGACTTGCAAAAATCTCGAGTCGAAATTTTCAACAAGGCCGCCGAGTGGGGGGACCG
>Ga0179593_1458370_pt1 | contig 14276 bp, 13 predicted proteins | sample CZODoug2_1_08_16_FD_185931 | JGI IMG/M metagenome (GOLD analysis project Ga0179593, IMG submission 185931) | Vadose zone soil fungal communities from Angelo Coast Range Reserve, California, USA - CZODoug2_1_08_16fungal (PacBio error correction) | ecosystem: Environmental > Terrestrial > Soil >...
TGGGGGAAAATTCACAGGTGAGCGAAACTGAAGCAACGCTAACAAGGGGACGGCAGTCAGGGCTCGCCACTCGCACAGACGAGGGAAAGAAAAAAAAAAAAAAAGAAACGAGGTCATCAGCAACTGCCGGGAATGTTAAGAGAACCAAATCGCTCGGGGGTGTCACACAGTCAAGCTGGGTGGCAAAAAACGAGGCCCCAGGATGCGACTCGGGGAGCCACGCTAAAAGACAAGCCCTGCTATCACAGGGGAAATACATGCCATTCAGGGGTGAGTGAAACTGTCGAAAGCCCAATGAAAGAGGCGAAAACTTGTGAAGAGGGACTTGCGGTTACTCCCGAAAAACACGGACGGATGCCATCTTGAGCGTGTGACGAAGACGGCAAATCGGCAAACAAAAATTGCACCGGCCACAGGGCAACGCTTGCCACGGAACGGCCCCGACAGGAAAAAGAGGGGGAAAGGGTCGATGACGCTAACGGTCAGTCCGGGAAAAGGAAGGATGGAACACGTATAGGGGAAAAAGCGTGGGGACAAAAAAAAGAAAGGAGATCTGTCTCGGCTTGCAAAAGGAGAAAAAAGAGTCATCGTGCCGAAGACCGAATGAGAGAGGATCGAAGCTGAGGACAAACGAAAAATTAATTCAAAAATGCGACGATGGGACGAACGGGGGGTGAAAAACAAAACGGCAGGAGTTCCGGATCTAAATGGCACTAATATGACCACTTCGGGAAAAAAAGGACTGGTGTGGGGAGGAGAGAGCTCTCAAAATTAATTAAGGTGACTAAAAAATGATGACGGAGAGAAAATGACTCACGAAGTCATTTGTTCAAGACGGCTGAAGTAAGTGGCTCTTCAAAAAAGGAAGGGAAGGCTGCGGATACTGAGCAGGGCCTGAACGGGAAACGCAAAAGGGGCACGAGCCGCCGGGGGAGCAAACCATGGAAAGTCGTCTATCGGGAAGGGACCAGAAAAAAAATGCCAATGCCAGACCCTCTCCAGCAAAAAAACTTAACCAAAACAGGACTAAAACAAGTGGGTAATTTCAAAGTCGGCGCTGCGGGCGTCGATTGGGGGCCTCTCTCGTTCCGAAGGTAGGAGGGAAGGTGTCTGACTCATGCGAGAGGGGGGGGAGGAAAGCCAACTTACAAATCCAAAGAGTAGAGAACCCCTGGGGCCCTCATCTGAAGAAGGGCGGCACATTGAAGGACACAATTAGGGGACGGGTACCCATCAGGAACTAATCTCTGGGGGGGGGGAAATGGTTCACAGCTAGGATGCAAAAAAAACTAAATGGCGAAGACGGGGACAGGAAGGCTCGCCCTTAAAGCAATGAAGAAAATTGCGCGAACGTCTAGCTCAGGAAAAACAAGAAAAAATACCCAACTACTAAATCAAGCAGCGACCACGAGAAGACGTCGCAACCTAAATACTGCGGCCTGCCCTGCAAGCACCTCCTGCAGGAAAAAGGGGGTCGACCACGGGCGGAATGAAAAATGACCAGAGGGACCTATTGGCGCACTGTGGGAAGGGACACAAGGCTAAGGTCAAAAAAACCTCGAACCAAACCTCGAAAGTGCCTAACGGGGGGCAACACAAAACTACTCGCGCGAAAGACTGCACACAAGCGATTGAAAAGAAATAAAGTCTAACCCAGGACTGGGACAGAAAACTCAAAACGCGTCGACACAACTCAAGCAAGATAGTGAAAAAAACTAGGGGCAAAGACCAACGTCTCCAGAAAAACGGGGCACTCATCAGGAGGGGGGTGCGAAAATGCAAGGGACCAGTCCGGGGCTCCCAAGGGTGGGCCCGGTGGACAAATCGGCAGACACCGGGAAACGGACTCTGGGCGTGCGGGAATGGGTGCGGGCACCGCTCGAACGGCCGACACAAGAGTAGCAACGGGAGTCCAGGGGGGGGGTGACCCGAAACACGGGGGAAGCGCCGGATGAAAGCCATCCGAGGAATAAGGAAAACCGCAGGGGGGAGGGGCCTAAAAAAAATTTCAGGCCAAAATCCCGTTAGGGGGGGGGAGAACAAGAAATCATCGACAAAAAAGGGCGTAAACAGCAACAGGAAAGTGGAGTGGGGGGAGTATGAAACGTCCGAGGTAACAAAAAGCAGCACGAAAATCAGAGGAAAGAAGAAAGGCGAAACAAAAAATGTGCTAAAAAGGTCAAGAGGGGAAAAAATACATGGTGGGGGCCATGCGAAAGGAGGGGACTCGACCCTCTGGGCGGAAGGGGGTAATAAAAAAACTGACAATAGAAACCAAGCACTAAGGGACGAAGGTGTGTCGGTTGTGTAGTTTGGCGGTTGTTAGTGGTTCGTTTTTTGGTCCCCAGACAGGACGCATCGGTGCGGAGCAAAAAAAAATACACAACAAACAGGAAAGGGTCGGAAACAAGACTTTTACCTCAGAACAGTAGGGAACTGGCGATATGCTCTAGGTAGACAAGCAAAAAACGGGCAGGTAGACCGATTCCACACAAAGTCGCTGGAGTAAGGGGGCACCGAAACAAAAAGTGAAAAAAAAAAAAAAAAACCGCCCATGTAAATTAAAACCCAAAACAATCGTGCTGCAGTCAAAGGGTGGAAGGGAAGGGAAAAAGTAACGTGGCATCAAGTCGTTTCTCATAAGGTCACAACGTGAATGGGAAAGGACTCCTCTGAAAAAAAAAAGACGAGAAAAAATAAAGCCTGCTTCGCAGTGGGGGCCGAGCGCAAGCGAAACGGGCTGCAAAGGAAAAAAAAAGACAAACATGTCAAAACGTGAGGGCCTGGAACAAAAAAAAAACAACCGGGAGCCCCGAAAACGCTGCACCGAGTAACTTAAATCGCAAAGAAATGAGGGGACTCCGCCAACGGGAGGGCCAGGTCGAGCTCAGTGGAAGTGCTAATCTAGGAAAAAATTGGCCGCAACGTAGAGTGGGGGGGCATCGCCATACGAAGGCGAAGGGGATCGGAGAATGGAAACAATGCGTGGAAAAAACACAGAAAGCTAAAAGCAGGACCCGAAAGGGGGGTCCTGCGATTAACTCACGACTTTCAGACAAAAAGTGGGGCGTACAGCAGGGGTTCTGAAAAAAAGGGAAACGGGGGGCACTCAAAGGCATCGTCGCTTCTTTACTGCGTTCCCAATCACCCAAAGGAAAAAAAGCATGGGGGTAACGCGATGGACCGTAATCAAACGAAGTGAGTCAGGAAAAAGGGAATCACCCAACAGGAGGGTTGCAGAAAAACGGAAGGTCGCTCCGTGAGAAGGAACGTTCAGTAACAAAAAAAAGCCCACACTTCCGAGAAGTAAAAAGACCGTGGGTGGGGGCACGGAACAAAAAACGTGGCGGAAAGGGGACTAGCACAAAAAAAAAAAGAACTCTAAAGAGGCAGCAGGACGGACTACATACAAGGCCGTCTGATTGGGCCCGGAGAGCGGATTGAAACGGGGTATGGCTACGCAAGGGAAACCCTCTGTCACCGAACAAACGCACGGGGGCAGGAACGCCCAAACACAACCGGAATAACAGGGAACACAGGGGGCGGACAAAAACGGTCTCAAAACCGCAGGGACAGAGACCACAGGAAACCGCTGATGTCTGGGTCGCAGTTGATGGCGGAAAAAGCCGCAAACTAACTCAGGAAAGGAAGAAAAAGGTCAAAAAGACCAGCAAGCAAAAAAAGATACGCATCGGGATAGAGTGACGGAAAGCCTCAAGAGGGGCGTTCTAAGGACTTGATGGAAAACAACCTAAGAACCGAAAAGCGGAGAGAAAGTAGGGGGCGAAAGGAGACCAGCAGGAGAACCTCCGTGGGGCAAGTGCGCGGGGAAAGGTTGGACCATGCTAAACTGTCCAAGTTGTACTTGCTCAAAGAAAACAGCATAGACGAAGTAGGGCGGAGGTACATGGGGAAGCGCCACCTAGTCAGGGGAAAGGACACCACGCAAAAAACAGAATCGTCAGCGACACAACCAGCACCAAAAGGCGAACATTAGGAAAAACGAACTGCGTTACTCAACCGAAAAAAGAGGTGTCAGGAGTCTCAAAAAAAGCTCGTGTGTAGCAAGATCGAACAACAAACCTGTGGACCCAGGAAGTGTAGCATGAGGTCGAAGGACTCCGCGGGGGAGGTTAATATAGGGAACAAAAAACGGCCGCAAAGGACTGACTCAAGAGGCAAAAAATAGTACCATGGTCTTCAGGAACACAGGGGAAAAACTAGTCAATCAGGGGGGAAAGTCTTCAGAACGTGGAACAAGTCAACCGAAACCAGGCGAGCGAAGCGAGGGGGAAGATGGCTGAAAAAAGGCTCCGCGCTGAGGCAGGTCCAGGGGCCGTACATGGCTTGGGGGTGAAGGAACGGCAACAAGGGAACTGCCTTGACAAGTCTCTACGTTCCCGCTTCGCATTCCACAACACCGGAAGCATCCATTTTGGGGAAAGCGACGTTCAAAGTGACAGTTCAAACAAACAATGAAGTCGCAAAGGACTAACGATGAAACAGGGAAGCCTGCCGCCTTCACGCGCGGGGACCACAAAAGGAGGGGCGGGGGGGAACACACGAGAGTCAATTAATATGGTCGCAGAACCGGCGGAACGAGCAAAAGGCGGACGAGAAGGGGCCGCCGCAAGTCGAGTGAAAGGGAATGTTCTCGGCGGGGCAGGGGGGGTGGGGGGGAAAAGTAAGGGGCAAGGCGAGTGGGCGCGTGTGGCTGAGCAAGATGGCGCGATTGAATCCGGACAAAACGAAAATGGACAGTCGTCGAAGAAAAGATCCACCAAAAACCGAGACAGCGTCGGAGGGGGGGTCGGTGGGGTGCCAGACAGAGGTAAAAGAACAAATACGGCAAACACGAACACACGCCAGAAAAGGCTAATAACAAAGGAACACACAGGCAAACAAATATTTACAGAGAAACAAGCGAGTACGATGCAACAATAAACAGAAGCGAAAAACAGGGGATGAGAGAAGGAGAAAGTGAAAAGGGATCAAAATCATCGGACGGGGGAAGCGGATTAAGATGGCAGCTGGCACAACAAGCGCGGAGAGGGGAGGGGGAGGAAAAAAGGGCGGATGAAACGGTTTCGGGGAAAAAAAAAAAACAACACAAAGCAACCGTCTCAGCAAAATGCTGGGGGGGGGGGGGGACACCACGTGTGGGGAGACACTCTATGTATCGTAAACGCTTATTGCCCTCTAGGAAAGTGTGATGACAAGACAGCGGGGTGTGACTATTATAAACCGGCGAAGACCGGACGGCGAAAGAGGACCAATAGTGTGACTCGCAATAAACAAGCACACTCGCGGCCCGAGGGGGGCGGAAAAACGAAAGCAATCGTGGCGCTACAGCACTAGCACGGGAGTCTTGCTCGGGCTTTGGGGGGGGAAAAATGGCAGAACAGAAATAAAAACATCAATCACACACAACGGAAAAACAAAAAAAAAAAAAAAAAGGAAAAAAAATAAAAAATAAAAAAAAAAAACAGCAGATGAAGGGGGAAAAAGGGGCTTCAAAAAGATGGAAAAGGGGAAGGGAATGAATCAGCCTTCAGACGTCGGAGGGGGGGGCTGAGAACGACATGTCGTCTAAAGTCCGTCTGCCGCAGCGAAGGGAGAAGTCGCTAAGACCAAAAAAGAAAAAAAGTGGTCGATCCATGATCAAGGGAAAACGAAATGATGGGGAAGGACGGGGACAACAGTGTCAAAGAGAATGACACAAAGACGCCGCATAAAAAGACAGTGACGATACGCAGGGGGGAGGGAAAAGACTGCAAAGACATGCAGGACGACAGGAAAACGGGGGGGGGGAATTCAAAAATCTTGGCGTAAAAATCTATCAACACACAACAAGAAAATCTACATACGCGGGCGAGAGTCCTTGCACACGGAAGGGGGGGGGGGAAAGCATGTCGGGCCAAAACGAAAAAAGCAAAAGAGGAGGGCCGGAAAAGGAAGAGGTAAAAAAATGCGCGGAATTTGGCAACACAAAGTAAAACCATAACAACACACAAAACAAAACCCACAACACCAAAGGGAGCGGGGTCACGCTGCAATCAAAACTTGGGCGGAAGGACAGCAGACGTGACTCGGAGAAAAAAAGTGAGTGACATCAACTACTCGGACGGGTCGGACTACCTGCGGACGAGGACGAAGGGAAGCGGGGGGGCGGCAGACAAAAAAGATGAAAGTAGGGAGGGCACCCCCCAAAAAAAACCCCCGCCAAACAAAAAAAAACAAAAAAAGAAAAACAAAACAAACCGCCCGACAACAACTTTTGCTTCTAGCAGGTGGACGCGGGGGGGGGAAAAGGGGAACGAGACAAAAGACCTAGAGAGACATCAAAACCCCCCGAGGGGGGGAGGGAAACGCCGGCCGGGAAGCAAATTGGGTCGAAAACCAACGGGGCAGTGGGGAACGAAGCAAGGAGAGTACATCACGCAAAGTAACATAAGTCGAGGGGCTTTTGAAAAAATCAATACGATGCAACATGGAAGCTGGCACCAGCCGAAAAACATAACGCAGCCGGCCTATAGACCTCCAACGTGGGATGGGGGACGGGAAGGACAACGAAAAAAGACAAGGGGAACGTGAAAAAAAGTACACAAACGTTGGCTCCGACGCAGAACGTCTTGGGAAAACAAAAGCAAAATGAAGGTCAAGAGCCATCGAAGGGGTAAGGAGCCAAAAGGGTTGCTCTGTATCACTCCGTAGACAAGGAAAAGACAAAACACTGGGTGGGGGGAAGTCAAAAAAAAAAGGGGGCGACAAAAAATGGCAGACAGTATCTTAAAAAGGGGACAAGGCTCCGGGCGACGCGAAGATCACAACGCCAGGAAATAGGTTGGGAAAAAAACAAAAAACACAGAAAAAAAAAAAATGGTTGGTAAATTCCTGGAACAAAGGCCGGTAAATGACGAGGGGAACGGAAAAAGGGACAAAAAGAAAATTGCCAACACGGGGTGACGGCGCGGAAGGGGGGGGGGACCCTACAAAAGAAAGGCGTATGTAAAAAACGGCCGGAAAAAAGAAAGAAAGGAGAAATGCACGCGGGGAGCCAAAATATAGGTCAGGAATCAGAGTACAGAAAAAAAAAATGAAAAAAAATTAAAGACATGTCCAGGTGAACGTGCGCGAGAGATGAAAGGAAACACAAAAAAAAAAACTCAGCTGGGGGGAAAGCGTGGGGGGATGGGAAAGACCAGACCGGGGGAAAAAAAAAAAGTAAGGGTCGTCTTAACACAAAATGTGACAACTCATTGAACGAGAAAAAGGACAGTGACACGGGGTACCGCGCAAAAAAAAAAACTCAAAGTCAAGGCCTCCACTCTTTAATTCCCCCTCCTGGGGCAACCTTCCCCACGCCCGCCATTAGACGTCAGGGGCGGAGGGCACGAAAAAAGAAAAAAACAGAGACGAAAAGCTCTGCAAGGGGAAAGTCAGGGACTAAGTTGGGGGCATCCAAAACGGGGAAACGCCAAACGATGGAAGTGGTAAAACGCGCGGTGCGATTCACAAGACAATGCAGGGGAAGAGGCACCGCGAAGAAGCTCAACCGGACAACGGCCAAGCAAAAGCAGGAAACGAGGGGGGGACGGGCGAAAAAAACAAAGAAGCTACTCCAAAACTACCGGGGTTTCATGAGTGAACATCAAACAAAAAACAAACAAAAAAAAAAACAGAAAAACACACCCGGGGTTCTCAATCAGACAGCAGCACGGGTAAAGAGGGGGGGCAGAAGGTACTCGTTTAGGGGGGTCAACAAACGGGCAGCTGGGTGTAGTTCTTGTCACCATCTAGGTGGGTGCACGGGCAAACAAAACAAGGGACACCACCTCCTTGACGAGCTGTACGCTTACTACCGCTTCCTTAAGGAAAGAGGAGGGAACAGATCAATAAAACATGGCCTCCCAACAAAACTCACCCAGACACTCACGCCCCACTGGCCAATAGGGAAAGCATGGCGTGCGCAAGAGTGGGTAACGATGCTGGGCGCGAAGTGGACACGACGACGCAAGCACGGGAATAGAAACTCTAGCCCTACCCTGGGAAAAAGGACGACGAAAAAGCAACCCAAACCGAGGCTAAGGAACACGAAAAAAGATCCAGGAGAATGCGTGCCGGACAAATAGGGGGTGTCAACAGCGGCAGCCAATAAGGGATGGGAAAAGGTGGGGGGCCCAAATTCAGGGCACGGGTGCGGGTCCAGACAACCCTACCCACAGGGGGGAATTCCCAATGGGAAGGATAACCGTCGACTTGGAGAAAGAGAGAAAAAATACGCGGTGGATTGGATATTAGTCTATTCGATGACCTAAAAGGAAGCAAACATCCCCCAACACCACCCAAAAACTTCCTGATTATTCCCATATGAGAGAGCTAAATCAACAAACTAGGGGGGACACCATCTACTCGGTCCTCTCCTTGGGGAGGAAAAAATGGGCCTCTGAATAAAGACCGGCACTCGTGTCACAGGGCCCCACTATGGAAAAAGACAGCCCGAACAAAGGTACTTCCAAATTGGTGGACCTTGTCGGAACGATTCAAGCGAGGTGTACCTAAGGGGAAGAGGGGTCGGTCGTAGGCAGGACACGGCTGCTAAATGTGGAGTGCTTGGAAAAATAGGAAAAAATTCCGGCCAGTGTCTGGGATCTACACCTCGGATCTGCGTATGGCCGTTGGGGGAAGACGTGGGGGTTTGGTAAGAGGAGGGCGAGTGCTACGTAGGGAGGGGAAGAGGTGGTCAAAAAGGTGGTAGGCAACCGCACACGATGCCGAATTTGGGACTTTCACAGAGCGGGTGTCGGTGGACAGACGTGTGGAGCTAAAGGTGGGTTGAACGCAAAAAGCTGCGCAGGGGAGAAAAGCAGGGATTGCTCGCAAAAAAAGTACGTGGCACGCGGGAAAAAAAGGGGCAGGGGAAATGGTGTGAATCCCAATAAACGAGCAAAGGCGGCCCCTAAGCCTGACGGACGGGAATAGAAATCACCTGACTATAAGAGGGACAAACCTGGTGTAGATGTGAAAAATGCATAGAGAATGGTAAAAGTGTAAAGGCGTCGGGAGCGACCACCGGAAAGCAGTATTTACATGGAAGCTCACACAGGCGCAGGACAGCTCTTGAAAGGGAGATCCGGCGGTCATAAAAAATGTCAGAGGTTGCTCAAGCGACACAACGATCAGAGGAGGGGCGGGAATTTATAAAGCGGCTACCATTCTACTGGAGCGCTTTGGGGAGAGAACCTAGGTGGAAGGTCAGTTGTTGGGTTGTATCTCAGCTAAAGGGATCAAACATCGCGAGGAGGGGCCGGCCTGGCACAGATGCAACTGGGAAAAGGCCATACTGAAAAACGGAAAATGGCACTTGGGTCCTGGGCAAAGGGGAAACTTATCTATTGAGGTCGTCCTTCGAAATACAAAAAAATACTTTCGGGGGGCTATATGAAAGAAAAACGTGCAGCTTGGGAAAACTAAGTGGAACTCCGGGGGCAAGACTGCGGTTTCGGCAATCACGGCAGGAGCCCAAGACAACATGGAAAGGCGGGTCGATGAAATACATGGGGGTGAGGAGTATGAGGACGCTCACCGGTTAAACCTTCGCTCTGGGGAGAGGTAACGGGGGGGGGGGAAAAGTCAAACAATGCTAGTGGGGGGACGGGAGACAAAGACACCCATGCGGAAAAAAAGGACGGGGGAGACCGGACGCTAGTCTGGGGGAGGGAGGGTTCATGGTCCAAGGTACCTGACGGGCTTTAATGGGCCCAGCAAACGTAAAAAGAACCACGGTCGACAGCATGACCGTTGCTCAGCGAAAATTGTCAACTTGGAAACAAAAGGATGAGGCGGTACCAACAGCGACTAAAGATGAACGAGGGGTAGGTGAGGAACTCACCACCGCAAAACCAAACAAAAAAAAAAAACTTCGAGGTGAAAAAACCCATCAGAATCCGAAAACAAAGGGGGCAGGTGTAAAGTGCAGGACAGGGCGCAGCGCGAAAGGAAAAGGCTGCACAAAAAAAAACGCACACGGGATCTGGTCAAGGAAACTCATGGGGGGGTAGTCGAAAAAACCACGGCGACGGGGGGTCCAGCGCAACATCAGTGATGACCGGCACTGGTTGGGGGGTTTGAAATTGTTTCTGACTAGTCTAGTTGTCAACTGGCAGGCGCACGCTGTGGGGGGGGTTGGGGGGAGAATACCACGCGAAGCCCGACCGACCGAAACTGGGAGGGTCCAAGTGTGGAATAGAAACAGGAGATGATGGTCGATTAGCAAAATTAAACTAACGGGTACGTCGGCTAATAAAAAAGGAGGAAAAAAAAAAAAAAGAAAAAAACAGGAGAAACTACGAGGGAACTGCTCAGTCCATTTCCACAGCACGGGTAACCCGGTGCCGTTTGGGGATGCCCGGCAACCGGGTCAAAAAAAAAAAAAACTCGTACCTTCAAAAATTCCGAGCGAAAGGGGGGAGCGCCCCGCGTTCACATTAAAAAGAACGACGCCACCACAAGACTATTTGACTCAAGAGAGTCTCGGGATCGGAACAAGAACTCAGCTACCAACAATTGTGAACTGAAAGGGGGGGTAAGATGCAGGCAGAATTCCACCCAAAGGGGAGACGAACACGAGAAATGCGGTGGGAAAAATCAGTGCCGAAAGCAACTGAGGAAAAGCGCGGTCGCGCAGGCCGCGCAAAAGGCAAGTGGAAGACCAAAATCCGGGGTCGGCTCGAAAAGAACAAAGCAAAATAAAAGCCCCAAGCCGAGGTAGAAAAAAAAACGTCTGCTGACCTCGGAGTCACAAAACTTCTACTCGCAAAAAAAGCGGGTCCATCGGAAAAAACAGTTGGGAAAAAAAGTCGTAGGGAGGAGAGGGATAACCTTGTTTGAGCTTAAATCCGCTTGAACGACGGGGTGGATTGAAGGATTTTTCACAATCATACGCACGTGGACAACCCCCCCGGATCAGGCACGGGTTCCACGCCGCCGGGCACTAGGAACAAAGCGAAGCTATTCCCCCGCTTGGGGGGGGAGTCCGGGCGGACGGGTGTCCCCCGGCAAGTTTTCCACGGGCCGCAAACGAGTCGAAACAAAATCTTGCATTCGCAGGGAATCGTCAAAGAGACAAAACCCAAAAAAAGAAAAACAAACGCGGGACCAAGTGAGGATCAACTCACATCATCCTGGGCACTGTCCTAAGCGGCGTCAACACAAAATCACAGAATGGCAAGCGAGAACCGAAGTAGAAAAACTGGAGGCTCCCAACGCGGAGACTTGTCTAAAACTAAGGGGGGGGCGGGTTACTAGGCAATCAACCAAAAGCCCAGCTAAGCAAGGTTCCGTCAAAAAAAACAAAAGACAGGAGCCAATGAGGCGGTCATAGAGGTAAAATCGAAATCCGCAGCTCGCACGGAGATGCACCAAATGCAAAAAAATCGTATCGTCTGCAAAAAGGCCAGTGGAAAAACAAAAATCACGGGGAAAAAAACCGTCGCAGATCCCATGACGGAGCCGCAGAAACTCGTCTCGTGACCCATAAAAAAAAAACAGCGAGGGACCTGCAGAAAACGCTCTCAAGGGGGTGGGGGGCAGGACTAACATAACAGGGGGAAAGAAGGCGGGTGTGAACAACACGCACACTCCACAAACAGCGCCGGGCACGAAAATCAACATAAGGAACGGTGGCCTCGTGCATCTGCACAGAAATTATGGAGGTTCGACCGGCAGAGGGATGGGAGCAAAAAGGGGAGTTAGCCATCCCCGGCCCCAACAAAATAAGGGGTGGGTCGAAGCACTAGTCGCATTTTAGAAATGGGCACAGACAATGGAATGAAAACGCCGCAAACACGGGTTTCTGCTCGTACGGGTAGCGTCCTGCGAAACAGGTAAAAAGGGCTGAACCTTCAAATCCACAAGGAAACTCTTTTTATTTGCACGAACTACAAGAAAACCCTCAAGAACTTGGCCGGGAAAGATCCCAGGGGGGGTACATGGGGAGTCAACAAAAATCGCCACGGGGAACAGACCCTTTCATGGAAAAATGAACAAGTTGTGGGACACAAACCCAAACGGGGAGGAAGGTCTTCGGCTCCTCCCCAGGAGAACATCGAAAATCAAGGATGTGCGTCACCCAGGCACATGGTGGGGGGAAACTTGCAGAATATACAACAGGCGTTGTAGGAGTCCGAACCTTAAACTGCCATAAAAGCGCAGGGTCAAGGTCATTACGCCGGGTCAAGTCACGAACATCCAAGGAAGCAAAACAAACGCGGGGCTGTCCCGGAAAGCTGAAGGCCAAAAGCCCCGGGAAAGTCACACGAAAAAGAGGCAACAGCTGTAGCTTAGCGGAAGACACGGTCCTCAAGGAAAGGGCGGCGCCGAGCAACTCCGAACCAGAAACACTGCAAAAAAAAACACCAATGGGGGCCGCGCAAGTGATAGGAAAGGAATTACAAACCCCACCGATGGGCCGAGTGTGTGGGGTAAACAACAGGTCGTCCACGGTGGGTAGAAAAAAAAAGGGCAAACGCGGGAAAAAACCTGGGAAAGGAAAAAAAAAGGGGGGAGAATTGTGGGCTTCCACGGAAGGATTTCGACGGTGAAATGGTGAAGACCTGGACGGGGAAAGTAGGCACTGCGGATATTTTGTCCAAGCATGAAGGGGCATGGGACATAAAAGAAATGCAACACGGGCAGGGCTCACCTCAACGTAAGAGACATCATCAGAAACTGATCTCCACGCGCCTCTGGGCGTCTTTACGAACTCGCAACCGCCTTTTTGCCTTAACTGTGGGATTTCCAAGAGGATTCTTCACTCATCTAGACTCGCCATCAGCTCATATCCCCAAGTGGAGGGTCGGGGGAAATGATCTGGGGGGGAAAATTGTAAACAAACCGAACATTCCAAACGGACTTTTTGTGGGGGGGTGTTCCATAGGGTTCCGGGCCCCAGGCCATAGGCTCATCCACATCTCGGAAAGCGGTAAGGGAGGAGCCGGAAAAAAGACACAAGAAAAAAAATATCCCACCCGAACCCCCAAAACCAAAACTTACCCCACTGAAAAACGGGCAACCAAAAAAAACTAACCGGCGACTCTCCCCGAAAAAAAAACAAAACACAAAAAGGCCATTAAAGGACTGCAAAAAAAAAAAAAAAAAAAAAAAAAAAAAAAAAAAAAAAAAAAGCTGTGGGGAGCTGTGCTGGACAAAAAAAAAAAAAAAAAAAAAGTGAATGTACAACAAAAAAAAACCCCAATGGGGTGGGGGGGGGGGGGTGGAAACCAAGTAAAATAGCACGAAGCTCTATCCCGAGGCAAAGCCATAAGCATAGGACGAACGCCCTATAACTGACGTCCTTCCAGCACATCAACCACCCGGCCGCAAAAACTACTACGGGCGCGGGAACTGCTACACGCGATGGGGAGGGCATTGCCGGGTGCGGGGGGAAGTGGTTCTGGTAACAGTAATAACCCGCGCAGCGACGAAAGGTCCAATCCTCGAAGGAACAAAAAACCTCACAAACATCCCCTCAGGGGCAAAAGAGGACTTCGTACTGTTAAATCAGGGGGGGAAATTGATAGAAGACTCTCTAAAAAAACAAACAACGTTGGATGTGAGTACAGGTAGGAGAGAGAGGGGATAAAGCGCACAGCGGAAGGTTGAGGGGCATAGTATGGTTGTAAAGGGGCAATAGCATATTAAGGGACCTCGCCTAGGCGGGGCGCACAAGTGGACAAAAAAGGGACAGGGGACACACAGCCATGGAGCAACAACTCTAGGTTGGAGCCGTGTAGGACCCCAGGTAGTAGTTGGGGGAGCAGAAGAACGCGCCGTGAGCGGGGTGATGGAGCAGCTTCTCGAGGGGGTTCTGTGGACTTAGAGGCCCGGCGACAACATTGGACGACAGCGCACCCCGAACATTGCGAAGGTGGGCATGGGAAGGGTACTTAAAAAGCGTTTAGCCAAAAGTGGAAAGGGGGAGGGGGGGGAGGCGGTGGGGGGCTCTTCGCGAGAAAAATTCAATGAAAAGGAGTGCGCGCGAAAGGACTAGGGTGCGACAAAGTTTAAAAGGTGGGAGTAACCAACAACGAAGCACCGGAGGCCCAAGGACTGGCATCGTCCATGGGCGGGATGGAGAAAGGACAGTACGGGACAAAACACCCAAGGCCTTGGGAAAAGGACGAGAGCGGGGATGCAACTGACGACAGGCACGAAAACTTGGAATGGGCTGGAAGAGAGAAACAGGGCCGGATGCAGCCCCTAGGCAACCCCACACG
>Ga0179593_1490057_pt1 | contig 14276 bp, 13 predicted proteins | sample CZODoug2_1_08_16_FD_185931 | JGI IMG/M metagenome (GOLD analysis project Ga0179593, IMG submission 185931) | Vadose zone soil fungal communities from Angelo Coast Range Reserve, California, USA - CZODoug2_1_08_16fungal (PacBio error correction) | ecosystem: Environmental > Terrestrial > Soil >...
AGGAGGGAGGAAAGATAACGCAGAAAAGACGTCAGGGGGCGAAGCAGAATCCAGGGGCAAGCTCAAGCTGGGAGTGGAAAAAGAACGAGGGCCGCATCCCGGGTCCGGCGACGGACAAACACCACATCGGGTTTTAGGGGGGGGAAAGCGGCAGTGGAGCGGGGACGAGGGGGGAGACACACGGTTTGGGGGAAGATAGCAGGGGGGTGCCTCGCGTCACGGGAACAGCCAGCACCTCAATGAAATGGCACAACGCCAGAGGGACGGGGCGGGGAGTTTAGAAGGGGAGGATGGAACACGCCACCAAACGCATCGGCCGGGATGCACCACGAACGACCTGTACTAGGGGTGGAAAGGGGAAAAGGAAGGGAACCGGGGGGGGGAAAGAAGAAAAAATTGGAAAAGTCGAAAGGCCCAAAAGGAAGATCGGTGCTGGAAGTCCCGTGGGTGACATTTAAAGGGGCATGGCCAGTTAGGGTGGGCTTCAATGATACTCAATATCACGAAAAGGGGGTCGCAGGTAGAGTAAACGAGAACAGCGTCTGAACGACAAAGGACAAAACATGGATGAGAACGAAGCAAATCCCGAAAAGGGACCTTCACGGGGCGGAAGGAAGGCTAGGCGCGACCAGAAGAATGGAAACGAGCATGGGCCGACAGGGCTTCAAGGTGAGTAGGGAAATCATCGGTGGTTGCTAGGAGAGACACTCATACTCCCCTTCCTGGAAAGAAGGTAAAAAAAAACCCCGGGAGGTTATCAATGAACAAAGAAAGCGCAGTGGGGGTGGCCGAGAAGACCGAAAAAGCAACTGGGATCTGGGTGGAACACTAATCCTTCTGGACGCAGACGGAGGCTTGGCGGTGGTCACTAAGGAAAGGGTCCTCGGCTGGTGGGGAGTGAAGGTGGGGGGACACTGGAAGAGGAAGGCCTGGTACAGACCGGAAAATCAGGTCCACATGAAGGAGGCCAAAACCGTGCTGTGGCAACGTAAAGATGAACTCGTACGTGAAGTGCGGGGTACTAAGTACGGAGGGAAAGGAAAATCATTCAAAGAAAATCAAAAATCTATCGTGCGGGGGACAATAGAAAGAATCAAGGCAGGCCCAACCCAAGAAGCCAAATTAAGATGCCCCACCTCGCCAACCCGCGCGCCATGGAAAGGGAAAGTGAGCACCGACCCAAAACAAAAGAAAAATAACGACCAGTAAAAGTAAGGAGGACCATTAAAGGCATCACGGCGACCCTGGTGGTTGGGGCTTAGGAGGGTTGCTTACGATAAAGGAAGAATTGTTTTAAGGGAGAAAGGGGAACCTAACCGGGGGGGGGGGCAGCTCGGACAAGTCGATATAACGTAAGAAGACGTCCGCGCGCTGCCAAACTTCTCCGACGGGAAAAAAAATGAGCCTAGCGCTTAACCTCATGCAAGGGGAATATATCCACGGGAGACAGAAAGATGGAGAAGGAGCGAAACGCCGGGCAAAAAATGATCCCCGCTGCCTCCCCAATCTAACGGATCCCTCCTAACCTGTGGGAGCGAATCCACACAAAACGGCAGCCACCATGTGCCTATTAGGAAGTGTTTCAGGAATCTAGTACTGTATAGCGTCAGAAGAAGAAGTCGGGCTAAAAGGCGCCAACCCATTGCGCCGCGATGCGGCCGGGGCGACACCACCTGCTGGTTCGTGGTGGGCGAAAACGTAGGCCAACCCGGCATCTCAGAAAGCACACCTGCTCAGGAGAAGTTATCAGGGGAGATTCGGCAATAAAACAGCTAAAGAACGGCCGGGACTACAGCCTACTAGAAAGCTGCAAAACGGCACCGGCCGAGAATGGGGGGGCAGCTGACATTCGTAACGCAGAGAGTAGAACCGGAAAGAAGAACCATAAGTATCTGGGGGAAACTGACAGAGTCACCCATAACCAGCAGCCTTTAAAAGAACAGGAAAAAGGCCCCGTGGGGGGAGAAAGTAAACACTTCGTTAAAAAAGAAACAGTGCGGTATACCCGGTGAAGCCACGTATAACGCACGAAAGGTTCTGGGAGGAAAAAAGCCGGTGTGTCCGATCAAAAAAGGGCACAAATCTGTCTTCGGAAAGAGGGAGAAGAGGCCGGAGATGGAAGACTCCTAAAGAGCCACCGCCGCAGATGGGGGGAGATGGCGTGAAAAATGGGTTGGTACTAGCCGAACCCTAGGAGGAAATTCAAAAGAAAATAAAATGTGACGTTAATGGTAAAGTCAAATCGGAAAAAAAAACGAAAACCTCACAGGCGTCATCCCACAAAACTCCAGCACATAACACCGCAGAAAAATAGCGGTCTACAATTCAAGGCCCCTCCACAAGAGGAGGCGGCTCACGCTCCACCCCGTGCTCGTCTCCGGCCGGAGGGGGAAGGGTAGACCTGGAATAAGGAAAAAACACGACACAAACCAAGAACCAAAACAACAAACACACCCCCCTCCCGAAAACGTAACTGTAACCGCCTCTTACGACCATCCCGTCAAACAGGGGGGGGGAGGGAAATGGCAGAACGGGGAGCAATCCCGGACAGAGAAGGGCCTGGAACGGGGGGGAGACTACCTGTCACCACGTTACAAAAGAATCATGGGAGTCCTCAGACAAGGATACACGTAACGTGGACCAAGATAAGACAGGGAAAAACCTTAGAGGAACCCAAAAAAAAGACGGCCTTTGATTGGTAAGTTTCCATAAAACCAGGGTTCCCCCTCCCTCACAAGAGGTAAAGGAGAAGCACAAAGTAGTAAAAGAGAATGTCAAACATTTAAGGCTAATTGCAGGTAGGAGTGGGTGTCCGCTGAAACTGAATTAAGGCACTATAGACTCATCAACAACAACTATTATTAAATAAAGAAAAGGGTCCTCTTACCCTCCCCGTCAACAAACCACAAAAGAATCCTTAGGGGAAAGGTGGTGGCAGGGGGGAGGGAAACCGAAAGGGAGGGAAAGAAAATTTGAGGCGGGCGGGATTGGTGAAACCGGACGGAAAAACGAAGGACGGCTGTTGAGGACTTAAGATGAAGTCATAAGATGTAAACTACGCTCTCACCACCCTGACCTTCATTTAACCTACATCACCACCGAGACGAGCCCCACCTCTCAAACCGGCGGCGGAAATTCTCTCCTAGCCGCGGACCGGGAATCAGTAAACTCAACATCAGAAATGAAAATTTTAAAGAAGGTTCAGAAATGTTAAGTCAATCATGTCGGGAAAGTTCGTAGGTGGTGGGGCCATTTCGGAGGGTGGGAAGAAGAAGGAAGACCCCGGGAAAAAGGAGCAACTATGAGGCACCGCATGCCGGTGGGTCGTAGTTGGTGGAAAAAGGACCTAGGGGCGGCGCGGCCAGTTCAGTACCAAAAGCATACCAAGGCCCGGACGGATGAAGAAGGGGGGGGGGTGATGTAGAAAGGGGGAAAAACACGGTGACCACCCGACACCTGCCTCAATCGCAGGAACTAACAGACAGCCGTCGACAAGTCCCACCAACCCAATCAGTCCGGCGCTCCGACTCTCTAAATTAAAAACCCAAAAGGACTCTTGCTTCCCACAGCTCGGGAAGAAAAAAAGGGGGGGAAAATCTACAGAAGGAGGGGCCTGGGAAAAACCGGGAGACGCCGTGATTACTCGCCGCAGAACGGGATCACGCAAACCAACCGACCCTTTCTCATTGAGACAAGAAAGGTGGTACAGCGAGGGAAAGACGGGGGGGCGAAGGAGGAAAACAGCCGGATGGGAGACGGTAAATCTCAAACTGAGAAAAACTTGCGGGAAGCTCCCAGCGAGTAGCTTTATGACGGGAAAAGGAAACAATAAATGGTTCGGGTCTCACGGAAGGAGGCAACAGGGGACTCCAGGGAATCATCAATGAGTAACGGGGGTTGCGAAGTTGCGCACCAAAAAAAACCCAGGAATATGGAGGGAGGGAAACGCGCCAGAATAGCATCTCCTTTCTGGAGGGGAATAAAAACGCGAAAATGAAACGACACTAGCAATTATGAAAAAGGGAAAATCGGACATCCAGAGCCCAGCAGCGACTAGTGGAAGTAGAGGATCTAAAAACCAGTCCTATTACCCACCAGGAACGCCAACTCACAGAAGGGGACTAAAAGCCCCGGGATAAAGAACGCTGACCTAGAAGTGCCTTTCTTGTGGTAATGAAAACTTAGAATGACATCTTCGTGGGTCAGGCGCGCTGCGACCCGATTTGTCAAAGAATGAAGGGGAACTCCATAAAAGAAGCTCGGCAACGGGAATTATTCTAAGGGACCGACCAAAAACAGGAAGAAGACAAAACACTGTGACAGACGTGCAAAAGGTAACGTCGCTCAGACCCGGACAAGACAAGAAGACGGATGGCAATAGCAACAAAGCACTAAAACTTAGAAAGTTCACCAGGGAAAGACGCTAATGGTGACCCGCAGTGAGAAGGGGAGGGGAGGGTGAAGGGGGGGTGGCAAATGGGTTAGAGGGACGAAGAGCCGAATGACGGTTGGAGGCCCTCATCAAGGACAGGGTCCAACGCGCCGCTCGCCCCCGGTTCTCAAAACCAAAAAACACAGGGACTGATATTTGTGCGGAGGAACAAGAAGAAGCCGGACGGGAGAACTTCATAAAGAAACCACCGTGACAGGCCCTACGGGACAACCGACCTGGCGGAAAAACGAAATCACGGGAAGAAAAAAGCTTCACAAAAGCCACGAAGGGGAACCCGTGAGGGAAACTAGCCGGGCAAACAAGGAATTTCACAGACTTTCCTCAAGATTTGTATTCCCCGGAGTGACCAAAAGATACCCTCCCCGCCCCGAGAACCGAGGAGTCCCCGATGAAAGAGAGAGGGGGGTACGGAGTGAATGGGCACCTGGTAACGATAGACAGTCAGCGGACCAGGGGAAAAGGCTCATTGCGCAAGAAACTGGCGCTTAGGTGGAGGGGTCGTGTAAAGAAGTACTTTTAGGAAGGTTACAAATATGGGGAGAGCCGACAGGAGGAAAAAAGAATTCCTGAAGGACCGCGGGCGACATACCGGCCTATAAAGTGTCTAAACGGGATAGAGGTTAGGAGCATGACGCCGGGACTAAGAAAAGCAGTAGGCCCGTTCAAAATGTTCGATTGTCGAACGGGTTCAGGCCGGAAAGCAAAGAGGAAGATGTGAGTAACGGAAAAACAAAAAATCTGCCTGGATATGCGGCCTCAATACATCGAGAACTAAAGGCCATCAATGTACTTAGAAAAAGTAGTGTCGACAAAGTAACCCCCAAACCCGAACCCGGCGCGCCCAACACGCGGAAAAGGGACTTCACCTGGTCGAGCCGGGGGTGAACCCGTTGACGGCCCGGTTCAAAACCCGGACACCTAAAGAGAAGAAGGTCTAGTGGGGGGAGAACAGTAAATAAAGGGGAAAAAAGCTGAAATGGGGGGGGGGGGACTGGCTTTCAAAAACCAGTAACCCCGTGAACATGTCCTGTCTGCAGCCGCCAAGGGCGGGGCTCATAAAGGGGGCGGGTGATGTGCTGTTCAGACATGGGGAGAGGCCTAGGGGCCTAACTTCTCTGCACCAAGGGTGGTGCTCAGGGGGGAAAAATAGCGCTGAAAGGACACCGCAAACACTAGGCCCCGCACAACGACATCAAACACCCCGGAGAAAGACACCTCCTTATTAAAGAGCTACTATTAAACTAAGGAAGAGGACGCGACAAAAGGAAGGACTAGATTTTTACGAAAAAAGCACACTAGAAACCGCGACCTCGGGGAAACGAAAAGGACTAACAAGGAGTAGAGAGAAACACAACAACTTTTATGGGGTAGTGAAAGAAGTAGGCTAGAGAGGTTCGTAGCGAGGATCGTACGCTCTAGAATAATGGAGGAATACAAGGGTACGAAAAACGAAAAGGCAAAGGTGAAGGGCCGGGCGACGTCAAAAATGCGGAAATAGTGTTGGCGTGAACAGGAGGAGTTCGCTGTTACCGAAAAAAAGGGGGTGGTGAGGAGGAAGTTAAATAACACTAGATGACAGGAACACAGCACCGACCCACCCCCCAAAAATCCACTAGTAGGAAAAGACACACTAAAGAAAAGGAAAGCAGGGAGGCAGGGCGAGATTCCACCGGGTTTCCTGTAGCAATCGGGACCGGCCGGATAGTTTTAAAATCACCGGGAAGGAGAAGAGGAAATACTCTTAGAAACAATGAAATGAGAGCTGGGAAAAGGGCTCGGTGGACGTAAAAAGCTCAAAAGAGCACACCCCCAAAAAAAAAAAGAAAATAAAAAAAACCAAAAACCCGACCCAAAAATCCAAAAAAACAGAAAAAAAAAAAAAACCCAAACCACAATCAAAAAAAACACAAGAACAACAAACATAATATACAATCAAAAACACAACTCCCAAAAAAAAAGAAATAACCAACACAATCACGGGGACGGAAGGGTTCCTTGCATGGCGTGAAGGGTGGAGGTCTCGCGAGAAGGTATATTGGGTCAGCGGAAGGTACATCAGATAAGCTAACCGACGCGAAAGGCACGAAAGACTGCCCCAGGAAAAAGGAAAGAAAAACGTAGTCGCGGGAGGTACCATGCGACACAATAGAGAACGTAGCGTAGCAGGAATTACCCCCTAGTAGAAACACACAGCGGTGGGGGCGGTCGAGCTATCAGCTCCGTCCGCGGGTGGGAATTGGTTACCACTCCGGACAGTCAGGCAGGGACAGCCTGGCCAAGGAAGGGTGAATAGTGCCATAAGAAAAAATACCAAAAACCACCCCCAAAGAGAAGGGAATCGGGGGTCACGAAAAGCCGGAGGGAAAGTGCTTCGGGAAAAGGAGGTAAGGAACGGGTAATGAAAGGGGAGGGGGAAGGGTGGAGTCAAAAAGGAACAAGAGGCAGGCAGGGGTTCACAAAGGGATTCCGGCGGGGCACTGCACGAGTGAATCAAAACAAAAGGGGCCGGAAGCTGAGAAGTACAAACGGAAAAGGGGAAACCAATGATCCCGTAAAAGAAAAAAAAAACTCCGGCGGGGGGAAAAAAAAGAAAAGCATGTCCCCGAAATTAAATTGGGAGGGGGGGGAAGCCCGCTAATCGAGGAGGTATGCTCGGAAGATTGCTCACATAACCAAAAGCACCTACGACGTATCCAAGGATCACCATGAGGAGGAGAAAACGTGAACCGGCCGAGGGTGTTAGATGTGAAGCCATCCGGAGGGAGGGTTGGGGGGGCCGGAGAGAGAGACGGCTTGAATAACCGGGTCCAGAAAGGTGTACAGAGGAGGAAGAAGGGCTCTAACGCAGGGCGCGGCGCTAAAGTAGGTCAAAAGGAAGGACAAAGCATCGTCTTACCAGGAAGGGGAATTATCATGTAGGAGCAAAAAACCGGACAGATGCATGATACACCAAAGGGAGGTGCGGACTAGCCATCGACGCCGACTGGGATACGGGACGGGCCCGGATGCGGAGCGATCGGGGCAATCGACAGGGTGTCCAGCTCAACACACGCCAGCCCAACGGCCGGTCACAGGTCTCCTAAATAAGGGCAAAAAATGATCAGATGCGGGGACAGAGGAAAAATAACTCAGTAACCGGCCGTGCGAATGATCACAAACACCGTGAAGGTGGTCAGTTTGGTGGCAACTGGCACCAAAAAAAAAGATGAGAAACAATCACAATGTTAATCGCCTGACCTACGATGGCTTGGGCGAGGGAGGGAGAGAACCAAGTCACAAAAGTTCGAAAAACCAGAATGGAAAAAAAAAGCGGGAACGCAGGAAACTTATTTCAAGGAAGCTCTTGATGCCTTGCCAAAAGCGGAAACCAGGGGACGAAGGAATACTGAGAGGTGTCCCTGAAAAGAGAACCATGTAACCTGTGGGGGGGGGGATAAACGCGGAGGCGGCGCAATAAAAAAACGGGCAAAGGGTCCGCCACGGATAAGCCTCAAAAGATGTTAAACGAGTTTAACCAACAACGGAGGACGATGGGGGCAAAAACCTCGGGGCTTCTGCGCCGCAAGGAGGAAAAATGAAACAACGACGGCCTGCAAGGAAGCCGGGAAAAGCAACTTCTGGGCGTGAACAACCTTGTACTGGACGGAAGGGGCTCCAGCGCTGACTTGGCACAGGAAAGACGTGAGGGGAAGGAGGGGGAAACTCGCAGAGACTGGTCGAAAACCAAAGAAGGGGGGACTAACCGCGCATAGGAAAAATAAAAAAACGAATAGTCTACGGACCCTGGGGGGTCTAACGTCGGTCAATACTAAAAAACTAAGAATAGCGCAGCTGGCGAAAGAAAGATGGGCTTAAACGGAAGGGAAATGGGAAACTTGAAAGGATATACGCGCCGTCGCGGGCAGGTGAACGCCTGGCGAGAACTGACCAAGGTTGAACAATCGCGGGCTTCCCTGCAGGCCAAGAAGGGAAAAAAAAAAGGAAAGCAAGGAAACAACTTCACGCCTGAAACCGCCAACGAAAAGAAAAAGGGGGGAGTTTTTGCCGATTAAAACAAACAGTTGCAAAAGTCAACTCGTAAATAGGCATATGGGGGACAGAGCCACACGCGGGTACGTCAAGACCTAAAGAAGAAGGTTGCCGTGGCTAGGGGGGAAGGGATCCTCCTGAACTCCAGAACACCTACTCACTCATAACAAGAGGATAAAAAGAAAAGGAAATAGTGCCAGGGGAAAAAAAAAACCCCCCGCAAGGCAAAAGGGAACCTTAAACTTTATTGTGTTGCACGGGATGCCTGAAAGGACCCGCCGTAATGGTCAAGGAAAGGGCGTAAAGGCGGGACCGACTTTTGGTTCACAGGAAAAACCCAACCTGCAGGTGGCGAAAAAAGGAAAAGGGCAGGAAAGGGAGACTGCCAAAAGTCTACAGGGCCTTCGTATACAAGAGAGTAAAGGGTTACAAAGGTGCGCCAGGTAGTCGACATTCTTCAAAAAGCCAAGCATTAATAAATCCAAAGAAGAAAACAAACCCGGTTGAACCAACCAAGGGTAATCCAGCGGGCTGTGTAGTGTTTAGGGAAGGGGGGGGGTGACAAGGTCTTCAGTCAAAAAGAACGGTAAAATCCGCTGGGCGCGACGGTCCGACCGATGTCTGCGGTAACTGTGGTAGACAGCATGCGCGCGTATAGCACTTAAAGGGGACTCCATCCGCTGTGGTCGATCGAAAAAGAAGTCCCTGGAGACCCAACTAATAAAGCACCCGCAAAGCGCGGGGTCGCGGAATCTGGAAAAAGAGACGGCCGGCATCAGAACCACGGGCGACCAAAGAAAACAATTGCAACCCTCATAAGAGAAAAGGACGCACTCTCCGCCGCGAAGTCCAACAGCACACGGCACATCCCCGTGAGCGACCAAGTCAGAAAAAGAGACCGAATAAGTAAACCCAAAGGAGCGTGGGACAGGCGGAAACCCGAGAACTGAGGAAAACTGCATACACGGCGGGTGATTTATGAAAAAGGAAAAATTCGAAGACTCTAGGGTAGAGCGGCGCCCCGTACATTTATCTCAAGGAAAGCCCCCGGACTCATGGTGCAAAGGAGCCTTGACCTCTCCTTTCCCCGAAACTAGCGATGGAAAAACAGAAGATGAGGGAAAGAGAAACTTCAGTTGCCGGGTTCACGAGAACAGTAGCTGGAGTCCAGAAAGCAGGAAGCCCACGAAGAAAACGCGAACCTCATTCGACTCCGATAAGAAACTAGAGGAAAAGGGGGGAGAAGTTGCGCACCAGAACCCAGGAAGGGGGTAGGACCCTGCAGAAGAGAAAAGGGTGCCCTGCGGGTTCTCTGGGATAGCTTCTACTACGAGTGGCCAGTGAAAGCGGCGGGTGAAAATCTTCAACGAAGGGACATGGACATTGTCGGCGGACGAGAGAGTAAGGGGGGTCCCCCTAGAAACGAAAGGAAATCACTGTGCTAAGTACAAGTGTGGGGGGGTTTTTGGGCACCCCCGGAAGGTGTTTTTTTTGTTGTGGGGGCCAGACAACAGCAGCTACCCCGTCGGAAGGGAGGTTCGAGATCCTTTCGAGCATGAGGAAGACCCACCTGGGGGGAGAACGACCTTACTGGGGGGGAATCCGGAACGGAGAAAAAAAACGCATCGCGAGACATTAGAAAATAGGGGAAGCCCCCGATGGACTAAGAAAAAGGGGAACTAAGTACGGTGACAAGCAGCTCGAGCCCGAAAAAAAAAATCCCGTCCAAACGGAAAACTCCTAAAAGCAACCCACATTCCCTGAAAGGGAGTATACTGGGGACCGGGCCGGGCCGAAATGATGGGACGAAAAGGGATACTGGAGTAGCGGTGCGTGGTTAGGAGAGAAAGTTAAACTCTGGACAAATAGAGCAGAGTAGGGTCGCGGTGCGGCCTCAAAGGCCTTCTTGCCAAAAAACTATTTGGGGTCCAACAGGATTTGGCAGTGCACCATTAATTAGTGGGTCCTTAGTAAAATAAAAACTGGGACGCACAAAAGAGGGGAACGGAAAATTTACAAGAGGAAGGGTCCACAATCCTGCCTCCCTGGCTGTGACCAAAAAAGAATTCAATTCGAAAAGAGTGACCTCACCCGTCCGTTCAAAAACCTGGAAACATAGGCCTGTGACATTCAAAAGGAAGGACACACAAAAAAAAATCAACCGACACCACCTGCGCCGAGGGGGGGGGACGGGGACACGAAAAAAAGGCGCTTTGTTGTACGGGGGCAAGACTTTCAAACAAACTAAAAACGTAAATAGTGACCGTCCCTACGGCTCTTTAGCGGGGCCAAAAGTTCGGAGGGGTTAAAGAGCTTTTCAAACAGAAGGGGGAAGAAAAGAACGTGATGCGAGAAGACGACACACAACAAAAACTTTCACGACTGAAAACTGGAGCAAGGAAATTCGGGGCTTGACCGAAGGCTAGACCGGGTGACTCGGGACGGCAGGCAGGAATCAATAAACGCCGTGAGGTCCACTTGGAAGGGCAAGGGCGGCCGGTCGAGTGAGCCGGGGAACCGTGGGAGGGCAGGCAAACGACGCTGGTATCTCGTGACAGTATAAGGAAACAAATGGACTGAAAGGGAATAGGCTGAACTGACCTCAAACTAAGGGAAATGCCCAGACAATGGGTCACAACAAGTCCACACCGAAATGTGAAACTCAAATTACCTCTACAAGGCCAACATCTCGGTGGACAGTAAACGTTGGAAAGGACCGGAAACACATAAAAATCCGTCAGGACGAATGTTTGCATCAGGAACACTATCCGAGGGGCCTTCGGAAGGCAAAATCAAGAAACACATGAAAAAAAATCCACGACACGGTGTGTGCTCATCGATGAGGAGTGCTGGCATGAAGAAGAGGGGGCCCGAACTGGCCAGAGAATCAAACGGTTGTCAGGGGAAAAGAGCCATGCCGCGACCTCAAAAAAAAAATGGGGGCATCATCACCGAGAACAGGACATTCACCGAATATAAAGGGGGAGCTGAACTGATCTACTCGCCCGTACGACTGTATTCACCGAGGGCCCCTAAATCCGCTAAGAACCGCCAAGAGAGATCAAACCACTGATTGATAGAAAGGATAGATATGGAGTAGCGCTGGGAAAAAGACGAACTACTGACCTGGGGGGGACAAAAAGGTTACAAAAACATCTACTCAGGTACATCGTCCTAAGGGGGCGAGAGGCGGACAAATATTGGTGAGGGGAACGCTGCAGGGCGCGGGGAAACGAACCGTCTAGAAATTGACAGGGAAGGGCACCCCCATCACCGTCACGCGATAGCAAAGGAAAACTGAAGGGGAGGAGTTTAAAAATGGGCCGGGAGGAAAATAAAGCCGGTAGGGGACGGAGCACAATCGATCCGGAGTATAGCTGGGGCCCGGGAAAAAACCTTGAAAAACGTCTCTGTAAAAACCAGAAGAGGAGTACAGTGCGCCCCAACGCGCTGAGCACCAAAGGGAGGATGTTCTGGAAGGAAAGTGACGACAAGGTCAATGGGAATGCAAGTCTGGGGGGGGGCGGCTTCATCACAAGAACAGGCAACGTGGTCGCTAGAACGTTGCCCTGCTCCGAAACACTGAACAGAGAACAACCCAGGATTCGAAAGAAGGAGAACCATAGGCACCGGACGAAGAATACTGAAGAGAGGAGCGTCCATGGCGCCGAAACTAGCAGACGGGAGTAACAGAATAAGTCCACAAGCAAAAGCATAATGCCATCAAATCGGGTGGCATCCAAATAACGTAACGTCCTCGTTTGAAAGCAGTAAAAAACACCGGAAAGGGCGGGGAAAGGCGGGCCAAATAACGCTGGGAAGGCTAGCAGACATTGAATCGACAATACAAACGAGCTCCGGTAATCGACGCCATAACCAGGCTGGGTAAAGGGAATGGTAGTGAGGGCGGGGGCACGGCCGGTAAGGTGGTAAAGGACGGGAGGCAATGCGGGGAGAAGGTCAGGGGGGAGGACCTGGTACTTTGAAAGAGTGGTGAAGGAGGCGGTGGGTTCACAGAATTGATCAAACAGACTAAGCAAAAGCGGTCACTATCGTCCCAAGGTCGCGGTGGCCGACTTCAAGCGCAACCAGCCAATCGTCAGGTGAAGGAAAAAAAATACTCCAGGGTTGGAAAAAAGAGGGGAAGAAAGACCTGCAAAAACTCTAAGTAATGGGGGAGGGGGAAAGCCAGCGAACATAGGAGAAGGAAGAGGATTAGAGACAAACCATAAAAACCTCCTAAAGGGAAAAGCTACCCTTTCCGTTTAAGAGCATGAATAAACTTGAAAAAAGGAGGATGGTTTGTGTTCGAAGGGGGGAGGACTTGGAATCAAATTCTTATGGGTGGGGAAGAGAAAGACGGACTTGCAGACACCGGGGACGCGAGTACATGTTTAGAGGCATCTTTCGACGAACTAAAAGCCAGCTGCCGCAAGAAGGAGAAAAACCCCGGACGAGTGAGGGAACGGAAGGAATGCATTCAATAAGACGAGAACTATCAGTCGCCTGAAGGGGCTGTAATCAGGAAGTAGAAACTATTGGGGCGAAATGGGTCTCCAGGTTCAGGGGGTCTCTCCAAATCAAAACAAAAAAAGTGAGAGATGACAAAACCAGAATAAGGGAATAGAAGATTCAGAGAAAATTAATAGAAAAAAACAACATCCACTTCTATGAACAGGGATACAAACAAACCCCCACGTTAGGCTGTGTCACTCACAGGAAAAGAAAAAAAACGTTGGATTACCACTCATTTTCCAACATCAGGCAAAAACGGTCCTTGCCGTCGGCGTCGAGGGCATCTGGCCCTCGAAATGGCATCCCTTCAGGGAAGAACAGCAAAGACAGACTAATCTTCAGCGTGAAAACCTCCTTCAAACCGGGCAGGGATCGGGAAGCGACTCAGGGTCTGTATAGCCCTCCAAACTTCTTCTGAAAAGAATACATCAGCTCACTGAACTACCGTTCTGCGCGGCCCCGTTTGAGTTCAAGCAAACGAGGGAGACCGCGGAGCGCACAAGGCCTCAGAACAGGCGAAGCCCAGCTCCGAACTCGACACCAGAGAGAGAGTGGGCCCCCGGACTCCGTCCTGGGAAGGGAGCGATGTTGTGAAAATAATTGAGCGTTCGGAGAACGACCTCTCATGGCCGACCCTTACCCCTGGGCGATCCTGGGTAGTAGGTGAAAATCCGGGGCGGACTCCACGGGAGTCGGCAAAAATTTGGCGGGGAACTACGACGACGTTCGAACTTGGATCAGTGTGCCCAACCGGGCCGTTATGATCTGTTAGCCATCCTTACTAAAGAGGGCGACACCAACAACTACTACAACATATTACGACGGCTATACGGGCACATCGGTTTTGGTGGACCAACCCCGGGCCAAAAAAACGTCTAGGAGTCGGGGCACCAAGGGGGGGAGAAGGGAGGCTGACGGCGAAACAAGAATATAACGATCCCATTACCGCCTACTGGATACCAAGTTTACGGTGGTGGGTCAGACGGAATGAAATGAAGTTGCGGAGAAGATAGTAAAGGGGTCCTAGGAGAAGAAGAATCTCAGAGAAGAGGGAGGAAAGGAACAGGCCCCTTCTAAAGCCCTGGGAAGACTGGACCCGCCCCGCCGCCAGCAAAACCGAAACTCCAAGTTGTCCGTGACAAACACGTGGATCGGCGCGAGTAAATAAAAACCAAAAAAACCCAAAATCAGGGGACACTCACCAAACGGCGTGTAAGAAAGCATACGCGCAAAAACTAAACGGTTAAAGGAGGTGGCCGGGCAGGGGGTCCGCTGACCA
>Ga0179593_1363898_pt1 | contig 14275 bp, 26 predicted proteins | sample CZODoug2_1_08_16_FD_185931 | JGI IMG/M metagenome (GOLD analysis project Ga0179593, IMG submission 185931) | Vadose zone soil fungal communities from Angelo Coast Range Reserve, California, USA - CZODoug2_1_08_16fungal (PacBio error correction) | ecosystem: Environmental > Terrestrial > Soil >...
ACGGGTCGGCTCTTCCAGCGATTTGTTTGAGGGGGGGAGGTTAAGGGCACTTAAGGAAGAAACTCACCCATTGGTTCACATCAGAAGGGAAAATGGAATGGGCACAAAAAAAAAAAGGGGGTGGAGTCTAAGCCAACCTAGTGACTTGAGGGGGGACGAGTTAAAGAGGAAAAGCAATTCCGCACATCGGAAGGAAAAAACGAAGGTGAGAGGGACAAACACCGGAGAAAAGGCCCTTTACCGTCAGATCAACAGAGGGGAAAGGGAATCGGGGGAAAAGGGCTTGGTTGTGTGACCGTCGTGCTTGGGCCGACGGGGCGCGTGTGTGGGGAAACCACTCAATCGGAAAATCCTTGGGAAAGAAAAAAGAGAACCCAGGGGTTCTGCACCCTCGGCCGCACAGTCAGTTGACAGGAAACCGGGAAAAAAGGGTCAAAGGGGGGGGGCCCAGACCAGACTTGCGTGCAAGACAGGAAAAGGAGAATGGGGGGGGGAGTGTCCCGGGGACTACGTAGTCAAGGCGACGAACTCCCAGGGAAACGCAATAGGTTGGAATGAGGCCCGCACGGGGAGGCAGAAAAAGGAACAGGAACCGGGTGGTCAGGGCTGAAGAAAAGTTTTTTGGGGTGTGTTCGAGGAAGTCCATATTGCCGGGGTGGGAGGGGTGATTTAAAAGGGAAGGGACCCCTCCCTCACCTAACGACGAACGTCCAAGAGAAAAAAGAACACACTGACCGAGTCGGGGTATCCAGTTTTGTATCACAAGGGGAAAAGGCAAGACGCCGTGACGGGCCAAAAGGGGAAGAAGATTAATTGAGGGGAGTAGGTAAAAAAAATGAGAGAAGTGGAAACAAAAGGGGAAACGGCAAAAGGGCCGGCCTATTCTTTCTCCAAAGGGTGGAAGAAGAGGGACCAAAAGGGAGACTAAACCCATTCTGGATCTGGATCTTGGTGCTACCAAGAAAAATGGGGGGGGGACCGCCCGGGTGGTTTGGACACTTCAGCCGTCCTGTCACAAACGGGGGGGGGGAGAGACGGGGGAACGAAAAAAAAGGAAAATCCACGACATAACAGGCGATTTAAGAAGCAGCGCACCGTGTAAGGAAAAGAAAAAAGGCGCAAAAGGACTCCTCCCAACGTCCCGACCGGAAAACTAACGCGCAGAAAAATAGCTCACAAGGATTCCCTTGTGGGGAAGGGAATCCGAAGGGAGGAATAAGACACGTGCCATGCCAAGGTTGGTGTTTGAAGGGGGGGGGGTGGGAAATCGTGTTGGGGGCGGGACCGTTGTTGGAGATTTATACGGGGAGGAAAAGCGAGGGGGGGGAGGATTTTGCTTGTTTTGTCAGGACAGGGGACGCAACAATGAGAGCGATGGTGGCGCAGTCCCTTCGTGTCTGAGGGGTAGGACAAGAGTAAGAGGAATGCGGAGGAAACACACTAACTAAGGGCTCCAGCGGAAAAAGGGTGTGGGTGGGACAGGACCACTTACGCCGTCTTAGTAATCGGGGTAAAAGGACAAACGGAGCCCGCGGGCCATTAGTGAAAGGGGTCACTCAGAAAAAAGAAAGTGCAAAAGGGGAAGAGGGGAAAAGAATCGCTAATATGCGCAGTCCCTGCCGAAGGGGTGATGGTAGTAAAAGGCAATAGAGTGGGGGGGTGGGGGAGGGGAAGCGAAGTTCTTGCGTGAAATACTGTCGTACCGAACGTGGAAAAGAGAAAAAAAGAACACAAGATACTAAAAGCGCCCCCCAAACCAAAAGACAGACCGCCGTTTCCTGGGTTCCTTCGTATACACACTAAATCTAGCGGCAAAGGGAGGGGAGGAAAAACAGCAAATTTCGTTCCCGTTTTTTGTTAAGGGGGAGAAACAAGAGATCACGGGGAAGAGAAAAATCGTTAAGATACCCAGGCTCACAACAAAACAGGAGTAAAAGAAAATAATGTGGTGGGGAGAAAGTCACGATGATTTCTGCCGTGGAAAAGAAGGCACGAACGTCCTTTGCGAACCCCCAAAGGGAATCTCGTGGCAAGAAGCGTCTAACTAGGAACGGAAAAGGGCCCCGGGAGACGATGGCGGGGGGGCCTCCAAGTTTTTCTGGGGGTAGAAGGGGTCAGGAGAAAAAAAGGAATCCTCTCTCCACACCCTCTATAATAATGATTGATCAGAAGTACAAAAACAGCGCAAGGCACGCGACGAAAGGCCAGTCTGACTGGTGAAAGAGAAAAGTACCGGAAAAAGGGACTGGAGGAGTGCAACCTGCTCACGGCACCCGCGGAGAGTGGGGGGGATTGGTTCCCTTAAGCGGGGGGCAGAAGGCGGAGGGGGGGGGGGGAGAGAGGAAAAAAACAATTTTTGCAGGAAAGGAAAAAGAACTCGTCGTGGGGAAAGCACCCCGCATGGGTGCGTAGCGGTGGGACGCACAAAAGAGGAGGGGGCCAAAAAAGAGAGAGGGGCGTCCGTTGAATCAAAACAACATCGCAGAACGAAGCCAACGTCCTAAAGAAAGGAAAAAAAAGGATCGAAAAAAAAAAAAAAAGGATGGACCGACGTACTGGTGCGTAAAACTCAGTTGTGAGCTGGGGACTCTGCGCAAGGTTGTGCAGAGGCGGGCGAGGGGGCAAACTCCAGCAAAAAGAGGGAAAAAGAGGGGGATAAGGGAGTGGGTAAGACGCACGGGTCTTGTGTGTGCCTATGGTTACAGGGACCCCTCCGAAGTAAGGATGGAGAAGAAAAAAATTGAGGGAGACAGGTCTAAGAAGATCAAAGAAGAGGGGGGGAGGAATAAAGTTGGGGGGGAAGAGAAAACGGGTTTTATTTGGGAAAATGAAAATAAAATCCACCTTAAGAAGTTGGCACGTCCGCCCAGATGACTACCCTCTTCGTAACAGATTTCTTCAAACGACGGTGAGGTCCAAAAGGGGGCAAGACAAACTAACAGGAACGGGAATTGTTCGGCTCAAATGTTGACGCGCGGGGTGGGCAGCAGAAGCAGCGGGGTATAGGGTGAAAGGACAAGGGGTGGGGGTTATGGTCGAATGTAACATACACGGCCTGCCCCAAAAAGAGGGACGTGATTCTAACCAAAGGGGTCGAGCAAAAAAACAAAAGTGGGATCACTTGCGCGAACTGGAAAAGAGCAAAAAGAGGGCAGGAAGGGAAAGGAGAGGCCACGACAAGCCCAAACTCAGCAAAACCATTGCAAAAGACAGGAGAAGGGGGAAAAAGAACAAGCATATCGGCCACCGCTATCCATTGGTGAGCCGGGCGCGAGTCTATCAAACCCATTTTGCAGGGAAAGGGAAGGAGAGGGGGGGAAGGAAAAAAAAGGACAACGTAAAGACTCCCAACAGCAGATGGTCCCAAACAAGGAGAAAGGTCGCTTTGAAAATAACATGTCCAGAGGGCGCGGGGCGGGAAGAAGATACTTGGAATCGGGGAAAAGGGAGCGAGGGGCAAAAGGTAAATCAGTCTCAATCTTACATGTCTAAAGAAAAAAATGGGGGGGCCGAATCCATAGGGGTTCCCGGGAGGAGGGAACTGAAAAAAACTCTAAGGTTTGATTCAATTCAAAAACGGCCATCAAAGGGGAAAAAAAGGAAAAAAAATAGATGAATCTTCCTACTTGATTGGGGGAAAAAAACGGAAATTTTTGGTTCGGCGATTGGACAAGCGGGTAGGAACGAAGGTCCAAAACAGATTCTGGAAAAAAGCGAAAGGGGGGAAAGAAGGGACAGTAAATAATTGGGTCCACACAGGATTCTCCCATCATGCTACCAGCAACTCGGAAACGCCTTAGATCGGAGAGCGCGCAAAAGATTTGAAAAAAGGTTCTGTTTGCAAAGAAGAGGATCGCCCCAAACAAAGAAAAAAAAGATTGGATCAGACCTCAACCAAACAAGAGAGATGAAAGGAGAAAATCAAAATCCGGGGTGGGCCTGGGTGGGCCGAGCATCGGAAGGAGGGGCAAAACCGCAAAGGAACAATAAAGGTCTCCTCTCAAAGAGAACAGAGGGGGGAGGGGGGAAAAAAATGACGCGGGATTGGCGATGGTGCTGTTGTAACCACATGATTTATAAATGGAAGTCACCGGCGCAACGCTTGAAAATCCAAAAAACATCGCGCAGGGTAGGACGTGGTTCGAAAAAGCGGCGTTAGTCCAAAGACGAAAAAAAATCATGGGTCCCGGCTTCAAGAGGTGGGAGAGGGAGGGGATTTACGGGGATGAAGTATCACGGTCCGGCGCTGAACAAAAACTCATCAGCAATACACAAAGGGAATGCTCGAAAAAGTGGGTGGCCTTGCGAAATCGCCCGCTGCTTAAATGTGAGGAAGGAAGGGAATGGACAACATCGCCAAGGTGAAAGCGGAGACGCTCCAGAACAGACGAAAGGGAAGACCTTCTAATCCCTCCATAGAAAGTGACGAGGAGGGTGGAAAAAAGAAAAAGTTTGAAGGACGTGGGGGGGGGGGGGGGGGGCAATGTGGGGGTAAAGCCCACTCTAAGAAGATAATCGGACAGTATCAGGAAAATAACTTGGGTTACGAAACGTTGCAAAGTGGACCTTATCGAACGAAGCAATCTTTGCCCGCAAAAAAAAGAGAAGGGGGGGACACGGAAGATACGTGCCGGACTCGTTCCGCGATTGGTTAAGGGTCTTTGGAAGGGGGGGGGGCGGGGGGGGCGTGCGGCGACGAATACAAACAAAAATGCTCCTGGCACGGAGGGCCGAGGACGAGGGAAACAAAAGAAAGTCCGTGGCATTTTGTGGGCTCGCATTTGTCAGATCAAGTCAAAAAACACGCCTGGGGGAGCAGTGGAAAAGGAGGTGATTGGCGCCAGGGTCGAAAAGGCGTCAAAATCGCCCTGACGGCGAAAAAACGCCCGCGGCAAAAAAGCCTCAGCCCGGAAACAAGGGAAAGCTGAAAAGCGTGGAATTTGTGATGAGGGCAGTGGGAAGGGGACCAAGGGGGAGGTTGGGGACGGGTCGGTAACCGATTACTTAAAGAAGGGGGTAGAAAAGAGAGGGCCAGTGCAAAGTCGGGAAAAGAGCTGGCGGCTTTCACTGTTTACCGAAAAAACGGTGGGGGGGGAAGGAATCGGTCAAAAACAACGTGGACTACGTTTCCATCTGGAATCTGGCTGCTAGGGGGGTGAGAAAGACATAGCAAAAATCAACGCCACGTTGTGTGAGGTCTGCTCAATATGGGGTCAAAGGGGGCAGAAGAGACAGCCCAGAAAAACACCGGAAAGGAAAAACAAAGACAAAACAAAAACCGCGAGTGAAAAAGAAAAAAAAGCGGGTGTACCTCGCGACTCGGGGCCGCGCACCGTCTGGCAAGAAGAACTCGAGCCAGTCCGCATAGCTCCAAAATGAGTAGGTGTAGGGTCAAAAGGTCGATGGGGGGGACTAAGTCCAGTGTTGGGGGGGAAAAAATGCGTTTTTTTCGAGGTCGCAGGACGGCGAGTGGTGGGTGCTTTCTTTTGTTGCGGTGAAAGGAGGACATTTCAGATTGTGAATCGAGTGTGGGGTGCGCCGGACGGGACAGGGGGGACGGAGGAAGACATTATGCGAAGGAGGAAACAAGGGGGGGGGTGTTTGACGTTCGACCTCAGAAAACCCACGCTACGGGAGTAAAGACCCCACGGGAACAAAGAAAACGAGAAGTCTGCTAGTTGGGGGGGGCCAGTAGGTAAAAGAAAAAGGAAAGACGGGCAAGTAAATCATGAGAAAGCTTTCACGGAACAGAAGAATTTCGGAGGGGGAAGACGGAACCGGAATAGTGCAAAAAAGAGTATAAGGTTGGCGAAACCCGATTGTGGGGGTGGCTAATCCGTAACTGCAGACACCAAAGAACAACCCTCACCCCCATAACATCATCATCCTGTCACACTTTTGAGTAGGAGACGGCCAGGAATGTGGAGCTTCAAAAAAACGGCACCGGGTCTCCCGTCTTGCAAACAAAAAGAGGGAGAGAACTTTCGACAAAATCGTATCTCCGCCAACAACGTAGGTAGAATATACGTTGGAGCAAGGCACGGAGATGGCACTGACGAAAAAGAAAAACTGCGGTCCAACAAAACGCCCCTGGAAAAGCATGCTGGAACTCTGAGCACGAAAAACAAAAGGGAAAAGGCAGATGGATGCGGCTGGCCTGGTTTCTTAGGGGGGGTGTCCGCCGGGGTGGCCGGAGAAAGAGAAGTCAGCGCACCATGAAAAAAGGAAGACGACATGTCAAGCGGCAAGGCCCGACGAAGGAAGGAGGAGGCTACGAATTCCGTGCACACCTGGCGGGAGGGGGACCTACGGGAACAAGAACCGGGGGCACCGCGGACGGCCGGTTAGGGGCGCAGGCTAAGTAAGTACAGCGGACTGCGGAAGGACGCGAAAAAAAAAAAACGGTCCGGAAAATAGACGGCGGGGGAAAAAAGAAAGAAGGGTCAGAAGGAGGCCGCAAAGGAAGGGGAGGAAGGGGTGAAAAGATAAAGGAGAGGAGAAGGGTTAAGTAGAAGGGGAAGGGAAGAGGGGGGGAGAGGCGAAGGGAAAGAGGGAGGGGAGGTATAATATGAAAAGATATGGGAAAGGCACGGGGAGGAGGGGAGGAGGAGAATGGGGGGTGGGGGGAGGAGGAGAGACTAGACAGGAGATGAGCAGAAAGAAAAGAGACATAGAGGAGAAACAGACGGGGGAGAAGGAGAGATGGAGGGGGGGGACGGGGGGAATGAGGGGGGGGGGGGAAGAGAAAGTGTAAAGGGGGGGGGGGTGGAGGAGGGGAAGGAAGTAAAAGGAGGAAGGAGAGGTGGGATGGGGAAGAAGATGAGGGGAGGAAAAGGAAACGAGAGGGAAAGGGGGGCACAAGAGAGAGTGGAGGAGGGAAAGGGTAAAAGGAAGGGAGATGGGGGCGAGGGGCGAGGATTAAAAGGACGTTGGGGAAGGGGAAGGCGGGGGGAAAAGGGGAAAGGGAGGAAAAGAGAAGGGGGGGGGGGGAGGGGGGAGGTAAGAAGGGGAGGGGGGAGTGGGAAGGGAATAGAAAAAGTGAGTGGGAAGGGCAAGGGGAAAGGCTTGGAGAGGAGGAGATGAGAGGGAGGGGGGGTAGGGGGGGAGAGGGAATTGTAGGGTGGGAAGAGGGAAGAAGAGGAATGAATGGACGGGGAGGTATTGGGGAAGGTGAGGGAGAGAAGAAGGAAGGGGGGGGAATTTAGGGGGAGGAGGAGAAGAAAAAAAGCGGGAAGAGATGGCAGGGGGGGGTAGGGGGGGGGGAAGGCGGGCGGGGAGGAGGGGGGGGAATGGGAGAATTTGGGGAATGGGAGGAAGGGGGAGGGGGGGGGAGGAAAAATGGGAAGGGGAAAAGGAGGGAAAAAAGAGGGGCGATAGGGAGGGAAGTAAGGGATGAGAAGGGGGGGGGTGGGAGAGGAGAAGGGTGAGGGAAGAACAGGGGGACGAAGGAATGGAGGGGTAGGAAAGGGGAGGCAGGTATGGTGGGGAAAGAAGGGGGGGGAAGGAAGAGCTAGAGGAGAGCAAGATGGGGAGAAATACAAGGAAGAATGGCGTAGGAGAGGGAGGTAGGTTAAGGAAGAAGGAGGAGTGGAGGGAACGGAGAGTTGGGGGGGGGGGGGGATGGAGAAGGGGAGGGAGAAACAGGAGAGGGAGTGGAGATAGTGGGAGGAGTGAGGAGGGGGGAAAATAGAGAGGGGAAGGGGAGGGGAAGAGCGAAAGGAGGGGTGAGGAGAGTAGAGGAAGAGGGAGGGAGAAGGAAAGAATTAGAGAGAACAGCTGGGAGCGAAAGGAAGGGAGGGCGGGGAGAGGGAGAGGAGAGAAAATGGCATTGAGGGAGAGGGGAGTGGAGAGGGGAAGAGAGTGAGGGTAAGGTTGAGGGGGGGGACAGGGGGAGGAGTGGTGGGGGGTGGGAGAAATGAGAGGAAGTGGTAGAGAAGAGGTAGGAGGGGGTGGTTAAGGTGAGGACGTTGGAAGGTAGAAAAAAAGGGAAGAGAGAGAGGGGGGTGGCAACGGGGAGTGGAGAGAGGACGGGGAGGGAAGGGGGGGGGGGGAGTAGGGGAGGAAGGGGGAAGGGACAGTGGAATGGGTTAGGGGGGAGGGAAGAAGACAAGAAAAAAGAGGGAGATAGAGGACATAGTGGAGAGAATGAGAATAGCGGAGGGGTAAGGGGCGAAGAGAAACGGAGAGTAGGAGAAAGCGGGGAATGAGGGATGAAGATATAGAGGGGGAGGGGAAACGGGGATGGGTGGGGGGGGGGGAGGGGAAGAGAAAGAGTGGAGAAAAAAAGTAGTGGTAGAGAGGGAAGGGGGGGGGAGGAGATGGGTGAGAGGGAGAGAAGAAGGGGAAGGGGATGGGAGGGGAGAGGAAGAGGGGGGTAGACAGGAGGAGACAGGAGGTTGGAAGGGGATAAGAAGGGGAGAAAAAATGAGACCGTGGGGAAAGAAAAAGGGGGAAAAGCAGGAGAAGGGGAAAGGTAGGAAGAGGGAAGAAGAGAGTGTGGGGAGAGGGGGAGGGGAACACGACGATAAGGGGGGGGGGGAGGGGAGAAGGCGAGAGGGGGGAGGGAGGGGGAAGAGACAAAGAGAAGAGAAAAGAAGGAGGAAAAGACACCTAGGGGGTGCACGTCGTGAATCCCGCAAAACAGACAGAAGCCGCCAAACTCGTCACGCAGCGGCCAAAACACGGCCTCGAAACAAATTATGAAAAAAGAACCTGAGTGTAAGATAGTCAACCGCAGAATTGGGGAAAGAGGGGAAGGAACGGGGGACGAGTTGGCCTCAAATGGTTCAGCGCGAGCGCGAGGCAAAGGGGAAGCAGGTCCGGGAGAGTAATAAAACGGGGGGTAGGGGGACGGGCTAGGTGTCTGGGGAAAAAGTTAAAAGGGGGACCCCCTAAGGGGACCAAAATAGAAGGAGCAGAGAAAAAAGTGGGAGAGAGTCGACAAGTAGAATAGCCATATCCAGAATAAGGACACCAGGACGAAACCATTGGAGAGAAAAGTAAGCGAAGCGAGCGGCATACTTGGGGGGGGAACACTACGAGAATCTAAAAAAAAGTATGAGAAGGGGGGGCAGGTGAAGAAAAGGCACGCGTGAAGGCCAAGGAAGGGCAAATTGAGGAGATGAAAGGTTCGGCGGGAGGGGCACCGCCGGAGGTTTGGGGTTCCTCTGGACAGGAAAGGGGGGAGGGGAGGGGGGAGCCATAAAAAAAAAAAAATCCAACAGAAAAAACGCAAAAGGCCGGAACGTAAGGCGACAAACGGGGAGATGAAAGAAACCAAAGAGGGGAAGCGGACTCTCAGCTTCAACCGGGGCCAAGCTGACGTCGCATGAAAGTTCGGAGCAGAAAGAACACCAAGCCCAAAAAAACGTCCCAGAAAGATGCGAGGACGAAGAGCGATAGAACCGGGAAAAAAAAGAGAAATGTAAGGATTTGAGATACTAGACGAGGCAAGAACCCATTTCCACCCTCAGTAAAAAAAAGGAATTCCAGTAAGAAAAGGGGGAAGGAAAAAAACAAGAAAAAGAAAAAAATCCAAACTTGTGGTACAAAAAGCCGCTAAAAGCGAGGGGAAGAGGTCACTGAAGAAAGAGGGAATAAGCATAACATGATGAAGGGACAAGGGGTTGGTAGGATTCCGGTGCCAGGATTTTCATATTCATAGCAAAGAGCAAAAAGAAACGGAGGGGCTGACAAGTTGAACCAAGGAGCATTCCCTGTGGTCGGGAAACAACCAGCGAAGAAAGTGAGGAAACGGAAAAGACCAACCTGCCAAGCAAGAAAAAAACGAAAAATACGAGAACTGCTGCTTTCATGACGCAGACCCGAAAGGGGGGGTGTAGGAAAAAAAAAAAAAACCGAGAAACGAAGTCACCGAGAACCGTGGCGAAAAAAGCGAGAGTGGGAAAGGAAAGTAATGTGTTCCACCAAACCGCCAAACAGAAAGCCGATCTGAGACTCGTGTCAAGGCACGCTTCGCGCGAAGACCGCACAGAACGGGTGGAAGGGGAAGGTGGCGAGAAAAAAAAAAAACAGGCCAAACCCGCAAACCGTAGGGAAGATCCGAGAGTGAAGAAAGGAGAGAGATAAAAGCCAGTTTTCAGGAGGGTGGTTGAAAAGAGAATCTTCTGGCGCAAAAACCCAAAGGGAAAAAAAGGCGCCGTAGCGAGAGCGAGGGGGGCCGAGGAACACGCAAAAGGGGGAGACGATTGTGAGGGGGGAAACATTATTTGGAGGAAGTCACCGCGCCGCTGCTTCTCCTCAAACTTGGGCGGGTTGACTTCGTATAAAAAAGAAAACAGGCGGCAGCAAAAATCGCGAGATCACCGACTACATCTACCAGGAGCGCTTCAGAGAGATTTGTGTGGGTGGCGAGTGGAAAAAGGGGTGGGCGGGTTTTTTGGAAAGAACAGGCAGAAGCGGGGGAAAATCGGGGGAAAACAGGCACACGAAAAAAAGGAATCGAAAAACCAAAAAAAGTGGTTGTGCTTCCGAAGACAGCTGGAAGAAAAGGGGCGGAAATGAAATCGGCCGCATCGCCAAGGAAAGCGAGTACGATCAAGTAAAAGAGAAAACCGGGAAAAATGAAAGGGCTTACCAAAAGAAAGTCAGGGACAGTTGGGGGGGGGGACCAAAAAGTGGCAGGGGGGGAACGAGAAACAAGGAACTGGGGCAAAAAATCGTAAATGGGGGGACTCAGGGGGGGGGGACACAAAAAGGTGTCGACTAGAAGATCTCCAAGGCGCATCAGAAAAGATGGGGGGTGGCCTAGAGGGAACCTCGTCCTGAGAGGGTGGGAAAAAAAACAAGGGAGGGGGGAAAGTTGGGCGTTGGGGGTCTTCCTTCTACTAGGCCACCGCAATAATTTGGAGAGGGGAAAAGCAGAGAAAAAGAAGAAAAAAAAAAACAAATTCAAACCAATTTCGTGGGGATGGCGTCCGGAAGGGGGGTTTCGGGAAAAAAAAAATCCCATACAATGGGCGGCGGGGGAAGAGGGGCGCCAAGGGGAAAGGCACTTAGAAGGGAACTAGAAAAAGAAAAACGTCAGAAAAAGGTCCCTCCGAACACCACAGTCCCGCGATCTAGAAGGGGGAAAAATGAGGGACCGTGACACGAGGGTTAACGCCGAATATTAAGGTATGATAGGTAGAGCGGAACGTGAAGAAGACAAAAGCGGCGATTGAAAACGAAGAAAAGGGGGGGGGAAAGAGAGCCAAGTGGAACAATCCATATTCTTGTCGGGGCCTATGATATGTTTCGAAATCAATGGTCTCAAAGAAATGTTTTTTCGGGAAAAAAAAAAGGCTCTGTCCATCGGCAGAGGGGGACGACAAAAAAAAAGACCAAAAACTGACTAACAAAAAAAAAAAATTAATCAAAGGACAACGGGAAGAAATAGACGTCAGGCGCCTGCCACGGCGGGGCGCTCAAGTAGAGAATGGAGAAAAAAAAGTACGGAGGGGAAATCTCTAAACTGAGGTCGGGTCGACATCAATGTTTGGAGGGAGAGGGGGGGGGGCGACGAGCAAAGAAAGAAAGGGTGGGCTTCTCGGAGTGAGTAGGGGGAAAGGTTAAAAAATTGCAACCCACTCTTAATTTTGGTTTGAAACGCAAAAGAAGGGGGGGAGGAAAAAGGAGAAGGGAAAGGGAAAACCCATGCGAAAGCCGTCCTCCAAGGGTTGGGGGGTGGGGTTGGGAGAGAAGACGCAACGAAGCAAAACCGAACAAGAGGAAAGGAAACACGGGGAAAAATCAAAACGGCCTCGCCGCCGAGGGGGTCCAGTTATGAACGCAAACCGCCAGCACGGGCAAAAAAGGAATCGAGCTGACGCCGAATTGGGGGGGTCGGCAATGGAAGGGGAGGAGTGCGATGATGAATCAAATTAATTCAAAAAAAAAAGGTGGGGAAAAGAAAAGCAGACGGGTGAAAAAAGTCGGGCACCGGAACGGAAAACAAAAAAAAAAAAAACCAAGAGAAACCACAGACCATCAAAGAAAACATGTCAAGGTGCACAATTTGGTAACCGAGAGGGAGACAGGCCAGAAAATAGTTCCCGGAGACAGCGTGCACCTTGCCGTTCCATGGGGGTATCATTAATAAACTTCGACGGGAGGCAAAGCGGTGATAGAAGAGAAACAAAAAAAGAAAAAAGAGCGAAGTTGAGAAAAAGAATTTCTTGACGAAAAAAAAAAGGCACAAACCTGCTGGGTAGCGAATAAATCGACTAAATGGCTGGGAACGTCTGGGGACTCGAAGGAAAAGGGAAAGGCGATGCACTTAGGTGCCGCGGGGGGCGTCAAAAGGAGAAAAAAAAGTCATGCGATACCACCAAAAAGAAACTATGGAATAAAGAATAAAGAAGCAGGCCAGAAAAGAAAAGGAAGGATCAGGTTGCCTTGGGGGAAAAGGACTGAAAAACTCAAGCGCAAAAAAGGAATTTGAAGGGAAACAGGGACTATCCGCAAAGGAAATCATCTAAACGAAACAACAAAAGGGGGTGCAGAGGACCGGCAGAGACATCGAGGAAATCCACCTTGTTTCCACAACGCGCCACAATGGGCAAAAATAATAGTGGGAAGAAAGTTGTAATAAGCAAAAAATAAAAATACCCGGGGGGCCACAAGAGGAAGCAAAAGGGGGAAAATAGAAAACCAGACACAAAACAACGAAAAAAATGACAGAGCTGGCGTAAAGGGCCCGGGGGGGGGTGGAACTATGCGCAGGCGCGGAGGAACAGGCGACGATGGTGCGACGCAAAAGGGTCTTCCCGCAGTGCAAAAGGTCAAACGTACTCGCCGTGGTTATTGGGGGGGGGGGGAAAGGGATTTGGGGAGGGGGGCAAAAAAAAAAAACTTCGCACAGTGACATATTGGCAGAAAAATTGGCTGGAGACTAATTCGAAAAAGAGGTGAGAAAAGGGAAAAGAATTTGGGAGTCCTAACCGTGGACGAAGACTCACCCCCTGGGGGGGGGGAGAAAAAAAAAAAAAAGAAAGGGAAAAAAAAAGCACATGAATGCACCCGCGATTCTAAAATTTTCGGTTTTTTACGGAAAAAACCGGAAAAAAAAGCGGGGGGAAGGGCCCAAGGCAACCATCTACAGATCGCAGTCGGGGGACCAGAGGATGTTGGGGGGCCGAGAAGGTTAAGAAAGGGAAAGACCGGAGGGGAGCTTCGCCCCCTGGGGAAATACAACGAACGCCACCGAGGGAGGACAGGAAAAAAAACCAGGACAGAAGACCAGCCACTAAATGGATCAGACTGTCGCTCGCGGGCAAAAAAGAAGGAAAAAAAAAAGAGGGGCGGAGGAAAGGAGGAGGGCCGCCCACTTCAAAAAGAAATCGCCAGGGAACCGGAAAAAAAGAAGAGGGGAAAAGTGCGGAATCCATTTCTCGACAAACTGAGAGCTCCACAAAAGAAAAAACCCATGGAGAAGGGGGAATGGAAAAAGAGTGAAAAGAAGAAGGACCAAAAAAAAAAAACCGGGGCCGGCCCCCAACCAAAAAGGGGTGGGAAAACGAAAGAAGCGCGGATAGAAGGGTTAACAAGCTGGTTCACTCCTTTAAGGCTCAAAGGAGGAAGAACCGGCAACTGGGGAGAGAGGGTGAAAAGGGGCTCCTCGCCAAAGCGAGAGGCAAGGGGAAGAAACCAGTGGGGGGGAAAGGGGGAAGCAAAGAAATTGTTGGGCGGGACGGAACTTCCCAGAGGAGGGAAAAAGGGACTTGGTCAAGTCACGCCCAAAAAGACCCAAAAGAAAAAAAAAAGAGGAGGGGGAAAGGGAAAAAGGAGATTCAGGGAGATTTGTCAGAGAATGAGGGAGGGAAAAGAGGACCACGCAGCAAAATTCTGAGGGGAAAAAATCCGCAGCAGGGCGCGGGTGAAAGAAAGGAAAGAATGGGGACAAAGGGAAAGAAAAACACCGACGGTAACAGTACCATCAACGGGGACGCCAGAAAAAGAAAACCGCCAAGAGGTGGGGACTTTGGAGGTTTGGAACAAAAAAAATCTCTTGCCAACCAAAAAAAAAACGGAAATTTTAGCGCTAGAAACAAAAAAAAAAAAAGAGAGGGAGAAAAAGAGAGAAAGAAAATCAACGTTTTAACTGGTAGCGAAACCATCAAAAAAGCTGCGAGGGAAAATGATCACGAAAAGAGGGAACAAAGTTGACGGTTTAACTGAAAAAAAAAGTTGGGGCGAGTGCCCCGTTGGGGGGGAAAAACATTATGGAGAAAAAAAGCGCGCCTGGATCCGCACCCGAAGTGGACAGTCAGGGGGG
>Ga0179593_1340488_pt1 | contig 14274 bp, 13 predicted proteins | sample CZODoug2_1_08_16_FD_185931 | JGI IMG/M metagenome (GOLD analysis project Ga0179593, IMG submission 185931) | Vadose zone soil fungal communities from Angelo Coast Range Reserve, California, USA - CZODoug2_1_08_16fungal (PacBio error correction) | ecosystem: Environmental > Terrestrial > Soil >...
GGTGGGCAAAGGAGCTCGCAGGGGTTTGGGGGAGGAGGCCGGAAAAAGGGCCCACCCCTGGAATACGCGCAAAGGTTGCAAAGACGAAAACGGGAGGCCAGGTTCATCAGGGTCCAGAAGAATTTTCGACCCGCCCGGGGGGGGGACGAGGAAGGTGCAAGTTTCTCTGGTCGTCGTAGTACACATTGAATTACAAATTGGGAAGAACAAAACGAGGAAGGACGAAGGAAAAAACAGCCGAAAAAAGAAGGGTTCCAACGGTTTAGGTCCCCAGGGAAAAAGGAGTGATTGCCTACTAGATCTGAGGAAAAGAACCCGATACGCGGTTGGCTGGGGGGGGGATAAAGGAAACCCTGAGGGAGGTTAAGGCGGCCTCGAAATCATTCGGGAGGCAACATCGAAAAAAGTAAACATCTAAAAAAAAAACAGCGGTCATGGTTTTGAGGGGGGAAACCGACTAGTTTGTCGCTGGAACGCGCAGATCGGGGTGGGTTGGGGTGATTCGACCTGTGGATTGGGAGAGAAAAACACATTCCCCCAATGGGGGGGGTCCAGAAATAATTGTAATGGGGCCTTACTCTGGGGGGTTTAAGTGTGGGGGTGGACTGAACGGAACCATTTAAAATTTTTTTACAGGATGATAAGGTGGTCCGGGGCCAACATCTGGACAAAAAAATCCCCGCCTGGGGGGAAAGTGGCAGGTCCGACAACGAGTTCTTTGCCAGGGGGTGGCCTACGTCAGGGGGAAAAAAAGCTGCGTACAATAAAAAAAGAAGGCCGTCACTCCGCCTCAGTCGAAGACCTTTGAGTGTGCACTCAACTCTACCTCTACAAGGGGGGATCTTGTATAACTAGATCAAATGACGAACAGCTGGCTGAGCGGGCCTAAGGCCAGGCAAGGACCAAAAAATTAAAGAACTCACTAAACCTAATGAGCTCGGGTGAACTCAACCACTCGGCACACTTTAGAATTTTGGGAAGACAGGGGGGTGTTTCCGGACTGACGGCGGGAGGAAGAGGGTACTCGCGGTGCCCTAGTCTGGCCATGGACGGCTTTGGGAAACGAAAGAATATCAAGATGGGGGGTGGGGGGGGAAAAAAGAAATTCTCGCTGTGGGGAGTGGGGGCTCACTCTAAGGATCCCACCCGGGGCAAGCGTGGGCACTAAAGGTTGACTGAGAGGCCGTAAATGCAAAGAAAAGGGGGACCTATTAACGGTGGGAAAAGGTCAAGCTTCGACTCTTACATGGCAGGCGGTTTGGTCGTTAACAAGAAATGCCAGGAAGGATAGGGGGGAAATGTTTGTCCACATTCACAGGGGGGGGGTGCCACCGGGGGGACAAGAAAAACACTCAAAGACCAAAATGCATACACAGACGTTGTGGAACCCAACGGAAACTGGGGCAAAGAAAAACTTAAAAAACTTTTTCGTCTAGATGGGGTGAAGGAACCATCTTCAATGAGACGTGCGGAGGACGGGAACGGCCCGCTTTAGTGAATCAAAAAAAAAAAAAAAAAAAAAAAAAAAAAAGAGTGGGTGGGAACCAAGCAAGGACACCGGACCACTGGGTCCAGGGGGTGGGGGGGGCTGAAGTACGGGCAGGGGGGCAAAAAAACCAACGACCATTACGAAGAGGGGGCAAAGGGACGTGTGTTTCAGCCCACCTGGGCGATTTGCGCCCTCACAAAAACCACTTCAAAAGGGTGGGAAACACGGTACGGGGGGAAAGACCAGGCACCTGGCACCTCATCCGGGTAACAAGGGAGTGTTAGAAGATTACTGAGTCCCGTCAGGCATAATAGAAAAAAGATTCTGGGGGGTTACTAAAGGGAACCCGACCAAATGCCATGGGAAAGCATTGGAAAGGACGGCGGACGAAATGTTGGAGCATCAAAAAGTAGGGAACAGGTTTGTCCATTGTCGTTGGCAACAGGGAGTGCCATGGATTAAAAAAAGCAGTCGGGCTGTTGAGAATGTGGTTTGGCAGCCGTGGTGGGAAGGGTGGGATCGACCCCACAGGCAGGACACCGCACAAAATGTGGGCGAGGGGGAGTGCGTAAGCCCGCCTTTCGTTACAGGAAAAGGCAAGAGGGCCGTCTTCAAAAGAAAACTGACAGACCAGGAGAGTTACCAGGAAACCAAGCCTAGACGTTCAGAGGGGGGGGGTAATTCAGAGGGGGGTAACCCTGGAAAAAGGCGAAAAAGAAAAAAAAAATTTTAGGCTTGAAGTGGGGTAGGAAAGGGGGGGTATCTGCGACTCAAGGGTGGTTTTGAACCTCGCCCCAAAAGAGGGGTCCCTGGGGACACAACGCGAATGGGCACTATCTGGAGCAAAGGGTAAAAAAAAGGGGAAGAAGAGCCTGTCAAAGACCAAAGTGAAATGCGCGGGGTCTTGTGGTGGGGACTGACCACAAAGAAAGAACGCAAAAAAAAACAAATTTGTGTAAGGGGCAGACTCCGAAAAAAACGTCTCGGTTGGATCCCATCACACCCTATATTCAACCGAGGAGAAACCTGGAAGAAAAAAGTAAAGACAGTACTGGGTGTCACAAAGAAAATTGTAAGAAAAGTGTCGAGCAAGACGAACTAAAAAAACGCGACGACTTCTCAAAAAGGGGGGGGGGGTGGGCGTTCAGAAGGGGCCAGGTGAAATACCTTTTGTGAAGACAGAACATACTCCTAGCTTCAAGGTGTGAACCAAGGGGGGGAAAAGATTTATCAGAAGAAACAACCCCCATAAAAACATACCTAAAAATCGTCCTTTCACTTAAAGGAAAAAAAGGGTCGAAATCAGAGGGTCGAACGTAACACGGCCAACCAGGGCAAAACAATTGAATGACTCTTCAAACGGGAAAAAGTTTTTGACCAACAGGTTCTCCCAAGCACAGGAAAGGGGGAGCGTAACGCCAACACTGGAGACAAAAACTGGAAACAGGGCGGAGGTGAAGGAAAAATTAGGCAAGAAACACAAGTCTACGTACCTTCGCCGAAAAGGGGAATGGAACTGTGGCGGTGGAACATAGGGGAAAACCTCGCGATCAGGTGTGCAAGCCCGACGCACACGCGGAAACAGCTGGGTCACAGGACTTTCCCAAACTTCAAATCGAACCGACGCTTGAGAATTCCGGGAAAAAGGGGAAGAAGGGAAGTATAAAAAAAAAAAAAAGGAGACAAGAGTCAACAGGAGTACTTGGGAAGGAACTAGGACGGCGCCATCCACAAAGAACTGAAACAAGAGCCACAAAACATAAAAACAATCCCAAGGCCTTACCCAAGATGAGGCAGACGTGAGAAATGCGCTCGCTTTTATATCGGGGGGGGGGGGCCACGGGTGGATGTACTTCTCCGGGGAAGAAGCCGGTGGGGGGGGCTAATCACCAAGTATACAACTTAAACTTCGAAAACAATCGTGATAGCATATAGCATTTTTGCAGAACATTGTTTGGCTGGGGCACCCTCGAATGAAAAAGACCACGAGGCGTGGCACTCCGAAAGGATGAAGGGGACCTGAGAATAACGGGAAAAAGAGAAATAAAGAAGGACAGCACGCTGCGACTCGCTGCCGTTGGGCTACGAAAAGGTACGCAAGCTTCGCCAAGGATCCAAAAAGATAAAGGTGAAAAAAAAAACGCAGAGCGGACGTTTGGTGAGTGAAGACAGCATGTTCTCGCGGTCCCATAAAGGGCCAGGGGACTACTCAAAAACCGTCCTGCCGCCGCCAAAAGGAAATAATCCGCCGATGACGGACTGGCGTCCTCTGAAGCAAAAACTCGTGGACTCCAAAGGGAGGAAGCTGGTTAGCATGGAGTTTTACTTGACAACGGATTAAGCACGGGGGATCTCGGGGGCTTGGGCGGGACAGGACGACGAGCCGACTAGGACGCGGGTAAGGCATACTTAAACAGGAAAACACATGTTGAACTCATCATGCAGCTTTCGAAAGAAGCCTACACGCAACTATATTGCATCATAGGCGGGAAAGGTCGGAATGAGGGGTTGATGACAATCCAGACGCAGCGGCGGGCTTGCTGAAGGGACACGTACACACAAACGGGCAAAAGATGAGTGCATACAGCATACATAAAGAGTGATGATTCGGTAAAGAATTTGTAAGCCGAGTGAGAATGCACAAGTGGAGATGATGGGAGGAAGATTGAACAGCGAGCACTCATGCATAGTAGAAGGATACCCAAGGCACAAACGATCAGGACGGAGGTAAGCAACTCCGGGTAGATAGAATGACCCGAGGTAACGCATGGCATGAGCGGCCGAAAGAAGTGCGACAATATAACGCAAATCGGCATATCTGGATGTGGGCGACGGCCTCGAAAACTGGACGACAATCGGTACGTACAAACGCAAATGATAAAGAGCAATGTACTACGCTAGTGCAAGGGGAATAAAGAGGTGGTACTCGCAGAGCAACGTGGGAGACCGGGGCCAAAATCTTGAGGTCACAAACGGTACACGAGAAGTAACACAGGGTCGGAAGAAGAAACGAAAAAGAGAGGGCGGATACTCTAAAAGGGGGTGCAGGAGCGTGAACTTGAGCGAACGTGTGCGCGTCAAACAGGTCATGGAAAAATCTTAAAAGCGAGGAGGGGAGATTTCAAGCGTACGCATGTGGTAAAAGAATAAAAAAAGACGGAGGTGAAGGGGGGGGCTTTATCCTTGTTCGACGGCGGTGTGCGGGGGATAGGAACTGGGGAGCCGCTGCCAAGACCAGCGTAACCCGGTGGAAATCGTATCAGGGGGTGGAGTGGCTTAGGAAAAATGGACCGAGCAAGGTGATGAAAAGTTAAAGAGCACACCGGCGAACATCCACTGCAAGGGCGGCGGACTTCGCATTCACCGAGGCCGGTGGACTATGGGGGCACTTAAACGATGTCCGCAGGGAAATAGGCCAAAGATGCTAGGGGGTACGGGAGGAGGAGTAAGAGCACAAGAAGCAGCGCGGTCCCAACGGTCACACAGTTTGCAAATACCCAGGCCGCGTCAAGCAACAGCGGAACGCAGGTCGGCGATCCCGGCGACTAACTGCTGGCGTGAAATGTGGACCCCGAAGTGGTTGGGATCGCGGCTTGGGGGTGCAAACCGGTTCGGGGTTTCAAAGGCCAAGTGATAGAAAGGAAATGAGGCCTAGACGGTGGTGACAACAGAACTGGTTCAATAACGGCGAGCAAAGAAAAACTGACGTCGCACGCGGCAGCCATAAGACCCAGGCGGTATAGACGGCAAGGGCGAGCGTGTCCACACGTCACGACCGGTATTGCCGTTCATGGTTACGGGACTCCTAACACGCGGAGGAACAGAATTCATCACTCGATTGTTTTCTGTCGTACGTAGAAAGTGAAGAGTCACAAAAGAGGACAAACAAATCGAAAAAGCCAGTGTATGTTGGGGGCAAGTCACCAATCCGGGAGTGCGATTGGAGAACGGTGCGGTAAATTCATCAAACGCAAGAGCGGCTGTCCAAATTTTACAATGGAGAGAAATAAAAAGATCCAAGGTGCGAAAACACACGAACACGCAAAAGGTTAGCAGGACTACCGTGTCCAACTCGACTGAGAAAGGGGGTCGCAAATGGACGCCCCGGGAATGACCACAATAGGAGGCAGGAAAGATCAGCGGACGGAGGTCCCAAGAGGGGTATACTGGCATACGCGGCTAAGCAGGGAGAGGCCACCGGCCCGCGGGAGCGGCAGCCATGTGTCGGTCAAAGCAAATGATGCAATGATTCGCAGGGGTGGGCGCTTGTGGTGGGGGGAACTGAAAGAGTTCACCGAAGGTGGTACCAGACGGCATACAGGAGGTTGGAGTGCCGACTGCCGCGCAGTCATTGATGGTCACAGGGGTAATCCGAGCCACAAGACTTTGATTGGCATGTCCAAGCGGTAGGGACACAGTGGAGATGTGAAAAAAGATATTAAAAATTCGTGTGGGAGAAAAGAGTGCGATTGACGTAAGTAGATATAACCTGACAAGCGGGGTTAGAAAGGAACCCAGGAGTACGAACGGCCAGTAACGCACAGAAAAAACAGTCCGCCAGAGTTCATTGAATCGTTCGACTCGGGGGGTGCATGTGTGGGGTCGACACTGGATGGGAAAAAAGGGGCGCCTTTGTATGACCTCCATTGGGGGTTGGTCGGCAGTTATACTGTGTGTTGAGGTGGGAGGAACAAAGACAATACTTCGGGGGCCCGGACATAGCAGGAAGGGTGACACATGGAGAAAAGTGCGTCCGAGGAGGTGTGCAGTGTGCCAGTCGTGATGACAAAAATATAAACAAAAGTCGAGTAAAAGCAATATCCGAAATCGTGAACAACTGGTGAACTATGGCGCTCCTGTGTCGTGCTTAGGGAAATCGTAAACGTATACCAAGGGGGGGGGAGCGCAGGATAAACCAAGACAGAGAGCGGTTTCCCCTCTTTCGCTCGACGGCAGGAATAGACCTGACCATAAGCACATCAATTTGGGGAGCAGCTGGGGTTTTTAGTAGGTTAGTGGAGGCCGTTAAAGGATAAGTCATGGGCAGGCGACACCAGGGGGGCAAAATGCACGGCGTGGAGCCCGTGCTTTTCAGATGTCAAGTCATACAAACAAAGGTGCGCAGTCAAGGGGGAGTTAAGAGGGGGCGAAACGGCGTGGGGAAGGGAGAACCCGCAACACTTCCCGAACGAAGCGACCTCGCGCCAAGACTTAAAAAGGGCATAAAATACAAAGAATGCAGAAGAACAAGGAAAGCAAAGCCTATGAATTAACGGACAGAGGGAGCGCAAACAATGGAGGAGATAACTGATGGGGAAAGGACCCCGGGGCAAGAAACCCAATTGACGATGGCGCAGAAACAAAGCCGCACACCGCGGCCCGACAGAAAATGCACGCGGCCGGGGGCCAGTGTGAGCGAGAGAAAAGGAATCAACGATTTGGTCTCGCCCGCCATATCCAGCGCCGCCCAGGAAGACGCGCCCGACGTGTGTCTGGCGTGTCCGGTGACTCAGGAACAAAGACAAAATTAACTAAAAAGGGCTTATCCACAAACAAGGGAAAAAACCCAGAGAGAGAAAAATCAAAGGACAGACCTACACAAACAAACCTGGACGCCAACGGAGGTTTGAGGGAGGGTCCAGGGAGTGGACTGCACATACCTGGGAAAAGGAATGTGACACTTCAGTGTAAAGCTGCAGCCGCGAGTCGTACGAACAGCGTAGAAGTCAACGGGGGGCCCCGAGTATTCCGGGAGGTCGGGGTACTCACCACAAAAAAAAGACCGATGGAAAAACAGTCTTGAAGCGTAAAAGCCTGGCCACCGGACATCGCGGTGCGGCTCAGGGGAAAAGGCTTGGACAGAAGGAGGGCAGTCGAGAGCAAGAAGAAAAGAGGGAGCGCAAAAGGGGAGTTGGGGCGGTGAGGCTCGACCTAAGGCTTGGCCGGGGCCAAGCCAGCAGAACAACGCATGTGAGGCTCACGACTATTTGTTACCCGTCCTTGATTGGGCCTGATGATGCCTGTCGTAAGAGAACGACAGGAAGTGCCCGCACAACCGTGAAAATGAAGGAGGTGGTGGATGTAATCCTGGCCATCCAAGGTCGCAATAATCACGGTGGGGAGGTGGGGAGACGGGGGGGGTGGAGTCACGGTCAGTCGACAGAGATATGGAAATCCAACCGGAAAGTTGGGGTTCGAACAGAGAGGGCGAGATACGCCCGACTAATTGCAAAAACGGGAAGGCCTGCCACTTAACATAAAGCGACAAAGACAAAATGCGCCGAGGCGCACTGGGTGATGCTGCGTACATACAGGGCCTCGGGTCACGGGGGAGATAGCAGAGCAAGAATCCAGGCGGGGTACCTGAACAGCAAAACATCTTCAAAAAAACGAGAGGCAAATTCTCAAAACAGGGTCCTGCACAACGGGGCGAAATGGAGAAGTCTCCACGGACGTTCTAGGGTTGGGTGACTTCCTCGGAAAGAAAACCAGTCCACGCGCAATGATAACCCAGCGCCGGAAGCAACTTATTAGGCTGCTCACCAGACATAACGAGGGGGTACTGGATGACCCTAAAGATGAGTCTGGGGCAGTAAACCAGAAAGTGAAACACTTGTACATCTCTGACTGGGGGCGACTACCCGTCAAGATGGGAAGGGAGGATTACTCAAAAAGGGCATAAACGACGCCTGGGGAAGGACCCGTACCTGCCTGGGAAGAAGTTGGAGGTTGAAATTTGGCGAAAGTGACCGTTGAGGCGAGACGCGACGCCCTGGGAGAGAGTGTATTTTAGCGGACGGGTAAGCCAGGGAGGATGGCCGTTAAACCATTAATCCAAACGTGGTGGGGGAGATCTTAGACCCAAACTGAGAATAGCGATGCTTGTGGGAAGGTTTGAACGCCGACGTCCCCAGGCTGGTTTCTTTCAAGTAACTGTAGAAAATGGGGACACAACCCAACGACAAACGATACTAGTCTATCAACTGGAGACTTGCGAAGGGTCCACACTCTTGAAAAGGATGCAAAAAGGGGGTCAATGGGTTAGCAATTTGGGATGCATAGAGGGGGCTCAGTTTCTAACCGGTAAAGAAGTGGCAGGCATCCTAGGCAATGGGAAGACATTTCACCCATACGAGTAAACTGAATGTCCTCCAGATACTTCACACGTTTGCCACCCCCTCGTTGTAGGGTGGGGTTGGGAGAGAAAACCCGGTTGAAAGACACATGGAACACAAATCCCGGGGGGGCGCGGGGGGGGGGGATGGGGGGGTCTGCCGCAAATCAGATACTTGAAGCGGAAGTAGTCACTGACCAAAAAGTAGAAAAAGGAGAAGGTACGTGGTCGATTCCTTACGTTTCTGCAAGGCCGCGATGACTTACCCGTGTTGGAACCCTTGGACTTCAGACCTTCCTATCCCACAGGCAATCCACAAAAAAAAAGCATAGAGTATAAAGTCAGAACAAGTCGGGACCTACTGGTCGAAAGTGCGACCTTGACACAAAACATCGACGTCTTGGTCAGGACCAGGGTAGGAGACATTTCACCCACACATGGGGAAGTGAGGACTAAACAATCCCCTGCCCCTACATCAAGAACCCCCACCAATGCAGGGAACTCTTCTCCTCAAAAGTGGGAAAAAAAAAAACGAGACGGGCAGGTGGCCATGGGGTGACCGATCCGGGCGAAAAGCTCGAGTTGGCGTGCGGCCACAACGTTTCGAGGGCGGGCTGAAGTGGGCCCATGGTGGTACCCTGATCCCTTGCCGGGTTGAGAGACCCTGGGAGTGAAACACCCCGCGACCCGTTGAGCTCACGAAGAATGCAAATGCAGGATTCGAGAAAGGCAACGAAAGGGTTCCGACGATCGGGGTTATCCAGTGGCCGATCCGTGGGGGTCCAGAAAAAACACTAGTGCAATGGCGTCACGGATAAAAAAGCCCAGGAGCCAAAATGTGGACGAGCCGAAGTCCACGAAACCGTGAATCAGTCAAGAGAACTTCCCTATGGTCAGGGGTTGTGACCCTTGTCCAAAAAAAGTGGGGGCCTCTGGCACGCCGATTAAACCAGTACAAATTTGCCACCGGATCAGATCTAGTACAAACATCCCCTTGAATGGTCACCACTCTATTGCCGAAGGGGCTTAAGGGCCGACCCAGTTACAAGCAACACAGTGAGTCCCAAGAGTCGGAGTTCGAATGTCAAAAGGCTCCCCCACCGGACGATGCAACCAAGGAAGTGCATCTCGCAAAACCGAACCCAATGGTGGGTCTGGTAACCGTACACCAGTTCGAGGGTTCCAGCAACGAAGGTTTCGGTGGGGGGTTGTCCTAAGAAAAATGCCAACTGCTGTCTGCTTAAAGATGTTGGCAAAGGCAAACTCGGGAAGAAGAGGGGGAAGATAGGGAATGCAGGAACAAGATACCGGGAAGATTTGTGGAGAAAGAGTGCGACACCACCTCCACAAAGAGGATGTTGTGGGGGATCGATGTCGGCGGAATACTTCTATGCACGCAAGACTCTCAGGAGACTCAAAAATATCTTCCTCGGAAAGAAGCAACCAGGTTTTGTAAAGCGGGACCAGCAAAAAAAGGGGCGCTGATTTAGAGCGGGGGCCTAGAAAAAGGGGGAAAGTGGGAAGTACGGTGCTGGTATACAAAAAAACGAGGACGCGAAGGATTCAGGCAAAAAAGGATGGGTGGGAGAACCTTTGAAGGTAAGGCAACTGTGACTGAGGGGGGAGAGGTGTCCGAATGGGGGGGGGGTCCAAAAACGCACGCTAGTAAAAACTCTGAAGTAGGACGGGTCCCTCCACTCCAAAAATGACCCTACGCGAGCGGTTTGGCGGGGGTCCACTGGGTTCCCAAAACCCCATCAAGCAAAAAAGGGCTCTCCCTTGGGCCTGGGTACGTGGAAGAAAAAGTCCCGATGAAAAAGGAGACCGGAAGATTTTAACAAAAAGGGAAGATCGGAGTGGTTGGTGTAGGGAGCACCTACTCTAACAAACAGTGATGAACTTCTCGGTACTAGCTGGAAGGGGGGGGTTCCAAATCATCTAAAAAAAAGAGCGTATTTCAGGTGAGGTTGGAAATAATAATTTGTCGCGTAAAACGAACGGGGATAAGGGGGGCCAAGACTGGAAAGGCCACGCTGGGGTTCCCGTAAAAACTGGTCGCACGTGTGGGGCACCCATGTGGAGCACATCCGGGGGAGAGGTCAACAAAATAAAAGCAATCAACTTTTTCGCAAAACCTTGGAAATTAGGGTCCTTTAAAACAATCGAAGTGATATTCGGTCGCGAGAAGTGAACAAAAGCCCTCGTTGGTGGGATAACCTGGAAACCCACGAGGCAGCGGGGCTTCTCCATCAAAGTCGAGGAGAATTCTAACGAATAAAGATCAAGATTTTCAATGGGAGTAGACAAAAAAGACGGCGGGGGGTTTGGCAGGGAAAAAAAGATGCGGCTTTTTTCGGGGCTGCGAAGAAAACAGGGCGGGGGGGTGTGTAAAAGGAGAAGGGACCTTTACGATAGCGGTTATAGCACCCGCGATGGAAGGTGGGGGACATCTTACTCTTGTGCCGTGGGTGGGCAGATCACTGGACGCTGACTGAAGGTATGAAATCCATTCCAGTTGTTTCCGGTGAAACAAAAAAGGGGGCGAGTGGAGAGAAGAAGGCAACCCGAGGTCACAAGTGGAGGGATTTACAAAGAGGAGTTGAAAAAATGGGGTGAAGAGGGGCTCGGGGAGAGAACTTGACGGGATCGATGTCATAACCCTAATGAAGGCGTTTTCGGGGCAAGGCTGAAAAATCGGAGGTACACTTTCAGTCTCCACTAGAAAAGGCCCTCGAGAAAAGGGCTGCATTCTTTCTAAAAAACCGCACTTTTGGTCCATAAAAATTCCGGAGGTACTCTCACCCAGGACCTTCCAACGGCCCCATGGCCCCCTCATCAAAATTCCGCAGAAAGTGAAAATTCCATTGGGGAATGAACCCCATCAAGAAAACCTTTATGATCATTTTGATCACCGGTTAGTATAGTTCTGGCGGCGTGGGCAGATGAAGGATTAAAGGAGGGGGTGCACCACGACAATTGGGGATCACTGAGAACCACTATTGGGCCCAAAATATATAAGCAAAGAGGTTGGTTTCGAATTAGCTCTTGTAGGGTCAAAGTGGGGGAGAAAGGAAAAGAGAGTAGCCCCTACTTGCAACCTTGGCGTCAAAATGGTTTAATAGAGAAGGAGGGGAGGGACAAAAAAAGGGTCCTTCCGTAAAACGGGAGAAGGGAATAGGGGAAGTTCTGGCTGTGGGTGGCGGGAGTTTGCGAGAAAAGAAAGTTGTTATTGCCCATTTTGTGGACCGAAATTCGCAAAAAAAGGTTTGTCGGGGAGTGAAGGGCACCCGGCACCCCTCACAGTGACGAACTACGCCAAGCGAAATTACTGGGCCCCACGCAATTGCCTTTCCCAAGGAAAAAGGTCAGGGGGGGCACTAGAACCATTTGGTTTGTGGGACGGAAACCCCCCGCCCCAACCCATCTTGACATGCGCCCCAAGGTTAGACGGATGGGGGACAGTAAGGCCCCGCTTGGTTATCTTCGAAGTGGGGGGGGGTTTGCCAGACCATACCATCAAAACCGGGGGGGGGCGATAAAGGTGTCCTGACCCTTGACCTTCGGAAAAAAGCTTGCCTTCTCATAAAAGAACTGTGAACGGCCGTAGGGCGGACACCGATGAGACTACACCCGAAAAAACACGGAAAAGGGACTGTACTGTTCTCGTTCGTCCCGATTACCACACCTGCATAAGAAGACATGGAAGGGTTGAATGTCGGGACAGGGAAAGGGGAGGAAGGCAGGTCCCTCTAGCTGGGCTGACCGAAAAGCATTCTGAGTTTTTTAAACGTGCAAGATCACGGGCAATCGTTTGCCAACTTTCTGGGCGTCGTAAAGTGGGGATGGGGACACTAGAGCTAAGGCACCCGGGAAAAAAGGTATTGACGTATGTTTAATGTGCGGGTAGGGGGTGTTGCGAAAGATAGCAAAGGGATGGGACAAAGTGAAAAACCGTAAAAATGAGACATCGTGTCCAGGTGGGGTTAAACCTGTTTGCGGGATGGGGGGGAGAAATACACCAAAAGGCATACAGACCTGGTTCAAGATGTAGGAGTCTATTGGAATAACAAGGGGAAAAAATTGGGGCGGGAACAGAACCGGCGGCCAACTAAGACGGAGGAAGGTAAAACAAGAAGAACTCACCGCAACGTTGCTGGGTCAACGGTCAGCCGTCCGAGCCCTCGCGGCCCGGGGGGGTAGGATCGTTGACCTTAGAAAAACAAGGCAGGGATAAACGTCTTGACGAAGAACGGGGCTTGGCAAAAGAAAAAGGGCGACTCGCGTGTTGGGGGGGGGCCAGCCGGCGGAGAGTGTTCAGTGCAAAACAGAAGGGGAGGCAAGTCACACTCAGACACAATGCGAGCGGGAAAAAATTCGCCATGTGACCCCTCTCATTACGACGGTCGTTGTTGACCAGAACCGGGGGAAAAAAGAAGGGGGGGGGGGACGGGCTTCCTCCATCCGAAACGGCCCTGGTGGAAGGAGAAGCAGCTCCTGAGCTACTCGGAGTAAAAACTTAGACAACCTGGCAAGACCAAGTGTGGAAATACAGTTTAGCAGTAAACAAGGAAAACAAAAACGCCGGCACTCAGGTCCGAGCAGTTGGGGGGGCGTGGTACATCGGGCAGAGGGCGAGTAACAAATTTTGGAAGAGAAAAGACTGACGTCCTTAAAATCAAAAATTCATGGGAACGAAAACCCAACACCCAAAGCCTCATAGAAAAAACCAACTCAAGCCCACTTTACTTAAATACACGAATTCCACGAAAACGGGTCAGGTAATGCTTGGGCACGGCCAAACGGCACGAGATCATTAAGGGTAAACCTGCCGGTGGTGCCATCAAAAGGCAGGGGGAAAAGGGGACCGACGTGAAAGAAAACAAGCAGGGAAAGCAATGGGAAGCAATACCCGAAAAAAAGGGCAACCTTTTCGACAGCTGGACTAAAAACGGAGACTACTGTACAGAAACGGCTTTTTGGCATCTGGGGGAGGGTGTTGGACATGGGGCACAAAACAACTCGCTATCAGTCTCAACTTAATCAAAGAACGCCACAAAAAAAAAAACGACATATGGGATTCAAGGGCCCAAAGGTCGTGGAAATGCAAAAGACGAACGGGGCGGGTTACCAACAGCGGGGAGGTCTAATCAAGACGATGGCAGTAACAATGCGATTCGGTCACCTGGAGGGGCATCGGGCCGAACAACGGCAAAAGCCACACTCACATCCCCGCCTACGAAAAAAAAACAGGCTAAATTCCCCAGGTCCAAATCAGTGAAATAAGCCGGGAAAGGGCAAATACCATTGAAAGTAGGGGAATCCGAGGGGGGGGGGAGGATATCTATACCTTCTATTGGGGAAGGACGCAAGAAAATACGTTAAAAAGAAAAGTCGTTGAGGATCCGGGTGTGCCGACGGCATTTTTCCCCCATCAAGATACAAAGATTAGGTTTGAAAGTCTTGGAGGGCTCCTTGAGTGGAAGCGATCCTCACATGAGAAAGAGGGACAAGTCGACCAGAAACGAGAAGCACTCGGGAAGGGTGCCTACCTTTAACCACTCAGCTCAATAAAAATACGAGCATAAGGAAGGAAAGGGGATAGAGAAGGGTAATATGGTGCTGGGTCCGGCTGAGGCAACGCCGGCCAGGAGGGTTCTTTCTCCGACAAAGA
>Ga0179593_1343575_pt1 | contig 14274 bp, 23 predicted proteins | sample CZODoug2_1_08_16_FD_185931 | JGI IMG/M metagenome (GOLD analysis project Ga0179593, IMG submission 185931) | Vadose zone soil fungal communities from Angelo Coast Range Reserve, California, USA - CZODoug2_1_08_16fungal (PacBio error correction) | ecosystem: Environmental > Terrestrial > Soil >...
GGGACGGCGGAGGGTGGGGTGTGGTTAAAAACAAGGAAAAAAGGTGGGGGAACCGGCCCTCCCTGCTCCCAGATGGGAGAAGAGAAAAAAAAAGGGATGCAACAGGGCAGCGCAGAAAAAAAGACGAGTGGACGCTAATGAAGTCGAACCACGACACCGGAGGAGGAAACCACATAAAAGGGTCCTGGTGGTTGGTTTCCCAGCAAAAGAGGAAAGCCCGGAAAAGGGGGTGGGGGTCAAGGCAGCCACTAAGGGGTGTTGACGGTGGGAGCTGGGCGGTGTCCCAAGGGGGGGGGGGAAAGAAGACGCTGCTTTCGAGCCAGAGAACAAACAGTAAATAAGGAATTACGGGTTTCAAGGCGTTGAAGAAAATCAAAGAAACGATTGGGGGGCAAAAAACTCACACGCGGTAAAGGGGGGAAGAGGTGTGGCCGCAAACTAAAAGTGGGGGAAAAGGGAACCAAAGGGAAGAGGGGGGAAGAGTCCTTTGAAAACCAAAAAAACTGGGGCCAAGCACACGTCTGAAAATGAAGTTTTGATGACGTCAAGGGGTGGCCGGAAGGGGGAAAAAACGTGTTTTCGTACAACGAAAAAAAGTCCATGAGGGTGACTTTCGGGGGGGGAAGAGAAAATAGCGAAGGGGAGCAAATCACGAAGACGAAAGGTCAGACTTGGCAAAAACAACTGTGAGTGTCAAAAAAAAACTTTCATTAGAAAACCCGGCGGCGAACAAAAAAAGCCTTTAACACGGATTGGGAACGAATTGGGGGTGAAAAAAACCCCGCGGAGTAGAAAGGAAATTTGAGTGGAAGGAAAACGGTTTACCAAGGGGCTTAAGGGGATATCGTCAAAAAAACGTAGAAAAACTATGGCCCCTCATCCCACCAGTGTAAAAACGGAATAGATGGGGGGGGGGGGAAGAAATCGTAAATTGGAGGACGCCACTGAAACGGGCAAAAAAGGGGAAGAGAAAAATGCACCTCGGAAAACGGGGAAGATGCAAAAAAGGCCCGCTGAAAGAGAGCAACCGCTTACAAGGCCTTCGAAGGGACCTGATAAAGAGGGGCGCAAAAATAAAAAAAAAGCAGTTGGGGGGGGAAAAAAAATGAAATGAGAGGGTTCTTTTAATGAGGGGATTGCAAAGGTGACAACTTGATTAAACCAAACAAAAATAAATAAGGACAAAAATACAGGAGGTGGCTGGGGAAAGAAGATTTGTGGCACGAAAACAATCACTGGGGGGGGCAACAAAAAAAAGGACGACCAAAAGAACTAGGAATCGGATTAGTTTTCCGGACCCGGGAAGAAAATCCCGAATCTGAATGTGGGGGAGAAACTATGTGGAAAGGGGGAAAAAGGGGGCCTCGAGCAAAGAGTCAACAAACCGAAAGGACAAGGGAAAAAAAACTTACCAGTCGAGTAAATATTCAGTCTATTGAAACTTTGCAGAAAGAATAAAAACGGACTGCACATTTTTTACACAAACTAAAGAGTTTTCTTTCTGGAAAAGGCCCTCAAAAAGAAAATCACCACCCCGAAATGCTCCCCCTGACGCCGTCGTAAAGTAAGGCCACTCAACCGAGGGCAAAAAAGCAAAGCGGGGTGCCGATCTCTCTTTAGGGGCAATAGGGGGGGGGCCCGGTCGAACCCCCATCCAACAGCAAAGCAAACAAGGAAAGGCAAAAAAGAGGAAAGAAAAGGGAAAACGTCACGAAACCAAAAAAAAAAAAAAAAAAAAAAGAGAACGGCGCATTTTAAAGAAAATGGGGGGGGAAGGGAGGGGACAAACAACAGGGGAGCGAACCGCACGAAACCCCAGGTCGGAAAAAGGAATAGGAATTGGGGGGGCAAATGGATCAACGCCCCGGGGATAAAAAATTTTCCGAAACGGATAAATTGGGAACGAGCCGTCAAGGGGGGGGAAAAAGGAAAGTGAGGTTGAAGTCGGCGAACATTGCGCAGCAAAATTGCAGGAATTTTGACACGGGGGAACCCAAAAAAAAAAGAGCCCACGACAAAGGAAAGGGAAAAGAGGGCGCGCGGCATTCAAGGGGGGGAAAACGGAAAATCCCTGTTTGGTGGCAAGGTTGGGGGACCGCAGAAAAAGAAAGAAAGGCGTGTTAAAAAAAACGGGGGATAAGAGCAAACAGGCTGGAAAGACTCTGGAAAAAAAAGGGAGAAGACGAACGCACGGGAAAAAAAAGTTGTTGTGGGAACCCGGGGGGAAAACACTGTCTGGAGGGGGGGAGAGGGGACTTACTCCCAACCAGAAAATAAAGGGTAATGCTGGAGAGGGATAGGCCCTTCAGAAAAGGGCCAAGAGCTAAAGAATCAAAAAGATTTGGTGAGCGGAAACTGCGTTCCGCCCATTAAAGGAGTTGGGGATGACGCCGAGGGAAAAAAAAAACAGAAACGGCATACAAGGTTTTTTCTTAAGAGATCTGCAAAGTAGGGGGGGTTTAAAACGGGAACTCAGTCCACAAGTGGTGCGAACACAGAGAAAAAAAATCGCGAAGGCCTAGGAGCTCAGGGCCGTTTGGGAGTGGCAAGAAAAAAAAAATACCTTCCGGGCGGAAAGTCTGGACACCAGCCAGCGAGAAAAAAAAGGGAAGAAGGTACAAAAAAAAAAAACAGGGGAGAGGGGAAGAAGGGGTATCCAGTGATTGCCCAACGAATGTACAAAGCTCTTTTGGACTGCCACTAGACCCAGGATCTACCGGGGGTAAACAGGAAAGAGAAGTCCAAACTTCTTTCTTTCATCAAAGGGAAGGGGGGGGAGGGACGGAAAAAAGGGGAATGAAAGGGGGAGAGAAAACAAAAAAAATGGGGGTTGGTTTCAAACGAACTCGTTTTGCTTGGTCAGCGGAGTACGCAGGCTCTGGTGGGGGGGAAGCCAAAAAAAAAACAGCTCCAAAAAGAAACAGCCGTGAGCCCCCATTTAAACGATGAAGAAAAGAACTGTACAAAACCGGAGGTTCACCCGGAAAAAGAGGAAACAAGGAGAAAAAAAAGGGGGGGTCCGGAACAACATATAAGAAAAGCGTGATCGCGGCGGGGGACAGACCAATGTGGTTTACCCTGTAAAAAGAAAAATGGGAGAGCGCGTCCACGGGACAGAAAGTAAGGAAATGAATCTGCAACAAAGGCATGGTATGGCGGGGGGCCACCGGATCAGACCAAAAACCGGCAAAAAATCAAATTTGAATAGTGACGCCGGGTCGAAGAGCAGGCATCGTTAAAAACGACGAAAAATAGGGCCGGGGAGAGAACGAAGGGTGAGGGAGAAGAGGCCCGGGGGGATAAATCGGTTTTTCAACAAACGTGAACAGATCGTTGAGAAGAAAACAAACCGCGAGCAAAGGGCATCAGGACGAGGGGAATCCAGACAGGGAGAATTTGGGAAACAAGAAACAGTACAATCTTTTAAAGCAGGAGGAGGAGAATGGGAAATCGAGATAGAAGCAATGGGGGGAGGACGGGGGCTGGGGCCCTGCTGGGAACATAAAAACGCTCAAATGGAAAGAAAAAAAGGAACCAACCAGGTAAAAACACAAAGATTTGGAGGGGTTTTTGAGTTTGGGGCCTTCAAAAAGCTAAGAAACAGAAAGAAAACCTGGCAGACACCAAAGTACCCTGGACAGGGCCGGAGAGAAAAACAATAAGGGTAAGCACAAGGGACGTGTAAAAGATGAAAGGGGGAGAAAAGAAAGAAACGGAAATAAACAGAGGTTTGTTCCCAGGCGATAACCACAGCCCCACGTCCCCCCCATGGGCAAAAAGCAAAATAGAGAGAAAAGCGTGGGGGGGAGGAAAGGTTCCAGCTAGGACGGAAGGCGCCACAGCAAAAGAACGGCGGTAGGACAAACAAGGGAAAAAAGGTGTGAACCTAACTGGTGAAGCACATCAAAATTCGGGGGTGACAACGGGTCCCCTCCCCCTAACAAAAAGGGGAAAAAAGAGGAAAAAATAAAGGTAGGGAAAAAGAAGGGGGGGAAACGAAGGAATGTAGACGATTCCGAAACAGCCGCCTTGGAGGGTGAGCACACACATCTCTGGGGGACGGAAAAAAACCCAAGGGGGCTTTGGGTGAAAGTTTAAAAACTGAAAAGGGTGGGCATGAACCGTACAGACTTTCTTGCAGAACCCCGTATAAGGAACGAGAACACCAACAAACGGGGAGACCCAAAGACTCATAACTAAACTTTGGGTCGCAAGCGCTGGGGGTTTTGAAGTTCATGGAAGTGGTGGCAAAAAATGCCCGCCGGTGGAAGCCGCCATCAGAAAAACAAGAGGATCTCAGAGCAGTACAAAAGGCGCGTCGTAAAAAGAGATACATCGATGGCAAAACAGAACTCCACTTTTTTCAAGAGAGGAAGAAGAGGAAAAGATGACGGGGGCAAAAAAATCCTTGGCGTCCTATGGGGGGGATCGACAGAACAGGGAAAGGCGGGCGAATCCACTAGAAACGCAAGGGGGAAAACGAGGCAACAAAAAAAAAAGGAGGGGAGCCATAGGAAGGGGGGGGGATGTTTCCGACTGTTGGGGGAAGTGGTAGAGGGCAGGGGGTGCAAAGATCGAGCGACAAAACGGGTAACAGTTAAAGTGAGACATTAGCTAGGGGACACGGGACATGTTGATACTTAGGGGGGGAGAGGGAAAGGCAGGGCAAAGAGGACGGTATTGGGGGATGGAGGGGGAACGTCTGTGGGGGGAAGCCAAGGGGGGGGAGTCAGAAAAGAAATGAAAACCCCATAAGATTTGGGGGAGGGACCTAATGGAGGGGGGATGCGTTCAAATGACGTTGGGGAGGGAACAAGGTCAAGCAACCCAAACCCACACACATTGTACTAAAAAAAAAACTAGCCCGATAAACTGGAGGGGGACAAAAATAATAAATCAGCCATTCCAAAGGAGAAAAAAAAACACCTCCAAATGAGCAGTCTCTAGTTGACCTTTCAACTCGAATAAAAATTGTGGGCATAAAAAAAAAAGGGGCAAGGGGGGGGGGGACAACGATACAGGAAAAGGAAAAAAAGCAGCAGGGGAATCACGCCGCGTAGAACCCAACCTTCCGCACGTCGATTGTCGAGCTTTCCTGGACCAATATTCAGAAGACTAGCTACCGTCCGAAAACGAGGTCACCAGAATTCAGCTGTGGGGAGGGCGATTGAACCGGGCAAAAACTACCTTATAAAGTTGTGAAATATTCAATTGGGAAGGGAAAAAATCGCGGGAAGTTAGAACGGAGGATTCGCAACGAACAGGGGAAAAATAGAAACATGGTAGGTCGTCGCCAAGCGGAGACCCCTCATGGAGGTCGGGGGTGTGGGACGGTCCAGACAGGTTTACGAGGGTTTCGAAGTTTGACCGGGAATGAAGAGGAAAAAGGGGTATTCTGGAAAAAAAGACAGGAAGGGCGACACTTAGGAATTGAAGTGGGGGAAAACCCGGAAACAAAGGAGCGCTGTACGCCGACTGAAAACAAGAAAAGAACGGGACGGGGGGGTAAAAAACTTTGGGAACTCGAGAAAGCAGAAATGAAAAAAAGGGGGGGGTTTCCAATGAATCGAGGTGACAGCATTGTCGGAAAAAGGGGGAAAAAGGGGTGTGGACGATAACTTCTCGAGAAAGGAAGTGTGCACTGGTTCCAGGGGTTGTGTCCCTGAGAGGAGGGTAAAGAAAGGGGGCACCGGCATGGTATTAGGGGGGAACAATACCAGACCAATGGGTAACTCCTTCAAAGACTGGGGACGGAGAGAAGCAGAGAAAACTGCGCATTGTGGACAATTAGAAGGGGAAAAAAAAAAACGAAACGCAGACCTAACCTCGAACAAGAAATTGCGCCGTTAAATATGAAATCAGAGAAGACCAAATCACTAAAGGGGGGCGCAAAGGGGCAAGAACAAGAAATGAAGGCTCGGGGTAGGGGTTCGGGGCCGAGAGAGAATGAAAAGGGGACTAGGTCGAGTATCACAGAAGAACAAAATCGTCAGGAAAAGAAGGAGGAAAACAAGAGGGGGAAGGGACGATGCAGTCTTTCTACGAGGAAATAGGTAGGAAGGAAATTAGGCCTCCCCCTATCTGCAGGGGGATAAACAGAAGATGAAGACAACATTCCAACGCCAAAAACTGGCTCCAAAAAAGGGGTTCAGGGAAGGGGACAAAGGAATAGGGTACTCCGGCATAGGGAAAAACGAGGGGGGGGGTGGGGAGAAGAAACTCATTCGACCAAGGGGGAGAGTGCGAAAGTCGCCTGGCCAAGTAAAAGCAAAAGGGGGCCTGTTGACCCTCACCCGAAAGGGGAGGCCAAAGTAAAGGATCGACCTTAAGGACCCCAGAGGCCAAGGACCTTTTCACAGAAAGAAGAACCCTCAAAAAAATCCCGACTCAGCTTGGGACGAAGAAAGAGGTATGAAGGGACGAAGCAGGGATACTGGATCACGCAGGAAAAAACGACTAGGGAGGGAAGAACGGCGCCCCAGCAGGTGAGTTCAGACGGCAACTTGGTGCGTTGAAGTTAAGGATAAAAAAAAAAATGGTCTTTTTCCACGAATCGGGGTAGGGATCGGAACTGGGACCGATAGGGGGAAACATGCAGAAACTAAGGCATTCCGTCCCCAGGGAGAGGGGAAGACCGGCCCTGGAAAAAAGGGGTAAGGAACATCAGGGGGGATAAGGCGTGGGCAGGGGAAGAAAAAAAGGAACCGGGCATCGGTCGGGCAAAACAGGGAGGAATGCAGGATGGATTGATCGAACGGGTGAGCACGGTGTTTCCTACCCTGGAAAAAAAAAAAATAAAGGTACGCAGACGATGCGGATGGGGTAGAGGAGTTGTCTCCTTCGAGAAAAGGGAGGGGGAAACCGTGAACTGCGAAGTGTATACAACCAATTTATTCGTGTCGTGGAGGACAGGTGTAAAACGAGGGGTACGCGGGCACGGAGAGACTTCCAGATTGGGAGGCGGGGAAAACAAATAAAAGTTTCTTTTGGCAACGGTTCAAAAAGCGGAGTTCACGGGTAGGCTGGGGGGTGAAAGAAATAACTCAAAAAAAGACCGCACGAAAAAAAGAGGAAAGGGGCCAAAGAAGGAGAACTTGAGCGGGAATTAGGAGGGATAAAGACGGTGGTGCGAAGCTGACGAGGACCGCGCCCATATTGGACATACGAGCCAAGGGTTTGAGAGGGTGGGAAATGCTCAGGAAAAAGTCTGGAGCCTTCAAAGTTTCGGTGAGAACCTGAATCACAATATCCATCGTTTAAGGTGTACAATGGGGGCACAAGGGAAGGTGAAGGGGAAAACATACGAAGCGATATCACCGAGGAAACGCCGTAAAAAGGGTGGGTCGGAATCAACTTGGGGGAAAGGTGATCCTCAAAAAAAGAACCACCATCTTAATCTGTTTGGAGAGGGGAACGGTAAGACTGGTCTAAAGGGTTTGGTTTTTCAGGTGGGGGGGGGGAAGGGGTGCGGCGGAAGAAGTACACGCTATGCGGAAAAAAGAAGGGGGGGAACACGAAGGAATTTTTTGGTAAAAAAAGGGGGAAACAAGGAAACCTCAGCAAACAGGTCGAAGTATACAATAAAAGGGAAAGGGAACTGGGGCCTTGGCCAAGGGAGAGTCTAAAAAGGTTTTATATTGAAAAGCATTCCCTGGCTTGGGGCATTGGGTAACCAAGGTCAGGGGGGGAAACAAGACTCGCCCCCGCCCTGCCTGAAGGTGCAAAAACAGGAATTTGGAGGGGGAGACGGAAAGCACGTGTGGAAAAAAAATAACTTTCCTACCTTGCAAAAAATGTGAGGGAGGAAAACGACATCACTCGAAGAAGCGGAGCGGCGGGGGACCAAAAAACCTCCAACTGTATCTAGTGACCTGGCCAAGAGATCAAGGAAAACGAGGGGGACAGTATCACGCTGGCGATGGAAAAAAAAAAAAGGGAAAGAAGCTGTGGTCAAACCAAAGAGGGTGGGGAAGGGGGGACTAGACTCTCCGCACCCCACCAACAAAAAAAGGAGGGTAAAAAATCATGAAGAATGGTTCTGACTCACCTAAAACCAAAGGGGGGAAGGACCCAAGGTAATTCGTGGCAAAAAAAAGCCAGCGAGTCCAAAAGCCTCGAACTAGAAAAAAAAAACAACGGGAGGAGGAAGGAAGAAGGGAAAGAAGGAGTGAACTGACTGAAATGGGTGGTTTGCCACGGAAAAAAAAAAAAAGTTACTAAGTTGCCTGACCAACCAAAGGAGTCAGAAAAAGAAAATGAAAAGCGCAAATTGACATAGAAAAAAAAAAACACCTCGTCGGGGAAAAACGCGGTAGAATCGAGCCAAGTGCTCTCACCGTAAAGGTGGCTGAAAAAAATGCCGGTAAAGAAAAGAGGGGGAAAAAGTGGGCCAGGGGGGGGGTCGCACCGAAATCACGAAGTACGGGCCCCTAGGGGTGGTTTAAATGAGGAGATGGGGTAACAAGAAATAGATCGGGACCGGGGTAAAGGGCAGTTGGTCACCAAAAAATAAATCGCTCGCTTGCTTCTATAATGCCGGCGCACAACAAACAAAAAAAAAAAAACCATCCTCAAAAAAAAAAAAATACGGATAGTAGTATCAGGGGGAAAACAGGGAGGTGGGACCGAATATAAAAATTAAGTTGTTTTTGCACAATCAGGGCCCCAGGAGGAGGGGCCGCCGGATCACTGGGTTTCAAAAAAAAAGCACGCTAAATCGGTGGGGGAAAGACAAGCCAGTGGCCAGGAAAATCCTCGACAACAACACGGGGGCGACAGCCTTGGGGGGCCAGCCCCCTTAATAAAATCCTGGTATGTCGGGGGACAAGGGGGAGAGCGGGAATGGACAACAAACATGGGAGAAAAATCCTGAACGGGGGGGAACCAAGGCTGTAAACGGGGGGGGAAGAAAGCTGCGTGTAGGAAGAGATTGAAACTAGGAAACAAAAAGGAATCCAAAAATCGGGAGAGACCAGCGGGTCAAGAATCTGACAAGCTTATCAATCCAAAAAAAGGGGGGGTGCATCGGACGAACGGGGAAAAAAAAAAAGTTAGTCCAATGTTTTTGAAAAGGCGTCATCCTTTTTATATATAAAATCCAGGTAGAACCTAAATCCACATTGGGCAACAATTTAAAAAAGAAGGGGGGAAGACTGAGGGGTGTAGGGGGAGGGACCAGGGGAGCCAAAAAAATGCAGGAAAAGCTGGTAATGTAAGAAAAACGAAAGGGGGGGCCAGAGGAAATGCGGTAAGGCAAGAGGCTTGGGGAGAGATCTCAAAAACCGTCCGTAAACGCGAAAAAAATTCCCGACTAAAAAAAAAAAGAGAAAGGAGTTTTGGGGAAAGGAGAATAAGGTGCCGTGTTCTGGGGGGGAGGCTTGTGGGAAAATTCCCGGGTGAACCAACAAATCAAAGGGAAAGGGGGACGAAGCGGAGGGGCCGTGGCCATTACATAGGTTTGTGGTCGACGCACTTGTAAAGCAAAAAAAAGAAGCAACAGATACTGAAATGGAGACCGTCCGAAAAACGCAAATCATCAAGCAGGCGCGCAGGTAGAGGGGTTCAAACGGAAACAACCCAAGGCAAAAAACCATCGATCAAAAGAAGTCAACGTCCACAGCAAAAGGGAAAAGGGACCAAAGCATTTTCAACGTGGGTGCTCAAAGGTAAAAAGAGTCGGGGTACACGACTTCGAGATCAAATCCGGCCATGGGGAAGAAGGTTGGGCCACGAAGTTTCATAAAAAAAAAAACCAGGCAGAACGTCGCAAAAAAAAAAGGGAGTCCCGCAAAAACTAATTCCGCGTATAGGTAATTTCCACACAAAAAAGAGGAGGGGCCCGAACGCAAAAGAGGGGGGGGGGAAAAAAAGGGAAATGACAGTGGACCAGAGGGGGGGGGGGGAAAAAGGATCGACCGCCTCGCACGGACGAAAAAAGTTGATTCAACAAAAAAAAGTGAGAATACGAACTTTTCCGGGGAACCAAGTTGCCGGTAGCCCTCCTTTATAACGTTTTCGGACAAAGAAGGAAAGGGGGAAAGGGGAGGAATCGTATCGAGAAAATCACAACCCAAAAAAAAAGATAATGCTGTTCGAAAACGCCGCGGAGGATTGGTGGCCTGCAGGGGGGGACAAAAAAAAAAACGCCGACGGGGGGCTGACTGGAAGGGGTCCGGGTAATGGATCCGTTGGGGGGGGTGGAAGGCAACCGGTTCGGGAGGGGTCAACAGGCCTTGAGGGGTTGACGGGGCGACCGCTGTTGAAGAAAAATGCGAACCACGTTAAGAAGTTGGGAAACGGCGTATCAAAACACCAAAACTAGGGGTACCGTGCAAAAGGGAGAGGCGGATGGGACCCCGGGGAAAAAAGGTAAATGGGCCATTGTTTGGGGGGGCAAGTGTGTCTAAATGCTGAGCAGAGACAGGGGGGCAGAAAGTAGAAATAGGAAAGGAACTATTGGATCACCAGACTACGGGAGTAGAAATAAGGGAAAACCTAAAAAGCAGTTGTTGTGACCCGGGGGGCCTTTTGGGGTTGGGTGCGAAAGGCAAAAGGGATCACGAGGGGGGGGCGGATTCAAAGAAGCGACAGAGTGAACCTGCACCTGATTTGCCCACTGCGCCTTGGTAAAACCTTCCACAAAGTCAAAAAGCAAACGGGTGTAAGCAGGAAGAAAAAAGGACCGCAAATGTGTTAGTGATTTGGTAAAATGAGAGATTTACTCCATGGAGACAGGGGGGGGGGGACAGGAGGGGTTAGATCGTGCGTAGTTTTTTTGGAAAAAAAGGAAATGCAAATTGTCCCAAAAGGCAAAAGTTCGAGTACAGCTGAAATCATACACAAGGACCTGGAAAAATTAAAACTGACCAGGGGCCTGGTAGGGAAACAAGTAACAAAAAGGCGAAACAGTTCTGAGCAGAAAAGGCCGAAAAAGGAAACCCTTGAAGCGTTGACCAAGGAGGCTGCCGCGAGAAAAATGTGATCGCACAAACGGTCAAAACCGAAGGATAAAACTGGAGAAACTACAAACCGCAGGGAGAAAGGGTGGGAACACATCCCTCCAGTGGGGAAGATAGATGGCCACATAGATTCGGGGGGGTGGGAAAAAAAAAAAAAACAGTTTTTTGGGGGGGTGTTCAAAACGGACCGACGTTGAGGGTTCACCAAAAAGGAAAGGAAAGCCAAAAGGAGAATTGGGGGGGAGGCACTGAAAAAGACAGCGCAGGTGAACAGTTACCGGATTAAAAAACATCCCGGTCGAGGTGTCGCCCGGTCAAAAGAACCAAAAACCCAGGGGTCTTGGAAAAAGGCAAACAGAGCACAAGAGATTGTGAATGCGGTCAGTTCAAATAACATGTTTGGGGGTAACCCGGAAAGCCCAATGGGGAAAGGGTGAGAAGCGCGTCCCAACTGTGGCAAAACAGCCCGAGAAAAGGGGGGTAATAAAATGGATCAAATTCACACTGTCATTGAGGGGGGGGTTAACCAAAGGGGAGAGGGACAAGAACACGAAAAATCTTAGCATATTGAAGACAAAGTTCCCGTAAAGGGGGACACGCAATATTGAAAAAAGAACAAAAGCGAATCGCCGTTGTATCACAAAAAAGTTTGCGGCCTAGACACCTTACGTGAAGAAAAAAGAGGGGGGTGTCAAAAAGGGAAACAAGGAAAAAGTCGTTTGAGAAACGCCGCGAGCAAAGGGGACAGATAGCCCCCTGTGGGGAAAAATCACTCGAGACCGGAGGGTACGAAATGTGGGGTAAGTTCTGTCAAAGGGAAAGGAGCAAGAAAATGGGGGGGCAAAAATTATGAAGAAGGGGTGAGGGTCTTGATGAAAGACTGGGTTCAGAACCAAAGCTCCAGAAGAGAAGCCCGCCCGTATGACAAATGAGGGTTTGTTGTTGGGTTCATTTCGGGCCTTCACAGCGAAAAAGCAAAAGCATTCAACGGAAAAGCAAAAAAGATGGGTTTTTTCAAAGCTCGGGGGGGGAAACAGAACTTCAGAAAAAGAAAGACGTATAGAATATCATGGAAGGGAAGGGTATCTAGTTGAAGACCTTGAGCTCAGGAATGTGAACAGAAGGGAAAAACCTTTTCCAAAACAAAAAACACAAATCAGGAGCTGGCTAAAAGAAGGCAGGCCGCGGAAATGGGCTGAGACGATTCGGAACACGAAAAAACTGGTGAATAAGGGGGGGAAGAAGAACCACATATATGGCAACAGAACCAGCACCCGTGCCAACATCAGGTTTTCCCATTGTTTTCACTCGCTTCGAATAAAAATAGTCGGAAGCCCGTGCCCTCGATGTATCGGGAAGTAAGCGCCGGGGGGGAAAAAGATAAAGCAGGGCCTGGGTTGTGAGATGGGGAGCGAAGTGAGGAAAAAATTGACCTTAAAACAAAAAACTTTTGGGGAAAAGAAAAAACCGTAACGTTCCTGAAAGAGAAAAGATCACCAAAAGAGAACAAACAAGCCAAAGGGAGGAGGAGGAAAAAGAAAACGGAGTAATGGATCGAAAAACGATGTGTTTAAAGGGGGGTTCAAGGTACCAAAGTAAACACCAAAAAGGTTGGAGGGCCAAAAATCTCAAAAAAAACGAAGAGAATCGGGAGTACAAGGCGCGTAAAGGGGACGATAATCGGGAGGGGGGAACCAGCTTCAAGACTAAATTTTTTGGGACAGATCGACCGAAGGAAACAGATTGGAACGGTGCGGAAAGGGGGGACGAGAACATCTATTGTTGGAAGAGGAAAAACAGTCAAAAAATTGGGGGACACAGCCGGGCCACGCAAAAGCCTAACAACCGAAGTTTCAAAACCTCGGTTGCTGTGACACGACGGGGAGTGGGTGGGGGGCAAAGAGGTCGGGCAGACGAAGGGAAACTGGTGACTTTTCTACCTATTCAACAACGTCCAGGCGGATACGTATTGGTATCGAAACGGCACTTCAAGAGATGAAAAGGCATGCAAAGGGTGACGTGAAAGGAGGAGGAGCCCAGAAATGAAAAAAAAAATCCGCCCTTGTCGGTGAAAAACTACTGGGTGCAGTTAGGAAAAGGGGGGGTGAAGGCACCAGGAAAGAAAGCCGACAACCATTGGGGGATTGTAAAAGAAAAAGAGAATTTACGCCTCTCCGGCATGGAACCGAGAAACAAAGTATCAAGAGCCCGGGTAGAGCGTTCGAACATCTAGGGGACACCTTGGCTCAAAAAACTCGGGGGGGGGAGGGTGGGCGGCACAAACGAGATTGAGAACTCCGAGTATCACGAAAGCGCCGCAACCTTCAAGGAGAGGGGGAACGCTGTCGCAAGGGTTTTTTCTGTAAAAAACTATGCTGCAAACCACGGGAGACTCCCACAGGCCTCACAAAGGAGAAAAAGAGAATTACAGCGGGGGGATTTGGGGGGACGGAACCGGGCCAACAGAAAAAGAAAAAGGAATTGCATTGACGAAAGACGGAAAGTGACAGCAGCAAAAATATTGATGCACCCGGAGCTGGGAAGATGGACTAAACGAAAAATCACGCAGGTCAGGCTGAGGTTTGCGGGTGGAACAGACCGGGGTTTGAAAAACTTGTCCTAGGGAAGGGACTAAAGCGCGGATTGTCGAAGAGTGGCAGGCCAAAGGGAAACTGGGGGGAAGGAAAAAAAAGAAGACGTTACGAAGGAAAAAAAAACAAGACAAGGGGTTCGTTTTGGGAAAACTGGGGTTAGATCGAAAAAGCATAAAACGGAGAAAAAAAGGTGGTCAATGCCTTCAGGAGAAGGGGGTTTAAGCAGCCGTGACGGGGGCCTATACATTCTCAAACGGAAAGCAGAGGGGGGGAGCTTTGACCAGTGGTGGGGTCCTTCAGAGCGGAAGGAAGAATGAAACGCCACAGGGGGGAAGAGACAATAGGCCGGGGCGCTCCTGACAGCCGGTGGTCGACGAGCTGTTGGATGGAAAGCACTCTGGCTGGGGGGACAAATGAGTCGTTGAACGTACAGATCGACATCGAAGAAAAAGGGATCACTGGGGAATCAACTAAGCGAACAAAATCACTAAAGAGGGGCAGAGGGGGGCCGCTAAAAAAAAAATAGATCGGGGGGAGGGAAAGCCTAAGAGCAGCAAATGGATGTGACGAGGAAAAAATACCGACCACAAATCTAAAGAAAATCGAAAAAGGTTTCAAGAACGGATTCGTCTTCTACTCGGAACAAGTACAGGGAAGTCAAACAAAAAGAGTGGCCGACAAGCTCGAGAAAAGAGATGGGAAGGAGGCCGAACAGAAACAAC
>Ga0179593_1392458_pt1 | contig 14274 bp, 21 predicted proteins | sample CZODoug2_1_08_16_FD_185931 | JGI IMG/M metagenome (GOLD analysis project Ga0179593, IMG submission 185931) | Vadose zone soil fungal communities from Angelo Coast Range Reserve, California, USA - CZODoug2_1_08_16fungal (PacBio error correction) | ecosystem: Environmental > Terrestrial > Soil >...
GAACTAAAAAGAAAAAAGACGGGACCAAGTATCCGGAACGGAAATGTAGGGGGGCCGTCGGAACGAGCTCGAAGCTACCACAAAAACTCCTGTCGTGTTCGGGGGAAGGAAAGAGAACTGCAAGTGGAAGGAAGTCAGGCACTCTTGGATGACTGTGCGTAAAGGGTTCAAAGTAAGATAAATTGTGGGGGTAGGTGCGAAACTATACGCGGAGGGAAAAGCGAAGAATAGGCTGAAAGCTCGAGCCCCATCAGAAGGGTGGACTCCGAAAGCTGCGACAAGAGGGGATCACTCTCTCAATATGGGGCGAGTGGGGACAGGAAACCTTAAAAGAAAGAAACTCGGGAAGAATTCCGGCAAACTCATCTAGCTACTTAAGAAGCTCAGGGAGTACCGAGAGAACGGCAAACGCGGAAGAACCAGATTTTCAAAAAATCGCTGGGGAGAAAAAAGGGGAGAAAGGAAATCTCTGCGCAGGACGTACTTTATTAAGCTCTTGCCAAGGGGCCGGTCACGGTAAGGGATTGGGGGGGGGAAGACTAGGACAAAAGAATGATCAAAGTAGCAGCGTAAACTTTCACTATCATCGAAAAGAATGGATCAGAAAAAGCGGGTACGAGATTGCGAAAAGGTCCAAAATGTAAACCCGCTGAGACGGCTAGAAGAAAGAACTAAGAACTGCTCCCTGTCTGGAACGAAAGTACCAGCGGGAATGTGTGGTCTCCTCTCAAGGAGGACTTGGGGCAATAAAAAAGGGCGAAACAAACGGACTGTCAAAATCGGTGTTTGCCAAAAGGGAGAGAGGGGAAAGACAAAACCGACGGGGCCTGGAACAATAAAGTCCTCTCCATTCCAAACAAAATCGAGAGAAATGACCTTCCGTGCGGGGGCGTCCAAAAGGGGAAACAACCGTTTTCAAAGCGAAGGGGGGGAAGGGGGGGGTTCAGAGAGAACCCGCTCCCTCAAGAGACCGCACAGCCGGGGGCCTTCCGCAACAAGGTCGAACAGAAAACGGGTCATCGGAGCCTGACGATTTTCAGCGCAAGAGGGACGGACAGACAATTCCGAGAAAAGAAAACTTAGCAGTAGGCTGGAGTCTGTAAAAAGGAAAAAAGAAAGAAATTGTCCCTGGACAGAAGGAGGGTCCCGCCCGGGAAGATATCTAAAACGGGAACTTGACCCGGGAGATACAATCAGTGGAACAAAAAACAAGAACAAAAACCTCACGAGAGAAAGATCCCTGTCACTCAGGGAAAAGGGTTGGGGTCCGTCGATTCAAACTAAAGGCGACTGACATTTGCAAAAGGACTGGGGAAATTTACCAGGCAGGGGAAGACTCGGCGAAAAGAAAGTGATAAAAAACAACAAGAACATCCGAAAAGTCCTTGGGGAATCATGGGGGGGGGTTGGTCGAAAAAAGGAAAAAAAGGGTAACGAAAGGCTCCTAAATTCATAAGAAGGAAGATAGGCGGACTTGCGGCGCACCGGCGGGAACCCCTTCAAAGGGAAAGAACTATCCTCTAGTCGAAGAACCTGGAAAAGGGAGCCGATGGACAGACTGATTGGGGGGGGACATTTGACGCAGAAAGATCATGAAAGGATACCCCGGTCAACGTACATAAAGGGGGGGAGTTGGGATGTGCAGCACGACGACAGCCTTGAGGGGGGGGGAAACTCTGCTCGATCATCCGTCAGATTGAATAGGGTCTATGAGATAGGAAAAGTCGTCCCGAGTGGCGTGTGGAAACCCGGACACCCAATCACTTGCAGTTGTGGGGGGGTGGACGGGCGGTGAAAAGACAAAAATGGGGTTAAAATAGGACAAATCTACCGGAACGGGGAAAGGTTGTAATAAATTTGGTAACCTAACATAGTCGGAAGCAGACCCGATCCTAGCGAAATCAGGGGGGTTAAAAAGTCAAAGAAGGACGCATTTAGCTCTTGGGCATGGAAATGAGGGCCGTCGACACATCGGCAACGCAAGTTCTCGGGGAGAGACTAATAAAAATTCAGAAAAGGAAGGACTCATTACCTGACTAGACACAAAAAAAAAGGAGGAGGAGAAAATTGATTCAATTGGCAGAATATCGTGAGCCCCAGCCAGTCGATCAAGAAGGCTCGAAGAAACCTTTCAACCATAGCACCTACCGTCCTGAGAAAACGGATCGGCTCCTTATGTACGCATGGCCACTTGCGAGAGACGGGGAAACGAAAAGAGGTAGTCCAGATCCAAAGAATGTCTATGAAAGAGGTCAGGGTGGGGCCCACGAATGTGGGTTTCACCAACAGACCGAACGCCACACAATCAATTAAAAGGATTGACGGATGCGAAATCCATGAAAGTCAGCTGAGCAGGAATATTTCAGACGGCTATCGGACGAGGTAACCCATTCTTTCACTAGTTAGGGATTAACCAAAACACTGATATGGGAGGAGTGGAGGGTGCTGAATTTCATACCTGCGAGCGAAGGGGGGGGGGGGGGCCACACCGGCCAGAGGGAAAAAATCTGCCGTGCGAAATGTAATCAGCTCCCCCGATCTCTTTTTACTATTTGGCAAATGTCATGGGCGCCCACTGAGAAGACTGGGTTTATTTAACCTTGTCATGTCAAAAAAATTCCGCGCAAGGAATTACAACCAGGTTTAATTGGGCGCCCCAGGAGAAAAGTCAAACGCGGGGTGTCGGTCATTTAGATAAAAAGATCAGTAAAGGAAGGGAGTTGGTTCGCCGTCAATTCAGTCCCGCATATGTCCCGTACCGGGGGCCGCGGAAGACAGGGAGACGGGGGGACGAGGGGAGGGGAGGTTGGTAAAATTGTAGAGAAGTCAAGTTTCAAGGGGGGGGAGAGAGGCAGGCGATCCATAGAAGCCCAGGAATGAGGAAAAAAAAAAAGACTTGGAAAGAATTCATCCAAGATAACGAAGTTCGTCGCTGGCCGGATTACGAGGGCGAGCGCAAAACGGGGTCAGAATGCCAAGTAGGCAGTAAAACACATCCTACTTCCTCCTGTTAAAAAGGCTTTAAAGGGATCTTGGGTCATGCCGGCTTATGGGGGTATACTTCCACGGGGCAGTCTTATGCCCACCCCCAAAAAAAAAAAAAAAAAACATTGGTTTTTTAAATGGGGAGTGGGCGTATTTCCTACACGCTTCATTTCCTCGAGGGAGGGTTGTTTTTCTGAAGGGGATGGAGGGTGGTATTGTTTCGAAAAACAAACGGAAGGGGGTTCTCCGATCCATCAACCAAAAGCGGAGACACCAGGAGAAAGGGGGGGACGCGAAACTTTCATCAAATAAGAAAAAGCCCTCACAAAATGGAGCCAGCAGCGTCCTGATCGGAGGGATAGAAGAATATCAAAGCGGTTCTTGACGAAACGCAAAAGGTAAACAGACGGGGCGAGAACCATTTAGTTGAAAGAAGATTGAGGAACTCGCTTGCATCCCTTTCAGATGAGGCCAGGCTTCTAATCGGGAAACCAGCAGAACCGAAGAAAAATAACTACTCAATAGAATGCCGCATATTACCTAAGACTGGGGGGGCCAAAGCTGCAAAAACCTCGTTTGCTTGGAAAAAGAAGCGGGGGGGAAACACGAAACCAGACGCTGTAAAGCATTCGGGGGGAGAAGGAAGGATGTTCAAAGAGAAGGGCGTCCCAGGTAAGAAACCATAAAAAACCTGACACTGATGTATCTAAACGGTTTCGCTAGGGGAGACATGCTTAAAGGGGAGAAGGGAGAAGAAATGAAGAACCGTATTCCGCCCCGGATAGTAGGGCTTCCATGAAAAAAACTTTCACAAGACCGGAATGAAAAAATCGCGAACGGGGAACCCAATGGATGGCAAAACTTGATGAGTCAACAGCGCGTCGGGGGTCAGGAGAAGGGGTCAGGAAAAGGAACTCTACATAGGGGGGTTCCGAATTTGGTTACTGTGAGCCCGGGAGGGGGGTTGATTGGAATGGGGTGCCAAGAACGAAAAGATTATCTGACTGGAATTAAACAAAGAGAAAATATCGGGCTCAGAGGGTTTAAAACGGTGTAGACGGACGCCGGGCGAGTGCTTTCATGGTGCGTTGAACCCGCCAGATATGGGAGAAAAAAACGAGCAGGCAGGAATTCACTCCTGGCACTTAAAACATGCCTTGCGTCTCCCCGTACGCGCGGTCAACTGCAAAAGTTCCGGACGTGAATAAGTCACGTACTTCCACGGTGTCTAAAATGACAGGGGGGGGACGGACGGGGGGGGCGGAGGAACAGCAAAAGAAAAAAAAAAAGCTACCGATCGCGGGAAATTCCCTATAAATCTATACTAGCAGCCAACTGCCCGGGAGAGAGGGGGAAGGAAGACAGTCTTGAAGGACAGGCTTCTCCACCTTGCCCGAATAACTTTATTTAAGAAAGCGTACCGCGCCTCATGGGGTGAAGGGTGGGGGGCGTTCGTAGAAAAAGAGGAGGAAAAGAGAGATCGAACGCCACCACAGGAAGAAAAAACAAGAGTTCGGGAAGGGATGGAAAGAAAGGATGTATTTCCGGGTACCATTGGACTGGACTGTTCCATCAGATTGATTATGCAGGGGGGAGGCGAGGCGAAAAGAGCCAGCAGAGAATAGTGGTAGAAGCCGGGAGGAGGGCTTCTTGTCAGGAAAAGGGGAAAAGGGGAGACCGGAAATTTCGAACAAAAAATTGTCAGCTCCGCTGACGGCGAACTACCTGCAGCTGGGGGCGTGGTGGGGGAGACGGGCCAGGGTTCAAGAAATGAACTCAATAACGCGCGGAAGAAAAAAGAAGGGGAGGGGGGGCCAACGCCACAAAAAGGTTCACTCTACAACGAAGACGAGAAAAAACCTAGAAAACCTTCAGATTTAGGGAGATGTCGATGAGTGAGAATTCAGGATCAATAGAGTAGAGAAACGTTCTTACCACCAAAGTCAAACGTCAAGAAAAAAAGGAGGGAGAGGAATCAGTAATCTTTCTGAAGATTTATGAATACAAGAGTACAGGAACACCAAAATTGAAAACGTTTTAAATGACAGCAAGCCCTTTTGACAGTCACTTGGGAGGAAAGGGGGGGGAGGGAGACGAGAGGGGCACTTTAATTATCCAGGGTGTTCATGTCGAACGCTTTGAGTAATCGAAGACGACGGGGAATATCGGCCATCTTCGAATTAAAAGGGGAGAAGAATAAGGACGAAAAAGAGGGTGAACTATCCCTCAGCGCAGGCGGATGGGGGAGGAACCCGGGACAAAAGAGGAACGATAAAACGGCGAACATCAAGTGAACATTCAAGGAAAAGACCCATTTTGTTAACGCAAATCTGGAAGGGAAGGGGAACAATAACTATGTTCCAAAAGGTCGCCCCAGAATCGTGACAAATTCCAAAGGCAAGGGAGACGTGAAAGCGACGAAAAAAATGGGCCGGTCGTTTATCGGGGCGACGAAGCAGGGGGGAATTCTGAATTGAGCCATTCACTCGCCAAAGATGATCGAACACACAGAGTACGGAACTAAAGGATAAAAAAACCCGCGGCGGCGATAAGAGAGGAGAAGAACTGTAGGAGGAACTATTGTCCGCCAGAGGAATGTGGGGGGGGATGACGACCCTGTTAAGGAGAAAGGTCTCACAGGGGGGGGGTTCCATTGGCATGAAAAAAGACAACGGAGGGGGAGGGGAAAAAATCTTGCTTGAGAACAAGAACTCTCCAATTCCGCAACACCTCGGAAGAAGGGAAACATTAAAAAATTGAAGCGGGCTAAAGAAGGACAAATAACATTTTGGGATAGTTAAGGGGGAAAGGGTTGGGGGATTACTCCCCCAAGACTCAGCCCCCTCAGAGGGTTGGGAAAAGGAAGCAAAAAGAAAACTTAGAATCACCTTAAAGCGGTAACTTACTGGGCCGGAAGAAAGAGAATACGACAATTCCTCTCGACCCGGAGTGACGTCGGGGAGGAACACAAATGAAACTTGTAAAGACTGGGCACGAGGAAGAAAGAGAACCAAACCCGGAAAGATATCTCCTCTTGGGGTATCCATACAACGCTTTTACAACCCACCGAGAAAAGAGAACAAAGTCTAACGGTAAGTCAGAGGAAGTTAGGGTAAAAAGACTATCCGGGAGCGGGAAGAAAAGAAAAGGGTCCGGGACGACGTCCGTCGAATATCACTCGACAACAATGAAGTTAACGGAACGCGTCTTTAAAGCCTTCACCATTCAAAAGTGGTTACAAAGGGGAGAAGGCCCAGGTGCATAAATAACCGTCCAAAATGACCTGGCTTCGACTGGGCCGCCCAGGAGGGAGGCACGACAAAAAAAAGGCCAGCAACTTTTGATTAAAGTTGCGAAGGCGGACGGCGCCGGAGAGGGGGGCAAATTTTTCCGCAGGCGTCTCGACCAAAGGTGCGACCACGCACGCCATAAAAGTGGATGTTCAGCCCGGGACTAGCAAGAAGAACGTATCGGCCTCGGCTTAGGGGAGCACAGATCAGGGGGACTTTCGCGTAGAGGGCGCTGCTAACGGGAAAAAAAGCGGCCAGTCACCCTAGAATTGCGTGGGGGGTGATGTAAAAAAAGGTTTCTTTGACATTCTGGTTGGAAAACCAAAATGTTAAGAAAAAAGGAATCCTTGGACACGTGGGGCGAAGATAATAAAACTCCCCAACCATACCTCCTCAGCGGATAAGTTGTTCGGAAGGATTAATTGAAAGGCTCGGGGACCGCGGTCAAAGGAGGGCTGAGACATCGCAAAGCCGGGCGTGAGAATTTGCTGAAGTGAGGAAAAGAAGGAAATTACCTCCCTCTATCAGTCTTATGGGCCAAGAGAATCAGGGAAGGTAGTCCAAGATAAGACTTGTCAGAATTATCAGATCCCCTTAAAAGCGAGGGCGAGTGGGGTAGCCTTCCTCAGGGGCGTCACATCCATGAACTCCGGCATGCAAAAAAGGATAGTCGGAGGTAATGAAGTCAGCTGGTGTTGTGGATCGACTTAGGGGACCAAGGGGGAGGACACCAGCCGGTCATAGGTTCTCTTTTTCAATCCCACGCCTGGTAGTTTACAAGGGGAACCCCGTTCGAACAGGAACGACGACCTCAAGGCGATGGGGGAAAGGAGGGAACAAGATCCCTTACCGGCCTCCTACACTACTGAGAGAAGGAAAAAACTCAAAAATGACGGGCGTGATCGAAAAAAAGGAAGTCTCAAAAGTGAGGGGCGAGTTGGCGGGGATGAAAAAGCAAAGGGGTGTAAGGAATATGTTGGTCGAATTGGTCGACATTCAGCAAAAATGGGGCCACCAAGAGGGACACGGCGCTCGGAAATCAGGCACTCACCAGGGAGTCGGGGGTAAATTGCAGAGTGAGTACAAAGCAGTGGTCGCTCCACTGGGAATTTCCCTGTCGGGTTATACAGGCCGCCGAGGTGAGAAAGGGTGAAAATGGCGCCCGGCGATTAAGAAGGAGAAGGCAGGGGTAGAATTCACAGAAGCCGCCTCCGGGAGAAGGGAAATTTCTGACCCTGGAAGGCCCAAAGAAGAGGGGAGACCGTCCCTTGGGCCGAAGAAAAAAATGGACGGCTCGAGTTGAGGTGGTGTTGTCAATGTCGGTTCCTCTAACTTTTTGCCCGTCGAGATATTTGCCGACGGGAAAGGGCGAAATGGGTCAGGGTTGAAGGCACAACTTCAAAAAGGGAAAGAAGAAAGCGAAAGTTTTGTCAATCAGGAATTTGGGAAGTCGGACATGCCACACCTCGTGCAGAATTTCAAACGTTCCAGAAAAGAACGAGGAGCGCCTTTTTCAGGTGGGAAAAGGAAGATGGGTTCCTGCGGATTTGGGGGGGATAAGAAAAAAAAATCCACGGACTTATTGCACACCTGGGTAAAGAAAGAGTGGGATTTCTGAGCAAAGGAAGGAAAGGAACGTAAACTCGCGGGGGGTTGTGTTTTAGGAAATTTTGTTTAAATAGTTCTGTTCAACGTCAAGTCGGGGAGGTCTCCGGAGTAAAGGGGTGGGTGCGAGGGGAACCAAGAGACCGGATAAGAAAAAGGTCATCCGGGGAATCAAAGACAGACCCAACTTCCTGGAAGGCCTTACGAGAGTCAGGGATAAAGAGCGTAATGACAGAAGATTTCAGGACAGTCTTGTTGAACAAGACTGGACCAGGATTTTCGAGAAAAAAGAGTATAGATTAAGAAATTCAGTTGGAATCCATTCTTCACTCTTTAAAAATCCCAGCTAGACCGGCAAAAGGGAAAGAGGGAGAAGACAAAAGGACATGATGAAAAAAAAGGGAGGCCCGATGGGAGGGGACCGAACTTGCAAAAATAGTTATGGTCACGAAACTTACGCTTTGGTATGCGTAAACTGGGATAGAATCATGGAGGGGCGGACGAGGAAGGTTTCCCGAAGAAAAGAAAGAGGGAAAATCCGCCCCCGGCGCGTGGGGGTGGGGGAGAGGGAATGTTCGTCGAGGGAAGGAAAATCTAAATTCTGAATAACTTTCGATAGTAGAGAACGAGTCCTTATTAACAGAGGGACAAGGAGGACTAGGGAGAAGGGAAACATTTGTTATGAAAATGCTGAAAGAACCCTCAAGGAACGCCCAGCGGAAAAGCTGATCCACTTGAATGAGCCTGGGAAGGGGGACCCTTACCGACGGTTCGGGAGCTAACGGGTCGGGAAGGAAGGAGAAAGAGGGGAGGGGGGAAGTTAGCCCTACTTGGGATAAGTGAGGGGCGTGGTTGGAATCCGAAATAAATACCCCCGTCTCCTTGAATTCCTTCACAACGTAAGAAGAAGCACGTAGTTGTGGAAAGTAAGAGGGGGGGAGAGAAAAGAGGGGGGGAGAAGTGTAGGAAAAGTGGGGAGGGGACACCCCAAAGGGAAGGGGGAGAAAAAGAGCGGTCCCGCCTTCCGTTCGAAAATGAATGGCCGTTCTTCGAAACCCATGTAGCGCCAACAACGGAATTTAGGTCCGTCCGTTAAAGCGCAGCTCGAACAATAGATGGGATGAAATGACTCCGACGGGGCGTATGACAAAAGGAAGGGGAGTCGGGCTCGCACACCGAAGGGCAAAATATAAAATGCAGCTCGAAAGAGACGATCGCCAAACCCAACCACTTCAGTAAACTTACGACAGGCTTGAGCCAGTGAATTCATCACCGGAAAAAAGAAAAGACCTGGAGGTAAATTACTCTCCCGCCTCAGGGGGGAGAAGGGGGGGGGGAGTTCTAAAAGAACAAAAACAGGAGGGAAGGAAGGAAGAAGATACAAAAACTCACATTCGCCACCATGAGTTCACTTCCAGTAGCCATCCATGGAAGGGAGTAGGTAAAGTGAGAAAAGGGGAAAAAAAGGGGGGAAGGAATTACGAGAGTTATTACAGTGGTGGGGCTTCGGAGGATGGGAGGCAGAGACGGAGGGGGAAGGAGAGGTTGAGAAAGCCAACGCGGACATTGAGGGGGGGACATGCTACAACGCACCGTCTGGATAAGACATTTTGTCGAAACTCAGTGTCCGGAGCTGCAACTGAAGGACGAAAAGAATGAATGTGGGAAGTTCCGAAGTTCAATACGGGAGGAAAACTCAAGTGCAGGCATCTCAAGGCAATGATTAAAACTAGAGGGGTTCAACAATACCACCGGCAAAAACCCTTTCAATCACTACAATCGACGGAGGATGAACGCACTCATCTTTATGCCTTCTGTTCGATGTGGGGAGGAGTCAAGGGCGGAAGGGATTAATCCTTAACTAACCAAAACACGCAAATTCAACGTCATGACAAGTGAGGGCTAGAAGAAAGTAGAAAAGGAAGTGATCTGGAACTGAAAGCAGACTACAGAAAAAAAAACCTAAACTTTGAGGGGGGGAGTCAGTCAAGGAGAACCTTAAAGGGGGGGGGTAAGAATTCTGTTAGTAATTGGGCGGACGGTATTCTGCCCGAGAGTTTGACACGGGAGAGAGGTTCATGGCGGCACAAACCGGGAGGGCAGCGGGAAGACAGGAGACTCTCTCGCGCCACTAAGGTCAGAATTACTCGCCCTTCAAGCCGAGAAAAATATGTTAAATCGTCCCCTTTGGAGGGATGGTGGGGAAGGAAACATATAAAAAAAAAAAAAGCATTGGCGAAAAAAAGACAAGAGACTAAGGAAAAGAATCTCTTTATTTCAAAAGCCGCCAAAACGGACGGGAGGGGAACAAAATAACTAGGGCTGGTCTTCAAAAGAAAGAGGAAGTCAAAATGAATACGCGACGGGGATAGGGCGAGGTTCACTGGGGGGGAAGGGGAAAGTCTGGGGATAGAAAGGGGTGACGTACTGATTGGCAGACAGATGAAGGAGGTGCAACTTCAGTTAAAAAAGATAGGAAATAAAATACAATGGACACCTCTGTGAATGTACTAGAAAAGGAACAGGGGAACCCGCTTCTGAGACTCGAGGTCTCTATTAACTCGAAGATTCTTGCCTCAAAGAGGAATGTGGGGAAAGAGAGAGGGGGGATGAAAGGAGGAAAAGGTCTCCCCTGGGGGAATCCCACGAGGAAGGACCAACTAAAAGGTTCTAAAGATACATCCCCGACGGGAAAACTTGGTGAGACAAAAAAGCCAAGCTGAAAAAGTCAGAAAAAAACATCGATAAAAGGAGGACATGCCTTCAAAGGTTCGATTGGGATCAATCATCAAATATAAAGGGGAAGAAATCATGAACGGCAGGGGCAGGGGGGGGAGCCTCCTACTCATGAACAAAGAGCCGTCAAAAAACACTTGGGGGAAAAAAACCACAAACCAAGTCTCACCTATTCGCATCTTTCCTATGCAATGTAACTGCTAAATAGAAAGGGGTTAAAAGGTCAAAGGTCAGCACAGGAAGAGCGACGAAAAAATGGAGGGGTCTATGAATGATACGGAATTGGGGAAAATGCCCCCCTGACTGTCAAAAAGGAATGCCTATGAGAAAAAGAAGAAAGGGGGAAAAGAATTCACTGGACTTGTACCACGGGCTAGGTAACGAAGGGGACAAAAACCAAAAAAATCAAAATCTCCTAGCCTTGCTCAAACCAGGAGTCAAGGCAGGGTACGGAGAAGCACTAGAGGGGAAAAAGGATCATCACAAAATGGGTAAAGGGACTGAAAAGGGGGCCGGAAATCCTCTTTATCGCTAAATGAAATTCAAACAAACCGCAGTATGGGGAAAAATAGAAATGGGAGAAGTATAAACGAAGTCAATTAATAAAAAAAAAAAACAAAACCGAGCTCAGGACAGGTGGCGCATAGGCATGGACTCACTCGCAAGAAGGAGAGAAGCGAAATTATCGGACCTGGGTGCGGAAGGCGAATGTCCATAAAAAAGGGAAACTTTGACGGCGCAGTTTTCGACCGAACAAGTCTACCCGCAAGACAGGTAAAAATAAAGAGGGGATTGGCGACAGGCCTCAAAGGGAAGGGGGAAGGAAAAAATAGGATCGATCAAAGGCATCTTGATTCTTATCCTGAGTAAAAGTCGCCACATCCGTGCGAGTAGCAAGAAAGGGGCACCCTATCCATTTGGCGGGCGGAGGGGCTTGTCAAAAAAAGGGGGGGCTAAATCGGGGAAAAACACTTCGAAACAATCTCTATACAAAAAAAATTACAAAAGGTGGGGGCCTACACTTTGGGAGGGAAGAAAAAAACAGCTTCAGAAGATACAACAAAAAGGTGGTGAAGACGGGAAGGGAAAGCGAGGTTACCCGAGGGGTCCCGGTCGGAGGGAAAATAGACATCGTCTCCTGGCCAGATAGTTCAAGGAGAAGGGAAGGAAGTGAAGAAAAAACTCATAACAACAACAAAGGGAAAGGGGGAAAGAAAAATATATAGATTATGTCCTCTTCCGAAAGAAATCCGGGATCCCAGAGTGCAAGGAGGAATGACGATTGGGGGAAAAAAGAAGGGGCCCACCGGCACTAAGCTGAACAAAGTAGAGCGGGGAGAGGTAAAAAAAGCGTGGTTTAAAAAGGGGAGTCTACCAGTTGGAAGGCCACCAAGGCCCGTAAGCCGTTCGAGTCTTTGGTGAAAGTGGGTTGAACGGTAGGTCCACCTCCCGCGTTGAAAATTGGCGACACGGATCAGAAAAGATAGGTAGGGGGGGAAGGCTGTGCCCCTGGAAAACCTTTCGGACTTCGGTGGGGGAAATCAAAAAAAAAACTATAATAATCAAAGTCAGCTGACGAGCAAAAAGGTCCCAATGCGAAAGTGAGGAAGAGACAGTTCGGCGTCACAAAAAAGCCACTTATTTGGTGAAATGCGGGGGGGTCTATTTTGAGAAGAAAGAGGCGGAGTCAAGGGGGGCCACCGGAACGTCGAGGAAAGGTGACCGACGTTTCCCTGTCTAGAACAGCATAGGATACGTCGGTCGGTGAGAAAGTGAACAAACACGCACTGAGAAACTTCTGCAACACTTGGGAAAGGGGGGGGGAAACATTACAAGGGGAGGGGGGTTTACCCATTAATTTTGCCTCCAACTAGCCAATACGAGGCTAAGTCATTGTGGAAAGAGGCACGGGGGAAAAGGTTCCGTCATGGAAAAGCAGTTTGGAAAAATTTGCAAAGAACCGCAAGAGGATGAGAAACCCGTCCCTTGGGACGCATGGAGTAGACGGCTCTATCGGGGATGTTCTTTTTTGTGTCGGGCGTTGGAAAGAGAAAGTGGGGACAAGGAAAGGAATCTTTTCGCTTCGGGCTATTCGACATAAGCATGCAAGAATTAGGGGCGTGGTTTACGGTCCAAAAAAAAATAAAAGTATGAACGAGGAGGTTAGTAGCGCGGAGGTGTACTGCTTCTATGGGGAAAGAGGGAACACCGCGGTCAGCAAGGGGAAAAAAAAACAGGAAAGAGAGCGTCGAATTGTTGCGGATTAAAAAAGTGCAGCGTGGGGACTGAGTAAGGAGGGGGGGGACCAACAATCCCCGGACAGGAAGGATGCCAAATTCGGGCGGATGCAAAACCGAAATTAAGTCTCCCTCTCGTGATCGATGTGGGTGTGAATTTTGAGAGTTATTGAGGGGGTCACAAACGCCCCGGCGTCTACAGTCCGTGGTTTAGGGGGAATAAAAAAAAGCCAGGACCGCTAGCCATTGAAACGGGAAAAAAAAAGAGAATCCCCAACATTGCCGCTGAAGCCCAGCGGTCCGATCGTGTTATTAAAGCGTATAGAAGAAAGGGTCTGTGGACGACACTAGGGGCTAGTGCACTTTTTCGACAAAAGGGGGTGAGAGATTCGGAACAGGAGAGGACTCCATTCAAAGAGGCCAGGCGCGTTAACCAATAGAACCGTAAAAAGAGGACTCCACGTAGGAAACAGCTTATGAATTGACACGAATTCGGGGAGCCAAAAATGCACAATGAGGGGAACATGAAGATGGGGCGCGAAGAGGAGGTCTGGAAGGCGAATCGTGAGGTGAACAAAAGGGGGTGTCAATGGGGGGGGGGGGGAGAACTGATGACAATCCGCCCCCTTGACAAAAAAAAAAGGGGGAGAGAAACTGGGTTCTCGAGTGGAGAAAAAGGACTTCTGAAGGCGAATTGGGACGAAGTCTATCCGATCGTAGAGCGGTTCCCGAAAGGAGAAAAGGGTCGAAGAAAAACACGGATCAGGACTTGAAAATCGTCGGACAGCAACCGTACCCAGAGTTAAAGACAAAGTGGCCAACTGGGGGGACTTGAAAACCTTACAAGTGGCTTGGGTCGCGGGTAGGAGCTGTAAAGGAACGAAGGAAAGAGAAATTAGAGTTTACCCTTATAAGAAGGAAAAAACTTGGGGTCGGCCCGTTGAAAGGGGAGTTGCCAAAAAAAAACGCCGGATATACTCGAGGGAAAGAATTCCGACAAGCCTCATCGGGACAGCCGCACGGGGCGATCTGTTGGAGCTCTCCAGGAAGATTGGAAGGATTTCATTGGGGAGGGTGCCCACACGGAGGGCTTAAAAAAAAAGAGCGAATTCCGCCTTGCCGGCGGACATTGCGTCGAGAAAATAAAGTCGCGAAAAGAAACCAGAGGATCACGCCTCAGACGTGCATCACTGAAACGTTGTTTCTCAATAAGGGGAAATTGGGGACGGTTGGGCCAACCAAAAGGGAACACAAAAAAGAGGGACTCTAAAAACGCTGACCTTAGATCGGCCTCCGAAAGAAGCAAGCCAGCTCACACTGAGGAGGAAAAGAACGGGAGATCTTCTCCAAAGGGGGAAATAATCATCCTGGAAAAAGGAGACTCCAGAAGCATTGTGGGGGGAAAAAGGGGACCGCGTTCG
>Ga0179593_1671121_pt1 | contig 14274 bp, 14 predicted proteins | sample CZODoug2_1_08_16_FD_185931 | JGI IMG/M metagenome (GOLD analysis project Ga0179593, IMG submission 185931) | Vadose zone soil fungal communities from Angelo Coast Range Reserve, California, USA - CZODoug2_1_08_16fungal (PacBio error correction) | ecosystem: Environmental > Terrestrial > Soil >...
CCCACGATCGGCTTGACTGACTAATCGGACCGGCGTGTCATACCTGAAGACAGCGCTCGGTAGAATTAATTTGCGAAAGGGGCGGGGACTAGGGAAATTGACAGCCCGAAAGGGGGGATGTCGAAATTAGCTGTATGATGAGCGGAATCGTGAAAAACGGAGGGAAAGAGACGAGCCGAGACGACCGAACAGAGAAGAGATTGAGGAACGATCACTGAGTCGGTAGATTGAGGGCGAATGTAGAGGTGACGGGGTGGGGTGTTGACGTACACGGGGGGTGCAGTCGGGACGGCAGGGACTAGGTAGGAAAAACGAAAGAAAGGGAAAAATGATAAAAAGGAAAGAGGAATGGCCAGAATAATCGCCTGCCTGTTGGTTCTCGTATCCAGACGAGCTTGGCCGGGCTGCGGAATAGAAAGAAAGAAGGACGAAAAGAAACTTCAAAGAAAGAAAAAGACGAGAGATCAGGAAGAAAATCACAACCATGTCATTCCAGTACGCGCTTGGTCGTACCAAGCAACACCTCGCGCAGCCGGGAGCGTCGGCAAGAAAAAACTATAAGCGCGAAAAAGTATAAGCTGGTATCTGGAAGTCGAGGGCAGTAAGGGCGAGGGGGAGGGAACTTACTACGATCCACACTGTCCAAGAGAGACTGCTAGTGCCTTGGCGCTAACAAACCGAAAGCTGCCAGTGACCCGAAAATAAAGCAACAAACCAAGCGGAATGGAAAAAGGAGGTAGAACAAATCATCGCGGGGGGCGATCTGGGGTTTGGGGGTAACATACCTTGTCCCGCGGGAGAGAAGAACGATTCTGGAACGTGTACAGGTGGCCCCTGCAGTTACCTATGCACTCTGATCAAAAAGAGGAGGGAGTAGACGGTTAATGAAGAAGTACCCGAGAATTGCGAAGGGGCGACGAAGGTCGACGCGATCGAAGGGGGGAGGAGTCCAAAACATTCTTAGCCCCACTCCCGGCGCTGGCATACAGCAGGCGCAGCACACTGAAACCTGGAAATCTGAAAGGAGGAGGGTTGGAAAAAAAATCCTTGGGGAGATGGCGCCAGAATAGTGGGGCAGAGTTTCTCGCCGGGTTGAACTAAACGCCAGTGTGTTAGGGGAGTCCACGAGGTGAAGAAGAGCCTTGAGTAAGGGAAGGTTGCTTCCGAAACGGTAGTGGCACAGTGCCGTGTTCTAGTGAAAGGAGAAGCGACAAAGTGGAGTAATGAGCACGCCACGTGTCAGGGGTCACGGGGCTTAAAGACAGGTGCAGAGAGCCTAAAAAAGACTAAAAAAGGGACAGGTAAACCCTGGATAACGACATATCCTGAGCTGGTTCTAACGTTGCCGGCCTCTAAAACTATTTGCGGAGAAAAAGGACGCCGAAAACCAGGCGCGGTGTGCACCTAAGACGCAACCCATCTCGTAAGATACGGAGGATCTGCATACACTTTAATCTCTGTCGCCAGCCCTGGGCTTCGTTTGCAGGGGGAGGAATCAAAAAGATATAAAGGGAAGGGCACACAACAACCAGGAAGTCAGATGCTTCCGACCGCCACCACCCATTCAGGCGTACACTCAGGTAGAAGTCTGGGGGGTGTAAAGAAATGAGGGGACCGCAGGAGAACGGGGACTCATCAGAAGGTGCCTTCCAGAAGATGCGAGCACTCTTTGGGTACGTCGCAGAAATGCGACTGATCCCGAGAAGAAAGGGTAACCAGGGGGGAGGGAACTTTAAAGAAGCTCTACATTATCGGCACACACTCAATCGCAGAGATGATGGTTCTGCAGGGGAAAAGGGAAAGCGTTCCGAAGGTTTATCAGAGGAACAACACCCCCGGGTCTCCGTTTTCGTTTTGAAAGCACCCATCGCCAGATGGCATACTCGGGAAAAAAAACACACGGATGTAACGGGAAGAGATTCTAGAGGGGGGAAAAAGCTGGGGGAATCGTTTAAGGACTACGCGATGTAAGGGGGTGGTAATTGTGAGGGGGTGGCCGTGAAGCCGACGCGTGTAAATAGCTGCGATTGACGAGTGAAAGGTAAAATGTGAAGGTAGAAGGAGTAATCCAACGAAGATTTGAAAGGGGGGATCGGTGAGGGAGGTTTTTCCTATTTGCGATTGATGATGCGCGGACAGAAAAAGAGGGCCGCGATGTAAATCTCGCTACAAAATGAATATGACGGAATGGGGAGGGATGTCCGGAAGCGGAAGCATAAAAAGGGAAAAAGGATCTTAAACGGATCTGATGAGGTCATTAGCTTATTCAAGGGACGGTCGGGGCTTCGAGACAAAGGGGAGTACGAGGGTGTCGCTAAGGAGGCACAGGGTAGGTCAGAGTGGAGAAAGAAAACCGGAAATCGGAAAGAGTGAGAAAACGTCAGGAGGGGGGAAGGATGTACGACGCACTGCGACCGGTAAACCACAGGCATTGAGGCTGCATCAGCCAACAGTCAGAAGTCCGGCCCGTGAAACAGTGAGAGTAATAGGGAGGTCTTTGGGGAACTCTAGGATGGGGCATGAAGGGGAGGCCTGCACAACACTGGGAATTTGGGGCCCAAGGGGTCCGCTTCATATAATAACAAGCACCGGAGAAACCACGGGGCAGAGCTCACCAAAAAATAGTTAGAAAAATATAATACCCAGGGGATCCTATACGGGCCGGCGTGAACGGCTGAGGCCCCAACGCGGAATACCGGAAGGGCGCGCAATAAGGGCGCGCGGGCCAAACCAACGTTCAGCGGTGTGGAAAGAGTGGGGATGTTTTAAAAAGAAAGGCCGGAAGAGGAGACGAAGGGGGAATAAGGCCCGTCGATTCCACCCATGCGATGCGCGATATATGATGGCCGTGTACCGAGCTGGAGGAGGGGCCGTTCATATAAAATGGGATGTGGGGACGGGGATATGCCGGGCAGGCCGGGGAATTCAGGGGATAACTCTCTTCACGTAGATGAATGCTTTAAAAGCGCGCGTGATCGATTGAAAAAAACCAACCAGAAGGAGCCAACAGAGAGATTCTGAAGGATTCTAAGTGTCAAGGCGCTAGGAAAGAAGTTCAGGGGTGGCTGAGGCGGTCACCTTAAGCTGCAAAAGGTAGTAGCAAAGTGTCGACGTGGGGGAGGAGGGAGAGCAAAAGAGGGACAAAAGCCGCCCGTGTGAGCGGCTGTGCACGATTCTAAGTCGAGGGGCCCGCCGTTGCAGTAGACAGAGAATGCGTCCTCGGGAACTCAACGTACTGATGAAGGGGTTTTCAGGAAGGAAAAAAGAAAAGGAGATAGAAAGAGGATCTACCAGGTGGGATGGAATACGCCGGGCGAAGAAAATGCGCAAGGTATACAGCGATCAGCGAGGAAAAACAAACAGGTGCAGGCGAGGAATCGGTTTGCTCGGGCGGGAAAGCTGGAAAGAAAAGAACGGGGACGAAAGTCTCACATAAGAAAAAAAAAACACTAGACCCTACTCCAACTGCTGTAAGTGCAGTCCAACACCCCAAGGTAATTTTCATCGACGCCGTTCGACCCAAGCGGACTACAGTATTGTTGGAGAAGACGCTGCACAAGGGAAAAGGGGAGTAAGGAAAATGATTTCAGATTACCCGACGGGCAAAAAACCCGCTACGGTCGCGAGGCAGGGCAGCCGGAAAGACAAAAGCCGATAAGCGGCAGGAAAACAAGTGGTCGCCAAAGAAGCCGAAAATTCCTCAGGACCGCCCTCAACAAAAAAACGTGTATTAGGAGAGATGCCAAATAAAGAGCTTGAAGGAGGCGGGGGGGGACCTTGGGTATGACAGATGCGACAGCAGAAATCGTTTGGGACGATTGGGAAAATGTCAAGAAGGGCACCGATGCCCTCTAACGGTTGTGATTCCAACAAACCGGTGCCGTGGGGGTTCCGGAATCGCGGGTAATCTCTAAGCTCTCAGTACTCCAAACAGTTAGGGCTGTAGAAAAAAGTCTCCAAGGAAAAGCAAAGGGAAAGGTCAGGCGTGCTAGGAGAGAAGCAGGTTGTGGTGGGTGGTGTGGTACAGGGAGGGAATCACGAGGATTGCGGAACTATGCAAGAGTAGGGACGCTCGCGGGAAAAGCAAAGAGGTCCCCTCGAGCAAAGAACTGCCTCGCCTGTTTGTTTGGTCGCGGAAAGAAGGATCTGCAAGTCGAAACTTGAGAGACGAGAAAACAAACAAAGACGATGCGAGGACCTGCCTGGTATCCACTGGAAAAATCATTCGCGTATTCAGGACGCGCTTTGTTCAAAAGAGACCGATCTCGGAGAAAAGTCCCATAGAATAAAGAAGGGCAACCGGGTTGAGGGGGAGGGGAGAGAAACCTTTTGTTCAGAAAAATGTGGGACGAGGCAACGGGAGGACGGACAACTGGCCAGCCATACAAGGCGCAGTTGAAAGTCAGAAGGACAAATTCTAGGAGGCCGCGCAGGAGCAACTCGGGGGGTATGCGGGAGACCAACACAAGCTACTGTGGAACGCGGGGGGCTCGCACCTTAACCACTCGCAAATCATCCAAAACGAAGAGGCGTCGCACGGCTGTACATGAAATGGTCCCAAGGCACCCTACAGTAAAAATCAGCCGAAGGGCATACAGAAACCTTTGAAGTACGAAACCGACCGGGGGGCGTAAAAAGAGAGAAAAAAGTCCAGGGGCCGGACGAAACGAGGCTTTCCGTCGGACCCGAAAAACTCACAACATCGCTCTGATGAAAGGGAGGCTAGCAACACATAACCGCAGCCTAATTCGCAGCGCTGCCCCCCATGAGGGCCAGAAGGTCTGGAGGCCACGTGCGAAAGGGCGCCAGTACGTGATTACAACTACACACTAAAGGGTTAAGTCTCGATTGTAGGCAGTAATCCAACAGTCCTTCTGAAGGGTTTCAATGAAAGGGGAGGAGGGAAAATGGGTGCATCGAGTGGATCTCTAGCTGGGAAACGGAAATCCAATGAATCAGGCAGCAGGGAGAAGAAAGGAGCTCTTGCAAGTGCACCGATGTTACAAAGCAAGTTCGTTAAGCCTGTATGGTGACCTAGAACAAGAGGCAGGCGCGGGCCCCCGGAGTTGGGGGAAGGACTTAATTAGTCGAATCAGACGCTGACGAACCTTGAGATGCGGGGGGGAACACTTTAAAGAGTGAAGGAAAATGGGATGTAAAGTGAAAGGCGGCGGGGTAACAAGATTACCGCCACGGACCTGTGAGGAAAGAAACACTTGGTAATCCGGCACATAGGCAGTGTGTAAACCAATGCGAACATGATACTGCGCCACACGAAAGGAGACTGAAGAATGCGCACGCCTGTTAGTCAGGAGAAGGTCAGGACGGCTCTGGGAAAGTCAACCTTCAGCTAAAAGAAACAATACATGCGAAAGCTCCTTGTAGTGGTGGGAGCGCTCCACGTGAAGGGGCAGGGGGTAAAGAGAAGGCACAATGGAAAAAACACGGGGAAATAGAAGGTGTCTGTGGCGTGAGAGAAGCATAGAATGAGTACAGGGCACTCTGATCGCAGCCTGGTGCGAGGGGAAAGAACTCCGGACAAAAAAGAAAACAAACTGGTAAAAAAAAAGAGGGGACTAAAAAACAATACTGTTTAACGTGGGCGTTGCCCCGCCCCCCGTACCAACCCGAGCAGATCAGAATGAGGCCTCTCACAAAAAACCTAGAGAGAGAGACCGGGCGGCGGGGGGTGGCCTTTTGGGGGGGGGAGCACGCGGGTATGGCTGGAAAGTGGAGGGCCGGCTAGCCGACGCGGATAGAACGAGCGGGGAGGGAAAAGGCAGATAGGTGAAGGTATAACGAGAGGTTAAAAGAATTTGTGGGCTTCGTGGAGGTAAGCGTGGGGGGGGGGGCTACATAAGTTTCATTGCGGCGAAGAAGAAAGAGCGTGCATCTTCTACTGTACGGCATCGATGGTGTGGCGAAATCGCCTCGAGAAAGAACACAACAAGAAGAGAGGACTAAAATAGTACGAGACAGGGGAATCGCGCGTCTCTTGTTAAAACGGGTGTTCTCTGGGAACACAGGGGTCGACAAGGCCGTGGTAATGGAACCCCGGTCCCCCAAAAGAAGAGTAAAAAAGTAGCAAGTCTGAACAGGGTCGAAGATTAAAGAGGAAGAACGTAACACAGTAACAGTGCGGCGCTGCGAAGGCAGGAGCCGGCCGGCACCTTAACAGCCGGCCAGCTGTCGGTGATGGAAAGGAGGGCTTAAATGATCTTAAGCGAAGAATCTCCGGGGGAGGATGCAGGCATATGCGAGCATTCAGGACCATCCTCTTTTATTCAAGAAGAAGAACTAGAAAAACAGCATATTACAATTCTGAAGAAAAGGGGGGGGCAGCCGGAGTGCTTGAAAGGTTTGGGAGAAGCACTAGGGCGCCAAAATACAGGGGCGCTCAAGCGATAAGAGGCCGCGTGGAACAAATTCGGGGGGTTGTCAGGAGGGGCGAGCGGTGACGAGGAGGTGAGCCGAAAGAAAAGGGGGTATGGTTCTAAGCAACCATTTGAAAAAAAAACTAAGGAAGGACCAATCTAGCAAGGCACACAGCTCGCGGACGAAGTTTTTTTCATTGGCCATCCGATTCGACGGACATACAGACCTCCAATCCGCTGGGTGGGATCAAAATCGTGTAAATACGACAGGAGGCATCTCTCGTGCTGAGGGGGGAGCAGGAGGCGTTAGACAAATCTATGCGGGCTCCAACCAGGAGAACAGGGAAAAAGAAGGGCGAGCCCGAGTTTAAATATCAGGGAAGGTAGTTTGAGGGCAGGCGGCGGTCCAACGTGGCCAAAAAAGGAAAATGCGCGGTGGGAGGTCGTGAGCAGGCACGAAAGAGACGCGCAAAAAGGTCATGGGAGATTGAGGGGGGAGGGAACTAAATGCTCGCCCAGGAGGAGCTCGGCTTAGAAAAGGGCGGGACTGATACGCGTGCGGTTATGATCGCAGCTCTCAAAGCGATAGGGAAGAAAAAGTCCGCAAGGGGATGAGACGAACGATGGGAGGAAAACAAATGGAGCAGAAAAAAGGAGAGCGGCCGGTAAGGGGGATAGAGGCTGACATCAGGATCTCCCCAGGGTGTGAACTCGAAACCGACCGAGAGGAACTCCAATCAAAAAGGATAAAAAAAATAAAACGTAAGCCAAACCGGGGAACAGACCGAACGAAGTTCTGGTTGGAGGAGAACGGGGGCACTGCTCGAAAGCGTTGGGAGTACGGAAGGGCGCTCGGCTCTTAAAAGGGGGCCGAAATTAAAAGAAAGGGAGCAAACAACTAAACGAGAGACTCGGGGCGTGTGTGGCGACAGAGGAAAAGATGAGCGGGCATCGCCGAACATGTTGCAAGCAAGGGTGGCCACGATCAGGGAGTACCGGGGCAGACGGAAGAAAGCCTCCATTAAAGAAGGGAGGGGAAGGGAGATCAGAGAGGGGAAAGTAAGAGATCGCGGAGAGTGATGCGGCACCGTCGTAAGTGCAGGGGAAAGAAGCGGTACGCCGGATAGTGTTCCAAAGCGGCACATCGACGTATCGATGCAAAGGTCGTCTTGAAAACTACACCGAGGGGTGGTCGGGGAAAAGGGGGGTCGGCGGGCAGCGAAAAAAAACGCGACGTAAAAGAAAACTGGGACTGGAGCGTGAAAAGAGTTCCGGAACAAGTCCAGAAGGTCGGGAAATAATGTTGGTTGAGTGACAAGAGGGGGGTGCCGGTCAAAACCAGGACTTGAGGGAGAAATCTTCAGTATAGAGGACGGTTATTGAAAAGAAAACTCATAAATCCTACCCGGCAGGATAAGGCACCTGTTGTGTTTTCGACTTCATACCAGCTTGGACCAAGGAAAAATAAGGAAAACCCCCGCGTCGATCGAAAGGAACTGCGCAAAAAGCACGCGTATTCAGGAGTCACAAGCCGACCATCTCGCCAAAAGCACCTGGCCGGCAAAGAGGGGATCTACGGGAAACTTGATGGCGAATGCAATCGCCAATGAGGAACGAGGAGTGCGCGGGGAAACCTCGCAAAAGAAAAAAGGGAGAGAAAGCCGCCAAAAAACACCCTGAGGAAGTCGCGACTAGCGGGCCGGATACAACCTTACCGCAGAGGAAGGAGGGAAAAATTTTGGGGGGGAAAAGAGACGGAAAAAGAAGGGGGGCTCAAAAGACATTTCGCTCAACAGAAGCTTTGTCACAGAAAGAACAGGCCCTGCATTGCGCCATAACAGCAGACAGGGTGTAAAAGGGAGGGCTATGCATCGAACAGGGATAGATGAGAGAGAGGACAACATCTTCTCATCTAGAACCCTATACCCGGTCTGACAGAAGGGCGCCAACGGCTCAGAAAGAGGAGAAAAACTTCAACCCTCACTGGCGCCACGCGCCGCTAAAAGAAAAAAATTGGAAGCCATGACGGGTGGGCCGGAGGGAAAATAGTGGAACAGGTCTTAACGGGGGGGTAAGCGAAAAAGTCACGATCTGGTGAAAGCGAAAGGTCTTAGGAAAGAAGGGGAGTTCCATTGGAAACGGTTTCGAGTGGCTTCTCTTAAAAAGAGGATAAGGGTGAAGGGGGAAAGATAAAAGGAAGGAAGAAGTCACACTATGTTACGCCACAAAATGGGATATAACTACAGAGCCTACCGGGTAGAACGGTCCGTAGCTCCGGGGCGGCGGAGGAAAATCTCTGAGATTCCACCTTAGATTGGTCTGTCAAAAGCCGCGCTCCTCCTATCTGGGGAGGCATACACGTGGTAGTGGGGTCCGAGACCTGGGGGAAGAAGAAGGGCGGGGGGACAAGAAAACAGGAAGGAAAACACTTTGTGAAAAAGTTTTGGCGCGACCCGAAAAACCAAGGAAACCGACCTACAACCGACGAATGGGTAAGTCTCGGCGCCGATGGCTGCGGTGTTAAGAAGCGGAAGGAAGAAGGAAAGAATCACTTCAAGATAAATAGAGATAGAAGGGAAGGAGTCTCGGAACATATAGGTAATCGAAAAACGTCATTAACACAGCAACGAGCGTAACAGCCCCAGTGGTCTGGGGAGGAGAAATACCTCAAAGTAATTCATTTGGGAAGGACTCGGGGAGTACCGCAAAAACTCCGACCAGGGGCTCCAGAAACTCCGTACCCGCGGCAGGCTTCAAAGGCAAAAGTGCGCCCGTTGGGGCCTCACCAAGAAAAAAGACTCTCTCAAAAAAGATAGAAGGGAAGCTGCGCTGGTTGCGGAAAGCACGTCGCAAATGCCGGGGGGGGAAGCCGGAGCCAACTGCGGTGGAACGACGGCTGGAGCCGGTGTCAGGGCGGGGGGGGAAAAACGCTCGAACGGGAATTTGAGGCGTTCAAAGGGAAACTTATACCGCCTCGTGGGAGTTATATGAAGAGGAGCTTGATTTCGATAGTAATGAGGGAAGTAGGTTCTAGAGGAATAACTGGGGAATTCGGGATCTAAATGTAGCGAAAGAACCATCGTTACCTAACTAAACATGGGCTTGTCGGGGGGGGGGAAAGGGGAAACCGGGCAGAGCGTTACAGAGGGTGAAGGAAAATGGCCGTTGAGCCGGTTCCCCGAAAGGACAGCAAAGCCCAGAGGAAACGTGGTCGACAAGATCGGGGCGCGTCAGGTCGAAGACCGGTCGGGAAAAGGACGACCTTGATTCGAAAAAACAATTGAGACGAGGTACGAAAAAAATCTGTCGTGTAAAAAAGATCTGTCGTAACATCGGGACAACTCTCCGGCCAGAGCTTCCGCTCGTTTCGTTTTCTAAAACCACAACAACGGAAAGGTCGGCAATGGGAACGCCGATAAAAAAAACAATCGGAAAAATTCTGGAATAATGGAAGGAAAAAAAGGCAAGCGCGTTGGATAGTCAACGCGGGGGTATGTAAAATGGATACAGAGAAAAAAAATTATCAGAAAAAAGAGGGGAAGAAAAAGGATGGGCAGCGGGAATGAGCGCGTGTGCTCAGTTTTGCAGCCGTATGGGCGAAGGGGGATGAGGGCCGGAAACTGCAAAAAAAGGACCGAAAGCAAAAAAGCAATTAGTCCGATGGCAGTCCCTTAAACGGGATACCGCCGGGCTGGATCAATTGGGGATGGCGGTCATGCAGGGGAAGGAACTGGGCGGGAAGGAGCGAAACACGATAGAATGTCAACGAAGGTCCGCGGAACAAGTATGATCGAGCCGAGATAGAAGGAACTAAAAAAGGAACTGTCATCGCGGGGCATATGCAGGCGCTAGAGGGGCCTCATGTGAGGCCTTTTCACAGGGGACTAAAAGGGGGGTGGAAGGGAGGAAGGAGCCGTTGCGCGCACGCCTCGGGAAACAAGGTTGCGCATGATAGCGCCGAGGAAAATTGTGCGACCTTAATATAGTACTGTCCTGGGGGAAGACCGTTTGCTTAGAAGGCCGGCTTTGGGGATCGAACGTACGAATACGAAAGGGAGGGATTCTGCGTGATCCTAAGAAGGCGGGGGTCATCTACGACAGCGTAGGAATCGCTATCTGATGCAACTAAGGAGAAAGAGCTCTGGGACTGGGAGGGAAGTTTGCTCGATTGCTTAAACAAAAAAAGCGCGTGAATTCAACTTTTCGTGAACTCCACCCGACGAGCTGGTGCAGAGAGGAAGGCAATACGCGCCGGTAAAAACCAAGGAGTCAAACAACCCACTAAGTCCCGACCCCACGAGAATTACTACGTCTGGGGCGGAGACGCTGGTTTAAGGACAACGCACGCTCCCATGAAAGGGGACTGGGGAGCTTCTAGGACAGCTCAACCGAGGCCCAACGGGCATCCACCTAGAAAGGTGCGCGAATCGTGCCGAAAGGAAGCAGAAAAGGGCGTGATCGCCAAACAGTGTACGCAAAGTCTCGAGGGCCTAACGAATAAGGAAGGGTACATCTCACACGGAGGGAAAGAGAGAGATGCCCTCAAGGGGGAAATGGCTTGGGGAGGGCTCTCGTCCCGTAATTAAAGATAGAGAAGGAGAGAGTACGAAGGATCTGGGAAAGAACACTGGATAAGTGCTGCTGCCCGGCAGGGGCGCGCCACCGTGAGGGGCTGCCCCGGGGGATCCAGCTGCGGAAATTCCGGCGGGAAACTGCAGAAAAAAAGTACTTAAAAAACTGAAGGACTTAAAAAGACAAATAAAGGTTCTAAGTTAGAGAGTTGGGTGTTTTGGGTGAAACAGCGGGGTTGGTGAGATGCGGACCCTGGGAGCTTCGGGAGTTCAGGAGGGAAAAAAGCGAAGGCGGAGTAGTCAATTGAGACAGGGAAGGAGGGGCAAAATTCAGACAAGAGGGAAGATGGGAAAGTGATAATCAGCAAAATAATCCCTGGGGAAAGTACGAGATGAAATAAAGAAGAGAGATCCTGGCAGAATCAACTCACAGTATTCATACGCTGGGAACGAGCCAGCAGAGGGTCTGATGGAAGAAAACGGATCGGCCTGAACAAGGGAGAAAAACGAAGTCCTTCATTGCGCCATGTGAGGGGCCGGTCGAGGCATGCAACAGAAGGAGAAAAGCTGGCAGGACTAAGCAGCTTGCCAGGTGACCTGAGGGAAAAATGGAGAAGGAACGCAGACTCTCTAGCTGCGGAGGGAAGAATTCAGTAAAGAGACTCGATGGGGGGTGTAGGGGGAATGATGACTCGCGCTGGGTATATCCGAATGGGAGAAAAGGGGGTTCAATAGTAGCCCTCTTTGTAGGAGCGGGCAACCAAGCCCTGCAAAATGCGGGGAGGGTAAAGAAACAAAGCAACCGCGGTCTCGAGGGCTAGCTGGGGTCGGGAAGAGGGGGAACTGATCGAAAAGCTTCATCATGAGGTCCTCATAAAAGGGAGGAAAAAAGGCTTAAAAAAGTGCAGAACAGATTACATACCGGGTTGGCCACTCGCGAGGGAGAGTTGAGAGCCAATGAGGGGTTTTTGCCGCTGGGTCGCATAGTGGGTTTCGTATCGGGGAAAATGGTGGGAAGTCTTCCAAATTGGGGAGGATAGCCACCGTGGGGAAGGAGTGGGCGTCTCTTCGAAGCAAAGGATGCGCAATGCGTCTTTGGTTGTGAAATAAACGAAGTCTGGGGAAATGATGTTAAGGGGAAGAGCCGAGGCGGTAAGGAGATGGCGACGGAAAGTTGCGGTAAAAGCCGCATTCAGGCTGGGTGGAAGAAGGAGACTTGCGAAGAGCGTCACAAGATATTTGTGACAGAAGCTCTGGGGTCGAGTGCCTGGGAAATCGTCCGTTGAAAAAAAGGAGAAGTTATCGCCCCACTACCATCGTAGAAAAAGCTTTGGTAACCCTACAGAAGATACTTCCTCTAACTGACCATGACTACAAGAAAGCCTGTTCGGAGCCTCATGACGGGGGGGGAAAGAGAGATGCAGGAACGAAACTAAGAGAGTCACTTGCCTTCAGAGCACGCTCTTTACTTCGTCGGAAGAAAGGGGGGATCGAAATCAATAAGAAAACTCTCCTCGCCACAAGGAGAAACACCCAAGGGAGTGACTCTTCATAAAGGAAAGCACTTTAAGAGAGGTCGGGGTGCACGCGCCCGACAAAGCCAACTGTCCCGTCCACCTCGCCGGGAAAAGACGAAGAACCCACACCCCCGTCATTTCGACGTTGGGCCGTTTGGCCCCAACACGGCAAGGAAACACCAAAAACAAGGGAGTCTTCGGAAAACGGGAATTTCATGAAAGCGGGGACGGCAGTTGAAAGGAAAGGTGTCGGGGGTGCCGGAAAAGACGCACAATCGCAAGGCTGCGGGTGAAGTAAGTTAGAAGGAAAGACAGTCTCTGGGAGGAAAGCTTGGTCGCAAAGAAATCCGGGATGGCGCTAAGGTCAAGCGTGCTCTTTCCGCAAGCGGGGGTGCAAACGTCATTCGATCGTCCTCATGTCGGGCTACCCCGGAACCTCATCGGTACGAAGAAGACAGGGAGCGGAAAACGGGGACTTGTAGGGAAACTGGAAACCGAGACAAAAGGGTCTAACGCGGACGGGGGAGGATAACTGTGAAGTTACCAACGACGAGTGAGCATAAAAAAGATGAGAAAGGGGCAGGAAATCTGGAAAAGATTCGAATATACTGGGAAGGAGAATTGCGGCGCAAATAAAGATCAGGTCCGGCCGCACCGGCAGCGGAGGCTCTGTCCCTTATAGGCAGATTGGAGGAAGCCCGTCGGAAAAAAGAAGGGATCCGGGGGACGAAGTTACGAGCCACTGAAAGAGCATTGACCCTTTGTCGCTTCGAGAAATCGAACACGGGCATGATGCACCCAATTAGAGAAGACCTATTCAAGGACATGAGAAGAAAGTGTTTGATAAAGGGAAACCTGGGAGGCAGGCAAGAGGAAAGGGAGAGAACGTTAGCGCGTGGATCACACGCAGGTTTTGCATGGGAAGCGAGAGCGCGGTTAATCTGGGGTTGCTGAAGGTAGGGAGGGGACACTGACAATGGAGGGCAGTCCACTGCAAGCATATAGAGAGAAGGGGGAACTTTTCCCAAACGCATTCTGTCGGGGGGCCCAGGAAATCGCGGGGGGGTTTATGCAAGAAAATGAGAATCCGATCAAGTCACTGCACGCTGCGAAAGGAGTAACTGGCGTTTGAGGCTGTCCTAGGCGCGTGCAAGTCGATGAGAAAAAACGAGCAGGGCCGCAAGGAGCTCCTGAATGGGAGAGTGGAAAAACGCTAAAAACTAAAAGAAGTCCTGGGACGAAAATGCGCGGAAACCTGTGGACACGAGGGGACCAACTGCGAAAAAAAGGACTTGGGAGAGGCACGACGGCGGAGAAGTGAGCGAGAGTCAAAAACAGCGTTCAGCGATTCTAGTTCTCACAGGGGGAAGGGGTAAAGGAAGGGTCTAACGAGGGTCGGCTTTTCTCAACGCGTAAAGGGAAAAGAAAGAGGTGAAGTAAAGATCTGAGCGGGGTCCGAGGGGGAGGGGTCGTAATAAGGAACGATTCCATATCAGAGCACGCTGGATCGCTAAAAAAGGGGTGCAGAGAGTTCCAGTAGAGTGCTCGATTCGGACAATCAGGAGAGACGCTCCGTACCGAGGAGTACGGGAGAGAATAAACGGTGACCGTCCTACACAAAAAAAAGATGAAGTTTCTCACTCACTCAGCAGGGACTACGGAGGGGGACGCTGGGAAAAAAAAAAGCGACAACTCAGCGAAAATCGAAGATTACTGACGGGCATAAGGACGTTGGCGAAGGTGAAGCAGAAGAAAAAGAATAACGGAGTCGCCAGTGTGACGCAAGTGGCCGGGGCTAGTTACTACGGAAGT
>Ga0179593_1459043_pt1 | contig 14273 bp, 15 predicted proteins | sample CZODoug2_1_08_16_FD_185931 | JGI IMG/M metagenome (GOLD analysis project Ga0179593, IMG submission 185931) | Vadose zone soil fungal communities from Angelo Coast Range Reserve, California, USA - CZODoug2_1_08_16fungal (PacBio error correction) | ecosystem: Environmental > Terrestrial > Soil >...
CAGCGATTGGCATTCGACTCAGTGGTCTTCTAGAACTTTTGCAGGAAACCAGAAAGGGGAGGGACGGGAACCTGGAGGAAAAACTTACCTTATCTACGGAAGCCTGGAGAGCATCCTACTAGGGGTGGTTGAGGGATAAGTCGCTGGGCGAGTTTTCCTTCCATTATATTCATAAGGGCTGACGAAGGAGTGGGGGGTTCCTTCACTTCGCGGGGGAAAGTGAAGGGAAAAATCAGAAAGAAGAGGTCGATAAAGTAAGCAGAGCTAAGCAAAGATCAGAAAAAAAGTAAAAACATCACGGCTAAGGCAGCATAACTTCGTGCTTTTTCTCAAACGGAGCAATGCCTAAAAAATAACCATCACTCGCCAAATATGGGCGAAAAAAAAAAAATGGGGGTCAACGTGGAGGCACACAAACTGCTAGAAGAGGGGGGGTAAAAGCAGGAAAGCCTAACCGATCCTCTGGGACTATCAAGGGTTTACTTTTAAAACCAATGCGAAAGGGGTGAAAAAACACTCCAAATCTTCGCTTGGGAAAAATCCCCGGCAACCCAAAAGAACAAAAAAGGGGGAGGGGCTTTATTTATACTCCACAAAAAAGAATGATAGCTCAAAGGACAGATAAGAAATGGGCTACGAGACTTAAGAAAGAGACGAAAAAAAAAGATCAAAGGTCAGAGTCCCCGGGGTCTGCTAACAGATAGGGCAGATTCGGACAATAGGCCCGACACAGTTCGCTTAGAAGCGATGCAAGGGGGGGGCAGTTGGGTTGGGGCAGTCGTCAGGGCAGTTTTTGTTTTCGATTTAGTGTTGCCTAAAAAAAAAATCGTGGAAACAGAGAGAAGGAACACCAAAAAATGTGGTCGCAAGCCGCACAGGCCATGCCAACCTGCGAGAGTCCCCTTGACCGGGGAAACGAAAAAGGGGGGACAAAGAGGTACCGTAACAGGTGTAAGGTCGAGTCGGTCCAAAAGGCTTCACTTAGACGGAGGAGGGTAACCTTTCGTGTTTTCCAATTCCACTCGGAAAGGCGGGAGAAAAAAAACCGGAAGGGCGGGGGAGAAAAGGATCTAAGGTACGCGGTCGCTGGGGGGAAAAAGCGCTTCAAGAGGGATAGTCCTGACCATTGCGTTGGCCAAGGGAGTCGTTGGGTGCCATTCTGATCCATCAAGTGAAGTACGGACCGTGCGAAGGGGTTGGCAAGGATACAGGGGAAACTCCTAGTAGTGTTGCAGAGGGGACACGAAAAGTGGAAGCAAAGTCTTCTTCTTCTGCGTTCATTCTTGGCCAAGAAGGGAAACCCGGGGGGGGGGTGTTTTGTTTGGGTCCCCAAAAAAAGGATGGTGTGCCGGGAAGGGGGGTTTCCTTGGAGATGTTGACGGCTGGTGAGAAAAAGATCTTGGGGTGTGAGGCGATAGGCACCAAGAAGGGACGTTTAGGTCGGGATCGCACACTTTGATAGTTTATGCCACCGTCCTTTTTTATTGGGTGGTTGGAAGGGATTCTTCAACCCGGGGGGGGGACTCGCCGATGACGGGTAAGTGAACCCGGGTCCAGACTTTAAGGAAAGGCGACCCCAGGGGGGGGAAAGCGAGGTTCACCCGGGGAAAGTTCTTCGCGCACTTTCAACAAAGGCTACAAAACAACTTTACGTCTTGTAATAAAAACTGGGGCAGAACGGCAGCCGTGCAAAAAAGCGTTTTGAAACCGACGAGGGTGAGCAAAAGGGGGGTTATCAAAACCTGGAGGTGACGCAGTGTCCGTTGCGTCATCCCAAAAAACTAGTACGCTTATGCGGTTGCCCTAGGGAAAGTATAAATAGTGGGTGGGGGATGATTTACTTTAGAAAAAGGATGTGGGACGTCTTTCCCGGGGACATCAGGTAAGGGCAACGGATAGGGGGGGGAATAAAGAGTTTTCAAATCGAAAGAGAAGGGCAAAACAAAAAAACCAACCCCTACAGAAGAAGAACTAGTGGCATGATTTGAAGGGACCACCGGGGGGGGTGCCAGGCGACTCCCCGGATGGGGCTTTTTCAGATACGTATGGGAAGGGCAAGGGGACAAAAAAGTTTTGGCCAGAAGGCAGTATCCTTCATTGGCGTTACTCCGACTATACAAGTCAAAGGCAGGGATGAACTGGGAGATGGGGAAAAGACAGGGTGGGGGGCAAAGCTTAACTTTGCCAAGTCCAGGTCGCTTCATTAGGAAAAGATATCTACGACTGAAAAAAACAGAAGGTAAAGATTGTCAACAAAGGCACCGTCTGCAGAGCACCAGAACGGGGACCGAGGAACTCCGCCTCTTCCTTACCGCTACACTCTGAGAAACCGGCTCCCATCACCAGGGGATTGGGCGCTGGAAGGAAATGTCAGCTAGGACCGGGGGGGGGGACGAGGGGATTTTCGACGGTAGAATGAGCCGAAGAGGGAACAAAATGAAAACGCGGGCGACAGGGGGCTGAACTGCTCGTGAGAAGAGAGACAAAACACAAAACTAGAGGAGGAAATAGATGAAGACAATGGATTCATCAACAGGGGAAAGGGGGAAAAAGAGACGGAGCAGGGGGAGACTGCAGTCGTCACTGCTAACAAAAAAAAACGCAACAACGCCGAGCGACAGAAGTCCCCGACTCTCTTGTTAAGGGAGAACGGGGTCTAGAGCGTAGGTGGAAGGAAAAGGGGAGGTCAGGGGGGGGGATCTGGGGAAACGGAAACGACTTTGTTGACCATTGGCATAGGGTGTTCAGAAGGGGGAAATGAATGAAGAAGCGAATCGGGGGGAACGCCTTCAAGCTTCTAAAAAAACAACAGTCTAATCGAAGTCAGGCTGGCTTCTTAAATTATCGGGGCAGGGAGTCGGCAGAACAATTGACGTATGAGGAGGCAAAAATTTCCAATGACCATTAAAATGAGTAGGAAAAAAAAACAACATGGACTCGTCGATGGCACGAAAAATGCAAGAGCGGATATGAAGGGGGTAGCAGATGGGGGGTGTAGACCGACAAAAATGGAAATATCGGGGAGAGACGCTCTACTCCGCAAGGGGCAGCCCCGGGACCGGGGGAAGGTTGGAAGCCACCAGCATTGCTCCGATGAACGAAATAACCCTCTTGGGATTCTTGGACAGGAAAGAAAAAAGGAATAACGGGGGGGGGCTCTATTCCTGGAACTGGCGGCTCAGATAAGCACTGGAAACTGGGATACAAGGATAGTTGGCAACTTTCGGCAAAGACAGTCGGCACCAAAGTGGGACTCTCCATACTGCAACAATTGGCCAGCAAAAGCGGAAAGAATCAGGGAGTCAGAAAGAAACCGTGATATCGTGTTGCCGAAGCGTTCCGGTCGGGACTAAATGCATTGGACAGGGGTACAGGGGACAATCATGTGAAATCGGGGGGGGAGGCGTCGGAGTGGAAGAAGAATCCGAAAAAAAAATTAAAGCCGTTTTGACCTGGAAAGGCAGGGGGGGTCGATCCATAAGAATAGACTTCGGGTGAAAAGGCGAGGCAAAACCAGGAAGAAATCTAAAATGCAGTACAAATCCTGGCACACCCCTAAGGCTGACGCTGAAAAAAAAGGTGACGGGGGACTAAAAACATCTGTCTCCAGCCGGCAGTCGCGAAACTGAGGACCTTAGGGAGGGGTAACTTCACCGGCAACCATCCCGGTCGCCATTGAGCAGGGGTTAAACAAGGCTAAAGTTTCAAAAGGGGGGGGGGGAGGACGTGACGTCATTTGAGGGAAGACAAATGGAAAAAACCTTCGCGGACCGCTAATGAGTAAGTGTACCAGAAGCGAAGGGAACAGCGACAGTTACCTCGTCGTTTCTTCCGACATCCAGTTTTTAGACCGGGGGAGGTATGGGGAGGGGGGAAACAACAAGGGTGCTACCTGGGACAACGAGAGGGTGAGGAACTACAAAAACCGGCGACATTGACGAAAAGGGTTGCAGGGTAGTAGGAACTACCTGCAGGCGACCGTTAAGGGAAAGACTGGAAGAGGGGCGGAAGAAACAAAATCGCAGTGGGGTGGTAACGAAGCTGAAGTCGACGACTAGGGGGGAAAACTAAAGCGCTTTCACCCAAAAAAAAACACCACCTCCACAAAAAGGCAAACGGGGGTAACGAAAGGGGAGACGAGATAAGCGCCACTGGGGGGGTCCCAGTGGGCGACAGATCACCCCGTTGTTACGCAGAAACTGTACGACTTACGGTGGAAGTGGGTCGCTAACCAGGAGGAAAAAGGAAGAAGAACGCCGGGGATGAGGCGGGCTGTGTCGGGGTATCGAATACGCAACTGTTTCTTGGGGGAAAAAGGGGGGGGGGAGGAAGTGAACATAATAAAAGGAAAAGGATTGTCTAAAAAGGAATTGGGCACTCCATTGAGCATTTTTCAAAGCCAAAAGGAAAATACCTAGGACTCTTGTCGGAGGTCGGGGAAAAGGGGGTGAGGGAGCAAGGTCCCCGGTGGTGGTCAGGAGAAGAATGACCGGACTCTTGGATGATGGTGAAGTTAAGGGGGGACAGTGAAATTATCCAAAAAGGATGACCGGAGAAGGGGGCGTCTGACCCGGGAGGGGGCTCTGCTGGAGGGAAAGTAAACCGTCGGAACGTCAGAAGGGAGAAAAGGCACGGGACTGCCGCCCTCGACGTAACCCACGCCGTACTACAGTTTCAAGAATGACGAAAAGATCCTGAATCAAGGACACTCCGCAGCGTAAGTATAAACCACACAAAGAAGATAGGAGAGGGGAGCGGAATGTCGGAGCAAGTACGGGTTTGGCCGTTGGCATCTGGGCCTATAGGCAGCACACACAACCAAAAAAAAAAAAAACCAACGCCAGCCCGACATTCGGTGGAGGGGGAAAAAAGAAAAAGAGGTCAAAGAAAGAAAGACGCCATCGCAAAATGAATAGAAGAAACAAACACAAAAGGAAGAGAGATCAAGGAGATGCTTCGACCGTTGAGCTCGAATCGCGCAGGACGAAATAAAAGGTCTGCAGGGTGAGGGAGACTTCCAGAAACCGGGCGGAACTGCAAAGACGGAATTAAAATTTGGGGGGGGTGCATCCCTTCAGCTTGAGGGCGGGTCAAGGGTGCCGATTTTCGTCAAAGAACACAGGACGACGAGTGGGGTCGGAGCTGGAGCAAGAATGGACCGTGCATTTGGTCATGGACATCGGTCTCGGAGCGACAGTAAGCAGAGCAAATGGGGAAGAGAAAATCAAGGCGGCATCCTTCGTGGGCTCAACTGGCGCCATGCAGGGGGAGGCAAAATCAAAAGAAAGGCGAATGTCGCCGGGGGACTGACAAGAGTCATCGTAAAAAAGGGGAAAAAGCCAAGAATGAAGCTCAATGAAAGAGGGAAAGGAGGAATTGTTCGGGTGCTTTTCCAACCATTCTCAATGATGGGGGGGGGAAAAGAACGCTAAAGGAGCGGGTGCGGGCCCCTGAGTCCGACATTCATGGAGGCGTCTTAGGGACTTAACCCAAAGGGCTATCATTGCATCTCAAAAGGGAATACTTGTAACCTCCGGGGTAACCCAATCAAAAAGGCAGCAGAAAAAGGTCTGCGGCCGGAGCGCTCTAGGGGCAAGTGTCCCACACAGTGTAGCGGTCCAGCGGGAACAGGGGTGTGGAAAAAACTGAGATAATGGCGGGGGTGGAACTCTTAAGGTGATGCAAAACCGCGGTCGATGACAGTCAAGAGTTACCCACGAAATTTGGGTCGGAGAGGGCAGGCAGAAAATGGAAATGAGACGTCAAATACAACGGGGAAGAGTCGTGGGGCCTCCTGAAAAGAACCTCGGGCGCCGTAGGTGGGTGGGCGGTCAAAGCTTTCAAACTGTCAAGGGAGTAGAAGGCAACAGGTCTTGTTTGTCCCAGCAGAAAAACCGGATGTGGCATAACAGATGAGATTTCTGTACGACGGGGCGCGTGAAGGCGCTTAGCGATATGCAATGGACAAGGACGGGGACCTCGGGGTGGTTGCCAGGCGGCCAAAAAGGGAAAATCAAGGGAGGTTGGAACCGGCAGAAGTGCCCTCCGAGGAGGGGTCGTTTGGGAAGGTACACGAATAGGGGGTGGTGTGGTGCCTCAAAAGTCCGCTTAGTATCTCACGGTTTCGCCGAGGCGTCCCAGCACTGAACCCTGTTTTTTCCAGCGGTCGCGCAGGGTGCGGGGGGTGGGAAGGCATGAGGGGAGGGAAGTAGGGCGGAAAGACGGGGTAACGGTAGCTCCTCCCGACGAGTTACACATTCGTCGTCGCAAAGGTTGTGGGGCCACGGGTCCCCCAATCGGGGGGAAGGGTGGTGGTCGAAGGGTCTCAACCGAGAAGCTCGCCGACTGAACCGGAAAGTCGGGACCTGCCGTATAAAAAAAACCTAATTTCGACTATACCAGGGGAAAAACGAGTTCTGCGACCCAAGGATAGAAACTTTGAGGGAACGCCTTGGATCGTTCCTGCAACCTGAGTTAAAACTTGGGAACAATTGACTGGAATATAAAACTGTTGTCCTATGAAGCCTGGCAAAAAAAGGGGGTCAAACTAACGTGGATCAAACACCCCCGTGCCGATCACGCTGCCTGTCGGAAATAGGCGGTCAGGGACTGCTTCGGTAAAGACATTAAAACTGTGGGGATGCTGCGTGAGAAAAAAGCTGAAATTAGGGGTTGGGCGAAAGTTCCCGGGAGCGGAAATTTAAAAGGAGGGAAGGGGAAATATTTTTCCCTCTGGAACTAGCCTCGTCGGGTCGTTCACAAAAAGAAAAGACAAGATGGGAAAAAAGAAGTCTCTAAGTATTGGCCAGTGCCATCGAGATCTTATGTGAGGCGTGGGCAATACTGACATCTTAGGGGAAGGTTAAGGGTGCGATGTCATAAAAGAAAAGTCGTGGTTCGCCTGCCAAAAGACCTCAGCAGCATGCCATGACTGCGATGGAAAGGGGGGTGGCTCACCGCGGGACGGACGGAAAAGGGAACAAATATCTTCACTGGAATTACTTCCCTCGCATCTCCAGACTGCACCGGGGGACCCTCTGGGGGAAAACCGTAGCAAGAGGGGCAGCACCAACGTACCCGCGTCACGCAATTTTCCGCCCCGTCAAAAAATTCTTAAACAATAAAGATTCGGGGAGCGGGGAAGTCATGGGAAGCGGAAAGGTGGGAGCTAGGGGGGGATTTTAAGACGTGGGGGGATCAGCGAAGCCCTGCTAATTCGAGGGTTGAAAACGGCATGGTTCCAGCGGCTACAGGGGGAGAATAATCGAACAACAAAAAACAAGGAGGGAAAGAGAGAGAAAAAAAAGCGCATTTAGCATCTGCAGCCTTTCGTTACAAGCTATGTAGCTTCAGGAGGACGACTTGCGTCGAAAATCCCAATAGCAAGCCCAAACTCCGAATCTACAGAGGGCCCGCGACGAATGAAGGGGGTTGGCACGGGGAGGTATCTGAAGGGGAGAGGAGACGCGGCTCTGGTGCTCGGCGCGAAACTTGCAGAGGCATCTGGGGGAGAATATTATTAAAGTGAAGCAGCCCTTACTTGAAACTCTCTGAAAGCGGGAATTCAACAACACCGGGAACTGAGCGGCAGTCATTTGCAACTTCTGCGGCAGGGTCGCGTAGGAGTCGCGAGTGCGGAGGGGGTGACTTAAATGTCCATCACGACAACGATGGAATATTGAAAAAAAAACAAAAAAGAAGAGAGGGCAAAGGGAAAAAAAGAAACTGCAATATCTTCTGAGTACTTTTCTCGGGGGAGGGGGTGGTTTTGACGACAAGCCGAGAGGGAAAAAGAGGGCAAAGGACGGAAAGAGAGGCCTGTACGGAAAGCAAGGGGGATTAACAGGGACATGTTCATACAAAAAGGAATTTCTCCGCATTCAACGAGCACAACAAAAAAATAATGCTCGGAGGCTCGGAACTGAATAGGCTAATCGCGCCAGGGCCGACAAGGGTGATGGGAAGGAGATGATCTCCGGTGGATAACAAACCTAGTTAGAAGTTGACAACGGACTGGAGACCGTCGGCACAAGTGTGGGGGGGTCTCTGAAAGGAAACGAACAATCATCAGCAGGGATGACTATGAAGGCGTCATCACGAATCCTTTAGCAAGGCAAAAACCGCAAAGGGACCCTTTGGTAGCCGTCTAAAGTCTGGGGGGATACTGTGGTTAAAACGGTCCCGGGCATGTTAAGGGCGCAAGGAAGAGGGGGTGGACACCAAATTCCGGAAAGGAAGTTGACCAACACATATAAAGGGGGCGACAAAGAGAACTCGAATCTGCGTGAGGGCTATTAAAAAATATGGGAAAAAACAATTCCGAAACTCTCACTGGCATTAACAAATACGGAACGAAGAGGGAAAACGGGTCCTGATTACTCCAGAACGTGCGGGACCCTGCAAGCAAGAAGACTAAGAGGGCAAAAATATGTAGTGGGCGTCACACCAACAAGAAGAGGCGTTCATCTACAAGCGAGTTAAACGAGAATTGAAATACAAAGGGGGGGAGGGGAGAGAATGTCAACCCCATCTCGTTCCCGCTAATCTTCAGAGCTGAAAGCAATCCAAAAGGGCCACGGGGTTAAGGCAAAAAACGGGAAGAAAGCATCAAGGGGGGGGGGGGGAAGGTGCTTTGAAGTTAAAAAACACGACCGGTTTACTACCCGACGAGAATGTAGCTCTTTTGACAAAAAAACCAGATGACTCGGAAGAACTGTGACCCTTCTCATAGACCGGGGGACGAAGGAGGGGGGCAAGGAGGCAGCTCCGACCACAGAGAAGTTGTTGTAAAGTATCGTTATTCGAACTCGCAGGTGTGCAGGGCAACAAGAGCGGCAAACAAACCAAAACAACGGGAAGAAATTAAACAACTGTCAGCTATCGTTAGCCAAGCGAAACGGTTACCGGGGGGACCTGACGAGATTGAGGTGAGCAGACCCCGGGGACCATAAGGTTAAAGTATGTGTAAAGATACCAAAAAAGTGTAAAAATCCAGGATGAGAAGTTTAGGAGAGAGGTCTTGTCATCTTAAGACGTCGTAAAAAGGTTGGGGGACGGGGAGGCCTGCCGGGCTACTGCACCGGGGAGGATTTTAGCGCGTTGGACTGGGACTTGTGGCAGCCCCACACACCTGAGAAGAAAAATGGAGAAATGCTCTTGGCTTCAACTTCGAACAAAGAGAAAGGGTTGAACCCGGTGTGTAAGCAAGAAAAGACCAGCGAAAGACGCTTGGGGAATGTTAGGGGGTAGGTTGTTCTGCCCCGAAGGATGCCGCTCGTTAGGGGGTGAGGGGGAGACAGAAGCTCTGCTTAAAGGTATCGACCGCGAAGGCTCCTTAACTGCACAAAGGGCCAGTCCTTCCTTACTTAACCCACGACCGTCGTCAGTCACGCTTATAGAAAGATCGGAAGCAGGAAAACGCGAGCTACCACCAATAGTAAGGATGGGGTCGCAGGCGTCAGAGGGAGAAAGCCGTGGGGGAAAACGTGAAGAAAGGTTTGAAGGATATGCCAACCACTCCATTCGTTTGAGGTGCTTGAGAAAAGAGGCGAACAATAGGTCTCTAGAAAAAAAAAGATAGAAGAAAAAGATATAGATAAGCGTGGCTGAGGGGAGGAGGGGGCAGAGAAACGGGAATGGAAAAAGGAAACGGGAAGGGAAGTGCTGGTTCAGGTCACCGGGAAAAGTCCACAGCTTAGTCGAAAAAAGGACGCCTACTCAAGGAAGACTAGGTGTTCGAACAGAATCCAAAAAAACTTCGCTGGCGAGGGAAAAATGCTTCCAGGATCTGTCGGACTGCAGTGGGGGTGAGGAGACTATGCCGAGTGACCGGGGTGCATGGTAGCATTGAGACGTCGACGGTCGCTGAAATAGACTACGCCCGGTGAAGCCAGGAAAATCAAGTAAACGTCACATCTTCAGGGGGAGCAAGAGGCCACCGGCAAATTAACATAGAAGCGAATGGGAGCCGCGAAAAACCGGAGGCGCAGTCCAAAACGGGGCCTCACGGTGTGAAAAGTGAAATAAAAAATCCAGAGGGGGGAAATTAAGAAGGGGCCCCATAGAAATGAGTGGAAACAAGCAACGCCCTCTACAATCGGAGATTAGTGGAAACGGAAGGATCAAAGAAAAAAACTTGAGTGCTAACTTGGCTGAGATACTCCAAAAGAACGCTATAGAACGTCAATCTACAGCCTGGACGTTGGGGGGGGAAACGAAGGGGAAACATACGGTCCACCTTAAGGAGTCCAGGTCTTCGGAAAAAGGCCTCGCAAACCTCGTCGCCAAGTGGACGACAAGGTGGTCGCGGGGATCGATGCAAAGAGGGGACAAAGTTGGTTGGCATTCGGCTTTGAGGGGTAAGCTGATTTAAGTGTTTCCCGCAAAAGGCGACGGGCAGTTGGACAGGCTATAGTGGACAACAACTGGGGGCGATTGGAGTCAGGCATCATGCACCTAGCGTAAGACAGTCGCAATAAAAGGTCTTCCCAGAACGTTTACAACCTGTCACGGTCGTAATGTCGAATCCGTAGGGGGGTCGTTTCAAAAAAGGGGCTACACGGAGAGGCGGGGTAGTCGTCAACCGGTCGGGTGGCCACTGAAAAGAAGGAAAGAACTCAAAGCGATTTCGGGAAAAAGAGGCAAGAGGGAGGGTGTTACGAAGGAAGGGAAAAGGCGAAGGGGCAGCAGCGAAGGGCACTACAATATCGGTGAACGAGATAGGGGGTGGGGTGGGGACATTCTGAAACCAAACCATGTAGAAAATATAAAATTGAACTTCCTCAGGTTTGACCTGAGAATGACCGCGGAGGGGTGAGGGGGACCTAATGAGGTTAAGCATGAAGAAAAAGGAGAAGGCAGGCGAACAGGAAACGTTCCACTCACGGAAACAGTTTTGGCTAGCAATCGGGGGGTGCCGATTTGTGATGCAGTTGCGATGTCCGACTGTTCGCGAAGAAGTTGAAGCTATGAACCGAAGGGCGGAAAGATCTGGAAATTAAACAGGGAAGGGACGCCACAAGGAAAGTAGGCAGGAGTTGGGTCGGAGTCAGGAAAGCAACAGGACGCTCCGCCAACTGAAAAGTGAGAGGGCCTACAAGGGATCAACACCTGCCATTTAGCGCGACCGGACCAGGCGGCTAAAACCCACGGAGAAAGGGGCGCACTGGGGGGGGCCGAAAAGAACACGTCTTCTCCAACTGTGGGGGGGATAGGGGGAGAAACGGGGGGGGGAAGAAGAAGGGCACCGAATCCACCTAGACAGGTGATCACTGTTTGTTGGATCACCCTATGATATCGAGCATGGTTATACTTTGTCAAGGAGGAGTCGGGAAGGCTGAATGCCGAGCATTGGGGTCCTCGAAGGAGGGGGATGATGAGGAAGAAGAAAGGGGTTCGTAACGTTCAAAAAAAAGCAGGTGCTACTGGCCGGGGAAAGGACAGGGGATATTGCCGGTATAGGGTCCCTCTCCGGTCAGTAGTTCAACCAAAAAAAACAAAAGGAAAACTGAAAAAGCGCACTAGGGAGGATTTAGTGAAGGCAAACGACGAAGGCTGTTGGAATTGGAAAGAAGGACATAGTGGGAATATGACTTTTTCCGATTCCAGACACGGGGGGGGTAACAGGGACGCCGGAGAAGCCGGTGCGGGGGGACACAAAGCTCGGAGGAATAGGTGGTGGGGACCCAGCTTGGGAAGAAGTGCAAAGGGAAGGGAGGAATACATACTTCCTCAAAGCAAAAAGCCTCAATTCACCGCGGGGGAACAAAGTCTTAAGAGGAGCAACAGAACTTTTAAACGCTCAAGACATCTGACCAGAAAAAACTACCTCGCGCTTGCTTCCAGGAGGACGGCGCGGGACGAAGGTCGGCGGCACCTCGGAGCTATGGGGGGGAATTGCGACAGGGGGGGGAGCAGGTAAAAAGCATCTCCTGGGCTAAGGCTCGGTGAACGAACAAAACTCCATTTTGAGAAAGCTCGACAAAAACAACAACGAGGCAAAGGATTCGCAAATTTAGCAGTGAAAAGAAGGGGTACGGAAAGAAGCCACTTGGAACTGCGTCAGTCGCTCGAAAGGCGAAAGCAAATAATCAAACAGAAGTAACGAAGGAGACTGTTAGGTGGGTCAAAAGGGAAAAATAAGTCGAAAAGGGGAAGGAATAGAGACGGGGTAGACGTTCTGTTTGCTCGTCATAGGTGGGACAGAGGGGAATCTGGTGTTCAAAGAAAGCGAGAAAGGGAAGGAAAAAGGGGTACTTGAAACGCTCGTCAAGCTTGGACAAAAAAAGAAAACGTTCATTGAAACGGCTAGAGTCTAAAAGTGCGTCAAAAAAATGGACTTAAGGACTCTAAAAAAGGACCAATGACGGAACAATGGCAGTATTGCCAGAAACTAACATCATGGATCGAGGAACGGAACGAAAATCCTCAAACTTTCGGAAGTTGCCGTTGGGTCGCGGAGGTGGGGTGGGGACGACAACTTCTAGTAAGAAGCGGTATAGATACGCCGAGATCCGAAAAACTTTGAAACGGGACTGGGACGAAAAAAATCTTCGACGCTGAAGTCACTCACCAACTCAGATTCAGGGTAATGCTCAGGAAAAAAAAGAAATCGAGATCTCGTAAAAAAAGGCCGACACCTTCTCGGGATAGCATCACGTTTCTCCAACCATGTAAAGACCGTCGGAATCCCAGGGGGCCAGGCTGCCTATGAAAAACCAGAGAGTCCAACGGTCCCGGGGAAAAACGGAAAGACTAGACATGTCTCAGCCACGAGCCTGGTTCTTCCGTTTCCGAAGTCGGGCGGGGGGAGCCGTCTAATTCGGTAAGAAGTTTCACGGTCAAGATTTCATTCAACGGCGAGCAGGGGTCTCGACGAAGACGAAGGAAAACAACGGCACACGGGGCCCGGCGAAACTCTAAGTGGCGAGACACATAATAAAAAAAAAAGTCTGGAATAGCGGGGGGAAAATAAAGATCAGGGGAAAAAGCTGGCAACATCGGTTCTTCACAAACCGGCACCAACGATTGTGGCGCCCGGAAAGGGTTCAGTGAGGGGGACGCCATAGTGGAAGAAAAAGCAGATCGCGACGTGAGTCACCTAGAGGGGAAAAAAATAAAAAAAATGCCGCAGGGGCACCCGTCGTGACAACAGATACTGAAGAGAAATGGGCCCCCCCGCTGGAAAATAATGGAAAACAAAGCGGCACCGCTAATGTCAAATTGACTTATCGTCTGAAGCCAGGAAGCAGCGGGACAAGACGACCGCGGTTTATGACTACACGGTTTGGGGGAGGAACGGGGGACGTTAAGGGAGAAGGGAAAAACACTAAGGGTTGACGACAGACAGAAAGGAATACGTTGAGCAAAAGAAAAAAAAAATACGGCTACATTACACTTGTGCAAGGGTAACGTAGGAGACCCGAGGAGACCGGTAAATGGGGGGGGGAAAAAGACGCCGTTAGTTTCACTGCCGACAGGGGGGGGGATATAGCTGTCATCAGACTCAGCAGCGGAAAAAAGAAGCTCTTTACCAAAAAAAAAGTCACGCCGAACGCATGGGCAAACTGTCCCGCTTTGCCATCTAGTCGAGACAGGGTCCTGAAAACGAGTGGCGACGGGGAAAAAAGAAGGTTTTCGCGACCCGGGGACCAAGACGGGGGGAGGAGGGGGCTACCATGGTTACCAATTAGGCAGCGAGTCATAGAGGGACGGTCTGGGAGATCTAGAGAACGGCCCAGACCGTGTTTAGGGGAACCTGAAAAAAAGGGGGGACCAGCGATTGTAAGACGGAGTGCTGGTCAACTCCATTGAGCATTACTCCCAACCGGAAGAAGTCCCCGCTGGGAACTGAATAGGGGAGCGTCATGCTGAAACCAGCTGAGCTGTTGAAGTTCGCGAAAGAAAGTCGGGGTTTAGGATGGGAAGGGGCGGTGGCGGCGAAAGGGGTAGCCCCCGAAGATCAAAAAAAAAAAAAACTTCGCAGTTGGGCCGGTTCTACCCTGCTGTGGAGCTAGGAGGAAAAGTCGCTGGGGCGATAGTGAAACGCAGCGGTCAGGAGGCCTCCGTAGGAAAGACCCACGACGGCGAACGAAATGAAGGGGGGGAAAGCAAACTTGGGACCGCCGCCAGCAAAGTGCGAACACCCGGGGATGGTGAGTAGAAGGACGGAGGGAAGAGCAGAGGGTGCCGTTGACAAAAGAGACGAGAGGAACCCAACACGACATGGTTGCGGTACGATTCGTTAGCGAGAAAAAGGAGAAGAAACAACGGAA
>Ga0179593_1631533_pt1 | contig 14273 bp, 23 predicted proteins | sample CZODoug2_1_08_16_FD_185931 | JGI IMG/M metagenome (GOLD analysis project Ga0179593, IMG submission 185931) | Vadose zone soil fungal communities from Angelo Coast Range Reserve, California, USA - CZODoug2_1_08_16fungal (PacBio error correction) | ecosystem: Environmental > Terrestrial > Soil >...
CGTTGCTCCCAGGGCGAGTCCTTTCTCCTCTGTGGTGCATTAAGAGGAAAGAAAACATGGAATGGCGAACCCTTAAATGGGGCATTTGGGGGGGAAAAGAACCTATCAGACTACATCAAATCGCCATGGACGCGTGGAAAGGGCGCTACGCAGAATGAGATAAAAGAGAAAGAAAAAAAAAAGACAACTGGAAACAGAGGAGGTGGGCCAGGAACAGGAACGGGGAGGGAGAAAAGTTCCCCTGACGAGGCAAAGTTCAATCAGAAGAGGAGAGCGGAAAAGTTTGTCCCCTGGCTCAAGGGAAACACCAGACCGGTCTAAAAGCGGGGGCCAAGATGGTTCGTTCATTAATGGGTGAACAAGTCGTAACCGCGTGTGGTAAAGGGAAGAGGGCAAATTGGTGGCTAGGATGATAGAAATAAAGCAATCCAGTCATAAAAAAGCAAAAGATGCCCAATCTCTGGACGGGGGAGGGCAAAGTAAATTCCGACCGGAAAGTATCTATAAGGCGTGGGAGGAAGGACATTGGGGAGATAATAAGCTACATCTCCCAACTTAAAAAAGGGGGGAAAGGAAGGCCTATCTTCTTGGGACATAGCACTTGGGAGAAACAAGACCAGGGAGTGTCTTCTCCAGACGAGGTGGAAAAACGGGGGGAAAAAAGAAGGTGCCGGTACTTTGCTGTTCGTCAGGGAGAACGAGAAACACATAACAAGAAAATATCACTATAAAAAGTAAAAAAGGCGAACAGAGGATATCTACTACTCCAACGGCCAGAAAAGAAGGCAAATAGTTCAAATACAAACGACACATCGTAAGAAGGAAGAAACTGGCAGCTTACACGGATTTCATACCTCGTCAGGGGGGGCGAAGAAGGTGAGGGGTTTCCAACCCCGCAAACAGTAACAACCATCCGGTAAAGAGAAAAAAAGGGAATGCCTCGAAACAGGCAAAGCAGAATCAGCTTCGACGACTACAACAAAAGTAGGTCACCAGCAAGTAGGTAGGGGAAGAAAATGGCAGGGGGGGGGGGTTGTTCCAATGGCGAAGGGGGGGCCGAGAGAGGGGAAGGAATAAAGGTGGCGTGCCGAGGGGTGGGTTGAGGATCGTGCTTGTCTGAATGATGATGAAAAAGTGCGGGGGGGTAATTAATTTATGAGGGATGGGGAAGGTGGGGGGGGGAGTTTACTAGGGTGGAAGCATGAGTGGGGGGTGATGGGGGGAAGGGGGAATGGGGTTGGAAACAGGAAGAAGCATGAATGGGCAGATACATGGAAAGAAAAGGGGGAAAGGAAAGGGATGCATAGCTAGGGTTTGTCAGGGATGTTGTATTAAAGGAGGAGGGGGGGGGATGAGTGGGAATAGGATTATCGGGTAGCTGGAAGAAAATGTTTTTTAACCGTGGGGAAGGTGAAGAGGAATAGCATACTCGGAAGATGGACACGAACTGATGAGATGGAAAAGGGGAAGGGGGAAATATTGAGCTTAAAAACTCCCCCGTCTTTAAGGTTAGCGTGCAAATGTGTCTGCCCGCCCAGCTTGCTGGGGGCGGGGGACAGAAATATTTTATTGATGCTCATGAGCGTCTACAGGCGAAGAAAGAAGTCCATTACATGCTCTGACTGCTAACAAACGAAAGAGAAGGGCGAGTGTTCCCATACAATGTCCAGCTAGGACGCTAGCATCCAGAGAGGGAAAAATTGGAAAAGGATAGGGTAAAGTTAGTCGCACAGCATATGCCGAGTTAAAACACTAGGATCAGGGGGGGTAAGGGGGCAGATGGAAGACTTGACCCGGTTTAGGGTCCTGTTGAGATGAGGGTGCTTCTTTAGGGGCAAACTGAGTAAAAATCCGCAGTGAAAGAAGAAAAGGGAAGGTAAAACTGGCTCACGAGGAGTTATCTCCTGTGCCCCAAGTCTTGGGAGGGGGAGGGGGGTTGAAAAGTGCTGTAGGCCTGACGCGGACGTAAATGAAAGAAGACAGGGGGAAAAAAGATAGCTAGAGACAAACAAGGAGGAGGAGTATATTCGGCCAATAGGGGGGAGGGAGGCAGAGGAAAACAGACTGCTCAGTCCTACATAAAACCTGTTCACAAAGCAAGCAAGAGGGGAAAAACAGGGGACAAAGGTAGAAATAGTGACCCTGTAAAGGTACGAAAGAAAGCAGGAAGTGAATCAGTTTGCCCCTAAAGTACTCGCTAAAGAGAAGTGGGGGGAAACCGGGGGGTCAGATTGGGCTAAACACAGTACCATCACGGGATCTCCATATGGAAGGTCAAAAATGGTACTTTCACTAGAGCTACTTACGATATAAGGGAGGGGCAGAAAGGGGACTTAGCGCCGGCAAGGCATTTGTTTGTATGGGAGCTAGTTTGGGGTAGGGAGGCAGGCGGGTGGTAGCAGGGCCGGACTGTAACCAAAGAAGGGAAAGGGGGGAGACGCGGTTGAGAGAGCTAAAAATATAATGGGGGTGGGAAGAGAAAACTCCAAAGCAGGACATTTTTGCATCGCAAATTAACGGGGAGTGGGGGGGGGGGAAGAAAAGGATCACAGCCGGAAAAAACTTCACGTACATCAGAACAATGAAGAGGAGTCCAACCTAATGCTATGTGCCAAAAAGGGGTATGGAAGGACATTGAGGAGTCAAGGTCATACGCATGCAAGAATATTCATAAAAGGAGAAAATCATAATATCACCGTTACAGTACACAGAAGAAATGAAAAGGAAGGTGATTTCATTAACCAAAGTAACCTGATCCAAAAGTCCATTGAGAACCATCAAACAAAAAACCCATCAAATTCCATGCATCGAAAAGAAAGACGTAAGATCAAACAAAGGGTAACTAATACATTGAGAATAAAGTCCAATACATAAATGGAAAATTCCAAGAGAGGAAAAAGAAAAAAGAAAAAGCGATACCGATCACCCTAAAAAAACCAAGAAGGAAAGAGGGAGCAACTTACGACTGGGGGGGCAAAAGTTCGCAAGAGGGAAACAAAAACCAGAGCACAAAAGGAAAGACATCTGGAGGGAGGGTCGCTCTAGTCTTGTAGGAAGGGGAGCTGGGGGATTGCAAAGGAAGGAACCGGAGTACTAGAAGGAAATTGGCGGGGGGGGGGAAGTTCAATAGCATTAATTCGTAGTATAGAAGGAGCAGCCAGCGTATTTAAAGGGGATTGGCAAATTGAAGAGGGGAATGGGGGGAGGAGGTTGGGTCATGCTTTAGCTTTGGTTGGGGATTGTTGAAAGGGGGGGATAGAAGGGGCCGGTAGGTAGTCTTCGGTCTCGCCTGCAGAAAAAACAGGAGACAACAAGCCACAAAATGAGAAGAGCCCTGTGCTTGTTGAAGGGGCTCCCAGTAATACCAAAGGATAAGCAAGCAGAGCAACCATGTTGTGGTAGAGGGGAAAGAATGGGGAAAAGACAAAAATCAAACCGTCAAAACGGGTCCAATGCAGGAAAGGTAAGGGAAGCCGATCAGGAGGGGGTCTGTCATTGAACTGGGAGTCGGGGAAAAAAGTGGGAAGGGGAAAAGGGGGTGCGGTTGGGAATTGGGGAGATTCCTTGATACCTACTAGGAAAAAGAAGAACAGGTGAGCAGTCACTATACTCTCGCGGGTTGGAAGAAAAAAGAAAGGGAAGGCGCCCTCTCTTGGGGAAAGTTTGGGAAAACGGAGTGTTTGAAAAGAAAGTGAAAACCCGAAAAATCAAAAAAAAAGGGGATGGTGAACTTTTCCGCAAAAGTTTCAGAGAAGACCCCGCCCCAGGGGGACTGGTATTCAGAGGGGGGGGGAGAATTAGGGTTTAGGTAGTGGTATCGGGAATCAGTCAAGGAAAAACCAATCATTTCTACCCAAAAGTCAAAATGCGATTTGTTTTTAGTCGAGGAGGATGGGTGCGGGGGACGAAGAAAGAAAGGTTTCGCTCATTTCAAATGTGAATAAAAAAGGTAATTTAGTGCAAAAAAAGATGATAAGACGATGTTAGAAATTGATGTAGAGCTCAACAAGGAGGAGGACAAGGTGGGTCTCAAACTGGACAAAAGGGGGCTACCTCTTTGGAAAACTATCTCACCAGGAGAGAGCACACGACATTCCCTTTTTGAAAAGAGGGGTTGGAAGAAGCTTCCTCAGGCCTCGTGGAATGATTTGACATCGGGGAGCAGGGAAAAGGGGGGAAGTCCTACCAAGACAAACTAACTACACAGCTGGTAATCCAGACCATAAGGAAACGTTGACATGAACGGGAGAGAAAAGGGGAAAAGTTACCCTGGGCAAGTACAACGGGCCGAAGGCAAGTTCATCAATAGAGTTACGGGGAAGGGGGCACTAAAGACGACTCAAAGAACACATGGAAAGAAAAATTCAGAAAAAAAAGGTTCGCATGGCAGTGAGACGGTACCGCAGATGTATGAAAGGGGCGAGGGGGGGGGGTGGGTCTTCTTCTAGAAAAGACGTCGGTCTCAAGAAAAATACAGAAGAAACAAGAAGGCCCAAGGCTAAAACATTCAATTAATAACAAGGGGGGAGATCCGGGGGGACGACCTTGGGACCCGATGTTTGGTACGTAAGACCAAGAAAGTTGGCACAAAGAGAAAAAGGAAAACCAGGGGGACCGACCTATAGGCTTGTGAGGGGGAAAAAGGCAACCAGGGGTCACAAGACTCGATAGTGTAGGACGGCGTGGAACCTGGAAACTGGGGGGAGGATCTTTGTCGAGGGCGCGACAAGCAAAGGAATCAGCGTAAACTCCTCAATCAAAGAAAAATTCAACAATATGAACGTCAACGCAAACGCAAACACAAACTTCAAGCTGGAGGAAAAGGCAGGGGTAAATACGACCTGAGCCTTAAAAGGGAAAAAAATTTAGGGCATACTACCTCGAAGGGGCTACCTCTTTCTTTGAACTCCTAAAAAATACCGGGAACCTGCGAGAGAACCGGTGAAAAGGCCACACCGAAAGCTATCTCAATCGAACAAGAAGAAAAACGCTCAAGCCGTCCAGCAAGTAGGGAGGGAAATCAAAATGGAGGGGGTACCAGGGGAAAAGTTGACGAAAAAAATACAAAAAGTTTGTAAGAAGGGGAGGGGGAAAGGTTAATCTCGTGCTTTGAGGGACTTCTTGAGGTGAAAGTTAAGAACGTGGGGGGGAGGCTTGGGGAAGGTGAGTGTAAATGTAAATGATATGGAAGAGGAAGGCATGGACTGGGGGGGGAATTGGTGAAGGGAAAGGGGAATGGGGAATATGGGATTAGATCCAGGGGGAGTGTGGGACGAGGAAAAAAAGCAGGAAAGGCATGCTAGGGGTTGGGCGGTATGGGGTTGGAAAAAAACGGTGCCGGGAATTGGGGGAGGTAGGAGGGGAAGCTATATGAGGACGTGGAATGTTCTTGGAAGAAGGGGGGTCTTTGAAGAAAGCTCAACTATGCATACTAACGGAAAAGAAATATATTCTGAAGGGGATGAAAACATGACCGAGGGGGGGGGAGGAAAAGACTGCGCTGTAAGCAAAAGTTCTGGCCAGGCCAGAAGGGGAAAAGAGTTTGACTACCTATTTTTGAGCGTATCTCAAACACGCGGGAGATCGAAGAGGCAAGGTTGGGTACATGCGAAAAAAACGAGGCTACCAAGCACAGAAAAAGGGAAAGACAAGTACAAAAAAGTCCATGTGGAGACCGGACGCTAAGCAAGGGGGAGTACCTCCAATGGATATCTTAGGGGAAGTTGAGTCTCCGGGGAGTTGAGTCCACGAGGTGCATATGAGATCGATGGGAAGGGGGTTTAAAAAAAGAGGGTAACTGTCTGGGGCGTTGGGAGGGTTGGGGGGGTACAAAAAACTAGGACACATCAGTTCGCTTTCGCACCTGATACAGGGGTAAAGAAAAAGGAGAAGAATGTGCACAATTGTTGTAGGGTGGGGTCAACAGTTTTTGGCCGGAAGGGAACTGAAGAAGTAAAAGAAAGGTTCGGGACCACGAATCTATATAAACCAAAAAAGGGGAGGGGGGGAGAGATGGAGGGAAATACTGTTCGAAGGCAAAAGCACCATACCTTCAGCCGAAAGAAAAAAATGGTAGCACAAGGGTGCCCACAGGACGACGCGCTTGAAGTCTCGGGGGGGGAAGAGTAAGACAGTGAAAAATCAGGTAAGTTTTCCCCTAAAAGTAAAGCGAGAAAGAAAACGATAAAAATGGGGGATTGTTTAACTATCCAGCAAAGGACCAAGATTATAGAAGTGAAAAAAACAAAGCCTATGAAGACAAGGAGAGGCGTAGACGACAATATCAAAGGGAGGAAGGAGAGGGATGCGGGACTCAGGGACTTTTTGTGGGGGGAAATGAGATTGTGAGGGTTGAAACGGGTGCGGGGCGGGGGAACGAAAAAACTTGACGACGTAGTCAGAAGGGGAGGAACGCGGGCGAAAAGGTAGGCCAAAAAGAAAACAAATGAGGAAAGGGGAGACAATGCTGAATTAAATACTTTGGTTGGGGAAAGGGAATCAAGTAAAAATATCCCATGTGAACGTGGGTGGAAAAAAAAAACCGTCAAAGGTACCATAGGGGATGATCCATGGACCGGGGACATAGGGATAATGCATGAAAAAAAAGGGTAAATTCAATTCTTGTCATCCTAAAAGCAGAATCAAATCCAACACTAGAAGAAAGTCATGAAATAACATACAACCCTAAAAGCTATGAGCCGAAAAGGGTCATTTCAAATCCTTATTAAGTACAGAAAAAGGAAAAGGTCATAGAAAGGGGAAGAAAAGGGAAACATGCATAAACCCCAATCCCATTCCATGAGGAAACAAGATGAATGTGCTCAAAAACCTAGTATAATACATGTAAAAAGCAATCGAAAGAAAATACAGAAGGGAGGGTCCAAAAAGGGAAGAGCATCATCCTGACGTAAGAAATACCGAGGACCCCCCGTAAAACCGCACCGAAAAGTAGAAAAGGAAGAGAAATCAAAAATTGTCCATAGGAAACCAGAAAACTGTCCCAAAAGGGAAGGCCTACATAGTGACGACGAGGCGCTCTGCCGAAGGCTTGGTTCGGAAAGAGAGGGGAAAGAGGGAAAAGGAACCGATCGATTGGGGGGTACGGGTTGGGTCTTTGGGGGTGTGCAAGTTAAGGGTTTCAGGACGAAGAGGGGAGGAGGTGGTAAATAAAATCTTTAGACGCCTTAGGAAAGGCGATTTTTATGGAAAGGGGGGGGGGTGATTTGAGTTTGAGACGGGCGTTAATTGTTGAATGTTGGGAGTTATGAGGGGGGAGGGGCGGTAAATCTCCTTGCAGGTAAAGGCACAGGTGCCTTTACCAACTCAGAGAAAGAGACTTGGAGAGGGGCTTGTTTGCCGGACCTCAAAAAAGTAGAAGGGAGACGGAGGAAAAAAGAAGAACCTTTTTTGTATCTTTTTGTCAGGAAGGCTGTTTCCCCGTCCAAAAACCTCGGGGGAAAAAAAAACCGGAGGGGGGGAAAAAGCAGAGAAAAACTTGAGGTTCTTAAGGGGAGGGGAAAAAATGTTTCAAACAAGTATTGGGAGAAGGATGGAATAGAGTGAAAGGGGAAAGGAAAAGGACGAAGAGCGATTTGGGGTTCGATTCCTATACGTCAGGGGGATAGGGAATGTCCAGAAAATGTGAAAGTGCGAAACTGGGAATGGGGGTACTTATGCCTCCAAGGGAACAACCGCCGTTATACCTGGGAAAATTGGCAACAAAAAAAAGTAGGGGAAAGGAAAGAGACACCTGTGCCGGCAACCTGTCTGGGGGGGTCCTGAAAAAAAAGGTGTGGTAGTGTGGGAATCGTACGTCAGGAAAGGGAGCCAGACCAGGGAAATGGTAGGACAATGGCGATTGGGGGAGGGGTGGGGGGTAAAGATGTGGGGATTACTGAGGGGGGGGGGAAAGTGAGGGTTCGATCATGACATGGTGCTGACGAAAAAGAGATAGTGCCAAAAGAGGACAGGGAAAAAAAAATCTTGTATAAAAAGGGGGGGAGAGAGACACAACACGTAATTATTAAAATAGAGAAGAATCAAGGGATCCACAATAGGGTGGAGTCTTTCTTGCCTCTTGGGCACTAGATCCAGGCATCGAAAATGGAAATCGACATTCCCATTTGTCTAAAAGAAAATTTGAAATAATCCATCGCGGAAGACAACCTCAGACGATGTTGCGCATGGGAAAAAGAACCTGGTAGTGACCATACATTTATTCCGATCAAATCCTCAACCTGTAAGAAGACAATACCATAGTAGGTTAAGTACCTTAAAAACCTGGGTTTGGGGAAGCTTGTCAGGTCAGAGTGAGGGTGACGACGTTCAAGTGGGGTGTCATAGAAAGAAGGACTTGTCCCTTGAATCACAAGCATGCTAAAGCAACAACCAGAAAAAGTTCCACCTTCACATCTGTGAGCAGGGGGGTTAAATCTTTAACCTCAAATTGGGAATTGGCTAGAAATTTGTTGGGCGCTTGGCTCGGCGTCGCAAGGCAACAAAAAGAATACAGAGCAGGAAACTGCCCGTCTGAGTGGCACACCTGGCAAAACAGAATACGTAGGAGGAGCCTGTCCCTTGAACGAACTTGGGGGGACCATATGGGGGAGGAGGGGAAAGGGGGGGAAAGGAAAAAATAGACAAATACCAAGGGTGAGGCTTCTACGTGGGGAAAAGACAAAAATTGGGGGGAATACAGGCAAAGCAACGAAAGTCGGCATCCATCTGAGGGTAAACGGAGTCCGTCCCTCGTAGGCGTTTCAAGTTGATAACGACTAATAAAAATCCTCAAAAAGCGGGTCAACGACAACCGGACCTAGACCCGCAAGCAAACTTCCAAAGTCTTGAAAAAACTACGACAATCTAAGTAGTCGGTCGCTCAATCTGTCCATGAAAACTAAGGGGTGTAACCTACACGCCATCATCCTAACTCTTTCTGTCAATTTGTTAAAAAACAAAAGGACCGTAAAACCTACCCTTCCAACTTCTCCGGGGTACTTCAGATAGCAATAAAAGAATTAGAGGCCTAAAAATCCTGACGGAGCTAGAAACCGTCGCCTGCCAATTGTATTTCCAGCTTGTGGAGCGGGGTGTGCCCTACTTGGCGACAGGGTTTTGAAAAAGGAGAAGATTGGACAGCGTTGAGAGGGGGGGTTTGGGAAGTGGCGGTACTTCGTTACCTGAAGGATGAAAGGATTTAGTTGGCGGGTGGAGGGTGGGTGAGTGGGAATTGTATGGGGGTTTACGAAAGGGGGAGCACGGGAAGGTAGAAGGGGGATGCATGTGGGATGGTGGAGGAGAAGGGGGGGATGGGAGAGATGGGGAGGTGAGGAAAGGACTTTTTGGAAAGGGGGGAAAAAAAAGGTGACGAATGTTTGTCTGGGTTAGGGTAAGGAGAAAAGGGAGGGGATAGTGGGTGGGTCCTTATTTGCGGAATGGAGCGGTGGAGTAGTGATTTTAAATGAGTTTGTACTGGGGTCAAACAAGAAATGCAGACTAAGGAAGAGGGACTCCATGAATTGAGGGAGTAAGTGGGGGGGGGCAAAAGAAAACAGGAGTGGGGGGGAGCTGAAGTCTCATACAACTGTCAAGAGTTAAATAAAATGTGCTAATGCCCACAGATGCGGGGAAGGACCTTATAAAGAATGAGCGGACTCTCAAACATAGAGCTACCAAAACGTCGGAAAGGGGTTACTTCTCTGACTAGACCAAACGACCCAGAAACCAAGGGGGGGGGGGGGAAAAGAAAACAAAAAAAAGTTCCGACGTCGCATCCTCCAGAGATGGACACCGGTTAATATTTCCGGAGTATGAAAAAGGTAAAGGGATGAGAAAAAGAGTGGACCACTTTATTTAAATAAGGGAAGGGGGTAATTGTCCGGAGTGTCGGCAATCACTGGGAAAAAGGTTAACTTTAGGGGTGTTATGGGAGGGACGTTTAGCGGGGATTTCCAAAAAGACGGGAAGCAAGGAACCCGGGATCCGTAAAAGGGTATAAAAGGATGGAGCTATAGACATGGTGCACAATGGTGCTTTGGGAAGGGGGGGGTGGGAATGGGTGGGGGGTTACAGAGCGAATCCGGCAAGCCTGGACACCTATAAATCTAAACACAAAAGGATTAAAAAAAGAGTTCGTGCATAGGGGGGAGCGAGAGTCTTGTCATGCGACGAGGAAAAAAGTGCTCAGAAGAGGGAAACAAAGGGAAACATCAAAGAAAAGGGGGAAAATGAGCAGCGTAGTTCCTGGGAAAATGCCAATGTACGCTCTTGCAAAGCGGAAAATGACGGGGAAGATTTAAATAAAAAGACAGATCCTAATAAAAACGAAGAACCAGGCAGGAGTGTTAAAGACAGGAGGCAAAGTACGAGATATTCACCTAGTGTGACCAATACCGGAGACGTGGACGACTAACTTTAGAATATAAGGGTAAGGCTCGGGTGCAGCGAAAGGGAAAAAAATGGAGTTTGTTATTTGGGCTGAAGATTTGTGGTAAGTAGGGGGACGGGTGGTAGCAGGAAGAGGCACAGAACCCCCATGGGGGTTAGTAAGAGGAAATTTGTAGACGAAGGATGTGCCTCAAACCCGAAAAAGCAAAGGCTGGGCGAGTATGAGGGGGGGGCCATAAGGATATAAAGAGGGTTGTTGGGGGGAGACTAAAGGAATGGGTGATCCATCAGTAGAAAGGGAAGAGAGTACCTTCAGACATTGAAAGAGTAGTGATGAAAAGAAAACTTTATGAAAAGGAACATGGACAAGAGGGGGCAGGGAACTACAGAAAATAAATAATAGGACATCAAATCAATAAAATATCACCGTGTCTCCAAAAGTTACATACAAAAAGAAAAACCCTAGCATGCTCAAGGGAAAGGAATTGAAAGACTTTAAATCGGATAAAATGAACAGAAGGTCTTCCGCATCAACCATGCATCCAACCCAAAAATGGAAAAGGAAAGGCCTTAGGGAGAAAAAAAGAGGAAAAGATATGTACACGAGAAAATGAAAGTCAAAGAAGAATAGGGGGAAAATCATCATCATGGAAAAAGTCTCAGCACGTCCTATAAGGGCACTCAAGAAAAGGGGGACCGAGATGTCTTAGCAAACTTTCAAGGAGCCACGGCGAAATGAGAACAACAAAAAACGCAAAACAAGGGGGGGGGCCTACTTGCTTTTACTACACGAGGGCGTCGCTGTCGGCTGGGGGAAAAAAAGGGGGCTTTGGGGGAGGGGGTGCGAGGTGGCCGGAGAAAGAGGGGGTATTGGGAGGTTGGATCGAAGAGGCGAGGGGACGGAGGGTAATGAGAAAAAAATAACTTCTGGAATGTGAGGGGGGCAGTCAGCAGGAAGTGGCCGGAGGTGTTGGGGGGGGGGGATTTGGAATTGGCGGTGGGGACGTATAGAGATGGGATAGTGAAGGTTTAGAGTGGAAGGAGGAGTTGCAGAGACGGTACCTAAGAGTCAGCCAAGAGACCTTGCCGAAAAAAACGGGAAAGGCTGACTAGAGGGGGGTTGGGGGGGCGCAGCTCCCTTGGTTGTTTGCCGGGAGAAATTAATCTTACAAGATAAGAGCACAATCGAAAGGGTGGCTTGGAGGGAAGGAGGGACAGCGTTCCTTTTCACGTAAACTAGAGGGTCCAAGGGGGAAGAAATGATCCCCGTCGGGTGGCTTGGGACTAGTCCTGAAAAAGGGGGTGGGGGGGGCGCCTATTAAGTGAGTGCTGGGGAAAGAAGGATTGGTCAAGGCCATAGAAGGGCGAGGACCGAAGAAAATGGGGGCAAAAATAGGGAATTACAGAGAGTTAGTAAACAGGAAATACAGGCTGTGCCCAGGGGGGAGAAAAAATGGGTTTGTCGTCTGTGGGAGGAAACTGGGAACGAGAGCATGCAGGACGTTGCCAACGGTTGTCATATGAAGGGAAAAAAGGAACCACTTTGGGGGGGGGCTGCAAGAGGGGGGAGTCCAGAGTATGTTGCTGGGGGGAAAAGATGTATCCAAGCAAGGAAATTGCTCCACAGTAAAATGGGGCGATGAGGTTGTAGAGGGACCTAGGGGATTCATTCTCAAGTAAGGGGGAGGATCAGGGAGGTGCTTATGAAGAGAGAGTGCACGAAGAAGCAAAAACAGCTTTGGGGAGAAAATGGAAAAGGTAAGAGCAAAAAAAACAGTATTAGGAAGAGAGAGAACTCAATTTTTGGATCAACCGCGGTCTGGACCTTGCTCATCTTTGGTGGGACGGCTCATTGTGGAGAGGAAAACTTCCCGGGGAAAAGGGGAAAAATCCTCATATCTCAGGGTCAGAAGACCTCAAAAGAGAAGCGATGGGGAAACAAGTTTCCCGGGGCAGGGGGATAAAAGGTACTCAGGCAAGAAAGAACTACGACAGCGTTAAGCGACCGGGAGTGCAGAAAAAGTACACATGTGGGGGGGGCGGGAGGTGACAAAGTGCATAAACAAAAACGGTGCACAAAGGGAAATTTCATCAAAGGGGGTGTCCCTGAATCAGTACACGCACCATACAAGTTGGGAAATTCAGGCTCTGTAGAATGTGACAGGGGGGACGAGATAGGTAAAGCGGAGGGAAATTGACAGGTTGCAAAGTTTTTAGAAAGGCTCCAGGTAGGTAGAACAACGAAATAAAGAAAGCAGGCATGAACGCACGGCAATATCAGTACGGAAAACAGGGGACTCCGTCGCCTGGAACTACCACCGAAGGGATCAGGAGTTGTACTACCTTTTTAAACATGGGGGTGGTTAAAGGATTGTCCGAGACAGGAGGGGGGATCAACAAATAAGGTGTCTCATGACTGAAATGCAGCGGTCAAGTAGAAGCTTTTCTTCTCCACCACTCCCCAGGGGCTTAAAAGGTGAAGATGCGTTGTGAAAAACCTGCACGAGAGGTGACAGGGAAGGAGCAAGGAGACCTCAAATAGAAGAATCAGGAGAAACATTCACACACTACGAAAACATAGAGCCCGGAGGAAGCAAAGAAATTGAAAAAAGATTGAACAACGACGCAATCTGGCCATGGACCTGCTGTCGGCATACTTTTGCTCCTACTCCCAAGAATGGAGAGGAAAAGGTGCGGATTGGGGGCCAACACCCGAAAACAGTACACCTACCTTCCTTAAAATACTAAGACGTGCACTACCGACTAAGCAGCCATATGCGAATCAAGGCAAAGAAGGGGGAAGCCCGAGGGGGCAGGAAAGTTATGGGAGAAGCTTGGTGCAATGTGTTCAAGGGGAATGTTTTTACCCGGCCGAAGAAACGCGCATTTCTAGTCCGCAGGGGGTGGGGGAATAGTGTTTCTTTGATCGTATCGTTTCTTGCTGGCGGAAGCTGAAGGAGGTATCTGTCACGGTGCGCTACTTGTTATGGGCCGTCCTTCTTGTCCTGTTGGATGGTCTGGTTGAAAGGGAGGTACCGGCAATGCGTCTGATTCCTGTAGGGTGGGGGGGCAGTGGATGTGCGGGCTTTTCTGCGATGATGGGGTGGGCTGATGGAAAGACTTTACCGTGCCCGCACTCTTCTCGCATCTTGGCGGGAGGGCGGGGAGGGAGGCTGGTGGGAGGATCTGGGGGAGTACGGATGAGGGGGCTCTAGGTAGGGGACGAATTGAAAAATGTTGTGTCCTGGGAGGGTGGGACAAATGGAAGAATACATACGAGGGCTTTAAGGGGGGAATGTACGGGGGGAGGGGGCCCGGGAACAAGGAGAGTTGAACACAACTTCCAAGCTGGAAGGGAATATGGAAAATGTGGGAGGACGGCAACCGGTCTGGGGGCGTGTTGGGGTAATATTTTTGGTAAATCTAGCTTAAAACAGACGTAAGGAGAAAACATAAAAAGGGGTAGTAAGGGTACATATCGGGCGGGAACCACCCGCACAACACCTAGAAAAAAAAAGTTCAACATCAAAAAAAAAAATAAAAAATGGGAAAAAAGGGGAAAAGATCATGGTACAATACTTTGGGAGGACTAGTTACAGTTACAGGGGCGCCACGGAACTCCTAGAGTTGGAGAAAGTCAGAAGGAATCCGTGCTGAATTGAGAGGGGAAAAAAGGGTTAGGATTGGGGGGAGAGTAAGGGGAGGATGTCACTTTTAGGGCAAACTGATTTCACCAAAGTAAAGGCCGGGCCGGAAGAGTAAAAAGGGGTATGAAAGGAGTCAGTGGGGCAAGAGGGTCACAATTTTGTGCGGGGGGGGGATTGGCAAAGTTTGGCCGTCCGTTCTTAGACAGGAAAGCAAGTGAAGAAAAGTATGGCCACGGGGAG
>Ga0179593_1299395_pt1 | contig 14272 bp, 15 predicted proteins | sample CZODoug2_1_08_16_FD_185931 | JGI IMG/M metagenome (GOLD analysis project Ga0179593, IMG submission 185931) | Vadose zone soil fungal communities from Angelo Coast Range Reserve, California, USA - CZODoug2_1_08_16fungal (PacBio error correction) | ecosystem: Environmental > Terrestrial > Soil >...
CAAAACTTCCTAAAAACAAGTGGAGAACGCGAAAACTTCCTCGCAAATCAGACCTCGCAGACAGAGGGAGACATGGTGAAAAACTTAGCATAGCGTTATAGCAGGACAGAAAGAAATGGCTTTACGCTCTCAACGGGGGGGCATGCCAGCCAAGCGGAAAAAAACACGCTCAAAAACGCAAAAAGCCAAGAGTCTCCTTCTTTAATAGGCTTAATGAGAACAAGGCACTCAGCAACGGTCCAGTTGTTTTGCCCGAGCAAAAAACCGGGGGGGTGCCCGCGAAGAACATTTTCAGAAATCGCCAGCTACCTCGAACACGGCCGAAACGGCTTGGCGTGAGCTCGAGCTCAACGCCCTCAAAGACTAAACACTCCGGGGGTGGAGAAGCCCAGGTCATCGCTGCTAAAGCAAAGTGCTCGCAGGTTCTCGAAGGAGTTAGGAACCCGTGCAGGGACTGTTGCCCAAAAAAATGCAGAGCCCAGAAAGGAATTACAATGAAAAGAAGGCGGGAGGGGACGAATCTCTAAGCCACGTGGATGTACCTCCGAACAAGTCCCGCGACGGTCAACAATGGACGCCAAGAGTCGCATTGTAGGGCGTCAAAGCTCGAGACCATGTCAACCAGACCTCAAAAAAGCAAAGAGACCATTAACAATCAAGGTTAGGTTAAGAGGGGGCAAGTGGATAAGGGTTAAGCAATGTTTTCAGGTAGGGCGGGGGCATCCGGGGACGGAATACCCTAGGCAAGCCCAAAACGAAGGGACTAACTAAAGGCCTGACCCTTTTTCCTAACGAATGCACCATGAACAACCAACTTCTGGGGGTGGTAATATCGGAAAAAAAATTGGCGAGGGTCAACAAAAAAAGATTAAAAGGCCCCGAAAACGGGGAGGGGGAGGGGGGAAAGGATTTTGTATTTTAATTAGGGAAGGGAGAAGGGCCGGCAAAATCGCGCAGGTGTATGGCACTGGGCAATGCCTGAGGGGAAAAAAAATCAAAGGGGCCACAGAAAAGGGAAGAAAAGGAAAAGGCTCTAATAACAACACGGAGGGATGAGAGATAGTTTCGGGAAATACTCTGTTGCCCCAGATTCTATTCTCATGAAACCAAGAGGCCCAACTCGAGGGGAGATTTCCGTCGCCAGGCCCAACGAAAGGAAAAAAGAAAAAAACCACTAAAGCGACCGGCCACAAAAATAGACGCGTTACGGATCAATGACGACAGAAACAAACGTAAGCCGGAAATCGCGGGAAACGAGAGAAGAATGCATGACGTGAGAGGCGCCTAACCAAAAGGAGTTGTGGGTGGTTTGCGGAGTAAGGTACGCAAAGATTCCCGGTACTTAAAAGGCGATGAAGAAAAGAAACCTAAACCATCCTCCCCTGACCCGTTTTCTGAGACGGGCTGACTGCCTAGAACGTCAAGGGATGGTTGCTCGAGAGTTGGGAGCCCTGTAAGCGAAGCGGCGCAGTAAATGTCACGAGGACGAGATAGGAGGTTTTGTGACACCGTGGAGCTTCGGAAAGAATCAAAAGCAACTGTCTGAGGGCTGAGGGGATCTGTTTCCATTCCGCAGGGGGGACAACGGGAGAAGACCTCTAAAGAAGTAGAAAACCTAGAAGTTCTCAGAATGACTTCGGGGCAGCAAAGCGGTGCAGAGGGGGGGCGAGAGCAAGAGCGAGAAGGACTCAACATAAGGCGCGGCAGGGGCGAAAAAACGGGGGATGGGAGGAGGGAAAGGAGAAAAGTCGCGAGAAACATCACTTCTCGTAGGAAGACAATCGGGGGAGAAAAAACATCCTTGCTATTTCCGTTCAACGGAACAGGGGAAACTAGAAACTATTCACGACGGGGGCCTCATTTTTTTGTGCCTGGACTCGTCGGAACTCTGCTACTAAAAACACTCACGCGGGAGGAATAAAGACGGATGCACGGTCAGGAGTGCATATTTGATAGAACTAGGGTTAGTGAGTTAAGCGCGAGGAGCATCGTGTGAGATTCGAACGGTGGACCTTGGAGGAACTCCGAACTAAGCTCGATGGCTTGAGGGCTAGGTAAAAGAGGGGTTCCGCCGGTTTGCCATGGGGGGGGTTTTAGGGGGGGAAAAAAAGAACCCGAGAGATCCGAAGGGACAGCGAAACGGTCCTGCTGACGGCCATAAGAAGCTCGGCATTTGGTCGAGGAGGGACGAAAGCAGGGGATACACTTGGGACGCCTTCATCTTAACGGAGATCGGGCGCGCTTGGTCGCGAAAATAGTCAGGGGGACACCGCCTCGAGCGGAGGGGATAGGACGGGACCTTTTTGCAGCCTTAGGCAAAACAAAAAAAGGAAAAAGGAAGAAGAAAAAAAAAAAACCTTGCTAGGCCGACGAATCTAAGAAAAAGGGGGGTCTTCCATATACGACCAAACTCCCATGGGGACGAAAAAGCTGCGAGGGTCAATCAGGGGATGGGCCCTTAAAAATTTAATTCGCAAGGTAAATCTCACAAACAACAACGGAAGGGTGGATGGAAAATGGTCCCTTACCGAGAACTCTACTTCGGAGATTGTGGGTGCGGCCAAAAAAGGGGGGAGAGCAAGGACATTAAGGTCTTTAGCCCGCAAAGAGGCAATTGGTTAGACCTCCAGAGAAAAGGTGCCGAGGCAAATGAACTCACCAGGGGGGAATCTTGGCCTAAAAGAAGGCGGAGAACCAGTCTCCAATACTCTGACGAAAGGGGGGAGAGGGGGCCGTGCGTTAACATTCCGGAATGCGGTCAAGGACAGACTCCACGACAAAAGCAAAGTACCTAAAAGACATTAGGAAAGAAAGGCAGAGTCTGCCGGAGAAGTATCATGTGCCAAAAGAAAAAAAAAAACAAACCAGTGGGAAAAACTCTCTCCCCTACGAGAGCCAGAAGAAAAAGCATGCTAAGTTGAACTCAGGACTTCCAGGAGAGAGCAACCAAAAATTCACCGGAAAAAATAAACAAAGAAAAAGGAGAGAAGGCATCCGAATCCTGCTACGGGTGATTCGGAGCATCGGTTATGAGGGAATGCCTCGGGGGCGATGAAAACACCCAATCAGGGAAGGAGTCGGGCCCCAAGCTGAAGCTAGCCGGCCACAAGGGCTCGGCGGAATGGGCTGGACGGTCAGCATTGAAATGCACTCACGGGGGAAGGGTACCGGTTGTGGGGGGGTTGTTTAGAGACCGGGAGGGAGCAAAACAATGGGGGGGGGGGGGGAAAGCAGAAATTCCAGGGGGAAAATAATAAAAGGTGGGGGGGGAGCCCCACTAATGACCGTCGCTGATGTGACCCGTGATCTCGCGGAGAACCGAGAAGAAATCGGCCTCGAAAAATCGTCCTGCCGTAGAACTATAAGGGCAGGCGAGGCTTTTAGATTCGTACCACTTTTCGAGAGGGGGGGGTCTACTAAACCAGCAGCATTGCCTAAGAAAACCCCTGTCAAGGACAAAGCCGGACTAGCAAATGGGCTGCCTTCGTCCCTACGCAAAATCCCATGCACCTTTAGGTCCAGCTACCGAAAAAAAAGGAAGTAAGAAGTAGTAAATATGAAGTCAAAGCGGCAGGGGGGGAGGGCGCACAAAACAACACAGCAACACCACCAACCCAACATACAGCACCAAAACAAAAAATTACGGTGGCCGAAAGGCAACCTAAAAAGGGCTGCAGGGGGGATCCTTGAAGGGGGGTGAATCGCAGCCAGTGGTAAATCCAGTGTTCTGTAAACAGTTCCTCCGGGAAAAAAAAGAAAGGCCACGGCGCTCCACCGAGGCTCCGATGAGACAGGAATTTGGGTGAGGGAAGGGGGGGAGTAAAAAAACGCTGGGAGTTCTCAGCGAGATAAGCCCGAAACGGGAGGGGAGGGGGGGCAACTTCAGAGGGAGGGGGTGTCAACAGGGAGGGTTCAAGGAAAGGGGAAAGAAGGCCTGTCAAAGCAGGGCCCACGTTCCATCGGCGCGTAGCGGCGAGGGCGGGAGAACTTAAAGCACAAAGAAGAGAAAAGAGGGAAAACGAATAGCACAAACAAAGAAGAAGGAAGGAAAATAGAGAGATAGTCAAACGCGTGGGAGAAGAGTTGGATTTCGATTACTTCCTCAGCAAATCGCTAGAGGGGGAAGCACTAGGGAAGGAGCGAAAGGATGGAATCAGGACTTGCAACAGTGTCAATAACCGAAATAGAGACAAAAAGAATGTTTATGGGAGGCAAGGTCATCGAAAAACGACCTCGTTTAAAAAGGAAAAACAAAAAAAAACAAACCTCACAAAGAATCTAGATTAGGGCTAAATAGGGCGGAAGGACCATGAGGTTTCCTTGCCTTGCACAAAATCAAGAGTGAAAATAAGTAAGAAAAAAAACACGCCAAGAAAAGCTGTCTGCCCGAGGTGGAGGGGTGGGGCAACCGCCGGCTATAGGGGGGGGGGGGCGTGTTTGCAGGGGGGGGGGGGGGGGGCGGTGGGGGGGTGGAGCTGGGGGGGGGGGAGGGGGGAGGCGGGTGGGGGTTAGGGCGGGGAAGGGGGGGGGTCGGGGGGGTTGGGTGCATAGTGGGTGCGCCAAAACTCGAAGAGGGGGGAGTAACACGTGACGAGAAGGGGAATGGGTTGTGGGAGGGGTGGCTAAAGTGACAGTCCGCGGGTGGAGGGGGCTCGGGGGGGGCGGGGCGGAAGGGCGCAGTGGAAATGCGGGGGGGCTGGAGTGGATGGTTTGAGGTCTAGGGGTCCTCCAAGTCAATGGGAGACACCGTATGGACAAACGGGTCGAATAATGGGGGGGGGGCTTGAGAGAGGGCCTGGGGGGCCGATAGGGGAGAAAGAAATGAATTTGGGACTCGGGAAGCAGTTGAGAATGGAGGCACTGTGAACACAAGCATCTCGGGAGGAGGGTGGGAAAACATACGAAAATCGTAGATCAAATTCCCCCAGGTGCGGGGAGGTGATCACTGAGAAAGCCGGGAAAGGCATCAGGGTGCCTTTCCAGGATGATTAAACGTAACAGAGGGCACACCATTGGTTGGGGCAGTCTCAGAGGAACGCTTCTGGAACAAAAAGGAAAAAGAGAAGGGAAAACCAGGCCGTAGGAAGGACGCAGAAAACTAGTAAAGGACTCGACCTTCGCAATTGGGGGGGGGAGCGAAGGGCAAGACTTCTGTGTTCAGCAGGGGAGGGGAAGAGGGGTGCGGTCTACGGAATAAAGGGAAATGGGTTCCGAAGAATCGACGAGGAGGGGGGCGGAGAGTGATAGGAAACTCATTGGTTGAACACGGGACATTTTGTATGGGGGGATTGCGGGGCGGCACCAATGTCTCTCTTCAAAAGAAACGCATCGAATAGCCCGGGTCCAAAAGGAAGGTCTGCGTTCCTCAGGGTGGTTCGAGTTTTCGTCCATGACTTTGGGGCCACTGAAAAAGTAGATAAGAGGATAGGCAGGCAGAGTGGAGGGCTAAGCCATGGATGGGGTAGTGGGACGCAAAAAGCCCTCGGAGGGTGATTCCAACTGTTGAAAGAAAAAAGGAACAAAAACACAGACAGGAGAAGACACACCCCAACAAGAAAATAACCCCAGGGACTAGTCGATCAAAACAACACCCCATGCCACCAATAGGGGAGCAACACAAACTCTACAACACAAACCCCCACCAACATCACCACCACCAAATGAACACCGCCAAAAAATCAGAAAACCCCTTGCCTCCCTCAGTGATCAAATTCTGGAAGAAAGTTCGCTCTCTAAAAAACAAAGGAGAAGAAGAAAGAAGATTATGATAACGCAGCAAATAGGTGCCCACGGAAAGCTATACAATGGGGAAGTGGGAAAGAGGTTTATCGCGCGGAATAGCCCAGGGAGGAGGGCTTCGGTCCGACGAGGAAAGGGGGGGATTACAGTGGCAGTGAAGGAGAAGGGGAGGTGAGACATGCAAGGGGAACTCACAGGCGATCAAACTCATCGGGAAACCACGAAGATCCATAAAAAAACTAGAAGAAAAAAGCGGGATCCGCGGCTGACAAGGGGCCAAGCGTTTCCTCGCGAACAACACTCCGAGACCAATTCCCACTAAGGAGAAGAGGGAGGGAACAAAGGGGGGCTAAGGAAGATTTATGCGGGTCGCGGGGAGAAGGGGATGCGGGGGAGCATTTTGGGTACGGGGAAAGGGAGTGGGGTACCTATCTCGTCGGGGAAAGGCGCGTAAAAGGGGGGAGGAGTTAGTGGTCGTGCTGGGGCTAGGCGGGCTCTAACAGAGGATAAGAGAGGGGGGGCTCGAGAAAGAGTTGTGAGCGGGATGGAGGGGATTCTAAGGTGGGGAGGGGGTCGGGTAGAGGGGGGGAGGGGGGGGGGAGGGGGGGGGGGGGGAGCGCAACCCGGGAGGATTACCTCCGAAAGGACTATCCTCCGGAAGTCAGAAGCGGAGGCAGAAAGGAAGAGAGGCGCTGGGGGTGGTGTGGTGGGGTGGGTGCGTTCCGGTAGAGGAGGGGGCGGTGCGTGAAAAAAAGTCCACGGCGGAGAGAGTTGGCCTTATGTGGGCCAACCGGCAAAGAGGTCGAAAAAGCGGGGGGGGTCCGGCGAAGGAGGCATGAGGTCCGGGGGGGGTAGGCTGTGGAGGGATTGTGAGGTCGGACATGGGGTTGGTGTGTGGGGCCGAGGCGCAGTGTTCCCTAGGGTGGGGGAGACCGCCTGAGAAAGGCCGATGGCGGTCGTGGGGGCGCTACTGTGGTAAGGGGACGCGTGGGTCTCCGGGCGGTGGGTGGTGGCGAAAGAGTAGGGAGAGGGAAAGTTCTGAGGGGCGTCGAGTGGAGTGCCTCAGCCATGTGGAGGCGCGGCGAAGGGGGCTGGTGGGGCTGGCGAGGGCAAACGAAAAAAGCACAAAACCAAAAAACGGGCAACACGGGCCACAACTCACAAAAAAAAACCCAAAACAAAAAAAAAACAAACAAAAAAACAAAAAATACCACAGCACTCTCCTCAAAAAAAAAAAAAAGAAAAAAAATAAAAAAAAAACACCAAAAAAAAAAAAAAAAACTACACAAAAATGTGGTGTGGGGCGCGGTGGACGCGGAGTGCTCGGGGGTGGGTGTCTGGAAGTGGGTGGGTGTCATGGATCTGACTGTAAATGCAAAAGGGGGGTAGGGGGTGTCAAAGGGGGCCGGAAAGAGAGAAAGCCCTGTTATGAAGAAAGGAAACGAAAAGTAAATATCTCAACGATGGGACAAGAGGATCCCGAGGAAACTGTGGGGAGGGAAAAAAAAAGCTACGAGCAAACAAATGATGTCAGAGGTAAACCTAAGGGCACTTCCCAAAACTCCGCCAAAAATAACCATCTCGTGTAAACTCGGGGAAAAGACCTTGTATAGACTGTGTCAGCTAGGGGCCAGTAAGGGGTAAAAAAAGGGCGACTAACTAAATGCCTAAGGACGATACAGAAAACTTCCTACTCGAATGGAATACTATTCAAAAAACTTCGAGGAGGGTTTTTTAGGTTCGACGCGGCGGGGGGGGGCCAGGAGAGTGGACACTAAACTTTTAGGGATTGGTGCAACCGGGGAAAGGGGAAATTTAATTGTCTGTTATTAGGGGGTCGTGCAAGACGTTATTAAGCCGGTAGAACTGAACTAGAGGACATCGGTCGTGTCGTTTATGCAGGCGAAAGGTTCGGAGAATCGCCTATGGGAACAGAGTAGATCTTGAAAAGAGCGAAAAAGAAGAGAAACACCGAGTCTTCGTAACTCTGAGAAGTTCCGCTGGTGATGAAAGTTTTGGGAAAAGAAAGAGAGTTCCAGCAAGCCATCGCCTAGAAGCACGACAAGCAAAAGAGAAAAGTTTTGTCCCCGCTTAACTCCCGCGTTCCTCCAGAAATAATCTTCAAGCAGCGTGCCACCTACAATCCGCTGGGGGTCCTTGTAAACTATCAGGAGCTAACCCACTCCCACGGATCACGGCAAGTCAACAGAAAGCAGGGGGACCAGCATAGAGACATTCAGAAGTGGCAGGACAGTCCAGAGGTGGTTGAAAGTAAAGGGGGGGGTCAAGTCACCAAGGGAGGCCACCTAAGGAAGCTCGACACCCAAAATATACCGGAGGAAAACGAGACGCCCACGGACCGGTGGACTTATCGGGAGACGTGCCCCAAAATTAAATCCGAATAGTTGTGGATACGATATTTTATCCTCAACAGGGAGAAACTGAGGGACGCCTCCCAGCGTGGGGACTCTTTGAGATATGGACGGGGGGGGGAGGGGTTCTTGAGACAGAAACCGGGATAAGAGGAGGGAAAGAATCCCTGGCGCGGGGAGGTGAAAATTCTGGAAGGGCAAAGGGACATTCCCTGGGTGAAAACAAATTGACAATCCTGACGGAACAGGCGGCTACGGCTCTCAAGTTTCACAGAGATAAAAAACGGATGGGTGACCAAAAGCGGTTCTGGGGGGGGGGAGGAGGGGAAGGACCGAAAGATCAACGCAAAAAAGATTAGGGCGGGGGGGCAGACCAACAGTGGGATCAGAAATAATTAAAGAGGACTGAAAACAAGGGGAGCTAGTATATCGCAGTGCTAAAAAAGACCGGCATGCAGTGGGCCTGAAAATGATGAATATATAAATTAGTAACTATCTGAAGATTGGAGGTTTCCGTAATCTTGAACATTGCTTTTCACAGGAGCAGCATTCAGTAAGAAAAAGAAATCCAGGTTAGGAAGGAGAATAACTATCTACGTACTCCATAACACATAGAAAAAATAGCGAGAAAGAGGACGGGCAAGGGAGGAGTTAAGAGAAGGAGGAATATCGTTGTTGAAAATTCGAAAAAAGAGGTAGGCCTTACAGATGACCTCTCGGAGGTAGTCTCGGGAAAATTGGGAGACAAGTGGCCATGCTTCTGGTGGGGGGAGGGGAGGAGACCCCTGAGACTCCGAAGGAAAATACGGAGGGAAAACAGGGGGGCCAAAATGCAGGAAAATACTAGGGGCCATGTCTGGAGGAGTCTCAAAGAATTCGTCAAAATCCATCAGGAGGAATCGAGGGAAGAGGGCGACAGGAAGGGGGAGTTGCGCATGATTGAGGGGTGTTCTCCAAGACCTCTGAGGAGAGCCGATAAAAAGGGTGAGGTTTCCCCCCTTTTTCCATTTAGACAGCGAAGGAGATCTGGTCAGAAGGGAAAATCAAAATTGCCGCTGCTTTTCCACTCTACCTAAGCCATAGGAAGGCGATCAAAACCCTTTGGACGACAAAAGAAAAAGAGAATGGGGGGTAAGAGGCTGGTCACCATAGACCGGGGGCGGGTCGAGATCAACAAAAGAGGAGGGGAGGGGGATGTAACTTCAAAAGAAGGATATAAAAGTCTTATTACGCGGGCGGCCAAAGGGGTTGGGGGGAAAAAAGGGGAAGTAATAGTCCTACATTTTCGAGAGTTAGGAAAAAAAAGTAACTTTTCGACAGGGGGTCTGCAGTGGGCTCAGAGCGCCTCAACTATTGGAACGCCACCAGGAGATAGTACGATCCGCGTAGTTCAGCACACACTAACAAGGCTCTCCTAAAGGGAGAAGACACCCTGATTTTCTCCTGACGCTGAAAGAGCGGCGGGGACGGCACGCTCACTCTTCACCAAAATTCCCGACCAGATCATTTCCTGGGCGACAGGTCGTAGAGATGCGGGGGGCGGAAGATCGAGAAAAAAAAGAAAGGGGGGTGCAACGGGAATCACCCAGACGAAAACGCGAGGGTACAACCAAAAGTCCCCCTCTCGACCTACCGCAATGCAAAGCAGGTAGGAAATCGACTGTCGGAATGACGGGAAAGAAAGCGTACACTATATGAACCACCTCTCCGTTACTTCCACTCTCTGCGCCCTGGATCTACGAAGAGGAGAGGGGGGGGGGTTATGAGGTCAGACCGAAAAGGTCGCCGGAAACCCCTGGCTCTTACTCTCCGGAAAACGGGGGAGGGATGCCCAAAGGTAAAAGAGTCCAAAACCACAAGGCTCCGGATCAGGTGGACGGGTTATCTCAGAGGTGAAAACGACACAAGTCCGAGTTGTGCTCCCGCGTGATCAAGGAAAGGTAGGGGTGGTCCGACGGACGACTACGTGTCTGAGCGAAATGTTCGAAAGACCGTCGGGGGGGGGACACGAACCCTTGTCTTAGCCTAGGAGAGCAACTAGAGTAAAAACCTCCGCCCATTCCTAGAAATCTTGGCGGGGAGCAAAAAAAATTCGCGGAGAACAGGCCAGGTAAGGAGACTCAGCTTTTGCGATGGATGCAGAAAGGTCATCATCTGGTCGCAAGGAACAAAAAATGTTAAAATGCCACTCACGAAGGGCAGAAGGAAGAGATCCAAGGACTTGAAAATCGCTAGCAATAAACGTGGAGGTCGCACTACCTACCTCACCCCGTCACTCTAGACTTAGCGATAGTGGTCACACTGCTTAGGACGTTGTAGGGCAAAAAAATCTCGAGCACACAGTCCTCGCCCGAGTTCCGCAAAACTTCTCCGGAAAAGGGCAGGGAGGGTCCTGGGCAGTCCTTTATCTGGTTGGGGGAAAGCTAAGGCTGTTTGTTCCAGGGAAAGACCCTTGGGTACTTCTCCAATTTTCAGCCGAAAACAACTCCTGTCCTTATAAGACATCCAAGGGAATAAAATTGATGTATGACAATTAAGTCTGTTGGTTGTCAACGTCCTTGAGGCACATATGAGAGGTATCGCAGAGGAAAGAGGTGCAGACGCTAACCAAAGGTATGGCTGGGTTACCACAAGGGGGCGTAGTGGGCGTTTGGGGGGAAACTGTTGCGGGCCAGGAAAAAAAAAACGGATCACTGTCCTCCCCGGTTGAGGAACCCATCGCGCCAAGGTCGGGGCAAAATTCGGAAACGCATTAAGGGGGCTATCATTCTCTGTCCAACGTAACAAAGCTTAACATAAGTCTCAGAAACAAGAACCTAGGAAGGTTCAAGATGTGGGTACAAAGCTTGGATCAGACTTGGTGCCAATGGGTGATATTCTCCGCATGAAAAAACAGGCTAACTCATGAAAGCAACTCTTTCTCAGGGAATTAGAACAGGTTCAAGATCCGTCTTTGGGGCCAATCGCAAGACCCCCCAAAACCAAAAACACCAACACCAAAAAAAACAAACAACCAAACCACCACCCTCTACGGTGAAATCAGAAGGGGGGGGAGGATTCACTAGATGCGACCTCAAAAAAGGGAACGGAAAGTCAACGCACCAACCGGTCCGGAATCGAGATTATTTCCGTGGATCGTAGCTGTATAAAAAAAAGTTGGGTCCGTCAACGGGGGGGGTCCGTAACAAGGATACCGCGAGTAAAGGTCATTCAGAGGTGAACCACAACGAAACGGAGAACAAGGGTCCTTAACGAACCCGAGGAAATGTTTTTCTTGGTAGGAGGGGGCTGACTTTGCACCTGCATTTCAATCGGAAAAGCAGTGTGGGATCGAGAGTGTTCCCCTAACAACGCAACCAAAAACGGGACGATCAGAATGGTAAAGGGGGAATAGGGAGATTGATGGGGGTATTGGAGGAGGAGCCTGTCTGAGCGCGGTGAAGCACAATAGCCCGTGGACGAGGAGGGGGTTGGCATTACTTTATTTGGGAAGGGCCATGGTCAACCGCGGGTGTAGTTACAACATCAATGCCCCGGAAATCCTGAGGAAGAAGAGTCAAGATGGTTTTCGAAGGACCGGGGGAGAGCAAAGCTTTTAAATAAGGAGGCCGATCCGCAGAAAGAAAGTAGAAACGGGGGGATGGCGGGGCCAAAAACCTGGGGTGAGTACATGATTATCTTAGGGAAAAAAAAGGGGAGAGGTAGTCAAAATCCAAGCCGGACATGGGAATCTATTGAACGGGAAATTACTGAAGATAAGAAGAACCTGTCTCCAGCTGAGACCTAGGGGGGAGGTTGCACCGGGGTCGACTGCTTTACGGGCGTTTGGAACTGGGGGGTAAAGAAAAAGGAACCACATTCGAAAGACCATCCGTGAAGGAAGGGGCGATGGAAAGGACTCAGGAAAAAGGGGCCGGGGTCAAAACGAGAAGAAAGCGGGAGGGTAGATTTAAAGTCATTACTTTCCCTTAGGTCTATGTTCCTTATCCGTCCGGGAAACGCTCGGAGGGAGGGGGGGGATTCGAGGGAAGGGAAAGCAGTTTACGCCCGGTTGTGATTTGGGAGGGGTTTCAGTTTCAAAAGTAACGCAAAGGGAAGAAATTACTCATTGCTGTCAAGCCCTTGGAAAGGGACATTAGTACCTGAGGTGTACGAGGAGGTGCCCGTCAAGGCCAACGGTCAGGTCCACTTTCCCTACAGGAGAGACGAATAGGGTTTCTAATGGGAGTCAAGGGCATGGATTTTAGGGGGTGATCCACGGAGAGAAGGAAGAGCTGGTGAGGGAACCAACTCAAAACGAATGAAAAGTAAAAGATATGATCCTTCACTTGAAGAAGGGTGACTATACTGCGATGGAGGGACTAAACACCCTAGCGAAGATGAGACTCAAAAAAGGGTGGTAGAACAAATAGCAAGAAAAATGCTATTTGGTATAGGTCTGCTGGGAAGAAGAAACGGCGGATCAGAAGAGAAGATCAACACAGAAAATTATAAAGAAGATATGAGAAACGTTCTAGGCAGAAGATAAAGACAAGCTTCTTGCTCTGGGAGGCCCAAATTGTGTTAGATCATCTTTCATAGGAGGGGGGGAGGCGAAAGCAAAGGGAAGGGTTTCGCAGTTGTCAGTTGGATTCGAGGCCTAAGGCGGTACAAAGGGTTAAAAAAACCAGTCTAAGAGCAAGATCCGCTCTTGGAGGGGCAGAAAAACACCAACAGGAGAAGACACCGTGAAAACCCCCAACCCACAAACTAAAATAAGAGGCACCCTATCGAGGGAATAAAAGTAAGGAAGGGGAAAAGGGGGGAACCTCTGTTTCGTCAGGGAAAACGCCTCAACCAGAAAAAAAGTACTGAGCAGGGAATTGGGAGAACGGAAATTACACTAAGGAGTCCTTCGGAAGCGGCATGGGTGGAGGACAGTAAGAAAAATCAACCCGGAGGGAAAAACTGTTCTCAAGGGGGGCAGCCGCATGCCATCGAAAGAAGCATGGTTGAAGGAAGGGAAGTCCTTATAAAAGAGAAACCGAGACCAAAGGGGGAGAGTAACTGCCCGCCTTCCCTACGTCGCTACATCGCTATGGTTAGGGATTGGACTGAGCCTAGAGGGCGAATTAAAAATGAAAAGGACGGGCGGGATTCTGAGGTTTCTTTCATAAAAATAAAAAAATCCAGTAGTCAAAAGCCAACCTCCAATAGCCCGATCCGGGGAAGAGTTTGATTCGGTGGAAAGAAAATGGGAACAGGCAAAACCTAAGTATGGGTTGGAAAGAGGAGTTCACGAGAAAGGGTTTCCCGCGAAGCCCGGAGGTCGAAGAGTCCCCGCGGTTTTCGCACACGACGGGGGAAAGAGCCTTATTTGGAGGGGTGAAAAGTCATCAGGAGAGCTTAGCTCCGGACATTCCCTCAGAGAAAAAGATTGAGCAAAAGAAGGTCAATCGCGGGAGAAAGAGCGAAGGAGGATCGCTGGGGCTCGGGGATATTTGAGAAACCCATTGGAGAGGGGAACGGTAAAAGACAGTCCACCGACCTTAATTGAAAAGCCCCCTCCGAAGGCAATAATGGAGGAGAAAGCTCATTCTTTACGCTCGAGAAAAAAGAAAAGTGGTATCGACCGAACCGGGAAAAGGACAGATAGAGGAACTAGTAATAGAAAAAAAACTCCCAAAATGGGGGTGGTTCAAAGAAGCACCAATTAGTCACTAAACTTGACAGTGAAATAGCACAAAGGCCCAGAAAAAAGGGGGCGTGTGAACCGGTGCTACTGGGGCGTGTGTGTGAGGTGGGGAGGTGGTGTGGGGGGGAGCGGGGAAGTACAGGGTACAGTAGCCGTGGGTACACCTGGGTTGACGGAATAACCGGTGCAAGAAGGGATGAAAATACTTTTAAAACTCGCACGACAGCCATCGGGACCATCAAGATCTGGCAGACCGGGACGGGATGGGTTTGTAAGTTTCCTTTTTCACTGGGGAGAGGGGTACGCGAAGTAGACTTAATGACAGAAACTGGGTGGCGGGAGAATTCGGAGAAAAGGCTTATTGGGGGCCTTCTGGGATACATAGGAAGAGAAGGGTACGAAGGTCCAATCGCGAGAATAGTTGGCGGCACGTATTACGGGAGATGGGCGGGAAGCTCGCCTGAATTCAAAAAAATTATCAAAGGGA